>Ga0209357_1000309_pt1 | contig 18839 bp, 3 predicted proteins | sample LauGreFBDMM110SD_2_FD_187573 | JGI IMG/M metagenome (GOLD analysis project Ga0209357, IMG submission 187573) | Freshwater lake microbial communities from Lake Michigan, USA - Fa13.BD.MM110.SD (SPAdes) (version 3) | ecosystem: Environmental > Aquatic > Freshwater > Lake | place: Lake Michigan, USA... | reverse complement strand
GTATATGATATGTCAAAATCTATATAAGAACTCCAAAAGACTATTTAATGACAACGATAGCGATTCTCACTCTTACTCTCAGTTTAATGAAATAGTATTTGAAATAAATAAATACAGTATATCAATTAATGATTTCAAAAAAATTGCTAGACATTATATTTGGAAATCTTACTGGAATGCTCATAAAAATAATCCAATTTTTCCTGGCACCGTTAGCGAATGGACAGACGATCAAAGAAGTTTAGTTAGCTTTAGTCAAATGTATGATAGTATTTACGAACATCCAGAAAGTCCCCCAGAAGGTGTTATAGAAGATGACGATATGTTAGATGGTTGGATGATAGTTCAAAAACGCAAAGTTGAAAAAGCTAAAAAACAACAAACCGTAGATGAATTGAATCCAAATCTTAAAAATGCAGGAGAAGTATTCTTGTTTGGCAAAAATAGGGACGAGGTAGAGGATATCATATCTCTGAATTCAAAAGAATCATTACATAGAATGAAAGAGAAATTTGATTTCATAAACCATGCCGGATCAGCACAAGATCATGCTCTACCAGATGTTAAAAGAGATCTTTTAAATCAAACACGAGATGCTATTAAGAATAAGATAGGATAATATAAAATGAATGATAAAGACAAATTATTAGAAAATATCGAAAAAAGACTTAAAACTACAATGATAGGCGCTTTGGCTAAATTTGAAGAAAATTTTGCATATCTCTGGGAAAATGATACTATAAACAGAGAAAGATATGAAGATCTTTGGGAGGAAACTCGTAACGAAATTTTAAACAACGGAAATCATCAAATAAGATCAGCTATGAAAGAGCTACATCAATATTTGTATGGAGAACAAACAAACTTTAACCAGAAATATCACTACAAGTTTTATTTCAAGAATCCAGGAGAAGACAGATGAAAACAAAGACTTTTACTGTTACTTTAGATAATGCTGAACGCGAAATGTTGGTCAGAAGTCCATCATTAAATGATCAGAGAGAGGCCCAAAAAGTTTATAACCAAGCTTTTACAGATGCAATTAAGAGTAAGAGTGTTGTTAGGGCAAAACTTGATGATCTATTAAAAGATCAAGGCCTATGGAATGATGAGAAACAGGCCAACTTTAGTGTTCTTCAAAAAGAGCTTTTGGAAGGAGAAAAAAGATTAGCAAAGGGCGGTTTTAGTTTAAATGAAGCCAAAGACCTAGCTATTAAAATGAAGAGCGTTAGAGAAGAGATTAGAGACCTTATCAGCGTTCGTACATCTCTTGATAATCATAGTGCTGAAGGTCAAGCTGATAATGCTAGATTTAATTATTTAGTATCGGTATGCTTGGTGTATAATGATACTAAACAGCCATATTTTAATAGTATGGAAGAGTATTTGAATAGGGCCGGTGAAGAGGTAGCTCTATTGGGTGCTCAAAATTTGGCTAACATGCTTTATGGTTTAGATAATAATTATGAGAGTAATTTACCAGAAAATAAATTTTTAAAGAAGTATAGATTTATTGATGATAAATTGCGTCTTGTAGATAAGAAGGGCAGACTTATTGATTCTGATGGTAGACTTGTTGATGAAAATGGTAGATTTATTGATGAAAATGGTAACTTTGTTGATAAGTATGGCAATAAGGTTGACTCAGAAGGTGACTACATTGTTGATACAAAACCATTTTTGGACGATGAAGGTAACCCGGTCATCCTTGATGAAGATAAAAAAGATGAAGAAAAACCAGTACCAGCTCAACCATCGTCAACAACACCAACAGAGGAAGTTAAGCCTTCTGAAGGAACTGTTACAGAGCCTAGTGCTAACGCATAAGGTTTCGTTTAATAACATTCGGTTGTATTTAAAATCCCCCGCCAGACTTGCTCTGGTTGGGGGTTTTATTTTTTAATCACAGCTATTATATAGGACTTTAGAAATATGGCAGCAGGCTTTAATCTAACAGCACAGCTTAATCTTAAAGGACCAACCAATGTTTCTGTTATAGTAGCAGACATTAAGAAACAGTTGGGTAGTATTAATGCGTCCGTTAATCTAACTGTTGCCCCAGCAGCAACAAACAATATAAATAAACTAAATGCTGCCTTATTGACTTTTAATAAAACATTGCAAACAACAACAGGAAATGCAAATGCTACAGCTGTTGCTATTCGTAATCTTGGTACTGCTGTTGGATCGATAAATACTTCCAATCTACCACAGGTGCTGAATAATTCAGCTACTGCGTTAAATAAAGTTGCTCAGACATCATCTAATAGTGCTAAACAGTTAAGATCAGCAAGTAGCGAAATGACAGAATTCGGAAGACAGGCCGGTCTTGCCTTTAGAAGATTCTCTGCTATCACATCTGTTACTAGTGTTATATATGGATTAACTAATGCTATTAATAATGGTATTAGAGCATATATTGATTATGATAAAGAGTTAATAAAATTACAACAGGTTACCGGTCAGTCAGCAGCAGGTCTAAAAGGCCTCGAAACCACTATCACCAGTCTTGCAACAGGTTTGGGTGTTGGATCAGCAGAACTTACTCAAATATCTAGTACATTAGCTCAGGCTGGTTTATCTGCAAGAGATACCGAAAGAGCTCTTAAAGCATTAGCGTTAAGTTCGCTAGCTCCATCATTCGATAGTATGAATGAGACTGTGGAAGGTTCTATTGCTTTGATGAGACAGTTCGGCATTAATGCTGGCGATCTAGAAAAAGCATTAGGTTCTGTCAACTCGGTTGCTGCTAAGTTTGCTGTTGAAGCTGCTGACTTAATTACAGCTATTCAACGTACTGGTGGTGTGTTCGCCACAGCCAGTAAGGGTGTTAGCGAAGGCACCGATGCTCTTAATGAATTCTTAGCAGTATTTACTAGTATACGAGCTACTACTCGTGAAAGCGCAGAAACTATCGCTACTGGTTTAAGAACTATTTTTACGCGTATTCAAAGAGGCGATACTATACAAGCCCTCAAGGAATACGGAGTTAATCTACAAGATTTAGATGGTAAGTTCGTAGGCGCATATAAAGCTGTTGAGTTATTGAGCAAAGGCTTGGGCGGATTAGATCCAAGAGATTTAAGATTCTCAAAGATTGTTGAAGAACTTGGTGGATTTAGACAGATTGGTAAGGTTATTCCTCTTATCCAACAATTTGCAACAGCACAAGATGCATTAAAGGTCGCTCAAACGGGACAAGGATCATTAGCAGCAGATGCTGCAAAAGCTCAAGAGTCGCTAGCTGTACAAATAGCCAAAACTCGTGAACAATTTTTAGCATTATTTAGAGATATCGGAAAATCTGATAGCTTTCAAGCAATTGCTAAGGGAGCACTTTCTGTCACTAGTGCCTTAATCAAGGCTGCCGATAGTATAAAGGGAATATTACCAGTGCTAGGTGTGATGTTAGCATTTAAGGGAGCATCAGCAGCAGTACAATTTGGTAGTGGATTTTTAAGCGGTATTAAAGGTGGTGGCGGGGCTAAGGGGTTAGGAAACAGAATGGCTGGTGGATCAGGAATGAATTCTGGAGGTCCTGTTAGAAGATTCGCCAGTGGTGGATTAGTTCCTGGTAGTGGAGACACAGACTCTGTTGATGCTAAATTAATGCCCGGTGAATTTGTAATGAAGAAAGCGGCAGTTAAAGCTATTGGAGCAAATACTCTTCATAGAATGAATAGATATTCTGGTGGAGGAAGAATAAAGAAATTTGCTAGAGGTGGAGCTGCAATTGATAGAATAGATTCAATTGATGAAATTAAAGATGGAGATACTTTTACTGCCAATGTTATTCCAAAAACCAAACCATTCAAACAAGAATTTAGAATAGCAGAATGGGACGCATGGGAAAAAGCAAATAACTATAATCCAGATGCATTAAGTAGAGCTAGTAGTAATAAATATAGGGAAATTAAATCTTTAGAAAAAAATCAACAAAAAAATATACAAAAACTTTTCAATGAACAGAAAAAACAGGTACCAGGAATAGCTTTTGTAGAAGGAAACAGAACTGCTAGTAGCTTGGCAACTGGCGCAACTCAAGCATTAAGAAATTCTTTGAAATCGAAAAAACCAGAAGAATTACAAAAAGGTATATCTGGTAAATTTGATTTTTTTGGTAGATCTATAATTGAAGGAATAAATATAGATGACATATATAAAACAGGAAGAACATTTGGATATAATAGGGGTGGAAAAATACAAAAATTTCTAATGGGAGGAACGGTAGAAGAGACAGCTCAGTTAGAAAATCTAAGTCTGCAAGATGCTATATTAGCACAAGTAAAAGAATTGGGAGGTATTCCAGGAATTAAAAAATTAAATGGGGTTTCTCTTGCTGATAGAACTCTTGATAGTTTACTAAGGGCTAACGTAGTTAAGAAAAATGAAACCGTTGACCCAAGGGCTGTTAAAGCTGTTAATGATGCTTTAAGTAATGAAGAGGGAAAAAATATAAGAAGAGCTCAACAAATAAATAAGAGCCAAAAATTAGCGGTTGTTGGATTACAGCCATTTGATAAGAGCGAAGAAATATCCTTTAAAATTCCTGGATTTGAAGACTCTACAATCTTTGTAAGAGGGTTATCTAAACAGTATTCTGATGCTGTTTCTAATATGAGACAGCAGCTAGAAGATACTATAGATAAATTTGGAACAGATATACAGAACACCATGGTCTTTGGCGGTAATTCGCCATTAGCTCTAGATTTTGACGAGACATTAGTTAGTGGTGCTGATATTTTTGGTGCCGATGGAAGACCGGATATTCCAGCATATAGTGATCTTACCAAGGTGGCAAATGCTCTGAGGGGAGAAAAGGTTAAATTAACACCACTTGGAGAAAAGATAAAAGAGTTGGTCAGTTTTGATCCATCATTCTTAAATAGGATAAGAGTTCTTACTGCTAGACCACAAAGTAATGCTGCTCTATTAAGTCAAAAACTAAATGAGTTTGGAATACCTTTAGGTTCAGATAAAATAACAGGGGTTAGCGGTGGTAATAAAGGTACAGCTATGGGCGTCGCAGAAAGACTCATAGATGATAATATTAAAAATATTAGAGATGCTAAAAAAGAAGGTAAAAGCGCAGTACAATATGCTGAATTAAGAAGATTAAGCGAAGAAGAAAAAGCGGCTACGGGAAATGCTAATGCTGAGGGTGCAATCTTAGAAGCTGTTCTTTCCAAGCTAGGTGCTGTTGGAGGAAGCGTACAGAATAGAGCAATAGATTTTGAAAATGGACTCGGTATGTCAGCTGCTCAAGCATTTCCAGGAATTGCACCAGACTGGCCCACAGAAGTTAAACGTACTCTTAGCTCAGATAATATTGGTAGAGCAAAAGAGGAATTCACTAGATACTATGCTGAAAATTATGGTCCATGGCCACAACAGGAAGACGCATTTAGCTTTGATAAAGCTGGCAAACCAATGTCCAGATTTGCTGGTGGAGGATTAATAAAAGGATATAAACTAGGTGGAGAAGTTTATAATTTAGAAAAAACTAGTGGTTTAAGTAACAGAGAATTCGATGAAGCTGTAAGATTCGGCAATATGGCTGAATATAGCATGGAGGAATTTCAAGGATATTTAGAAAAATTAAGGAAGAACAAACAGAGTAGATCAAACATTAAAACAGACAAAGAGGCTCTTAGACAGTCCTTAATGTCTGGAGCACCAACCTCTACAGCTAAACAATTAGCTCTGGCAGAAATGCTAAAGGGCCCAGCAGATGCTGGCTATAGACCCATACTCACAGAAGCTCAAAGAATTGCTCAAGCACGCTCAGATATTCGTGATGCTACTAGATATGCTGTTGGTGGAGTTGCCGAACCAGAAGAGAAAAAAGAAAAACAGTACGGTCAAATAGGACTAAAAATAGGAAGTAGTAGGATCACAGCAGAATATTTGAGACAGGGGATGGGCTTACTTGGTGGTGGCTCTATGAGGGCTGGCGAAGTTACGGCAGATAAGAGCGGAAATATATATACTGTTCAGAGTGCCGGTGCCACTGATGGATTTGGTCCAAAACTATATGATGTTGTTATGGAGGCTGCTACAGCTAATGGGTCTATGTTAACTTCAGATCGTCATAGCGTAAGCGATGATGCATATAGAGTGTGGAATTATTATTTCAAAAATCGCGGTGATGTTAAGAAAACACCACTATCTCCAGAAAATTGGTATCATGGGCAAAAATGGTTTGATCAGTCTAAATTTCCAAGCGAAGATCCCAAAACATGGGCTCCAAAAAGCGACGATGCTTGGACGTTACTTACCGGCTATAGTAAGGCTCCATCATTAATAAATGATCCTAAATTAGTAGAGAGATTTGCTGGTGGAGGAGCAGTTCAATTATATCATGGATCTAATACTGGAGTTAATGATAGCGTTCTTAAAAGCTTTGAAGAAAATGGCGCTCTATCTAATATAGCTCAAGGATATGGTCAAGGTGCAGGTTTTTATCTTTATAGCGGCAAAGAAAAAGCTAAACAACAAGCTCAGATGAGGGTTAATGGTGGGCTTGGATCTTTCGCTGTTGTCAGCGGAGATACGGCTGGCAAACCAATGGTATTAACATTCAAAGAAATGCTAGATCCAGCAACATGGGATCTGGACTATGAATTAAATAAAGGATCGGTAGTCAAATGGCTTGCAGATAATTATGATAAAATTAAAGATAATGTAGCTCCTGGTGAAAAACTAACAGGAATTAAAGACGTTGTTAGTCCCGATAGTTCTAAAGGAATAATGTCTCAAGGTATTAAAGTTCAAAGCGATACTGGTAGTAGAAAAACAATTTATTCAGGTACTGATTCCAACTTGAGAGAAGGAGAGCTACTTGGACAAATAATGAGTAGGTTACAAGCTAGTGATCCTAAAATAGTTGGCGATTTCGAAAATACGTTCTTTAAGAGTCCATCTCTGGCTTCTGGAGAGTGGAATAATTTAGCTCTCAAATACGTCGGATCTTCACCGCTCAAGCCAACAAACATTGAAACCTTTGCTAAAGGTGGCCATGTTATGGCTATGCTTACTCCGGGTGAAGCTGTGCTATCTCCAGAATCAGCATCTCAAATAGGAAAGTCAAACCTAGACAGATTAAATCATGCTGAAAAATACATAAAGAGAAATTCCGGTGGTGGAATTAGTATTGTTCCTGGAAGTGGAGACGGAGACTCATTCGGCCCTGTGCCATTAGCTGTTGGTAGTTATGTTATCAGAAAGAAAGCAACAGAGGCATTAGGATTAGGTAAATATAATGTTGGCGGATCAGTGCAGAGTTTTGCTACAGGAGGAATGCCTATTCCTGTTAGGCCAGATATTATTAGCAGAGCAACCGTAAAAATTGATGATAAGTCTTTAGAAGAGCTTAAAAAACTTGAACAAAGAATTGTTGAGTTAGGCATATCTAGTTCTAAAACATCACAGTTATTAATTAGTGGAAAAGACATATCTTATAAAGCTGCTGAGAAGGCGATGAAGGCTGATTTAGATAGAATTAAAATAGCTGGAGCTGGTATAGACGACATAATAGCAGCAGAAAATGCTTTAAAGGCAGTTAGAGCCCAATCATCAGATGATGTAAAAAAAAGACAAGCTATGGAGGCTGCCTTCTCTGGAGTTAGCGGAAAGTCTTCAGGGGGTGTTCAACAAGAAATATCTTCGATGGCCGACTCTAGAGCCTCCAAACAAATATCTATTATAGAAAAAAGTAGATTAAATAAAAATGAAAAAAGTCTGATTACCGAAAAAAAGACAAAAGATTATGATCAAACTGTTGCAGATCTTACTCGTGCCAATCCTTTGGGATATCTAGGAGATATTCAGAAAGAAGCCAGTAAACGAGTTATGCAAAGATCGGCTGCTGGAAAATATAATTTAAGTGAGTCCGAAAAAAATGATGTTAAATCAAGATCTTTAGTTAACGACGAAGAAAAAAGAGATATTTATCGTTCTCAGACCTTAAAAGCCACAGCTCAGGTTACCGGCGTCAGTCAATCCAGCTTATCAAAAGCTGGTGTTGGTGCTGATGATATTAGAAAATATGTCCAAGAAAGCATGATGGATCGTAAGGCTTTGGCTCAAATGGATGCTCAGTACCGTACCATAAGAATGGCAGAATTACAAGCAGCTAATGTAACAGCAGCCGAAGCAAAAAAACTTGTTGAACAAGAATTAGCTGATCGCCGCGCTGCTGCAAATGCTGTAGCTGCCCAAAAGGGTGTTGCTGGTCCGGGAGGCACAGGACTTAGAGGCGATGTTGTTAACTTTGCTAAAAATACATATAATAGAGTTGATGCTTTTAATGAAAGAACAGGAATAAATACGGCTGCTCGTGGTTTAAGCAAGTATGGTCAAGGTGCTGCTCTCGGTATTGCTTCAGTAGCTGGTCAAGGAGATAGAATTGCAGGATTTCTTACTGATGATAAAAAATCTCAAGCTAGAATTGGTGCTGGTATATCTGCTGGTGGTGGTACTCTTGCTACAGGAGTAGGAATGGCAGCTAGCGCTGCCGCAATTCCTGTAGTTGGTCCATATATTGCTGCTCTAACTTTGGCAGGAACAGCAGTAGCAGCTTTTAGCGAAGGTATTAGCGCTGCTGGAAAAGCTACTAGAGAGTTTGAACAAAATGTTAGGACCAAAAGAGTAGAAGACGCTGGAGATAAATTAGATAGATCAATGGAGGAGCTACAGAAAAGCCCAACAGATCTTGCTACTCAGAATAAAGTTCTACAGAATGTTAGAAATTTAGCTTCAGAAAATAGTATGGATACTGCAGGAAGACTAAAAGATGCCCAAGCAGAAAAAGCTGGCACAAGAAGTTGGTATGGCTTTATAACACAAGCCAAGGCTCCAACTTTAGACAATGACGATATGAATGATTTTGCTAAACAAAGGGCCAAAGCCTCAGAAAAGGCTGCTACTGGAGCAAGAATTCAGATAGAATCACAGATGGAATCTGGAAAGAGTTTCTCGGATATCAAGGCCGATCCAGGCTTTAAAGAGTTAGCGGGTATTATTGCTGAAGCTAGCCCAGAGTTCCAGCTTGCCAAAACCAGAATAGCATTAATGTCAGATGCTGCTGTTAAATCAACCGGAGAAACCAGAGAAGAGCTTATTGCAAAAAGCAGAAATGCTGAAATAACTAAGTTAGAATCAGATGCCGGATTCTTGAATAAGTCAAGGACACTAGAAGCTGCAAGAGCAATGGAAGAAGCCAATAAGGCTGGTCGTAAATTGTCTATGACTTTTAATAGTATGATAAACTCTTTTAATCAAGCTCTTGGTAAGCTTAGTTACGAGTTAGACAATTTAGCTAATGCTACTAATGATGCTATTGATGCTCTAAGCGGAGAGGCTAAAATTGGAAAAGTATCATCTAAAGACCAGAATGTTTTAGAAAATCCAGACGCTTACGATGAAAAGACAAAGCAAGAAACATCAAAGAGGATGGCTGATTTTATAGTTAATCCTAATGCAGCTGGATTAGACCCATTAGAAAAGAAAAGAAGACAAGAAGAAGCCACAAGAATTGAGCAAACTCTTAATAGTGATCCTGATAAGATTGGAAGAAAATCAGCTGGTGCTATTGCAACTTTTGTAAAAGATAATGCTAATGCAGACATTAATACCGTTGCTCCTTTAGCTAAAAACGAGCTGATGGCACAAACAAAAGATTTGCCACAGCAAATGAGAGATGCAATGACCACCAAGTTTGATGAGATTGTGAAGAATGTTGACAAAATGGAAGGTCTAAGCCCACAGCAAAAAACCGATAAGTTAGCACAAATCTTAGAAGATGAGTTAGGAACAGCAGCCGCAAGTTCTGCCAAAGCTCTGAAAGATATGGCAGGAAATGCCGCTAAATTTAGAGCAGATTCTATAAATAGATTCATAGATTCTGTAAATAGAGCAACCAAAGCTCAATTACAAGCTACTCAGATATTCAATAAAGCTAAAGATCTTAGAACAGAGTCAAGTATAAGTTTGAGAGAAATGAAAAGTGGTGGATCTATAGGATTAGGAGAAAGACAAAGAATAGTTAATGATAAAGTATCGCGATTAACTGGTGGAGAAATTGATCCTAATAAGATTTCTGAAAATATTCAAAAACAAGAAAGTCAAAGACCAGCCCTTCAAAAGATAGTTGATGACGAGTCTAAGTCAGCAGAAGATCGTATGAAGGCGGCTAATTCTTTGGCAAATTTGGATCTCTCCATAAATAAAAATAAAGAAGCATTAGACGAGCTTGCAAATAGCACCGAATTAGCATCTGCCGCTATGGAACAACTGCAAAGTTTACAAAAAATGCAGGCCGACAGACTGCAAAATCTTGATCAAGTATTAACATCAACACCACAAGAATTACAAAAATTAAATGAGTCATTAATAAGAGTTCAGCAAAGAGCTATGGGTATTAATCCTGGCCCATCAAGAGATGCTAAAAGAGCTTATGATATGACTTTGAGGCAAACTGGCGGTAATAGATTCTTGGCTATGCAAGCCGGTCAGGCCCAGATGGCTCAGGACAGAGGTACTGATCTTAGAACCATGGAGCAGTATAAGTCCAATTTCATGATGCAGTATATGAATAATAATCAGGGCGCTTCTATGGAAGATGCGGAAAATCAGTATAAGGTTGGATCTGCTAATCTTAGAGGACAAATGGCTTATGAGTCTGGAGCTATTAATATTCCAGGAGCTCGTGAAACTATCATGTCTCAGGTTGATCCTACTATTGATCCTGCTTTTGCTAGAACTCAACAAGTATATAAAAATGCTACAGAGAACCAAGCTGTTGCTCAAGAAGCTCTTGGGAAATTAGAGCTTGTAAAATCTGATAGGCTACTAAAAGACGCTACTGATCAATTGACTAAAGCTTTTAGCGATCTTTCAGGTTCATTTAATCAGCAACAATTAAATAAACTTGAAGACTTTAATATTAAGGTAGCAGAAAAACCGGTCGATGAAGCGGTAGAGCGTAGGGCAACAACTATTGTTCCTACTATGGCTAGTACCGGAAAATATATCAACTTTAAACCTCAAGGAACTGATACTGTTCCAGCAATGTTAACTCCCGGAGAGTTCGTAATCAACGCCAGAGCAACTGCTCAACATTTACCCTTACTAAAAGCTATTAATAGTGGAACCAATCTGGTTGGTAATACTCCTATGATGAGTAAGGGTGGAATTGTTTATCTTAAAGAAGGTAGTGATGAACCAGTTGAAGAAAGTGGGTTATCTTATATTTCCGAATACGCTAGAAACATCGGAGCAGAAAATGCTGTAAGGACTGTTGATACCATAAAGTCGGCTGTACAAGGTGGATTTGGGATGGGAAATCTTGCTGCGGCATCTGGTGCTTCGCCAGAATTAAGGCTCGCTGGAGATGCTGCTGATATTGCTTTAGGAACAGGACAGGCTGCATACAAAGCCTCTAGTTTAGGAACTAGAGCTGCTGTCGGTGCTGGAGGTATGGCTTTAGCCGCTGGATATGGAGTATATGCTCTTCAGAGCGCTGCAATTAATGGTATTGCTTTATCAACAGGTGAAGCCAAAATAGAAGACTACGATAAAGCTAATAATGAACAGGCTAATCAAGGCTATTTAAAGAATGTTGGACAAAATCTTTATGATCCTGGTAAGGCTATGATTCAAGCTGGAATTGCTACTAATTCTTTACTAAATCCAGATAGTCAAGAAAATCAAAATGCAAGAAATAGCATAGAGCTTGCTGATAGACAAGAAAAAATGTTAAAGTTGCAACAAAGAGATAGAGATAATCCTAGTGCTGGAATAGCTGTTGGAACATGGTCTAAGGGTGGATTGGTTTATCTTGCTAGAGGAAGCAAAAAACCAGTTAGCATAGATGATGTTGTAGAATCTTATTCTCTTGATATGGATGAAGTTGTATCACGCATGACTAGCGATCCTAGAGATCCTATTCCTGGTCTTTCTGGTAAAGATAAGACAGTAGAAACGGCTAATGAGTTCCCAACTGGCGAAACTGTTGCTCCGTCTAAAGAAGTCGCACAAGTTGCTGCTTCTTTAGAACCGCTGGTATCTCGTGGTGGTAATATGACCATGCCACAAATGGATCTGTCTGGACTAGATGTTTCTCGTACTATGCCAACACCCGATCTAAAACAAGAGCCAGGAGTCGGTACAGCTCCAATGAAAGAGATGGTATTAACGAATGTTGCTGCTGCAACATCTGTTCCAGTAACAGCAGAACAACCTCGCAAAGGACCAATGGATCTAGCAAGAGATACTGAAACAGCTAATAATCAAGCAGAAGCAAGGGTAGCAGCTACTCTTGCAAACGATCCAGAGTTCAAAGGAACAGGAGTTACACTTACTCCAGAGGCAACAGGAAAATCTGTAGTCGAGACTGCAAGAACTTTCAAGATGACTGATGCTGAAATGTATGCCGACCAAGCACAAGCCCTAGCACCAAAATCTATTAAAGATATAGGGCCAATTAGAAACATGGGAGACGCACAACTTGCTAGAGAAGCTATAGCAAGAGGCATGACTATAGCAGAAGTTAGATATGAAAGACAACAACGAGGTTTATCTAGGTTTTCAGGTAAAACAAGAGAGAGTAAAGAAAGAGAGCTTGGCAGAGGACTATTACAGCCGTCTGAAAGAATGAATTTGATGAATAAGGCTAGAGAGGCTCAACTTAGACAAAGACAGGGTGAAGATGCTTATGCTGATCAAAAAGCAGCAGCCGGCCCAGCACCATTACCAGCAGACGTTTCTCCAGGTGATGTTCTTCAAGCAGAAAGTGCTATTAATGCCGCATCTTCTGGATCTGCTGCTTCTGCTGCTGTTAGCGAAAGTCAAGCCAGAACAGCAGAAGCTAAACCAAAAGGACCACTATTAGATTCAACATTAGGAGATAAAAAGGGCAGATTTGAAGAATTGGAGGCTAGGCGTCAAAAAGGCAAATTCAGTTCACAAAGCTCTTTAAGTCCAGCAGAGAGAGAAGAATGGCAGGGTCTTTATCGTCAAAGATCGTTAGATGCTATGCCTAGTCGCACTGATGATTCTCGTAGATTAGCATTAATGGGAATTGATCCAAAAAATAGAACACCAGAACAACAAGAAGAATATCTAAGACTAAGATATCAAAAAGATTCTTTCATGTATACGCAGTCTGGCGGAAAAGCAAGAACTATAAGCGGAGCCAAACCGGGTGAAGAATTTGATGACTTCAAAGCTAGACAAGTTCAGAGACAAAGAGATACTAATGATAGCAGATACGCTGCTCTTAAAAAGAGTTATAAAGAAGAAGGTAGACAATTATCAGATTCTGATAGAGCATTCGTTAAACGATATAAAACAGAACAACAAGAAAGACAAAAAGCCGTACTTGGCACAATAGAGTCAGGGAAAGACGCGTTCGCTGCCCAATTAGAAGGAGCAGAAGCCGGATCTAAAGCGAATGAAGATTTATTAAACCAAGCAAGAACAAGAACAGAAGAATATAAGAAGAGTAAAGAATTTGCAACCGACCAAGCTAGTCTTCAAGAGACAGAAACTCAAAGAGATAAAGATTCATTTAATGAGTTTTTATTCTCATTAAGTAAGCAACAACCACCTTATGATGGCGATCCAAGATCAGCAGCTAAATATTGGATTAGTCGTGATGATGGTGAAACAGATAATAAGTTATCGGCTGAAGATAATGCAAAAATATTATTATCTTACGAAAAACAAGCAGCAGACTTTTTATCATCCAAGGACAAAGTAAGCTCTATATCTTATTCTGACCAGATTAAGTATGGACGTTCGTCTGATGGTCGTGCTCGTACTCCTCAAGAAATTGTGGATCTCAAATATAATGAAAAAAGAGATGATCAACTTAAACAAATCAATGATAGGGTATATTCGGGATTAGCAAAAGTTGATACTAGGGCTGATGACCCAGATGGCTTAACCAAACAAATGGTAGCCTATGAAAAAGCCGCCAAAGAATTATCTCAAATTAAAAATATAGATAGCAAAGGAAAAATAGAAGAATATACCGCTCAAGCTGAAGCTATAAGAGCAAGAGTTGGCGCTTTAAAAGTAGCTTCTGCTGGATCAGCAGATACACAAGATGCATTAACTCAAACCATGAAGTCTGCTACTGGGCCTCAAATGTCGGCAACAACAGCAAGATTAGCTGCCGCTCAGACCGATAAGTCTCTTGATCAGTATGCTGCTGATAAAGAAGCTAAACAAAAAGCAGAACAAGAGAATGCAGCAGCTGCCGCCGCTGAAGCTAATAGAGTTGCACAGCAAAGAGCACAAGAAGAGGTCGTTAGACAACAACAGGTTGCTGCTCAACAAACTGCAGCTCCGCAAGCTGAGAGTGGAGGATTTTTAGGATGGTTGGGTAATGTAGCATCAAGTGGTGTTGCAGCAGCCAGAGGTGCAACAACTGCTGTCGTAGGAGGAGCTCTTACAGCAGCATCTTATACTGGAGTCGTAGATTGGGCTACTGGAGGATCTGCCGCAGCGGCTGAGAGTGCAAGACTAGATCAGAAAGTTAAACAGAATCAAGAACAATTAGCCGCAAGAGGAGTATTAGGTCCTGCTGGAACAGATCAAGCTGCAGCACTAAGAGAGGCTCAGAATAAAGTTGATTCAGAAGCGGCAAAAAATGCTACAGCTTCTGGAGATGCTTTTAGAGGAGTAACTAATCAAGCTGTTGTAGCAGGGGCACAAGACGTTGCTGGACTTGCTAATGCCGTTAGTGCTGGAACATTAGAACAAGGATTAAATTCTGTTGGCGGAGGCAATTTAGGAACCAATATTTTTGGAACGTATGGCCAAACCGCAGTAGGAAACTTAAACACAAAACTAGCTAAAGAACTAGAAGATAGCGGAAATAGTGGATTGGCATTTGCTACTAATTTTGCAAATACTGCATCGGCACTTGCTTTTGAGGCTATTCCAATTGTTGCTAGTCTTGGTACTAGCGCTGCTGGATCAGCAGCATCAGCAGGAAGCAAAGGAACATCGTTACTTGGTAAAATTGGGAACTCTTTGAGCTATGCGGATAATCTTGTATCATCTCCAGGATCATTGGTTGGTATGGGTAAAAGTGGCTTAAAAGCAGCAGATAATCTTCTTGGTGGTATAGGATCAAAAACCGGAAAAGTTTTAGACAATGTATTCAAGTTCAGTGAGATGGGAGCGGATCTTAGTAAGGCCGGTAGGGGTGTATTAGATTTTGTGCAACCACTAGCACGAAAAGCCGGTACTGCTATAGGGAATACGTCATTTGGGCGCGGAGTCAAAACAGTTTTGGGAGGCGTTAAAGATACAGTTAAATCTTTTAATCCTTTGGTATCAAAAACTGAAAGAGATTTTATAAAGAAAAATATGGACGCTGCTTATGGAGTTAGAGCAGCAGATAGCGATTACTTTGATGCTGCTAGACAAACATATGCTCGTGGTAAATTGAGTCCAGAAGCTGCTATGAGATATCATTCAGCAGAAGTTGGAGAAAAAGCCACCAAGATGATGAGTCCAGATACTGCAAAAATTAACAGATACAATAGACTAACCGGAGGAGATCCTGCTAAAGCATCAGGAGTATTGTCTGACAGAGCTACTAGACTAGCAGAGTTAAAAGCAGCAAGGTCAGCAGGTGTTAAAGATGCTACTATTAGTAGTAGGGTTAGTGGTCGTCGAACATCAGATTTCTTCAAACAATTAGACGCACAAGATGCTGCAGACCAAGTGGCTTATAGTAATTATGCTGCTGCTCAAGCACGACGTAATGATCCTAGTCGCATAGCTAGAAGAGAAAGAATGAGATCTGAAGGATTAGCTACTCAAAAACGTGTTCAAAGAGGAAGAAAGAGACAAGAACAATTTGCTGAGATGACTCCGGAGCAAAGATCATTAGAAAGAGCAAGGCGCAGAGGTAAAGAGCGTGGTGTTGATATTGATCGTCCAGCCAGAGAAAAAGCACAAGCAAATGCAGCAGATGAGAAATGGCTAAGAGATGGAATAGCCAGAGAAGAAGATAAGATGAGAGGATTACAAGACAGATACTCCTATAGTGGGAATAAATCGGCAATTTCAGAAGCAAGACTTAGACGCAGAGGGGCAAGTAGAGGAGTAAATACTGATACTGCTAATGATTATGCTATTGATTATGGTGGAAAAAATGGTCTTGGCAGATTAGATGATGTTCAAAATCAACAAAGACAATTAGCTCTTGCTAAGAGAGCAGAAGAAAAATCAGCAGCAGAAGTTGCTGATATGAGAAGAACTTTTGGTCTTGATCCTAATACTGGTAAATATATAGATAAGCCCAAAACAACAGCTCCAACAACAGCGACAACAACAGATGGTGGATGGAGACCTCAATGGAATGAGCCTTTCAGATCATCTAAATCATCAAGTCCAACTTCTAGGGTTATGGACGTGATGGATAATCAACCAAAAACAGCTGCTCAGGTAAGATCAGCAACAAGTAAAAAACCAGCTGAAGATATTTTTGATACTCTAACACCAGAGCAACAAGCCGCACAAAGAATGGTTGATAGGAGTTTAGAATTAAGTGCTAAAGGTATTGATCCAAATACCGGATTAAAATATGGGGTAGTACCTCCAAAAGCACCGGCGCCAGTTCCAGTACCTAAAAGAGGACCCATTAAGCCTAGTGCCGCAGCGCAGAAAGAAGCTGCCGCTGCTAAAGCTGCAAAAGAGGCTATGGAGTCAGGCAAGGTAAAGACACCAGAAGTACCATATGCCACAGAAGCTATGAGAAAAGAAGCTGCCGCTACCAAAACAGCGAAAGAGGCTATCGAGTCTGGAAAAGTTAAAGTTCCAGATGAAAAACGACTAAGAAGTGGAACAGCTGCCGAAACAAGATCGGCAGATGATCTAAGACATGAAGAAAGACTAAGAAACCGACCGAGAAATGGAACAGCTGCTGAGACAAGATCAGCAGATGATCTAAGACATGAAAAACGACTATTAAGACGAAAAGCTGCTGAGAAAACAAGATCAGCAATTAAAACCCGATCTGGTGCTCCCGCAGAAGTTGTAGATAAAGTTGTAGATAGACAACTAGATCTATCCGAAAGACTAGGAAGCTATGCTTCATCCGAGGAAGCTGCTGAAGCATTAAAGAAGAATGGGGTATTTAATATTAATTCTGTAGAGGTACAAGATTCTCTTAGAGCACGAAATGTTGGTGGCGATTCTTCTGTTCGTTCTGCTGGAGCATCATATTCTCCTAGTTCTCGTTCTGTCAATCTAACTAAGGAAACACTAAATTCATCCTCCGCTAATGCTGTTATAGATCACGAATTAGCACATGCAATGCAACATAATACTGTTGGAGGATTGCATACGTCAGCAGGAAAGGGAGGTAGATTATCCTATGAAGAAAAATTAATGGAAAGTTTGGGTCCAGATATTAGTAGATTTTTATCCAGCAAGAATGGATATCAGTCTCTATATAATACTGCCTCTAAAGAAGCTAGCGTTGGAGGCTTATACGCTGCCGACAGAATCAAGACCGAACCAGTAGAACTATTTACTTCTCTTGTTCAAGCATCTAGTAGTAGAAGTTTTGGTGAAAATAAAGAAGCTGTAGAGATGTTAAAGAAATTAATGAAATTCCATGGATATGCAAAAGGAGGGATAGTTTATGCTTCTAATGGGGCTCTAATATCTGCTCTTAAGAAAGGCACAGATACTGTTCCTGCAATGTTAACTCCTGGTGAATTTGTTATAAATCGTCAAGCTGCTCAACAGCACATGCCGGTCTTACAAGCTATTAATAGCGGAGCTTATAGTCAAGGTGGTGTGGTTAAGTATTTAGCTGCTGGAGGGCCTGTTAATCCTCTACTTGGAGGATTGGCACGAGACCGCGCCGACGAGTACATACGTCAGTTTGAGGAAGAACAGAGAATTAAAAAAGCAGAAGCTGCCAGAGCTGCTGCTGGTGGTTATGGAGCGCAAATTAACTCTGCTATGAGTAATTTAATGTCAAATACAGCACCAGCACCTACAGTAAACCAGATGAGACCTCAACAACAAGCTAATCCATTAGCTGGTATGGATATGTCAGTAGTCTCTCAGTTAGCTGGCGCTCTGGTTGAACTAAAGGATACTTTTGGCTCAGTAGAGAATATAAAGTCTTTGGGAGATAGCCTACAATCAGCAGTTAATACTATGGGAGCTACAGTTAATTCTTTTGGTGAGCATATTAGTCATATCCCAGGTCAAGTATTGCATAATGTTACGGCTAATGTTACGCAGCACGTTACTGGACTTGGAGAGGCTGGAAGAGATATTCTCGGCCAAGCAACGTCAAATGCTAATGTGATTTCTCAGAACAACGTGGCAAGAGTTGTGCATAATTTACATACTAATTCGGAAGGGGCCATAACAGGAGGAAATCCTGATGGTCCAATGGGTCGTGTTGGCGGTATGGCTTAATATGGGTGTATACTAATTATAGTAAAGAATGGAAAAAATATGATTAATTCTCCAATAAAAATTCTGGACAACTCAGGTTGTTCTTTCACTAGTGAAAATGGTCAAATTATATTAGGCCAACCAATCAATGGCTTTAGGTCAATAGGATATGCCGATATAGGTTCAACAATATCATATCTATGTAAGAATAAAGATAGTTATGAGGTTGGTATTGGCAAGGTTATTGATACTGGCTCTAAAATAGCATTAGATCGTATTAGGATTCTACAATCGTCTAATAATAATCAACCTGTAAATTTTGGTAAAAACAATAGCAACACCGTTTATTCATTCGCTAATTCTTACAACTTTAAAACGGCTTTTAATAATTTTGTTAG
>Ga0209357_1000307_pt1 | contig 18874 bp, 22 predicted proteins | sample LauGreFBDMM110SD_2_FD_187573 | JGI IMG/M metagenome (GOLD analysis project Ga0209357, IMG submission 187573) | Freshwater lake microbial communities from Lake Michigan, USA - Fa13.BD.MM110.SD (SPAdes) (version 3) | ecosystem: Environmental > Aquatic > Freshwater > Lake | place: Lake Michigan... | reverse complement strand
ACGGTCGCGCCAACCGAGTTGGATGACACCGACAGGAGCGCGGGGCCGAACTTGATTGGGCTACCAAGCGTTGCGTACGCACTCTGGCCGATTGCATTCACAGCCGCAACTCGCAGGGAGTAAAACCCGCCGCTAGCATCAAGGCCGGTTAGGGTGGCGCTCGTGGCCGTTGACGTTCCGTCAGAGAAGGTTGTCCACGTAGACCCTGAGTTGTTTGAGTGCTGCACGACGTAATCCGTAATAGCAGACCCGCCGTTTGACGCTGGTGCCGTCCACGACAGGGTAATGCTGCTGTCACCGCGCACCGCAGACAGTCCTGTCGGCAATCCCGGCGCAGACGGGTTGACGCCTAGCAGAGATTCTCCGCTAGTCACACTGGCTGCGCTCTGCGCCGAAATCACGCAGCGGTAGCGGTCGCCGTTGTTTGAGGTAGTCAGTCCCGTAAGAGCAAGCGATGCGGAAGTGGCTCCGGTTACGTTGGCCCACGCGGAGCTTTGATACCGCTGCCACTGGTAGGTGAGCGTTCCGGCAGGGCTTGCTGTTGCTGTCACCGAAATGGTCGCGGCACCCGAGACGGCAGACTGATCGGTAGGTTGCTGCGTAATTGTGATGGTCCGGTCGTAGACGAGCGTGCCCGTATAGTCGCCGCCGTCAACGTCGCTGGAACCGCCGCCCGTTGAAGCAATCGTGATCGTTGAGCCGCTGGCAGTTAGCGTCACGCCCGTGCCAGCCGCCAGCGTCAAAGCACCGTTGAGGCCGTTGAGGCTGGTGACGTATGGGTGTGCGTGATTGGCTGCCGCAGCCCCGAGCGTCGAGAGCGACGGCAGCAAATGGACGTGATCGCTACGGCTGGCCGTCGAGCTGGTGCCAGCCGATGCCGTCCCGAGAGCGGAAGGCGTGGCGTCAGAGAGCGTTGCACCGCCGCCGGTCGTGACGGTTACGGCCCCGGTCTGGCCGTTGACGGACGTTACCGGGCCGTACTTCGCGGCTTGAGTGGCAAAGTCTGTGACCTGGCTGGCGGTGTGCGTATGGCTGGCCGGGGCGAAGGTCGAGGGCACCCCCGAAAGGGACGCATACGGAAACGTAGTCAGTGTCGGATGGGTGTGATCGGCCCGGCTGGCTAGGCTCGAGCTGCCCGCCGCGGCCGTGCCTAACGCCAAGGGGGTCGCATCAGACAAATTGACACTGCCGGGGTCGCCCTTTGGGCCGCGGTCCCCGGCCTGCGTCACCGTGACCGTAGCCACGGAACCGTTTGTCACAAGGGCAGAACCGCCGGACGAGCCGGCCACCGTCACGGAGATTTGCGACGGCGCGCCTACGCTGACTGAAACGTCGGCCATCGGCAGCTCACGGGTTGGAGGGCAGGACGTTTCCGGCGAGATAGGTCCGGGTCACGCCACCCGGCGAAACCCACCGCAAGTACCAGCGGTAGCGGCCGGCAATCGACAAGCCGATGGTCTGCGTCTCCACCAAGCTGATGCCAACGCTAGTGGTCGGCACTCCGGCCGCCGTCGCGAGGCTAACCGACAAGGCGGGCGTCGTGACTGTCGGCCCGGCAATATCGCTCGCGTCGTACACAACCGTCGAAATCGTCCCGGTCGTCAGGTTCATTCCGGGGAACTGGCACACAAAATTCAGCTCGTCCCCACGGACAAGCTGCAAATCCAAGACGGCCGGTAGCTGGCTGTAGGTACTCATGCTGAACGTCAGTATACCAGCCCGGGGCTACTTGCCGCTGGTTTTCCGGGCGTTCTGGATCGCCCTCTTCACGAGCAGCCGCCCCGCCAAGTCAAGGAACGGCAGGCCGCGAGCCTCGGCCTCGGCTCGCATCACGGCGACGACCTCGTCAATGCGTTCCGGCTTGCTTGCTTCGTCGCATCCCCAGGCGTCCATCTCTGCTGCCTTTGCGCGGCACTGGCACGTTGGCGTTGGCTCAATGCCAAAGCGTTTCAAGAGACGGGAAAGCTCGGTGCCGGGGCCGTTGGTGGGTGGGGCTGGTGCTGGCGACGAGGATTGCGGGAAGCAATTCCTGACAGCGTGCGGGTGCGGCATCCGCACGCCGCATGCAGAGCAGGCGGCAGTCAAGGCATCATAAACGCATGCAATTGTTGGGGTGTCAGTACGCATCTACTATCGTGACGCTTATTGTATTGAACGACTGCCCTCGCTGAATTATTGTGCCAGAGGTAACGCTGCACGGATCGTTGAGCCTTGAAAAATCAATAGACCCAGAATCGCAAAACGAGCTATCGGTAGAACCGCCGGCAAAGCAAAAGCCATTCCTTGACGTGTAGCCGCTTCCAAAGAAAGCCTGACCTGTGTATTGCACGGCAGCAGGGTCAGAAATCCCACCGCTTAGCGCGCCTGTTGATGTTCCTGTGAGTGTGCAGAATGTCGGGTTTCCAAATCGCCCCTGTCCGGATTGTGCAAATGAGCCAACGCACGGATCACGCTGGCACTCCGTGCTCTCGGCGCGCCTCAAAAAGCTAATAAGAAACGCGGTTTCTTTGGGACGCATCTCAATGTAAACAACAGAAGCATCAAGCGATTGGGCAGGAGTCCCTGACAATTGCAGCGTATACATGCCGCACACGGCAATATCCGACATAGAGGTGCGAGTCAGTGTTACGGTATTTGAAAAGGTGCGACTTGGTATCAGAGTCGGCGGCAAGCCAAACCCCACGCGGTCGCTGAATGTGGCGACGTAAGAAATCACAATGTATTGCGGAAGGCAGTCTGGCGATAAGCACGACACGCATCTGCTGCAACACGGGTTCTGCGTACACACCGTCCCCACGCCCTGGAACACCTTCCCCGTCCCTTGGCACAGGCACTGCGGCTTGACGCTGCACGTCGTGCCCTCGCAGCACGCGCCCATTTTTGCCAACGAATCCGCAGCAGGTGTGAAAACGCCAGAATGCGACTGCCCCCCTGCCTTTGTGCAATCTCTAGATGGCGTCACAGAGAATGTAGCCCCGTCGCCAAAATCAACATACAAACACTGTAGGCCCGCGCCTGCTAGGTAGTCCATCGAAAATTTGTCTTTTGTTACACGATGCTGTGGGAAAAAATATGGATATTCACATAGACGCTCTTGGTATGGCACGCCTCCACTCTCGTTTATTTCATACGAAACAGACGCACTACCCTTGCCTGTGGATATTGCAAACGTCAGTCTGGCCGACGTGCCGCATGGATAATATCGCAGCGACACGGTAGCACACTGATCGCTGCCACACGTTACCTGAAAATCGCCGCCCCACGTTACCGGTGAATCAGAAATCTTGGTTATGTAGTAATAACCATTTATCAAATCGGAACCGATGCCGCCAATAGTAATGGCTATGTTTGGCGTGATGCCCGTCGTGCAGGTGGGCTTACACCCGCACTCGCAGCACGAACTGCAACTCCCGCCAAGCATTAGGCGCACTCCGCAGCAATAAGAATCCACTCGGTGCCAACGTAGGCAATGGCACAAGCCTTGCTGCCGGTGCCACCCACTGCGGCGAAATAGTTCTTGACGTCCGAGTATGTCGTGCCGCTCGTCACGGCATCGGAGACGGTCGTGGTGGAACCCTTCGCCCACGGTGCCGAGAACGTGCCACGCACAATGCCGCCAGCAGCGCCACCACCTAGCCGCACAAGCGCCCACTTGTTGCTGCCCGTGCCGCTTTGCTTATAGAGAATCAGCCCTTCGCCCGTCGTGCCGGTCTTCAGTTCAGCCGTCGATGCTTTGCACGCGACGAACTTGTCGTCAGCCTTGTCTACCTCGACCTTGACCTGCACCACCCCGTCGATTGCCGCTCGCCCGAACTTGCCGGCCGCAATAGGCTCGACCGCCACAACGAACTTTCCGGCCGTCGTGGACGATGGCGTGCCGCCCTCGAGGATGGGCACCTCTTGGAACTGCAAGAGGCTAGACTCGCCGGCAGTCGGGTCGTTGGCGATCCCAGTGATTTCCAGCACGCCCCACTTTGGGATAGTTGAGCTGGTCGTGTTCTTAATCTGGACGACGTGATTGATCCGGCCGTATGCCCCCGCACTGCCGGCAAACTCCGGTTGCGTTGCTACGGTATCCAGAACTCGGTTCCACGCCTTCGCAGTGATGCGTAGCGGCTGGCCCGGTCTGACCTTGCGAAAGTCTGCGCTCACATCACGCCCTTTTGCGCAGGGGTGAGAGGATGCGTGAACGTGCTCGCGGTCGGAGGCGTCAGCCATACCGCCGGCCAGTTGGTGCCGATCCCCAGCTCTGCGAAATCCTTGTATTCGTAGACCCGTGCGGTATAGGCGTACCTCGGCTTGCGGACGCCCACGTCGCTGTCCGACACCGTCTCATACTCAACCCACAGGTAATCCCAGCCGTTTTTCTGGATTCCGCTAATGTCGCCAATATCGAACGTGTCGCGGTTTAATCGGGCAGAGAAGTTGAAAGTCACCGTCACCATCGTTTGCGACCGGCTCGTGTCGCACCTAGCACCTAGAAAAAGAACTTCTCCGGCCTTGAAGATGCGAAACGGCAGCTTGTTGACCTTTCCCGTCATGCCGTAGATGCGCTTGATGTGCGGCGTTTCGCCGGTCAGCAGGTAGGCCGCTGGGATATGCCAGCTCTCCGTGAACTGAAAAGACGGCACCGTAATATCGACGCCCTGGACGCTATCGGCATTGGCATTGATAGCCCCGTAAGTCTCCGGCGCCTGCCCTTCGGCTGCGTTCCCCTGGACGTAGGCAGACGGGCTATTTGAGTCGCTCCACGCCTGGGTGATGTGTTCGCTTCCGCCGGTCGTATCGAAAGACAGGACGCCGGGGGCAAATATCACGCCGCCGCCAACGTCGATCCCCGTGTTCTCGTACTGATTGAGCCCCGCGTTGCCGTAGGCGGCCGTGGCCTCATACCAGCCGTTGCCGAGGTTCTGAACGTCAAGACGGGTTCGCTTGTGCCCTGAGTAGTAGAGAGGGCATCCCTCGATTGCGTGCGCCTCGGCGGCAGCGTAGCCACGCATCCATTGAAAAAGCCATTTGACCTCGACCTCGCGGGCAAGCAGTCCATCGGACGAGGCGGTTAGCGATCCGCTGCCGGAATCAAACCGCTCGATATTGTCGTCAGGCCGAACCATGAATCGTTAGGCGAACGCCGCTCCGATTGGTTGCGTTTGGAGTATTTCGCGAAGCAGTCCGACCGCCTTTTCTGTGGCGATGGCGGTTCGCTCCGAAACCGAAACTAGGTCGCGATCCGCGCTCCCGGCCACGCCGCCAACCGCCGGAGAAGGATTCGACACACCCCGGGCCAGTGCCGTTGCAGACGGCACAGACCGGCCGCCGGTCGGCCTGCCCATGGCGACGAGCTGCTCTACGCCCGCCGCTGTTCGGCTGGTGGCGTCAGCGATCTTGGCCTCGGCGTCGAGCTTCGGCCCGATGCCGAGCTGCCCGGCTATGCTGCTCGCGAACGTGCCGAGCGTATCGCCGCGGGCCGCCTTCTGCGCACCAAAGGCCACCGGTTCCTCGAGGGCCTGGCGGAACTCGTCGCGCTTGATGCCGCCGGCCTTGGCCGGGGCGGCCCCCTTCTTTTTGTCCGAGCCGCTCATCATCCACGCTACCCCAGCCCCTATCGCTGCGCCTCCGGCTAGTACGGCCGCAATCTGGCCGATTAATGGCATGGCAAAGAACGCCGCCCGGAGGGCCGTCAGGGAGGCCGTGAGGCCCACTGCAGCACGCGACATGATGGCCGTTACGGCCGCGAACGCCGGGCCGGCCTTTAGAAATCCGCGGATACCAAAGTTCACGGCCGTCAACGCCCAGCCCACGGACACCATCGCCACGCCTAGACCCACGGCCGAGGCCGTCAATGTCGCGAGGATTGGCGAAAGGATCGGGATGCCATTCAGCAACCACGAGAGCAGGTCGATAACGATGGCGATGGCCTGAGAGGCGACGGCGAGGGCAGGCGACAGGCCGGTTCCAAAGGCAATCGCCAGCCGCTCGACGGCAGACTGCATCCGCTCAAAAGCCCCGGTGATCCCCTCCATCATGATCTTGAACTTGTCGGCCACCGTCCGCTGCGATTCCATTTCCCTTGCCAATCGGTCGAACCCTTCGACCCCCATATCCGCGAACGCGCCGATGACCTTGATGCCGCGATCCCCGAACACGTCCACGAGGGCCTTGTCGGCCATGATGGCCTGGCGGGCATCGACAGACATTCCCTTCATGGCGTCCGACAGGAGGCCGACAATCTGCACCATCGGCAATAGCTTGCCGTCCGCATCGCGGAAGCTGGCGACCGATAGACCCAGCCGACCGAGGGCCTTCTCGGCCTCCTGAGACGGGGCCACAAGACGCGACAGGAGCACCTTGATTCCGGTGCCTGCTTCTTCGCCCTGGATTCCGTAGCGGGCGAGGGCCGCGAACCCCTGCGCCACGCCGAACAGGGTTTGATCGAACGTCTTGCCGGCGGACCCCACGAGCCCAAACGCCTCGACCATGTGGGCAATATCGGTTTCGCTGGCATCGGCGGCTGCGGAAAGCGTGTCCACCGCCTCGCTAGAAGAAACTCCGAACACGTTCATGGCGACCTTCATAAACGTCGCCGCCTGCTGTGCCTCGACCCCGGACACCCGGCCGAACTCCACGGCCGACTGAGCTGCCCCGGCCATGGCTTCCTCGACGCTCATGCCGGCCTTTACGAGCAACGCGAACGACTGAGCAATTTTCGCGGGGGCCACCCCCATGGCCTTGCTCATGCGTATCGACTCATTGCGAACTGCCTCAAGCTGCTTGGGGGATAGTTCGCTGACGGACCCCTTCAGCTCGAGCAGGGCGTTTTCAAACTCGGCGGCCTTTCTCGCGGCCAGAACCATCGGCAGGCCGATGGCCGCCCCGCCGAGGGCCAGCGTCGTGCCGGTCTGCCGGAGAGTCTGCGACATGGCGGCCATGCGGTTATGGACGCGCTTTACCGCAGCCTGGAACTTCGTATCGTCTGCCGAGATTTCGACAAACGCCTTGCCGGCACGAATTGCGGATGCGTTGCTCATTCGTCAAACAGGGCGGCCACCTGCACGGCGGTCACGACCGGAGTGGCTACCTTCTCGTTCATTGGGTGGATTTCGTTTGCGTCGTATGGCCGCGGCCGCTTCTTGGGGTCGCGGTGGACTTCCGCAATCTGCGCGATGAGTGAGGCCGTATGGTTCCATTGGTCGCGCTGGCGGCCGGTGACGGCCCACTGCAATTCGCGGAGTGACCAGTGGTCGGGTCGGACGCCGATGATGCCGGCCAGCTCGTAGCCGAGTCGCCATACGTCAATCGGTCGATCATTTGATCGACTTCCCGCTCCATCGCCGGGAGCATCCTCTCGACCTGGCTGACCGCCTTTGCCTCGGCCTCCCGCACCTTCCGGTACGCTAGTTCGAGGTACGCCCTCTGGTTCGGATGGCAAAAAAAAATCATCTCGCTAACAAGCGCGTCGTGCGCCTCGTGCGCCACGGTGCCGTCGAAGGCACCGTAGAACCCCTCCGGCGTCACGCCCCGCTCGACTGCCTGCGGCTCGATCATCGTCCACAGAACGGCCCCCAGCGTCAGCGGGTCCGCGAGCTGCGTGAGGCTGGCACGTTCCTCGGTTGTAATGTCGTAGAGCTTAACGCCCGTGGCCGCCCGCACGCGATCGTAGGTCAAATAGTCCCCCTTGAGGAACCACTCCCGCCCGGCGTTGTCTTTGAAACTGTGCATTACTCAAACTGCTTGAAGGTGAACCGCGGGAGCACGGGGCCGTCGAGCGGCTCGTCCCCCTCTATGTCGGACACCGTGAAGTTCGCGTCGATGTTAAACAGGCCGCCGGCCAGAGAAATGCGGAGCACATTGGGGACTGTGAACGGGCCGACGGATTGCACTCTCCGGGCCGCGACGTCTCGAGCCACTTGAATGTCCGCGATCGTCGCCTGGATTTCGTAGCTGCGGTGCGTTGCGATGGAGCACTGGACGGCACTGCCGAACTTAGTCGCCTCGACCTCGTTTGTCGTTTCGCGAACAAGTACGTCCTGCGCGGAGCTGATGAGCTGGTACTCAATGCGCAGCTCGCAGTTCTTCCCCAGCGCGTAGCTAATTGGCACGGCCGGCTCCTAGTTGTCAGGCCGACGCGACGTACCTTCGGAGGCTGATCGTTGTTTCGATCACGCCGTCGATTTCCTGCGGTTCACCGATGTTGTTGACGTAGAACGTACCGGTGTAGGTGCCGCTCGAACCGGAGATCGACACCGAGCCGTTCGCGTGAAGGGTACAGGCGTGATCGAGGGCCACGACCTCGATCGTTGTATTCTTGCGAATCGGAACAAATTCCTGCTCGCTGTCGCTGCCCCGTGTCGTAACCTCGCCCTCGGCGGACGTTTCTTGAGTGATCGTGACGGATTTCACGTCTTTGTTGACGATCATCGTCCCAAACGTGAACGTCTGATTTTTGCCGAGATGGTACTCGTGAGTGACGGGGGGCATTGCTGTGCTCCGGGGCGCGAGTGTGCGAAAACTGGCTTGCTGAACACCAGTATACCAATCGACGTGCCGCCTAAACGGACACGCGACCCCGGAACGCCTTGGCTATGTCGCCGTTGGCGATGGCCTTTTCGAGTGCCGGCTTCATAAATGGTCGCTTGGGGTACGGGAAGATTCGCGTGATGTCGGTTGGCCGCCACTTCGATGCGTTGAACGGTCGCCTTCCGGTAGGAAGCCATTTAAATACTCGCTTGACCTGGCGGGCCTTTTGGTACTGCCCCTGCCACCGGCTTGAATCGCCGCGCGTGTCGCGGACGATTCGTTCCATCGTTTTCTTGCCGACCAGCGGGTACTTGTAGTTCAGCTCCCACGCTGTTTTCTGAATCTTTCCGCCGACTTCGTGGAGATGCGGCAGGCCCCACTGCGACCCCTTTTTTGACGGCCCGACAACGGCCGTGTTGGTCCGCAGGTCGTAGGCGTTGTAGAGATTGCGGCGGAAGCCGAGCATGTGCCCGTAGGGAACGTGCGTAAACGGTGGCGTCCCGACCGGCGATCCCTTGGGCGAAAGGATTTCGCTGATGCGTTGCCGTAGTTCTCGCTGCACGGCGGCCGGCACGCCGGGCATCGCGGCCATCTCCGCGAGCGTCTTGCCCGGGTTGTCCTTCATAACCTTGAGCTGCGGCCGGGCCATGCCCCGCTTCTTGATGGACCGCTTGGCGTAGTCCTTGACCCGCATGGACGCCTTCGAAAGCCCTTCGTATTCAATATGCGACAGGGCCGCCTTGATGGCGGCCCTGTCGAAAAACATATCGACCGTGACGCGGGTGGGGATGCCGGGCACGTTGAAGCCGCGGCCGAACGGGTTCTTGTTGAACGTGGCCCCGAAAGCCTTCACGCCGTCACCTTGGCCTGGCTGCGCCGGTAGGTGACGGCAATGTCCGCCAAGAAAATGCTCTGGTTCATCAGCGTATCGCGGTCGAACGTGACGTTGTTGGCGATCCCGAACCAGTTGGTCCCGGCCGGCATGGCGGGCGTAGCCGCGGGCAGGGCGTTGGACCGGATGCGGTCGGCAATCTGCGTTCGCAGATTGACTAGGGCGTCCAGCTCGGCCGTGCCGGTGAACCGCTTTGCGATCGTGACGTGGACCTCGAACTCGAACAGGTCCGCCCCGTGCGTGATCTGCGTGATTTCCACGTTGCCCGGGATGACGGATACCTTGAGGGTATCCATGTCGGCACCCTCAAACTCCGGCGTGTACGCCCGGGTCGCAGTGATCGACGCATAGGTTCCGGTGTAGGTCGCGGCCGTGAGGCTGGCGGCCAGAGCATCGGCAACGAGTATTTCGATAGCTTCCACGAACTAGGCTCCTAGAACGCGCCGCCGTCAACGCTTGAATTTGGGTCTAGGTAATCCGTTCCGGCGGTCGCCACCGAATACGAGGAACCATTGCCCTTCAGGAGTCCGCTGACCGCAGACGTAAGCCCCGTGCCGCCTTGTGCGACTCCGACAGCGGTGAACCCAGTGCCGAGCGATCCGCTCGTCAGTGTGCCGACGCTCGTCAGGCTGGATGCCGTGACGCCCGACCCGAGGCCCGTGGAAGTCAGCACGTTGGTGCCGGCGATTTTGTAGGCCTTGCTTGCCGCTAGGTCGAAGTGCGTCGAGCTAGTCCATGCCTCGGTGCTCGCGACCCAGTTCAGCGTGTAGTCGGCCGCGGCGTGGATCGTGATTCCGCCGCCGTCCGCAGCCGCGTCCGTGGTCGAACCTTTCGCCAGTTCGATGTTTTTGTCGGCCGTTGTCAGCGTCGTGGAGTTGATCGTCGTCGTCGTGCCGTTGACGGTCAGGTTGCCGCCGACCACGACGTTGCCGGTGAAGCTGGCTCCGGCCAGCGGGGCGTAGCTTGCAAGCTGGCTTGACACGTTGACCCCTGCGACCGCAGTGTCAACGTAACTTATTGACGCAAACGCTCCACTGCCGCCGATTGCGATGCACTGAGTGGCCGAGCCGCCTGCGCCTCCGGTGCCCGTTCCATACCAAAGAGTTGCCGTCTGCTCATTAAATGCCAGCTCCCCGTTTTGGAGCGTGCTCGGAGCACCGGCACCGCCACCGCTCGCCCGTCGCTTGATACGAATTGTTGCCATTAGTAGCTACCCCCATCGGTAATTTCTTGTTCCAGTGCCGTCCACGCTGTTAGGTCTGGCTCCATCCGATAAATCCGTCCGGTCGCCGTGACGTATACCAGCATCCCCGGCTCCCGCCGAAGCGACGGGATTGCGTCTCTCTCTGCCATGCTTGCCACAGACCGATAGCCACCTTTGCCGTACAGTGCGTGATGCGTGGCGTATTGGTCTGCCGTATCAAACGGCACGACGGGCGCGATGACGTTGGTGCCGGGTATGGCGGTCATGCGACCCCTATCGAAATACTCCCCGTGACGGGGTAAAGGGATCGGTAGATGCGGTAGTCTCTGGCCGCCTGGCCGTCAAACGTCATAGACCGCACCGTCACCTGCCATGCCGTCACCCGCAGGCCGTTGACCTCGAGGGCCGGCTCGCCAAAGCTGGACGGGATGACGACATAGACGTACTGCGAGGCGGCCACCACCGTCCGCCGGAGAGCCCGCGACGATTGCAGCTCGGCGGTCAACTGGGATTTGATTTGCTGGTCTGTGATGGCCGTCGCGGCGGATGCGCCGACGCACACCACCAACAGCGTCGAGGCGGCGGCCGGCGTTTGAGTGGTTGCCATCGTGTGAATCCGCCGCACCTTCTGGGAGCGGTCGGCCCATTGCCAACAGAACTGCGACCCTTCGGGGATCGAAACAGCGTAGACCTGGCTCGCACCGTTTTCCGTCACCGTCACCTTGTCGCCGCGTTTCGGGTCCGCCGGCAGCTCGTCGCGATGGATAAAGAAGTCTCTCGTCTCCGACCGTATCATCTGGCCGGCGGCATCCACCGCTTGCCACCGGCCGATCACCAGCGTTGCGTGACAGGTCCGAGACAGCAGCGAGCCGGTCGGCAGGTATTGCACGAATACCGACAGATGATCCCGCCGCTTCTGCTCGAACCACGCTTCCCCGGCGGCGATCATGTCCTGCATCGAAATACTCCATGGAGGGGCCACCGGGGCCGGGCGGCGAGGAAAATCCCATCGGCCGCCCGGCCCGAATCAGCCGGCCCCGATCAACCCTGGTTGATGAGAACCTTGACCGTCGTATCGCCCGACGCCGCAGCCTCGGCGGCCTTGCCAGCTCGCTTGTTGCTGCCCGCGGTCGTCGTGATGTTGCCGGCTGTGGCATCCCAGTAGACGATCACGCCCTGGCTGATGGCACCGCTGGCCTTCGGCAGGATATAGCCGCCATCGACCGAGAGCGCACCCTTGCGGTTGGCAACAATCGCCACCTCCGCAACACAGAACAGGTCGCCCAGCACCACCACGTCGCCAACGGCCACAGCCGAGGACGGCGTGTAATCAATCTTGCAGTCGCCTTGATAGGCAGTAGCAGTACCCACTAGATCACCTCGTTTCTTGGTTTCTGGAAAAAGGAAAATCGTTGTTCGTCACGCCGGGGGCGGGTTTGGCCCGCCCCCGGCTACGGTTTGCAATCGTCAGGCCGCTAGGCTCAAGCGGTCGCCATGCGGTAGGAGGCGAGGCTCTCGGCCTTCGACACGCCGAAATCCATGTACCCCCGCATCGCCACGCCAAGCAGGCTGTAGTCGGCCTGCACCTGCTCGATGGTCGGAACCTGCTGCCCGTTGAGGAAAACAACGTCGAGGGCAGGCAGGTCCAAAGCATCGGCCATCAGCCACCACGTCGAGGACGAGCTGAGATAGGCACTCGTCACGACCCGGTAGCGACCGCTCATCACGTTCGCGTTGGGGGCCGCCGTCGTGTTGCCGGAGATCAGCAACGCGCTGGTCATCAGCTCCGCGGCGGTCAGCTCGAGCTCAGGCGGAACGAGCAGCACCCGCGGCGCGATGCCGAGGGGGTTGCCGTCCGGGTCTTTCAGCCGCCGCCATGCGGTCGCGGCCGTCTTGAGGCTCGACAGGGAGAGGGCATTGCCCGCCGCTGCCGTGGCCGCCTGGTAGTAGCTGGCGTTGGACGACTCGAACTCGGCCCAGATGGCTTCGTTCAGAGACAGAGCAGCACCACGACCGATCCGCTGCGGAATCTGCGACAGGGCGTTGGCATCGTCGTTGATGATGTCCTGCCGGGTGAGGCTGGTCTGGATGCCCCAAGTGTCGGCCGAAACCGAACGCTTGGTGTCCGAACCCTGCGCCACCTTCAACTCGCCGCCGTTGCCGACCTTCTGGAACTTGAAGCTGCCGTTGAGACGGAGCAGGTTGATGTTCTTGAAGTCGCTGACCGATCGAACCGCGGAGATGTTCTTCCAAGTATCTTCGACCGACGTGAAGCCCGCGAGCAGGAACTTGTTGACGAGGGCCGCCAGCAGGTTGCTCACCTCATGGGTCGCGAAAGCCGCCTGAAGAACCGGGCCGAGGTTGCCGCTCGACAGCCGATCCGAGCCGGTGTAGCTGTTGGCCTTGGCGGCCTTGAGCAACACCTGGCCCACGCTCACGTCTCGACGGGCCTTGTCGGCCGCCTCGAGCACGCGGGCGTCGTACGCCTTCTCGATGTTGGGGAGCCCGCTCTGCATAGCGAGGGCGGCCTCCACCACCTTGCCGGAATCGACCTCCGGCTGCGAAACGTGGATGCCGACCCCGCCGCGGCTCATCCGAAGCTCGGCCAGCTCCATCCGCTTCGCGAGGGCCTCGCGGGCCTCCCGCTCGGCCTTCAGCTCGGCCTTGAGGGTTTCGGTCGCACCGGGGGAATGGTCATCCACCGCTGCGCCGTCGCCGCCCTTGGCGTTGACGATGTTGGTGATAGGTTCCACGGCACCGTTCGCCGCGGCTTCCACCTTGTCGGTGGGCGAGAGATTGGCGTCGTGCGCCATATCGGAATCCTCGGTCGCCTCGGCGGCGATTGCCGCGGACGTTTGGGCGTCCGCTCCCATCAACACAATCGAGGTTTCGCGAAGTGCGGAACCACGAACAACGGAAATAGGGCCGTTGAACTCACGGCCGTTGACGGTCACGGACTGCCCGGCCGCCACGTTCTCGATACTGCTGGTATCCGCACCGATGGACGCCTGAAACCGCATACCCTTGCGGGCGAGTGCGATCACCTTCTGCGCCGTGTCGCCTTCACCGATCAGCTCGCCGGAGACGATGAGCTGCTGGCCGTCGTTGACGATGCTCGTGGACTGCCCGAGCACAGAGTCGATGCTGGCATCGTGGCCCCAAAGAATCGGGATCGACTGCCGGCTGTTGTCCATGCCCGACAGGTCAACCACGAGAGGGTTGCGACTCCACGACTGCCGGATGGAGCGGCCGGTGTACGCCACCAGCTCGAACGATGGCGTCACGCCCGCGTCGTCGGCGGCCTTGATCGAAAACTCGGCTTCGATAGCGCAGGTGCGGCCGGTCACGGCTGACATTTTGTTCATGGCCTTGGTAGATGGTTGGTTTTTCTGTTTCAACTGAGCACCTCGTTGTCTGTTGACCACTCGGCTTGCGCCCGCTCGTAGACAGACTCGGCAAACCGTCTGCCGGGGTCGCCGCCCCACAATCCCCATGCGATCCTGCCGGCCGATGGGTAGCCCTTCTCGCCTGGCGAGAATCCTTGACCCTTCTTGTCAACCTCATGCCGCGCGAAATAGCTGACCATTCGCCCGATCGTGTCGAGGCTCAATGCCTTGCCGTTGGCTATGTCGCGAGCGCGGGCCACCCCAACGGCCGTGCCGCCGCGGTTGAACTCGCGCCGCCACTCCAACGCCCTCGCCGCCTCTGCCTGCGCGTCCTTCGGAGGAACGTATCCGTCCGCGGCCTGCGTGCGTTCCGCGGCGGCCGGGGCCGCGGGCGTCGGCGGTGCTACTTCCAGCTCCAGCTCACGCATGAGCGTTTTCTCGGCGGCCCGCTGCCGGAGGATTTCCCGCCAATCGGTTCCGACCTTGCTGCACTCGTCGGCCAGCGTCGTCGTGTTGTTGGCGAGGCGGATCGTCTGGGCGTCGGCTTCCTTGGTCGGATCGACGTGCTCCCATCCCTGCCAAATCCACCGCCAATTCCATTCAACGACCGGCGGTAGACCGTCCGGCAGGAGGCCCTTGATGAGGGCGGCCTCGTCCAGCCAATCCACGAGCAGTGGGTCGAGGACGTTCCGCTCCAAATCCTCGCGGAGGCAATTCACGCTCTTACGATAGACGAGGTAGTCGCCACGCATCGAGCTGTAGGACGCCTGCGATGAATCGAGGGCGGCCACGATAAAGGGCATATTCAAACAGCGGGCGATTTGGTTGAGAAGTCGCTTCTCGAAATCGCTGTAAGTCGAAGTGGGATGCTCAGGCCGCATCTGCGTTGCGTCCCACCCATCGGGCAGGCTCATTGCCATGCCGCGAACAATCGGCATCGTGTCCCATGCCGGCATGGCGGCCGTGCCGGAGTCGCCGGCAGGGGCGTTGGTATGAATCAACGCCGCAAAGTCGGCGGCCGTCTCGGCCGCCTGTACCGTCGCCAGCGTGAACCGCCGGAGCATCGCGAACAGCTCAAGGGCCGGGACGATTTCCCCTACGCCCCGATGCTGACCCGGCCGGACCTTGTTGGCCCAGTGCAGAATCCGGTCGGAGCTGACCCACTGGCCCGTGTAGCTTGTCCACGTCAGAGAGCCGGGGTGATGTTCAAGAATGTGCCACTCGGCCACGTTGCCGGATTCGTCCAACTTGATGCCGTCGATTTGGCCTAGTTGCAGAATCCACTGCGGGTTGGCAACTTGGTCGGCCTCGAGCAGCTCAATGTCGAGCTGGACGCCTTCAAGATTGCGGTTGGTTTTCTTGCGGGCGAACACCTCGCCATCGACGGCGCGAGCCCGCCGCATGACGCGGAGCTTGGCCGCTAGGTCGATGGCACGAGCCCATTCGTGGACGTTATGCTCCACGCCGCGGACGTTGGTATCTTCCGGTTGGACGCCCTGGATGATGAGCTGCAGCCGGGGGCCGGTGCCCACCAAATCGGTCGCGAGCGTCGAGAGCATCCCAGACAAATACGAGTTGTTGTCGGCCTCGTACCGTGCTCGAGCGCGGAGCGTTCGGCGAACCCCGGGGTGTAGGGCCGCGTCGGCACTCCACCAATCCGACTGTGCCCAATGCCGCTGATTGTTCGGCGTCGTCTGGGCGGCGTCGTACCGGGCCTGCACCTGTGCAGGCTGAACGGGCTTACGCGAGAAAAAAGACGGCAGCTTCACGCTGTTTTCACCCGTAGGGTGGATACCCGGGCAGTCCGGCCATGCCGGGGGGCGGGTATACGCTTGTGGTTGCCGGATCGGGAGCACCCGATGCGTTTGGCGATACGGTCTGCGCGAACCGTAGGGAAGAAAACGGAGAGCGATTGGTGACGGCCGCCATCTGGATGGCGAACTTTGCCGCGGCCACCTGCTGGTCTAGGTCGTGCTGCTCGACTTCACCGGCATCGGTGCGTGCGCGCTTGGGCTGCGCTAGATTCGCGGCGATTGCGGCCAGAATGTCGTCGGTCGCGGACATAGGTACTCCGTGCGAGGGCGTTGCCCTAGCATTAGTGTACCAATGTTCATACGCCCGGACGGCTTAAAGGAACTCGATCAACAGCATTTCCTCGACCTCGGCGTCCAAGTCGTCAAAGAAATCGGACTCGTCGCCGCTCCACATGACGCACCTCCGAAAGCCGGGTTGATGCCGTCATTTTATTTGGCGGCCCCCGGCGGCCGGCGGGCGTGACCCGCGCGGCCCGAGCGTCTGCTAGTGCGATTCTGGCCTCGTGTCGAGCACTTCGAAGTGCCGCATGACCTCGCGAACGCGAGGCCCCTCGTAGATCACGTCGAGAGCGTAAACGTGAATGACAAGGCCGGCGGCCAGCGGCATCGTCTCGCAGCCTTCGATCACGGGACGGATGGCACCGTCGAGCGGGCCGCCGATGAACTCAAGGCGTCGAACGTCAGCGGTCACGGTCCCCTCGCCGTCAGGTAGAGTCCCACGTTCGCGAAGCTGTAACCCAAGTACGCAATCGCCAGCCCGTACCGGCCTGCGACCGCTAGGTCAAAGGCCACCACGAGGTAGATCGCGCCGGTAAAGGCAATCAGCCACGGGCTCATTTCGCCTCCACCCACTTCTCAGCCTCAAGCAACCACGGCCGCGGCTTACTTGCCTTCGACTTCGGCATGATGCTCCGGCAGGACTCGCCTGCGTTTGGTGCATGGGCAATCGGGATGGTGCTCTAGGGCCGTGATTTGAAAAACACCGTAGACAGCCGCGACCCAACTGTGGCCGTCGTGCTCGATGTTTTGCAGGAGCATCGTGCGGGGCGGTCTAGCGTCCGGCTGCAAGGAGGAACAGCCGGACGCCAGAGCCACCACCACCACCAGCAGTGCGGTGAACCGCATTAGCGGTATCTCACAACGGCGTACCAGCCACGCGCGCCGCGCGCCACGCCAATGTCGATTGGGGTTCGCCTGCCCCAGTAACAACAGTTGGAAATGGCTTTTTGCTCCGAAACGGTTGAGAAACCTATGCCCTCCGTCTGGCCGCATCCGGTGTGAACCAGCGAGCCCCGGCGGGCGAGAACGACAGCGGCGTCCTGGGCGGACTGAACGACAACGGCACGGCGAGTGACGATGACGTTATCGGCCGAGGCTGTGACGGCGGACAGGGCGACGACAAGAGCAAGAAGAAGGGAACGCATGGAGCATCCTTTCGTTTGAGGGATCGGGCCTCCCGCAGACTGCCATGCCCGGCATTAGCGTCAACCCACTTTTCACCTGCCCACTACCTGCCCATGCGAGCGAGCAGCTCGGCCCGCTTCGCCGCCATGTCCTCTTTCGAAATACTCTTGCGCTCCCCGGCCGGCTTGGCCGCGGCCCCCACCGCCGAGATGCCGGTGTACGAGGCCGCGACCGCCGACCCCACGACACAGTCCCACAAATGATTGTCGCGACCTGGGATCAGCTTCCACTCATCGACCACCCGCATCTTGGATTCGACGCGAACGGGAACCTCGCTCGCCATCTGCTCCGCGAGCATATCGTGACCCTGCCCGCCGTGGATCGTGAACGTCTGCACGTCACCGACCGGCAGCTTGCACCGGGACGCAACGAGCGTTTTCCATGCGTTCGTGTCGTACAGCACATGCCGCTGGCGTTGAATCGTGCTCGTGCGCCAGTTGGCACCGACCCGCTCGCCGCGGTCAGCCGCCTTGTCGCTGATGGTCGCGCCCGAGGCCCCTACGAAACGGCCGTGCGTCGGCAGCACCCGCGGCCCCCACTTCGACCGGCGGGCAAAGTCTCTGACCACTCCCTGCGTCTGTGCCCAGTTCGCATCGACAAACATTTGGCCGACCCGGAGCACAGCGTCGTCGCTCTCGCGGGAAAACTCCCGATCCAAGAGCATCGCGGCCACCGCCTCGAGGCCCGCGTGAATCCCGGCCTCCACCCCCTCGACCCCGGCCGCCTTCGCGAGCGTTTTCTTGGCGTCCCTCAGAGAGAAGTAGGTGCGGTTTTGATCCGGGTAGGCCCCGTAGGCGACGAGATGCCCGCGGAGCTGATTGCCCCACGCCACCACGGCCCAGTAGAGCAGGGTTTGCTGAACGTCCACGAACGCGGTGAGTGTGTCGAGGCCCCGGGGCACGATCCACCTGGGCACTTCGATCACGCGGCGGCGCAGGTCGTCCGGCACGAGCCCCTGGCTGTTGGCTTCGTTCTTGAGCGGGCTCTGCTGGAACTCGCTCGCGAACACGTCCGCCCCGTCGTCGATGAGGGCGTTGTAGGCGTGTTGGATCGAACTGATTTCCGTATCGGGATCGAAGCAGCTCGCCCACGACACTTGGCACCCGGCGTCCATCGCGGCCCGGTTATTGGCGTAGTAGGCGTTGGCTTCCTTGTGTGCTCTCGCCTGGTCGCCAACCAAATCTTTTGCGAACGAGCAACGCAGCTCGCGGTAGGTGTTCATCCACATTTCTTCGTGGGCATCCGCGAACTTGCGGACCATCGGAATTCGCTCGCCTTGCCACGCGGGATACCGCCCCTGGTCGAGCAACTGGTCAACCATGTCGTCGGTCTGGATCACGGTAGCGTTGACCACGCAGGCCATTTGCTTGGTGTGCCCGGCCAGCTTGATGACCGACTTCAAAAGTATTTCAAGCCGGGCCTGGCACTGGACCGGGGATCGGGCCGACTCGCGGGTCTGCGGGTCGTCAACGATGGTGAAGTCTGGCCGGAGCTGCTTGCCGTCCGGCGTTTTCCACCGGAGGCCGAGGATCGAGCCGGTGAGGCCGCGGCTGGTGAGGATCGACCCGGCCGACACACTGCCGTCGATCGCGGGGAA
>Ga0209357_1000300_pt1 | contig 19033 bp, 12 predicted proteins | sample LauGreFBDMM110SD_2_FD_187573 | JGI IMG/M metagenome (GOLD analysis project Ga0209357, IMG submission 187573) | Freshwater lake microbial communities from Lake Michigan, USA - Fa13.BD.MM110.SD (SPAdes) (version 3) | ecosystem: Environmental > Aquatic > Freshwater > Lake | place: Lake Michigan... | reverse complement strand
TGCACCTTGAGCACCAGTTGCACCTTGTGGACCAGCAACTACTGAAGCTGCACCTTCGGCGCCTTGTGCACCTTGAGCACCAGTTGCACCTTGTGGACCTTGCGCTCCAGTAGCTCCTTGTGCACCTTGAGCGCCAGTTGTACCTTGAGCGCCTTGAGGACCTGTTGCGCCTTGTGCGCCTTGAGGACCAACCGCAGTTACCCAATACGGAGATCCAGTCGCGCCATTCGATGCTAATACTTGACCAGCAGTACCTACTCCACCATTCGCAGATAATAGTACACCAGCTGCAAGTGTAACTTGTGTAGTATTTGCAATAAAGTTAGAACCAACCGACAGTATTGCACTATTAACGCTTGTCGTTACGTTCGCAAAGCCGGTGATTGTTGTATTACCGGCAGCAAGCGCAGAGGTAACATTGGCAAAGCCAGTAATCGTAGTGTTACCAGTAGCAAGCGTAGTAATACCACTAACTGCTTGAGCGGCACTCGTCGACTGAATCGTTGTCGTTCCGATAAACAATGAAGGCAATCGAGCAAATGCTAATGTGCCATTGTTTGCATTCGAAGCATTCGCCGCAAAGATAGTCGCATTCGAATAAGCTGCATCGGCATTCGCTGCCATTGCGGTGTTGGCTGTGCCGATCTTAGTATCGGTGTATGTGACTGCATTTGTATATGCGTTATTCGCCGCGACACTTACCGAGGTGGAGTTAATCGCAGTGCCACCAACTACGAGTTCACCGCTTGTAATTACAACGTTACCAGTTATTGATGCGCCATTCGATACGGTTAACCCGTTTTTGACGCGGAAATTATTTGGTGTCATCTGGTTCCCTATCCCACAGATTTTATTCTATTTATACCTTTACCAAGGTAGACCTGACTCTACTGGAGAAGTTTGAATAAGCATTGCAGACACTTCATCTTCGAAGCGCTTAACATCAACATCTAGCTTCGTCTTTACCCAGCTGAGAACAATTTCTTCTGTGAGTTGATCATAAGGTATAAAGGTGTCGCCAGCTTGGTATTGAAACCCCACCACGAACTTCTTCTCTGCAGTATTAATCCCATTCGAAGCTGTTAAGCTAATGTGCACATTAAATACAGCATTAATTTCTTTATCGGAGTCTAGCTGGGTTATTGCCCAATTGGTTGTGATAGACATTATCAATTCCTATTATGCGTTAGTTGATAAGAAATACTGGCGCCAGAAAGTATTCGCGCCGCCATCGGCAAACCAAATTGCAGATTGATTGTTTTGAATATTTGTTTGACCGTCCCCCGAGTGTGCATAAGATATAGTGATATTAGCTCCGGAGATATTCTTAATGGTAATGCCCATACCAGACGGTATACTACTACTCGTAGGAAGCGTAACCGTAATACCACCATTTACCACAAGAATATTCGAACCATAATTAGCAACACCGAGCGTTTGTGTCGTTTCAATAACTTGCTGTCCAGATGAACGTAAAGCTTGATTTTCCCAATAATCTGATGTTCCGTTAGAATGTAGAATCTGATATGCAGTACCAATGCCGCCGTTCGCTTGAAGTGCGGTCGATGTACCGATAGCAACTCGCGTTGTATTTGCAGTAAAAGAAGTACCAACAGAAAGTAATGCGGTGTTAACGGATACTGATACGTTCGCAAAGCCAGTAATCGTTGTATTACCGGCAGCAAGCGTGCCACCTATCGATAATTTATGGGCCGGTGCGGTGTTACCAATCCCGACGTCGCCTCCGGGGGTAATCCGTATACGTTCCGCAGGAGTGTCACTATTAGACGTGAAGAACCGCAAATCGGCAAAGTTACCAGAAGTTGCCTGCACTGACTGAATGCTGGCTGCGCGGGCCACAGAGCCAGCGCCATTGGGGTCAAAGTAAAGTCCGACACCCGTATTGACCGTAGAGGCGACATAGTTTGAAAGCGTTAGGGCGTTAGTCACCGACCCGCCGGTTGAGGTGCGGATTTCCATTTTGCCTTGCGGTGCGGTCGTACCGAACCCGGTGTTACCGCCGCCGTCAATGCGAGCGCGTTCTACGTTGTTGGTATCAAATACCATCGCGCCGGTTCCGGCATTGGTAATATTGAAGTTAGCGTTCGTGCCACCGCCTCGTATCATTCGGGCCTCGTAGTCTGTTCCTGCTACGCTGTGTAAGTCTATATAAGCGTTTCCATTTCCGCTACGGTTTCCACCAAGTTCTATGTGCGCGTCACCTGTAGACACACCGGTGCCACTGGTCATTGTCGCGCCAAAAGCAAAGTTACCTGTTACGTTTGCAAACCCAGTAATTGTGGTGTTGCCGGCAGCAAGTGTACCATTCACTGATAATTTATCGGCTGGTGTGGTGTTACCAATTCCAACATTACCGTTAGCGGCAATAAGCATTCGATCTGTTGCGCTCGAGCGAAGGTTCAATGAACCAGTACCCGATGCTTCTAAAGTGACAGCTGTATTCGTAGCGGACAAGTAGCCAAACTGCGTCGAAACTGCGCTATCAGTGAACTGAAGCGCGCCGGCGTTTACCGTTGGGTTGGCTCGAATGCGTATAGCATAACCAAGTCCAACAGTGGTGTCCGTAGAAGCTACATCAAGTCGGTAAGTAGGACTGCTTGTGCCAAGGCCGACATGACCATTTGAGATAATAAAAGCAGCCGTACCAAATGTCGCCGTATTCGTTCCGACTTGTAGAGTTGTAGATACGTTGGCAAAGCCAGTAATTGTGGTATTGCCAGCGGCAAGAGTAGTAATACCAGAAGCTGCACCATTTGCTACGAGCGATGAAGTTGCGAGTGGCTGATTATTAGTCGACCAGCGATCATTTGTTTCATCCCACATAAACTGAACATTTGCACTAGTGCCACGCATGATCTCGAGACCAGCGTTTTCGGTGGGTGGATTAGCGCCGAGATCTGCATTCAATGTAACAATATTATCGCCAACATCGAGCGTTGTAGTGTTCACATAAGTTCTTGTACCAGAAACTGTCAGGTTGCCAGATAGAGTAAGATCGCCGGTGATTGTAGTATTACCAGCTGCGAGGGTAGTAATACCTGATGCGGCACCTGCAATTGTTAAAGATGATCCACCTTGAATCGTACTTGTAACGTTCGCAAAGCCAGTAATCGTAGTGTTACCGGCAGCTAATGTTGTGATGCCAGAGACTGCTCCAGCAAATGTACCCGTTGTCACAGATATATTATTAGCAATAGTAACATTATTACTTATTTTATTAAACGTGAATCCTGCAGATCCATTCGAACTGGTAGAATCATTAAATTGTATGTGTGTATTCGATCCACCTGCTGCGGCTGCAGCACCTTGCGCTCCGGTTGCACCAGTAGTACCTTGAGCACCTTGAGCGCCAGTAGCACCTTGCGCTCCGGTTGCACCAGTAGTACCTTGAGCACCTTGAGCGCCAGTAGCACCTTGAGCGCCGGTTGTACCCTGAGCGCCAGTAGTTCCTTGTGCACCTTGAGCGCCAAGGGTGACGAATGCATTTAAAGTTGTAACTTGAACAATATCACCGGCAATCGCATTCGATGTGAGTGTGAGAACGGTGGTATTTGTTGTGTTATAGTCAACTCCCGCAATCTGACGCGAACCATTAATAAAGACGTTTTCAAGTCCGGCAGTATATACGAATGTATTTGATGTGTCGTCAGTGCCAGTAAACACCGTCGTATTCGATGCCACAGTAAACGTATAGGTATTCATAGTAGCAGCATTTGCTGTACCGCCTGAACCCCAATAAACTCCTGTGCCATTCGATGAAAGAACTTGGCCGTTGGATCCAGACGATCCATTGGCTACAATTGTTGTAACAGCAAGAGAGGTAAGATTTGATCCGACTTCGAAGATGGCATTGGCAGCATCTGAAGAGAAGACTTTGCGATCAGTTAAGTTGACCGCGAATTCGCCCTTATCAATAAAGGCCGAGTTTGCTACGTCCGTTGTATTCGCAGTACGATTCGCGACCGTCGTGCGCTTGAATTGAAACTTATTTGCCATTCTCAACCTCTATATAGAGCAACAAAGCGGTTATGTAACCCCTAATATTCTATTTATACAGAAGTATCTTCAGCTTTTTTGTTTTTATTTCCAAGCTTCTCAAGATCAATAATTTTTGCTTGAAGACCGGCCATGGTTTTATCCGCCATGGCCAGTCTTGTTTCTAGCATAATGTTCTTACTCGTAAGATCATGAAGGTTCGCGAGCAATCGACTGATATACTCATTTACAAATTCAGCTTCCATAAATTAAAACGTGCCTCCGTCGAGTGAATTATAAACCACCGATGTGCCATTCGATTGTAGAACAAAACCGTCTGTGCCAACAGCAAGAACAGTAACTGCTCCAGCTGCGTTACCTACAAGAATTGCACCAGATGTAATTGAGTTGATACCAAGACCGCCTGAACCTACTGCAAGTGGAGTCGAGAGAGAAAGAGTATTCGCAGTAATCGCGACATTCACCGAGGCATTCGCTGTCAAAGATACAGCAGTTGAGTTAGTTGTTAAACCGCTAGAACGTAGGAATGTTTGTAATGTCGCAGTCGTAAAGCTGGAATTCGATGTATCAACAGTGCCCGTCGGTTCGTTATACAAACCGGTATATAGTTTATAGATACCATCTGTGGCATCGCGGAAAAGACCGGTGTATTCAGTTCCGCTTGAACCATATTGACCATAAAAACCGATATCAAGAATGTCGGTTGTACCGTTACCGTTTGCAAGTTCAATCAGCGAATCTTTGACTGTGAGGTTGGTCGTATCAATTGTGGAAAGTGTACCGAGAACAGTCAGATTTCCGGAAAGAGAAAGATCTGTAATCGAGAGTGCAGTATTAACGTGTACACCAGTTGAGTTGACTGTGAGTGTCGAACCAGTGGTAAGGCCAACTGCATCTGCAGAAACACTAATACCGTTAGCAGCACCAACATGAACACCGGTTGCGTTAGCTACAAGACCGTCGCCACCAATGACATTGATACCAGCGCCATCAACAGAAATACCATTCGCAGCTTTTGCAAAGACGCCCGATGTATTCGATACAATACCATTATTTGCTACAACAGCGATTGTTGCCGCACCGCCTTCTCCTGAAGATGCTCCAGAAATACCGTTACCGGCTGTAATAGTCGCAACATAGTCGCCTGATGTGCCTGAGCCAAGAGCCACATCGCCCGAAAGTTGTGATGTAGCGACTGAAAGGTTGGCAGTATTCACGTGCAATCCAGAGGCATTGGCTACAAGAGTAGATCCAGCGCTTACAAAAACACCGGTTGCGTTCGATACAAGACCGCCGCTTGCACCTGCGACAACGTGTACACCGCTCGAGTTAGATGCAATACCGCTACCAGCAACAACATAAACGCCTGTCGCATTTGCAGATAGACCGTTATTTGCAATAACAGCAATCGCGTCTGCAGAGACACTGATACCGTTACCGGCACCAACATCAAGAGTTACCGCGCCAGTGTTTCCGCCACCAGTAAGACCAGAACCGGCTACGACTGATGTAATATCACCATCTTGAGGTGTTATCCAGTGTATAGCTGATCCGTTCGACGCAAGAACTTGTCCCGCAGTACCATTTGTGCCATTTGCATTAAGAGCGACGCTGGCTCCAACAGTTATCTGTGTGACGTTTGCTACGAAAGACGTACCAACACTCACAATCGCTGCGTTTACGGTACCGGTAGAGAATACACCTGTGGCATTCGCAACAAAAGAATTAGAACCAACGACGAAGTTACCGCCAGAAGCGGCAGCAACACCACCGCCAACAGATAATTTATTATTGGTACTATCAAACGTAAAGTCTGCGTCTCCGGCTAATGCGCCAGAATTATTAAATTGAACTTGTGTATTTGAACCAGCGACCCCAGAAACAGGAGTTTCCCAATAGGCGACTGTTCCATTTGATGCAAGTACTTGTCCGTTGGTACCTGTCGAACCATTGGCTGTGACTGTTGTCACAACAGCGTTAGCAACAATAATCTTGTCGATACCAGAAGTAGTATTCGCAACAAGTGCTTGATTGGCAGTCAATGTACCGGGATTAAGCTTACCAGCAATGGCAATAGTAGCACCATTCGAACCGATAAAGAGATGATCGCCATTGGCTGTAAATGCTAGTTCACCGTTAGCGAGCGCGGATGCGGTAGCTGTCGTTAATGATCTTTTAATTTGAATTAGATTGGCCATTGCCATGCTTCCTTATTTTAAAATGATCCGCCGTCTATGGCGCCGAGGTCCTCGATTTGTAATTGTCTCACCTCATATTTATCATTTTCAGAATTATAAACTAACGTAGCCCCATTAGTCACATTAACTTCGGCAACATCTGCAATATCTTCAATGCTACGAATCTCTTGAATTTGATTCTTCAGAGTAATTGGCGCGGCAGACGATAACCTACCGTTATTATTGGTAATCTTTGCGACGAGCCGTGTTGGCATTATCGTGTTACTCCTGGTGTGACGGTGACGATGCCTTCAACAAGTCTTGAAACAGTTCCAGCAGTATCTGTCAATTCGCAATCATACATGTATCTTCCAGGAGCAACGTTATTTGTGACATTTGCTGTCATAGCAAGAGTGACTTCTCCAGTTCCCGCTGAGATAGAAACTGTAAACGCGGTTTGAGCAGTCGAAGTATAATGCTTGCGCATTTGTGCAGCACCCGTAAATCCTGTCAGATTTACGATGTTGCCATCTTCATCTGTCACATCAATCGATGTAGAAAATGAAGTGCCCTGATCGATTACTATGTTTGCTTTCAGTGCCACATTAAATCCTTGTATTTACCTGTTATACGTTGACATTAGATTCCATATTAAAAGCTTTACTTATTTCTACGAGAGTTGTTTTATTTCGAATATAGAGGTTTCCTTGGAGAAATATTTCGCTGCCTCCATAACCAGAACCCACGCCAGTAAATAACGACGTAGCAGAAGATAATGTAATATATGGTGAAAAAGATTCTCCACTATTAACAAATGGTTGCCCGGGAAGAAGAGTTGCTCCTCCCCACGTAGCAATTTCATCGCCAGAATTGCGAGCTAGGTAAGTGATTCCAAGTCGGGCTTCAAAGTTTGATCCGATTCCAACCGTAGTAGGAGATCCCCACGAAGTTGGTTTCTGATTTACATCAAGACCACTTTGGCCGCCTTGACCTTGAATTAGGCCATCCGAAGTAATTGTTCCATTTGTATTTAAAGTAAACGAAGCGTAAGCATAACCTCCCTCAGAACTCGTCGCTCTTGCCCTTTGATCGAATGTAACATTAGGAACAAAGGCAGGAGTAAAACTAGATTTGCCTCTTAGATTATTATAACTTATTTGGCCAGATGAAATTCCTGCAAGAGCTCTTACATCTGAAGCATTAAGACTCATAAGGGCAGTAGAACTTTTCCCAAGCTCTGTATTAACATCAGATGCTTTAATAGTGCCAACAGGTGTTGTCATCCGCTATCTCTCATATTATCTACTTCAATCTTAAGTTCTTTGATTGCTTCGATAATCAAAGGAATTAGTCTTTCATATTTTACGGCAAGATATTTTGAATCAATAGCTGCAGGTGTAATAGCTTCAGGAAGAACAACTTTAACTTCTTGTGCAGAGACACCAACTTCTCGTTTTTTCTCATATCCTAAAGATTGCGCCAACTCATTCGGTTCAAAGATAAATCCGCTAAGAGACAATAATTTATCAAGAGCAGAATCAATATTACCAAGTTTAGTTTTTAATCGATCATCAGAGAAGAATGCTGTAATATCGCCAGTTGCAGTAATTGCGCCGTTGATCGTAAGACCGGCAAAAGTTACTGCGCTTGTAGTATTGAGTGTTTGGTTAGCGCCAGGCCCTTGTGGACCTTGAGCACCGATCGGTCCTTGTACTGTTGACGCTGCACCTTGAGCGCCTTGTAAACCTTGCGCGCCTTGTAAACCTTGCGCGCCTTGGGGGCCTTGAATACCTTGAGCGCCTTGAGCGCCTGTAAGGCCTTGGGGGCCTTGAGGGCCTTGAATACCTTGAGCACCGATCGGTCCTTGTACTGTTGACGCTGCACCTTGAGCGCCTTGAGCACCGGTTGCTCCTATACCTTGCGCGCCTTGGGGGCCTTGAATACCTTGCAGGCCTTGAGGGCCTTGAGGACCTTGAATACCTTGAGCGCCTTGTGGTCCAGTAATACCTTGTGATCCTTGCGGTCCTTGAATACCTTGAGCGCCTTGTGGTCCTTGCACTGTTGACGGTGCACCTTGAGCACCTGTAGCTCCTTGAGCACCGGTAACACCTTGCGCTCCTTGTGCACCTTGAATACCTTGCGGCCCTTGTGGTCCAGCAAGTGCCGCCCATGATAATGTTGCAGACGCTCCGCTTGAAGAAAGAACATAACCAGTCGTACCAGCCGATTGTGCAGGAAGAAGATTATTAATCGATCCACCTGTACCGCCGCGAGCAGTTGGAAGTGTACCGACAGTAATTGCACTCGCATCAACCCACACTCCGCCGGCGTTTGCAGTTAAACCTGCATTTGCAACGAATGCAATAGTTGGGTTTCCAGAAACCCCGTCGCCATTTGTAATACTAATGCCATTTGAACTAGCTATAGTTCTCGCATCACCCGTTCCAACGCCAGTTCGAACTACGATACCATTTGTCGAGATGTTATATACCGTGTTAGCATTACTTGCAGTACCGGTATAGAGCGTCGAGTTAACCGCTGCTCCGCCCGGGAAGTTGACTGTATTCGTCACGGTGATATTGTTTGCAAATACTTGAAAACGCTCGGTTGTCGTACCAAGAGCGCCACCATTTGCATTCGGGCGAAGCGTACCAAACGAAGTAGTATCATATAAGAACGCGTTGAACCGATTTAATGTATTACCAAGCGGTTGTTGATCAGCAATTAGAAAGACGCCGCCTTGTCCGATAACAACGTTGGCGTATACAAGCGAGCCATTTACTACAAGGTTGCCAGATACGACGAATAAGTCGTTTTTAAAGTGCGCGTTGGCTTCTACGTCGACACGATCGTAAAAGATAGCGTTTCCAGAAGCAACTAGACCGTTATCAACTTTAAATCTATTATTTGCGCCTGACATATTTTACCTTACTTAATGAATTGAGCAACAACTTTTGCAGCTGAACTTGCTCTTGTTTGTTTTACGTATACTCTTACGTTTGTCGTGTCCACATTGGCAGAGAAAATACCAAGTAAGCTAACCCCGGAATTAGCTGAAACTGGAGAAGAAACTGTACCGTATGTGGTCAACTGCGCCGACGAGGTGTCATGCGCGAGAAGCACCTCAGAAATCTGCGTATTACCTGCATTCTTTAATTGAATAAGTAGTTTAGCGGTGCTGTAATCTGCTTTTGGATATTCGAACATAAGAAGATCGGAACCAGTCGTAGCTCCAAGATTCCCATTCGCAAAGACATCAACGACGTGCTCGGTCTTGAAAGTTACGATGTTTGAATAAGAAGTATTACCAACTACTGTAAGAGTATTCGCTAGTGCAGTGGATCCTGTAACACCGAGTGTACTGAGAACGTTAGCGGCGCCTGTAACACCGAGTGTACTGAGAACGTTAGCAGCGCCTGCAACTGACAATGTGCTTGCAAGAGTAGCGTTTGAACTAACATTCATTGCACCAACAATTTTTATGTAATCTGTAGCTATTACGGTAAGATTTGCAGATGCGGTAATCGATCCGTTACCGACAACTGTAGTAAACGTTGAGTTACCAACAAACAATGCGTTAGCTGTAGCATATACATTCGCACCAACAGAAACTTGAATTGTATTCGCTGTAAATTCTCCAGTCTTAAATGCATTCGGTTCAATATTTGCAATTGCGATTGAATTAGCTATGCTAATGATTCGTGTATTCGCAAGAGTAGTGTTCGAACCTTCAACTGCACGGAATCTCACTGATGTATGTTCAGTTGAGTTCAGCGTATTACCTACAAAGACTCCACTGCTATTCGCTACTGTATTGCCAACTGTAGCAGTGCCCGTGACTTGAATTGTACCGCCATTTGTTGCATTGGCAGTGACATTTGCTCCAAGCGAAATCTCAATAGTATTCGCAGTAAAGATGCCAGTTTTAAATGCATTTGGTTCGATGTTTGCTGTGGCAATCGAGTTAGCGATGCTAATGATTCGTGTATTCGCAAGAGTAGTGTTCGAACCTTCTGATGCGAGGAAACGAATCGAAGTGACTTGTGAAGAGTTTAAAGTATTACCTACATGTAAACCAGTGCTATTTGCAACTGTGTTACCAATCGTACTTGTTCCAATGACTTGAATCGTTCCGCCGTTGGTAGCATTGGCGGTGACGTTGGCACCAAGTGAGATCTGAATGGTATTCGCAGTAAAGATACCTGTCTTGAAACTGATAGGATCAATATTCGCCGATGAAGTGCTATTCACCATGCTGATGATCTGATTGTTTGCGAGTACAGTATTACTACCTTCTGCAGCAAAGAATCGAACACTCGTGATTTGGCTATTTGTAACAGTGTTGCCTACATATAGACCACTACTATTTGATACACTGTTACCGACTGCTCCCGATCCAGTCACCTGAATCGTTCCACCGTTGGTGGCATTAGCAGTGACATTCGCACCCAACGTAATTTGAATCGTGTTTGCTACAAACAATCCAGTGCTAAAGCTAATTGGATTCATTGTCGCAGTGTTCGTGCTATTTGCGGCAACAACTGCGAATGCAGTTGCCGTTGTATTTGTAGTCGAGTTCGACTGAATCGTCAACTTTGTCGTATTGGCGACAAGATTTGCTCCAGTCAAACCAGCATGTAAACCATACTGCCACATGAAAGAGTTTGAAGAACCGTTGGCGACTTCAAGTCGAATTTCAGTCGCGGTAGTATTGCTTAAAACTGTGTTCGTGCTAATCATCAGATTCGCGAACTCGCCGTTTACGTTTCCGCCTTTCATCCAGTCTTTTACAACTAAATTATTTGCACCAAATGTGCCGTATAGCTGAGCTGTTCTTGGAAACGCGGTATTGCCGGTGTTTGCATATGTAGTATTTGCTGTGATGATTTCTGTCGAGAGCGCGTGAAGAAGTTCATTGGTCTCAAGGAGCCAAATCTCAAACGAGTCGGTAATAACATCGACGTTAGCTACTGGTCTTGACATTAATTTCTTCCATTCACTACTTGTAAGAGTAGATTTTTAATTTCTTTCAGGTCTTCTTCGACGGCATTTATTCTATTTGATAGATCTTTGCTATTTTTGGCATTCGATCTTTCTGCCATAAACTTTACATAAGATGTATCATCTGTATTTATGAAAGCTCCAGTCGAAGTATCTTTCATGAATCCTGCGGTTTCAGTCTTCACTAACATTATGCAGAAACTCCAATGACTTGGATCGCTTCTACTTTTGGAACGATATGAGATTGCGTTGCAAGAAGAACAATCTTGATTTGCATCGATGTATATTCGTCAAACGTTACATATTCAGAGTTAACATATCTTACAGTATTGTCATTTTCAACATTGTTCCAGGCAACGTTTCTATATTTCAGTTTATCGATAACAATATCTGATCTTGTTGGACGAGAAACAGCGGATACTAAACTCGATGTTGTAATATTGCGATATGTTTCGATAGCAGTAGTATTTGCTGCTGAAACTGTAAATACTTCATGATTGCCAAAGTCTTGATCTCTGATTCGAATCAAATCTCCGGCAGTTAACGCCGCTGAATGATTGGATGTTGTAGTAATACTATTCGAACCGTGAGTAATTGTGCCGGTTCCTGCAAGAGCAACTTGAAATTCAGGAGCTGTATCAAATCCATATGTAAATTCACGAAGATCATTTGGATCTGTTGAACTGAAATAATCAATATTGTCTTTCAGTATAAGAGGAGTCCAAGCTTTGCTTTGAAATGATTCTCTGTCTTCTGCGTTATGAATTTTCGCATAGACTTTGATTTCTGTATTAGCTGGACGATAGCCTGTCAGATATACTACGATATCTTCTGCTCTCTTGTCTTGAGCAAATTTAATAACTTTTGAAATATACTTGGATTTTGCAAGACCGTTTGCGCCAGTTTCCGTATCATAGTCAGTGATGCTACTTAGACCTACAGTTCTTGTCTCAGTGTAAACATTATTAATATCATTTTGATAGAAGTAAAAGTCAAGTTCGCGAGTTGTTGCATAAGGAACACTAAAGCGATCGATCTCTGCACTACTCACAGCAATATTTAGATTTGCGACAACAGACTTTTTTCTATCTCCAAAAAGATTTGTGCCATCAACTTCAACTGAGCGAGATAAGATAAATCCTGTGGTTGTCGAATCATTCATTTGTAGAAGATTGATATTTGTTGATGTAGAAGATAACTGATTCGCAGAGTTGGCGATTTTATAGTCGAGAGTAAACGTAGAACCAGAAGGATTACCAACGAGGAACGAAGGTTTAAAGTTATCAACTGGATAGCGATCGATCGTAGCAATATTTGCCGTTGCTCCCGATCTTTCTCCTATAATTCTTACTCCATTATTTGCAAATTTATTTGTAGTATTTGCAGTTGAGTCGACCAAAATCAACTTATTTTTTGGATAATCGATATTATAGGCTGCGGCGATCGGAGGAACTTTATACCCGATTCCAGAAGCAGAAAAAGATGGCAGGCTTGCAATTGTGATATTCGTAGCATCAACGATAGCATTGACAGATAGTATTTGTTTAGCACCTCCACTTTGAACTAAAATTTTTGAGCCAGGCAAAAGATTAGTAAATGTTGTTCCGACGCCAACTATATTTAAACTCGTTGTCGAAACTGTGACAGTACCAGTAGCATTTGCGATGTCTTGATAGATATATTCTCCGCCGATGAAAGCACCGGTATTCGTATTGTCGATTGTGAAAAACTCATAGTCTTTATTTACAAGACTAATAGTAATGTTGCTAGCAGTATATCTGGCTACCTTTACTTTAAACTTGAGATCTCTGTCGCTCAACGAACGATGAGCAGAAGTATTCGTAGGAACATATAGCTTGCCGCCGTGTGTTCCTCTTGAACCTACAGATAAAGTATTCGTAATTTGACCGTCGGTTACGAGTCTATCATTAAGTACGTTTTGCCATACGTCAAAACCAGGATCAGTAAATTGAAGAACTAAACCGTAATGCCTTCCAGTGGCCAAACGAACAGGATCTTTAAATCCGATTACGGTTGCTGCTGAAGCATCTTGAGAAGTAGAAATCAAATCATACTCAATAAGAGTCATAGAATTTCGGAGTTGTCGTGTCTCAAAAGGAGAATCGTTTTCTACCTCGCAAATCCATGCGATAACTGGCGGAGCGACTGCTCCTGAAACAGTGGCTCCACGCACAGGCTTAGCTTTAAAGAATACGTCGATGGATGTGAGCATGACTTCAGGAGCGCTAGCTACTGTTTGCGGATTCACGTAAAAGGTTTGAATATAGTTAAAGCCAGACATGCATTTCCTCTTTTATTTCTATTATTTATCTACTATTGCTACGCCGATCTTATGGTATATTAAAGTTAAACTGTGTGTCAAAGTTTCTAAAATCGAGTCTGATTACATTGTAAGTACCACTTGGATCAATAAATGTATCAACTAGCGATTCAGTTGCATTGCCACCACCATTCGGAGTATTTGTTGTAGCATCAGCTTGTGCAACCGAAGTAGCTGTTGTTGAAGGAGCAATATTAAGATTATTGTTATTTGTAATAGGAAGATTCGAGTAGTAAGCCAGAGTAATTACGCCTGCCGCTCTTGAAGTTCCATCATTATTTTCAATTACAAATCGTTTTTGCCCAGCAATATTAGAGATGATACGATTTTGCGCTTCAACATCAGTTTCTGCTTCATCGAGGCCTGCATCATAATAAAAATCGAATGTCATGATGCCGTTTTCATCGCTTCGAAGTCCAGTCGTATTCGTTGTAGAAGTTCTTACTTGTGAACACTTCGAAGTTTTATTTTCTTCATCGAATGTAAATGTATGATTCGTATTAGGTTTTAAACCAGATACAGAAATTATAAACTTCTGAGAATCGGCAATATATTGTTGATCAAATCCTCTGTCGAAGTCGAAATAATTAAACATAGAATTGGTAATTGTGAATGAACTTGGATTTACGTTATGTACGACACCAGTAAACTCGAATGTATTTGGATTCGACACTGTTATTACCGAAGTTGTTACAGAATCTGTCGGATATTGCAGAAGATATCCGTAAGTTCCTGTTCTGCCTTGTCCACCGAACAATCCGCCGCGCTTTTTGCCCTTGTATATTCTCACCTTTACATATTGTCCTGCTGTAGGATCATGCGTCCATGTGATCTTAAATTGATCTTCAAGGAAAGTACCAGAATCAATGCCGGTTGGATATGACTTACGCTCTATGCTTCCAACGTGTTCAACGCCTCGGCCACCATTGAGTTGGTTTATTTGATAGAGTCTAGCGATATCAGCACTGCTAATGCCGACTGCTGACGAAGAAGTTTGAGTAGCTGTCCACGGACCATTTTCTGAAGCGCCTTGATAGATAGTTGCTGAAATGGCATTGTCTCGAGAAACTACATAAAGTTCTGCTGGCCCAGAAAGGCTGCTGAATCGATAAAAGAATTCTTCGAACACTGTACCAGAATCCGAAACACTCGTGCTTCTTTCTTTTTCTACTGTTGATTCTACTCTTTGAGTAACCGCAGTAAGAGTCACATCTCCTGTTGTCGTAGGCGTAGGAGTTGGTGTGGGGGTCGGCGTAGGAGTTGGTGTAGGAGTTCCTAGATCGGGAGCAGGCTCATCAACAACTATTACAGGAATAGGCCCAGCTGTCGCAGCGCTTTGTTCTCCAATTACAAACTCGTTATATGGAAGAGTCAGAATACCATCTTCTTGCCCATTACCGTCTGGTTTAAACTGAAGGTTTAATTCGTTTAAGTATGGTCCAAGTTGATCGCTTCGAATAGTAGAATAAAATTCTGGATTTCCAACATCTGCGTAAACATAATCAGTGAAAGGATCTACGAAGAAACCAAACTTAAATCTATCAAGAGCAGCATCTAAGCTACTCGGAATAAATCGTGCTTTTGCCAATGCTTCTGCAAGAGTAAACGATACGTAATACTCAAGATCTTTGATTCTTCTATCGAGACTACCGATATCAGCCATCGTATAGCGACGCTGCTGAATGCGATTTCTTTGAGAAGCATTGATAGAAGGCCTGATAGTATAAACGTTCTTTCTTTTCCCAGAAATAGCACTCATTACTTTTGTATCTGTGATACTAATCATCTCAGTCGAAAGAACTTCTGGAAGAGAAGGATAAGGCGGAATATTGTATATTTGAAGAGTAAGAGAATTGTCTTGTGATGGTGGTAAAACAGGAGAAATGCTCGGCTCTCCGTTTCTTATTTCAAACCCTCCATTTGAATTAATAATAACTCGATCAACTCTTCCGAGATAAGAACTTACGTTTGCAGACAGTGTAGAATTAGGCACGGGGAAAAATGCGCTAGCTGACGAAAAGTAATTCGAATTTGAAGGAAATGTAGGATTGATAATCGAAGTAGAGTTTGCACCAGATGCGACAGAAGAAATATCAGTCACATAGTTGATTGTATTCGCAGCGGATGGGCGAAGATCTACGCAATCTCGTACGTCATAATAAATTCCTGTGCGTCCTTCAAACTCAGCAAGCTCCATAGTATTAATACCCGTATCGCCTAATAAAATAGTAAGATTAGCGGTGTCGGTAATATTATATGAAGAAATTGTCTTGACGCCTGACGAAGATTGAAAAGCATCGAACTTAACAAGAAGAATATCGTTCGCTCCAAGTGTATCATATCTTGGTTTTCTTACGAGTTTAGAGATGTCGAGAAAATCTTCGTTTTGACCAGAATCAATGTAAAACTGATTCGTAACGTCAGTGACTCCATAAGTATTCTCTGTAAAATAAGCGGTATTACCAGTAAACTTATGCACAGAAGTACTGTTCGAAGTGAGTGTGAGGTTGGCTCCTCCGCGAGTAGCAGAGAGTGCAAAACCAGCAGTATTTGCATATACGGCAAAGTATGTCGTGCCGTTTGTAAGGCCTCCGAGTACACCGACACCAGCAGCGTTCGAATAAACGAGTGAATCGCCATTCGCGAATGGGTTGTTTGTTACGGTAATAAACGCATTGGCGGTTGCGGATCCTGTAATATTTGTGGCTACGTTAAACGTAACATCTTGAACAGTCGCGTCTTTTCTCCATACTCCGCGCAGACGATAAGCATCCGATACGCCGAGTGGCCATGGACCTCGAACTCCTGCGCTATTATTATTTGCGATGCGAATTCTTACATAGTTACCGCGATTTGATGTTTTCGCTGCAGAGCTTACATTGTTTCTCTGCGCATTATAAACAACTGAAACAGGCATCGAAGCTGCAACGTTTGAAGTAGCATTCGCGACATTATTGCCGACATAGATCGTCATGATTTGACTATTCGAACTGTCGACATTCGCAAACTTCGTAGCTTTGTTTGTTAAAGAGATCGGAATATTCTGAGGATAGTATAGAGTAATGCTACCACCAGAATATGTTTTACCTGGAACAGTGACAAGAGTCATCAAGGTGCTGTTTGCAATCGATGAGATTTGAGCTACAGCCGTATTTCCAGCCGTAGAATTAGCAAGAAGAACATAATCTCCAGGAGAAAATTGTGTAGTAAATAATGAACCAGTTCCTACAACATTAGAAGTTGTATTATTATCAGTGGCAATAGTACCTGTCGCAACGATTTGAGACTTAAAGTTACCATTCGGAATTACAATCAAATCGCGTTTCTCAGAAGTATTTAATTCTTCAGTATATGGAAAATATTCTCCAGATGTAAGATTGAGAATAACATAACCTTCAGAATTAGCAGTTTCAGATGTATTAATGGTTCTGTATTGATATGTGATGTTCGACACATTCGAAGTAGCATTCTTTAACTTAAAAATAAGCGAAGAGTCGACTGTATCATAAAGTATTGCTTGACCGGCACTCAAGACGACGTCAGCGATCGCTTTATTACCGCTACTATAATAGATGCTTCTTACATTTTTCGTATTCTGACCTGCGTTCATCTTAATGTCAAAGAGATACATTCTGTATACGGCATTCGCATTACCGACATCTCCGCGGTCATAAGCAAAAGTGCGAAGTCTTGCAGTACCAATCTTTGTGCCGACAGGGGCAATTGTGGTAGAACCAGTACTAATATAATTGGCTGCAGTTCCATAAAGATCGACTTGACCACCGATATCAAAGTTAAACGATCCAACAAGTTCGTCGACTTCGAAGTAGTTACCATATCCAAGACGAGTTTGTGAAGCAGGATCATTCAGCTTCGTCGTACCTTTATTCATATTTTGCTTGTAGTTATCGATAGTTTCAATACGAATACCATTGATATAAGCTTTACCTGGATCGATGTTCATCTTCACAAGACTAGCAGTGTCTGAGAACGTACCAGAATCTTTTGTCAGTGTAAGGAATTGATCAATGACATAGTTGCCAGATTCTTCGTAAGTTCTTGCTGCTAACTGCCTGCCAATGATGTTATAAATCGTGTCTTGATTGATACGATATGGCCGACCATCTGCAAATTCAATGATCGGAAGGAATTCAGAATTTGCATCAGCTTCTGCTTTTGTCAGTACGCTGATGACTGGAGTTAATTTTAAACGATCGGCACCAGGAGCAGCATAGTTGTAAGTACCAGTTGCGTTATCAAGAAGCGTCTGATCTTGATTTGAGTTAATGATGCTTTCGTTCGTATAGAAACCAACAGACTTATCAAAAGCAGTATTCGAATATTTGTTTACAATCTCAAACTGAGAAGCAACTCTTGAGAAGAATCCTTTTTGATAAATCGTACCTTCACCAATCGTTACGCCATAACCAGTACCAATCGGAACTGAAGTGGCATTTGCTATTTGAACTCTTGCAAGGAATGTTTCTGCTGCAAGTTCAAGCTCGCCTAATTCTGTGGCGGTGGCTGTTGATGTAGTTGAATTGTTAGCGATAGTCACATGTGGTTCGACATAATATCCTGAACCCTGACCGATGACTTGAACTGCAGTGACTTTACCTAAACTATCTGTTGTAATCGAACCGACTGCGCCCGAACCAATAATTGCGGCTACATTCGCAGATACTCCAGACGTGAAGTTGCGAATCTGCTCGCCAGCGGCAAATCTGAACTTAATCGTATTTGCAGAAATAAGATCAGAATACTCCGGTCTTACCTTCAAAATAAGTGCGGTGCTATTTGCAGTGATATTGGCTTCGATAATCACGGCATTCGCGACACCGTTTTGAATTACAGATCCGGCCACAAAGCTTGCAGCAGCTGCAGCACCGCCAGTACTATTTTGTACGGCAAGAGCAGACATCACAACTACGCTATCGTTGTTCGCAAACTTTGAAGCGCCGTCGTTGACTTTGATATTAAAGATAGGATAAGACTTATCAAAAACTGTAAGCGTTTCACCTGCAGCAAAAGAGTCGGTTTCGAAATTGCTTCCCGAACTGATGTAGTTCACAAATAGCGTGTTTAAATCTGGTGAGCGAGATTGCAGACCAGAAGTCGTCTTCTTAATGTGAGCTTCTACGTTTGCAGAGTTTCTAACATATCGATTATTATAAAGAGTGACATCGACTTGTAAACCGTCGGTCGTCAGATCGTTAATCTTGATATAAGGAACTTTATCATGCTTAGTAATCGTACAACCATCGACGATTGTGCCACGCTTGAATACGTTGTCGCCAAACTTCTCAATTTGATTTTGCAAAATAGACTGGAGCTGATTGAGCTCACGTGCTTGAACTGCGACACCAGGCTGGAACAGAACTTTATAAAAGTCCTTCTTGGAATCGAAGTCATCAAAATAAGGAGATACGTTTAGGTTGGTTTCCAGAGCCATTTAATTAAAACTCCAATACTATCTTTATAATTTCTGATTTGTTAT
>Ga0209357_1000299_pt1 | contig 19064 bp, 18 predicted proteins | sample LauGreFBDMM110SD_2_FD_187573 | JGI IMG/M metagenome (GOLD analysis project Ga0209357, IMG submission 187573) | Freshwater lake microbial communities from Lake Michigan, USA - Fa13.BD.MM110.SD (SPAdes) (version 3) | ecosystem: Environmental > Aquatic > Freshwater > Lake | place: Lake Michigan... | reverse complement strand
CCAAGACCCATGATCTCGGGGTTCAAACCCGACACACCACTCGACACAATGCGAGCAAGTGGGGTGAGGCCAAGTTGTTTTGCTTTGGTATCGCTCATCACCATGACCGCTGCTGCACCGTCGTTCAACGGGCAAGCATTACCTGCCGTAATGGAACCATCGGGGCGAAACACTGGCTTCAACTGTGATGTTGCTTCATAAGTGGTGCCTGCACGTGGGCCGTCGTCTTTTGAAACAACTGTGCCGTTTGGCAAAGTGAGCGGAGTAATTTCGCGCTCGAAGAAACCATTTTCCTGATGCGCTACTGCAAGGTTGTGCGAACGCACACCAAAGTGGTCCATGTCTTCACGCGAAACTTTTTCTACTTCCACAACATTCTCTGCTGTTTGACCCATTGCAATATATGCATCGGGCAAACCAACGGGTGGAGTCCATGCGCCGTGCCCGCCTTCAGAGCGTGTACGTGTACGCGCACCCGGCTCTTTGAAAATGGCATTCGGCGCAATATCGCTTGCGCCCGATGCGTAACGGCTGACTGTTTCAACACCTGCAGCAATAAAGCAGTCGCCCTCTCCGGCACGAATTGCATGTGCGGCCATGCGAATTGTTTGCAACGAAGATGAGCAATAACGGTTCACGGTGACACCAGGAACATCGTCGAGGCCAGCGAGTATGGCAACCATACGACCGATGTTGAATCCGCCTTCACCTGCAGGCTGACCAATACCAAGCATGAGATCTTCCACATCAGATGGCTTCACTTGTGGAACTTTTGCCATCAGTGCACGCACAATTTGCGCGCTCATATCGTCGGGTCGCAGGTCGATGAGCGAACCCTTCATTGCACGCCCAATTGGGCTACGAGCGGTGGCGACGATGACTGCTTCTGGCATAACTACCCCTGTGTGTGATGCGGCCCCGAACGGGCACCCCCACAACTTACCCATCGGTAAGGTGATGTTCCAAGTGCGCCTAAGGCTGTTTTGCGACGATCCTCTGCATCTCTTCTATTTGCAAGGGATCATGCAGGTGAATGAGCCGCGCATACGCCTGCAGCCCCCGTGCAGTAGCCCTCACCCTGACGGGAATGCGCTCCCCCAGGTCGCTTGCATAGCCTCGAGGAATATCGACACTTTCAATTCCGAGATCATGCAAATCTTGTTCTGTGGCGTCAAGCTCACCGCCATACGACATATATGTTTCGGCGTCGACGAAAAATGTGAACTCGTGTAACGGTTCAGGTTCGCTCAGCGAGAAACTCACAAAGATATTTTCGCAGAGAGTTCTCCCACTTGCGTGATCCGCCCTACCATCAGGTGCATGAATATTGCCAAGGTGCCCCTCAATGAAATTAATCTTTCAAACCCAGAGTTTTGGGCGAAAGATCGCGAGTACCGCGAAGGAGCATTTCATACTTTGCGCCAAGAATCGCCATATCAGTTTTTTGAAGAATGGGAATTTGAAGACTCCCCCATTCCACGCGGCCCGGGGTATACCGCCCTTACGCGCCATGACGACATTTGGCATGTGAGCCGCCACCCTGAACTTTTTTGCAGCGGCAAAGGTTCAAATATTGCCGACCTCACCGTAGAACTCAATGAATTCTTTGGCTCCTTCATTGCGATGGACGACCCCAAACACTTCCGTTTGCGTTCCATTGTGTCAAAAGGTTTCGCACCGAAAGAAATTAGGCGTGTTGAAGATTTTGTCACCAATAAAGCAACTGAGTTAGTAGACAACGTCCTTGCAAAATTCCCCAATGGTGAATGTGATTTCGTTAATGAAATTGCCGCACCATTTCCATTGGAAATCATTTGCGAGATGATGGGTATTCCACGATCCGACTTCGCACAAATTTTCAAATGGACAAACACCATCCTTGGTATTGGTGACCCAGAACTTGTCACCAGCATTGACGACCTTCTGATGGCCGGCTTAGAGATGTTTAACTACGCCCAAGCTTTAGGAGAAGATCGCCTCAAGAGCCCGGTGGATGACATCACATCAGTCATGATGCATGCCGAAGTTGATGGAGAGCGCCTCACCACTCAAGAGTTTGGTTCGTTCTTTATTTTGCTCGTTGTTGCCGGCAACGAAACAACACGCAATGCCATTAGCCACGGCATGAAACTTCTCACCGACAATCCCGATCAACGCGATATTTGGTGGAACGATTTCGACAAGAACACGAGGACCGCTGTAGAAGAAATTGTGCGTTACTCCTCGCCTGTTATTCACTTCCGTCGCACCGCCACACAAGACACCGACATCAACGGTTTTCAAGTGAAAAAAGGCCAGAAACTGGTGATGTGGTACAACTCGGGCAACCGTGATGAAACTATTTTCACCAACCCACACCTATTCGATGTTTTGCGAGTACCGCAACCTTCGCAAATTGGTTTTGGTGCCGGCGGCCCACACTTCTGCTTGGGTGCAAACCTTGCACGCCGTGAAATTGCTGTGATGTTCGATGAAATTCGTCGTCGTCTTCCCAAACTGCGCATTACTGGTGAGCCGGCAATGCTGCAGAGCAACTTCATCAACGGCATCAAGCGCATGCCCTGCGCCTGGAACTAACAGGAGTGTTCTCGGCGCCGTACGTCACGCATATCGCAACAATCTGCGCCGAGAAATCAAGTTGAATACCACACCGGCTTTCTCTGGTGTCTTCGGTGGCGGTGGTCTCTTCGGCATCGGGTATGGAATGGGCGTGGTTGATGGTCTCCACACGAGAGGTATTGACCTAACGACAAGCCCGATGCTGGGAACTTCTGCAGGTTCTTGGGTTGCAGCCGCAACTGCATTAGGTGTTCCCTTTAGTGCGGTTGCCGCGCTTCCCGTTCCACGTTTCCCTAATCCGAAATCTGGGGTACTTGCTGCTTCAGCAGAAAAGGTATTTGGAAAATCGAATAATGCGTTGGTGCACGTTGTCGCCTGCCAACTTCCCCAATTACGACGAACCCAACTCAGTGCTTCTGATTTCCCATTGTCATCACTTGTTGCAGCATCGTCAGCAGTTCCTGGTTTACTCGCGCCTCAAAAGCTCGGTAAGCACTTCTACATTGATGGAGGCGTTCGCTCCGGCGTGAGCGTCGACTGGGCGCACCCATCGGAAACTCTCGTTGTTATTGCCCCACTTGCCGGCGCTATGTTCGGCCCGTTTGGCTCTTTTGTGGAACGTAAAATGCGACGCGAAATAAAAGAGTGGCAAGAGAAGTACTCGGGGCGTATTTTGCTTTTCGCACCGAAGGAATCAACATCGCATATTGCGACGCTTCCCCAACACCTTTTTGACAAAGAAATAGCGTTATCTGCTTATGAGCACGGCCTCAATGAAGCAACTAATGCAATCCTTTAATGCGGATCTTGTCCTAAATAAATGTTGGCGACCACTGCAGCGTGGTCGCTAGCCTGCACGCCGTCAACTGGCTCTAAGCCCGCCAGCCAAATGCTCGATGGGTTCCCAATAGTTTTCTGACGCGGCCATGACACAAACAAGTAATCCAGTCTTCTGTTTGGCCACTTAGAGTCAACAAGATATGGGTTACCGCGGCGCCACGTGTACCCGTCACCCTCACCAGCTACTTCCCACAGATCAGTAAAGACCAAACCTTCAACGGCTGGCTCACGACGACCTGTCAACATGCGAATTTCGTCTGAGTCTGGAACTGAGTTGAAGTCACCGGCCATCAGTACTGGCATTTCATTTTCCGGATCAACCCGAAGCTGATCGACAATTTCGCATAGTGCCTTGCATTGAGCCATCCGCGTCCGTGAAGCATCGAATCGATGGTCTAGATGCGTACACACCGTCCACATTCGACCTTGTGGCGTCTCGACCATGGCGGTTATTGCGCGTCGATAACCAGGCACTCCTGTTGAGTCTGGCAATTGATGAACATGTGAAGACACAATTGGCCAACGCGACAATATTGCGTTTCCTAAACTGACGCCTCCATCCACCCGAAAACCATCTTTTGGTGCGACAAACATGCCCAACTCACCTGCAAGCCATTCAGCCTGATTTTGTCCACCCTCTTGCGACCACACTTCTTGAAGAAAAATAATGTCGGCATCTTGTTCGTGAAGTACCGACAAAATTGCGGGTTGACGTTCACGCCATGGTCCGAATTGCCACCACAAGTTCCAAGTCAGAATTTTCGCTTCCATTGTTTCACCGTACCCCGACCACTCGGCAGTCAGTCTCGTCAAAAACCCGACGTCACCTCATAGTTCGCGTACGGTCTTCCATTCTGCAAGCCAAGATGCATCTTGTATCTCGCCGCCTGTCTGCGCCGCCTCTTGTGCGAGTGCCACCATTTGCGCCAGCGCTGCACAACCCACCTCTGCACCGGTGAGAGCTGCCGCTTGCGCGACAGCCACGCCTTTCATGTTTGCGGCAGTCATAGCTGCATTGCTCGGCTCGATATTTTCTCGTTGCGCCTGAGATGCTGCTAAATCATGCAGTCCTGTTCCTTCTGCGCGTGAACCATTGTTACTGCATGCAGCAATCACGACTAAAGCAATAACCAATAGTAATTTTTTCATGCCTGCTCCCTTATCACCTTAAAAACATCATGACACGATCCACGGGTGTCAGTCACCCCGTACCTGTCTATGTTTCTGGTTATTTGACGTCAGATATCTTTGCGTACGTGGAATTGGGAATCAATCATTCATCTTCTCGTTCGATTACCAAGCCGCAATGCGGACAAAGATCATCAACAGAGAAGCCATCGATGGGTCCACCGCATGCATTGCAAAGTCCACTCTCATAACTCATTAACAAAACTGTAACCGAATAGATCTGTCGGATGTTCTCAACTTGCAAACAAAAAAAGTGGCCCCTAGAAAATTCCCGGGGCCACTTACGTTTTGGTTTTTTACTTCGTTATTTCTCGGCGCGAAACGTCACGATAAGCGGGACATACCGCGCCGAGAACACTTCAATTATCAGCTGCAGCCAGAGGTGCTGCCACATGACGGGCAAGCATGGCATGAGCCGGCACGCTGCATTTGCACACCACACTGCATGCACATTGGAGCATCGCTGTGCGTAATGACGCGTGGGATGCCTTGTGCTGGTGAGTGGTCGGTGCTTGGTGCAAGCGGGGCAAGACCCGCACTCATCTGCGCGGCAAGTTCACCGGCAGAAGGAATGGTCTTTGGGTCTTGAACCATTTCGTTGCCACTGCTGGTTTCGACGACGGTTTCGTCGACGCCTGGCAATGTTGGCTGCAAACGCTCGTCACGGCTGAAGATGCCGAGTTCTACACGCTCGTCGTAGGTGAGGTATTCCAAGCCCAAGCGACGGAACAAGTAGTCCATGATGGACGATGCAATACGAATGTCTGGATCGTCGGTCATGCCTGCTGGTTCGAAGCGCATGTTGGTGAATGCTTCAACGAAGGCACGTAGTGGAACTCCGTACTGCAAGCCGTAGCTGATGCTCTTGGCAAAGGCGTCCATGATGCCCGACAAGGTGCTTCCCTGCTTTGACACTGTGAGGAACAATTCACCCGGGCGACCGTCTTCGTATTCACCAATGGTGGCGAAACCTTTGCAATCGGCAACGCGGAATTCAATGGTGCGACCACGGCGTGAGCGTGGCAACTTCTGACGCACTGGCTGAGCAACGACGCGCTCGATAACTCTTTCCACTACTGCAGTTGCAGCACCGGCACCGGAGTCGGTGGAGTCATCGTCTTTCTTTGCGGTTGACAAAGGCTGACCAACTTTGCAGTTGTCGCGGTACACCGCAACAGCCTTCAAGCCGAGCTCCCATGACAACATGTGCAGCTCTTCAATTTCTTCGATTGTTGCCTCTGCAGGCATGTTGACAGTCTTTGAAATGGCGCCCGACAAGAACGGTTGTACCGCACCCATCATGCGCACGTGGCCTTCGTAGTGAATGGTGTTGTCGCCCATTGAGCAAGCGAACACTTCAAGGTGTTCTGCTTTGATATCGGGTGAACCAACAATGGTCTTGTTGGTGTCGATGTAAGAAATGATGCGATCGACCACTGGACCTTCATAGCCAAGGTTCTTCAAAGCACGTGGCACGGTCTGGTTCACAATGACCATGTTTCCGCCGCCAACAAGCTTCTTGAACTTCACAAGACCAAGGTCTGGTTCGATGCCTGTGGTGTCACAGTCCATCATCAAGCCAATGGTTCCGGTTGGTGCCAAAACCGTGGCCTGAGCGTTACGCACTCCGTACTCTTCGCCGTCGCGTACTGCTGAGTCCCATGCTTGCGAAGCAGCAAGTACGAGGTCGGGCTGCACAATGTTGACGTTGTCGATTTCGCGGTCTGCATCACGGTGCATACGCAGAACGTTCAACATGTACTTTTCATTTTCTGCGAAGCCGGCGTGTGGCCCCATGCGACTTGCTGTGCGTGCGCTGGTTGCGTAGGCATGGCCAGTCATCAAGCTGGTGAGTGATGCTGCCCAAGCACGACCTTCAAGTGAGTCGTAAGCCAACCCGAGAGCCATGAGAAGTGCTCCGAGGTTTGCATAACCCAGACCCAACTGACGGAACTTGAGGCTGTTCACTCCAATTGCTTCGGTTGGGTAATCGGCACGACCTACAAGAATTTCCTGAGCGGTGAACATGACTTCAATGGTGTGCTTGTACGCATCAACATCGAACACGTCGTCGCTGCTGAGGTACTGCAAGAGGTTGATTGAAGACAAGTTGCATGCAGAGTTGTCGATGTGCATGTATTCGCTGCAAGGGTTTGAACCATTGATGCGGCCCGACGCTGCAGATGTGTGCCACTTATTGATGGTGGTATCGAACTGCAAGCCTGGGTCGGCACATTCCCATGAAGCGGTGGCAATTTGGCGCCACAAGTCGCGGGCACGCAAGGTGCGCACTGGGCGACCGTCTACAACTGCACGAAGATCCCAATCGCGATCTTCTTTCACAGCATGCATGAACTCATCGGTAATACGAACTGAGTTGTTTGCGTTTTGGTACTGAACAGAAAACGCATCGGCGCCGTCGAGGTCCATGTCAAAACCTGCATCGCGCAAAACGCGTGCTTTGTTTTCTTCTTTTGCTTTGCACCAGATGAACTCTTCAAGATCTGGGTGATCGACGTTCAAAATAACCATCTTTGCTGCACGACGTGTTTTGCCGCCCGACTTGATGGTTCCTGCGCTCGCATCGGCACCGCGCATGAACGACACTGGGCCAGAAGCTGTGCCACCACCTTGCAAGTGCTCGTAACTGCTGCGAATGTTGCTGAGGTTGATACCTGAACCCGAGCCACCTTTGAAGATGGTTCCTTCTTCGCGGTACCAGTTGAGGATGCCGGCCATGGTGTCTTCCACGGCGAGAATGAAGCAAGCACTTGCCTGTTGTGGAACGCCCTTCACGCCAATGTTGAACCACACTGGGCTATTGAAAGCCGCACGCTGTGTCACCAAGATGAACTTCAACTCGTCGCGGAAAGCTTCTGCTTCTTCGTTGTCGACGAAGTAGCCGCCTTCAATGCCCCATGTGGCAATGGTGTCGGCAACGCGGTCGATGACCTGACGAAGTGATGACTCGCGTTCAGGGGTGCCCATGGTGCCACGGAAGTACTTCTGCGCAACGATGTTGGTGGCGTTTAATGACCAGGTAGATGGGATTTCGACGTCTTTTTGCTCGAACGCAACAGAACCGTCTTTCCAGTTAGAGATGCGGGCATCACGGCGATCCCACGACACAGAGTCGTAAGGGTGCTGGCCTGCGGAGGTGAAGTGACGACGGATGCCGATGGAGAGGCGATCTGGAGCAATGGACATATTCATTCTTTCTATGACAAGTGATTTCAGCGGATTGCTGTTTTTGGACTGGCGTATTGCGGGAATAACGGTTTATCAGAAACTGGCGATGAAAAACGACATTGTGACTGTGGTCACCACAATATGTAGTGGTGATTCACTCTCACAGCCACGTCTTGCACAACTGGTGGTGTAATTACAGCATTGTCTTTACCCTTTGTCAACGATTGTCGCTCATCTGGAGAAAATTTCCCAGAAATGCCCTTCGGCACCGGAAATCGAACCGCCCAGCCCGTATCTTTTCCATACGAGTTGCCTGTAACGCTACGGCAAGACCCCTGTGTGGAGGAAGTGGATAACCCTGTGAATTTCCCTATTTTTCAGGGGATGAAGCTGTGGATGAGCTGTGTGAAACGGAGTCTTACCTGTGGACAGCCACAGGAATGCCGTTCAATACTGAGGTTCCCGACAATGGGTCGATTGCTTCGTGATCGGTGAGGATATTTGAGTTCACGCCGGCTACCTGGGCAGCCACCTGCATGTCAGTGCCCCCGGCATCGTGGCCCCACCCGTGAGGCAACGACACCACACCAGCGCGAATGTTGTCGGAGATTTCAACAGCTACGCGCACTTCCCCTACACGACTCTGCACCGAAACAATGTCGCCCTCGTTCACGCTGCGTGCATGTGCATCGGTTGGATGCATGATGAGCGTGCAACGCGATTTACCTTTCACTAACACATTGATGTTGTGCATCCATGAATTGTTTGAACGCAAATGGCGTCGACCAATGAGTAACAAATTGCGGCCAGAAATTTTGTCGACTACTCCACTACCAACAACGTCATACAAACGATCAAGATCGTTGATTAACACTTCAGGTGCAAGTTCCACTTTTCCACTTGGCGTACGCAATATTTCGGGAATGCGTGGCTGCAATGCACCGTAATCAATACCGTGTGGATTTTCTTTTAATAACTGCAATGTTGCGCCACCAATTGCCGCACCAAACGCATCGCCAAAAGGGCCGGTGCGCAACATGAAATCAATCATTCGTGCTGGCCCACATTGCCCATTGAGCGATAACTCACTCATTATTTCTTCAGCGTCGCGCCCACAAATATTTGAATTGGAATCTTTCACAGCGCTATTGGCCATTGACCGCATTGCTGCATCGTCGGCAAGAGAAACGTCGGCGTCAATTCCTTTGCCTTGCACAATTGCTGCAATTTTCGCGAGTATTTCCCACTCGTCGGGTTGGCCCTCTTCTAACGGCAAAATTGCTTCGCTGTAGTTGGCTACGTTGCGCACTGCGAATTGCAACAAGAGCAGGTCGTAGTGATCGCGTTGCAAGTGTGAAGGCGGTGGCAAAATAACATGTGCATGTCGCGTTGTTTCGTTGAGGTAAATATCGACACTCACCATGAAATCTAAATGTGCAAGTGCTTCATCGAGTTGATTGCTATGCGGAGTAGAGAGAACTGGGTTGCCCGCAATGGTAAGCAGTGCTTTAATTTGGCCCTCTCCTGGCGTTAACACTTCTTCTGCCAACGCAGCAACGGGATACTCACCAATGGCTTCAGGAAGATGCCGCACACGCGTATGGCCCTTACCGACCCGAAACCCACGACCCTTTCCAGGCGTACCGCGAGTGGTGGCACCACCAGCAACAGGAAGTGTAAACATTGCCCCACCTGGCGTATCGAGATTGCCAGAGAGAACATTCACCACGTCAACGAGCCACGATGTTGTGGTGCCAAAGGCAACTGTTGTTGTTCCCATTCGGCCGTACACCGCAGCAGTTGGAGACTGCGCAATTTCATGTGCAATACGTCGAATTGTTTCTGCGCTTAAACCACACACATCGGCAACTGTCTCTGGCGTAAATCGTGCAAGCGCCTGCTCTACCTCTGCGAGTCCGTTGATGTGCGCAACAAGTTGCGGAGACACTTTCACCAACTTGTCGGCAAACATCACATGAGCAATAGCGGCCAAGAAGAGCCCATCGGTTCCAGGCATGATGGCCAACCATTCATCGGCAACTTCTGCCGTGCGAGTTTTACGTGGGTCGACCACCACAACTTTTCCACCACGTTCTTGAATGCCCTTCAATCGCTTCGGAAAATCGGGTGCAGTACAGAGGCTGCCATTCGATGCATAGGGGTTAGCGCCCAGCATGAGCAAGTACTGCGTGCGATCGAGATCGGGCACGGGAACCGTTGCAGCGGTGCCAAACATATAACCACCCGCAACTTGTTTGGGAAGTTGATCAACAGTTGATGCGCTAAAACGTTGCTTGGTACCAATTGCTTGAAGCGCCACACGACCAAAGGTCATTGCCGACAAGTTATGCGCGGTGGGGTTGCCCATATACGTTGCCACCGACTCGCGACCATACGTATTGATGACACCCAACAAACCCTTCTCTACTTCAGCCCATGCTTCTTGCCACGACACTTGAACATGCACGCCGTTGCGTTTCACCAAAGGCAGGCGCAAACGGTCGGGGTCGTCGTGTAGCTGTTTGAGCGTGCTGCCCTTCGGACAAATGAACCCTGCCGAAAAGACGTCTTGCATGTCGCCACGAATGTGCGTGACCACATTGTTCTTCACGGTGATCTCTAAACCGCAGCCTGCTTCGCAGAGCGGACATGTACGAAAGGCAACTTTTGTGCCTGATGATTCTTGTTTAAGTGTCGACATCTTTCCCCCAAGCCATAGGCTATGCACTGCGTGAAACTGATCTACTCCTATCACGATTCCTTGGGGGAATCAGGTCGAAACATCTCTGCCGACGAGGCATACCAGGTTGCTCGCCAACGCCCAGTGGGCCGCCCGTGGGTGGCCATGTGCATGGTGGCAAGCATCGATGGCTCCACGGTCATGACAGGGAACTCTGCGGCCCTATCAAATGCCGCTGATCGCTCGGTATTACTGGCCTTACGGGCAGCGGCCGACGATGTTTTGGTAGGGGCGGGCACCGTGCGCGCCGAGGGCTACGGCGTGCCGAGCAAAGTTGGCCAACGCGTGGCCGTTGTGAGCCATACCGGGCAGCTCGATTTCAACACGGCTCTTTTTACCAGTGGCGCCGGCTACGTAGTAGTGCCAACGCAAGCACCGGAACTACCAGTGGAAACTTTGCGTGCGGGCACGAGCGATGTAGACCTGCAACTCGCCTTACAAGCCATGTCATGCAACTTCATTCAACTCGAAGGTGGCGCAATATTGAATGCCTCGTTAACGGCAGCGGATCTTGTTGATGAAATTAATCTGACCATTTCTCCACAAATCATTGGCGGAAATGGACCGCGCTTAACAACTAACGCACCGGATCTTGCACAACGGTTTCATTTGCAACACGTTCTTGAAGATGACGGTTTTCTTTTCTTACGTTATTTACGCAAACGTTAATGAAACTATTTCTTCAATAGTGCAAGCTCGCGACGGAAGTCGGCTGCTTGGTCGAAGTTTTTGTACACACTGGCAAAGCGCAAGTACGCCACTTCGTCGAGTTCACGCAACTGCTCGAGTACAGCATGACCAACTTGTGCTGACGTCACTTCATTGCCTGTAGCCCGCAAGATCTCTTCTACCCGATCGGCCAAGAGTTCAATTTGCTCATCTTCCACTGGGCGACCCTTACTTGCGGCCGATACTCCAGTAATAATTTTGAGCCGATTAAACGGGGTGCGATCGCCACTGCGTTTGACCACCATGAGCACTACCTCTTCAAGGCGTTCACGGGTACTAAAGCGGTAACTGCATTCAGGGCATTGACGACGGCGCCTGATAGCTGTGCCATCTTCTGCTGCGCGCGAATCGACGACCTTGGTGTCGTCGTGGGAGCAAATGGGGCAACGCATATGGCTAACAATAGTTGCCACATGCCCAAAAAAGCGGGAAAAGGGCATATTTATACACCACCCCAACAACTGTTACTTAGGGGATGCGAATGATTTGACCAGGAAAGATTTGGTCGCCATTGAGTTGTACTAATTCGTCGACCATTGCGGTGATGTTGCCATTGGGTACTAAGCGATGCGCAATGTCCCACAGGGTGTCGCCAGGTGCAACGGTGAGCGTGTGCGGCGTTGCAATGCCTGCAGGAGTCGACTTTTCAGCTACTGCCCCAGTGGTGAAGAAAGCACCACCAAGTACGCAAGCCACAGTGGCCACCAAGACCACACGGCGGCGGAAATAGGTTGCATATGAACGAGGGGCAGAAGTACGAAACGATGGATGGGATTGGAGTGCAATTGCCATGGGAGTGCCTTTCTGGCTGGGATGTGAGGACTGGACGGGGGTAAGACTTTTCAACATGGAACCAGTATGACGAACGGGTGTTCGCTGCCTGTTCGGTTAACGTAGCGAACGCCTGTTCGTATGTCAAGGGTTATTACGAACAAATGTTTGACTTTGGGGGCGAACACCCGTACGCTAAGGACATGACCGAAGCTCTTACCGCCCGCCAACGTGCCATTTTGGAATTCATCGACACCAATATGAGAGATCGCGGATACCCACCTTCCGTGCGGGAAATCGCGGAAGCAGTGGGCCTCAGCAGCCCCGCCACCGTGCATACCCATCTCGGCACCCTCCAAAAATTGGGCTATCTCATTCGTGACCCGTCGAAACCTCGTGCCCTTGAGGTGCGTTTCGACTCGGGTATTGGTGTGGCTATGGAACGCGGTCAAGCCCGCCACGTTCCCCTTGTGGGCGATGTTGCTGCCGGAACCAACGTTTTGGCAACGCAAAATATTGAAGAGCTCATTCCCCTCCCCGTCGACTTCACCGGTGAAGGCGAACTCTTCATGTTGCGTGTACGCGGCGACAGCATGATCGACGCTGGCATTCTCGATGGCGACTTTGTTGTTGCTCGTCAGGAATCAGAACCACGCAATGGCGACATTGTTGTGGCTGGCATTCCCGGAGACGAAGCCACCATTAAGACCTACAAGCGCAGTGGTTCTACCATCACTCTTCTTCCGTCAAACGCCACCATGGAACCAATGGTCTTTTCTGCAGCCGACGTAGTTGTGTTCGGAAAAATTGTCACCGTTATGCGCAAGTTATAAAAACCACTTGCAGTTAACGAACACCCAAACGTTGCGCTAGCAGTTCTATTTTGTCGTCGGGTTGCACAACTGCAACGCGCACATTGTTTGCGCCACCAGCTCCGTAGAAATCACCAGGACTTACTAATGCCCCACCTTCGCGCGCAAGTCTTTCGGCAAATGCCCAACCATCTTGTGCATCGAACCACAAATAAAAACCACCGCTTGGCATTGCAATAGAAATGCCCGACCACTGCTGCAAAATGTTGGCAGTGCGCTCTAAGCGACGTAAATACACATCGCGCTGCACACGTACGTGTTCATCATCGTTCAATGCCGCAACACCTGCCGCTTGTGCTGGCCCTGGAACCATCATGCCCACGTGTTTGCGCACTTCTTTCAAGTAGTTCACAATGCTGGGGTCACCTGAATAAAAACCCACGCGCACTCCGGCAAGATTTGAACGCTTCGAGAGCGAATGCACAGAAACAACACCTTCAACTCCGTGTTGAAGCGCCGACTGTGGCGCAGTTGACCACGTGAATTCCGCATAGCACTCGTCGCTAAAAACAGGAATGCCATTGGCGCGACCCCAACGCACTGCTGCGCCCATGTCGTCAAGTGAGCCGGTGGGGTTACTTGGACTATTTACCCACAACATGAGCCCACGTTGCGCATCGTCTGCACTAATGGCCGACAGGTTCATGGTGCCGTCGGCATTCATTGGAACGGCAACCGCACGACAGTTAGCCAAGATGGCGCCCATTTCATAAGTGGGGTAAGCAACTGCAGGGTAAAACACTGTGTCTTTGTCTGGCGTACGTAAACGCATGTATTGCGGCGTTGTGCCAACGAACTCTTTGGTGCCGATGCATGCCGCAATATCGTTCGGCGAAATATCTATTGCAAAACGACGCGACATCCAAGCGCTTGCCGCTTTACGCAATGCATCGCTACCAATGCTCGCCGGATACCCACGTTCGCTGTTCGACGACGACAACGCAGCAACAACAGCGGCCAATGGCGGGTCACATGGAGTGCCAATAGAAAGATCAATGACGCCACCGTCGAAGGCGCGACCCAATGCAGAAAATGCATCGAGGCGGTCATACGGATACGGCGGTGGAACAAAACCTGAAGAAGAACTCATACGCCTCTACTCTGCTGTACTCATGGGCGTTGTCGCAACATGCTTACTCACATTTGTTGCCACCACATACGGACGCAACCGACCCACTGAGGCATCGCCCAGGCGGGCACGTACACGGGCACCCGTTTCTTCATGGGCAGTTGATACCACTTCGCCTTCGCGGTGCACCATGGCCAACGCTTCTCCGTGGTCGTAAGGAATGAATAGTTCAACAACCACCGACAGCGCCCGTATGCGGTCGCTGAGCACGCGCAAGAGGTCTTCAATGCCTTCGCCAGTGACACCGGAAACTGCGACCGAACCGCGATGTGCGGCAACAAGTTCGCGCACTGCTTCGGGGGCAAGGTCAGCTTTGTTGAAGACCAACAATTCAGGAACACGACTGCCCCCAATTTGTTCGAGCACCTCATGCACCGCGCGAATTTGCCCTTCGGGGTCTAGGGCGCTGCCGTCAACAACATGCACGAGATAATCGGCCTCGCTTGCCACTTCCAATGTGCTCTTAAAGGCCTCTATGAGCCCGTGAGGCAGCCTGCGTACAAAACCCACAGTGTCTGTGAGCAAGACAGGTTCTCCACCAGGCAGCGACAACCGTCGAGTGGTGGGGTCGAGGGTGGCAAAGAGACGATCTTGCACTAACACTCCCGATGCCGTGAGTGCATTGAGCATTGTTGACTTGCCTGCGTTGGTGTAGCCCACAATGGTGACCGACGAGAGCCCACTGCGGTCTCGGCTCTTACGTTGCTCGAGTCGGGTGCGACCAAGATTCTTTAACTCGCCTTCCAATTTGGTGATGCGCTTCATGATGCGCCGACGGTCAACTTCGAGCTGCGTTTCACCAGGTCCGCGCGTACCAATGCCGCCACCCTGCTGGCTCAGTGCACCTGAGATACCCCGGCGCAAACGTGGCAGGCGATAACGTGACATTGCTAGCTCTACTTGCGCCTTACCTTCAAGAGTGTGTGCGTTCTGAGCAAAAATATCGAGAATGACTGCAGTGCGGTCGAGTGCTGTACGACCCAACAACTTTTCCAAGTTGTATTGCTGTGCTGGTGATAGTTCATTATCAAACACAACAGTGTCGGCATCAACTTCCAAGCACAGTGCTTTCAGTTCTTCAGCTTTACCTTTACCAATAAACCAGGTGGAATCGGGAGCATCGCGCTTTTGCGTTAAACGCCCCGCTTCATCGGCGCCTGCAGTGTCGACAAGCAGTGCTAATTCGTCGAGGCTTTCATCGGTTTCTTCTTCTGTATGCAGTGGAAGCGTGACACCCACAAGCACAATACGCTCGCGAATGGAACGGTCGATGAGTGTCTGACCAAGGGCCTCCTGATACGGATTACTCATGAATTACTTTGCATTCGTTACACCAACTTCAGACATCAAATACCACGTTGGCAATAAATACTGATGGCCCAATAAGAGTTGCTTCTGACGTTGCGGCATCAATGCGCACACGTGCATCACCGCCATCCATATGCACGAGCACTTCAGGTGCTGAAGCAGGAACAAAACCCCAAGCTTTTGCAGCAACCGCACTGGCACACGCACCCGAACCACACGCAAGGGTGATGCCTGAACCACGCTCATGAACACGCATGGTGATGGCATGGGCTTCTGGGCCCGGTGCAACAATTTCGAGATTGACATGAGGAACTAATTCGCCCAGTGTTTGCAAATTGACATCGGCAACGTCTTCCACGCTCACTACAGAATGCGGATTACCCAGCGACAGGTGCCGTACGGGTCGATCGGGGTTGCACTGCAGCGCTGCCCAGTTTGCGGGCTCAGCAATGTCACTTACAACACCCATGCCCACACTGATGTGCGCCACATTTGATGTTGGTGAACCTTCAAGAACATCAACCGTACGTACGCCCGCATCGGTGTTCACCACATATGTGACTGCGCCATTGTGTTGATCTTGCCAATATGCAGCTTGCACTAAACAACGAATGCCATTGCCAGAAATTTCTGCACGACTTCCATCGGCGTTGTACAACACCATGGTGAGTTGGTTCGCGCCTTCTCGACCCAACAACAACACGCCGTCGGCCCCTACGCCAAAACGTCGGTCGCACCAGTTACGAGCAAACGTTGCCCACTGCGCATCGGGGTCACCACTTGTGAAAGGCAAACCCTGCCGAATGTCGTACACAAAAAAGTCGTTACCCAACCCGTGATGCTTCGACATCGTAATTTGCATATGAAAAGACTACGCCTTCAAGGCCCGCAAGACATAAGGCATTACTTCAACAATTGGGTCTTTGTTTACTTCTACCCAGGTGATGCGTGGGTCGCGGCGAAACCAGCGCTCTTGGCGCACAGCGAATTGCCGTGTGCGCAAAACGAGCTCAGCTTTCGCCTGGGCAAGTGAGGCACGGCCCTCTATGTGGTCGGCCATTTCTTTGTAACCCAGTGCTTGGCGTGCCGTTGCCGACATTGCCGGCCGGCGCCGTAGCAACGCCTTCGTCTCTTTCAACAGCCCGTCTTCAAGCATTGCGTCAACACGATCTGCAATACGTTGTGCAAGCACTTCACGCTTCCAGCGCAGACCTATTTGCACAATTCCATTGTCGGGGTAAGCCGACGTGCCAGGGCCAGAATCGCTGAAAGGTCGCCCACTGCCAATACACACTTCTAATGCGCGAATCATGCGACGACGGTTAGTGGGCTCAATACGCTCTGCTGCCACGGGGTCAAGTTGCTTTAATCGGGCAAAGAGCAACGTGGTGTTGTGGCTCTCTTCAAGTTCTGCGCGAACGTCTGGCCACTCACCTGGAAATTCAAGGTTGTCGATGACCGCGGTGAGATACAAGCCCGTGCCCGCTACCAGAAGTACTGAGTTTCCCGACTCGTCTAATTTTGCTAATTCGCCACGAGCCACTTCTTGGAACTGCGTCACCGTAAAGCGCTGAGAAGGGTCGACAAGATTGATGCAATGATGCGGAACTAATTGCTGGTCGGCCGCTGTTGGCTTTGCGGTGCCAATATTCATTTCGCGATACACCTGCATGGCATCGACGGCAACAATATGCGTGCCTTCAACTTGCTGTGCTGCGGCCATGGCTACAGAAGATTTACCACTTGCGGTGGGGCCGAGAATTACCACTTGTTTTGACATTGTGAAACTTTCTAGAGAAGTTGTATTACAGCGCTGTCACAGGCAAGTGCACGCGATGCGTAGGCATAGAAATCATTTCTTGGAATTCACCGCGCAAGAAGTGTCGAGCAGCAGAGGTAACGAGAACATTTGCATAGGAACCGACACGAATAGGTTCGCCATAGGGGAAATGCAGCAACTTATTTTGGCGCGTGCGTCCTGTTACTACACCTTCATTTTTTCTGCTCATACCTTCAATGATGACTTCTTCAATGCGGCCAATGCGTGCTTCGTGTTTCATTTGTGCACTGCGCTCTACCACCGCACGCAACCGCTCATAGCGTTGGTTCGCAACTTTGGGGTCAACGAAGCGATCGGTATAGGTAGCAGCTTCTGTACCTGCGCGCGGCGAAAACTCATAAATAAACACTGAGTCGAAACAGGCTTCGGCGCACACTTCCATAGTGCGCACGAAATCGTCTTCAGTTTCACCGGGGAAACCAACAATGACATCGCTTGATACCGCAAGGTCGTCTATGGCTGCGCGCGCTTCGGCAAGACGCGAGAGGTAACGCTCGGCTGTATAGCCCCGATGCATTGCAGCAAGAACGGTATCGCTCCCTGATTGCAACGGATAATGCAAGTGCTCACACACCGCAGGCGTGTTTGCCATTGCGGCAAACGTTTCCGTGCGCATGTCTTTGGGATGCGGGCTCACGAACCTCACACGACGAATGCCATTAACCGCACCAACTGCTTCAAGTAACTCAGCAAACATGGGGCGCACACTGCCCACACCTGTTTCACGGCGAATATCGAGGGCGATATCGCGACCATATGAGTTGACATTTTGGCCGAGCAAACTCACTTCGGTAATTCCCTGCGATGCAAGGTCTTCCACTTCGCTCACAATGTCGGCAAATGGGCGGCTGATTTCTTCACCGCGTACCGATGGCACGATGCAAAACGAACATGAATTATCGCAACCAATTTGAATGGTGACCCATGCATTGAAACTTTTTTCGCGTTTTGCTGGCAATGCGCTGGGGAAAAGTGCGTGATCTTCCAGCACTGCTTCATCGAAGATTTCTGTCACCGGGCCGTTTTTCTGAGCGAAGTTGATGAGTTCTGCAGCGCGATGCACATTGTGAGTACCCATCACCACATCGGCCCACGGTGCTTTTTTGAGTACCAGTTCTTTATCTTTTTGGGCCAAACAACCCGCCACCACGAGTTGTCGATTGGGAGCAGCTTCTTTCCACTGTTTCAACCAACCCAGTTGGCCATAAAGCTTCTCGTCGGCGTTTTCACGAATACAGCAGGTATTCAAAACAATGACATTGGCTTCGTCCTCGGTTTCCGCAACCGAATAGCCATCGGCTTCTAATAAGCCGGCAATTCGTTCAGAATCATGCTCATTCATTTGGCACCCATGGGTGCGCACAATGTATTTGCCGTTCGTCATGCTGTGCAGGCTACCCAGATAGTGGGTTGCGAGCCTGTGGAGTCTTGCTCTTGAACAATTTTCAGCCTAGATTGAAGACAAATACAAAGGAGACCCCATGAAACGGCCCATTCGCATATCAATTGTGGCTTCTCTCGTTGCAGCCTGTGCACTATCAACCACTAGCCCACGCGTTCATGCTGTGGCCATTGATGATGGCATGCCCGACCAGAGTTCACTCGACTCTTCCCAGAACTCACAGAGCCAAGGCAACTGGTCTGACCTTGCAGGTGGTGTTACGGGTCGCCCTTACATTGCGTCTCTATCGGTCACCACAAACGGAACGACTACTCAAATAGTAACCAATGGAACTGCAACAACCGCCGCCCCCACCTCACCTGGTGCCATCACCGCTGTGATCTCGCCAACAAACTTGTGCAAAACAGGAAGCACAAATAATTGCTATGCCACGCCAAACCGCGTGGGCATCACGCTTGCCTATGTAAAACAAGCTGGGCAACTTGGTCACAACCTTT
>Ga0209357_1000298_pt1 | contig 19072 bp, 20 predicted proteins | sample LauGreFBDMM110SD_2_FD_187573 | JGI IMG/M metagenome (GOLD analysis project Ga0209357, IMG submission 187573) | Freshwater lake microbial communities from Lake Michigan, USA - Fa13.BD.MM110.SD (SPAdes) (version 3) | ecosystem: Environmental > Aquatic > Freshwater > Lake | place: Lake Michigan... | reverse complement strand
AATGCTGCTTGAAGGTCAAATTCACGGTGGTGTTGCACAAGGTGCTGCTCAAGCACTTCTTGAAGAAGTGTGTTACGACCCAGATGGCAACCCAATCACGTCAAACCTTGCAGATTATGGATTTATCTCAGCTGCAGAACTTCCAAGCGTCACGGTTGTACATATGGAGACACCAACTCCTGTCAACTTGATTGGCGCAAAGGGAATCGGTGAATCTGGCACCATCGGATCTACTCCAGCAGTGCAATCAGCAGTTGTTGATGCCGTTTCACAATTCGGCGTCAAGCACATTGACATGCCAACCACCGCAGAAAAGGTGTGGGCTGCAATTCAGTCCACACGATAACCAACTACTACTCACTAAGAACTACACATAAAGGAACCCACCATGAAGGTCACCATTACCGTCAACGGAACCACACACGAAAGTGATGTTGAGCCACGCACCCTGCTCGTTCAGTACGTGCGCGAATCACTCGGCCTTACCGGCACCAACATTGGTTGCGACACCTCTAGCTGCGGCGCTTGCTCATTGCACCTCAACGGTGAATCAGTAAAGAGCTGCACAGTTCTTGCTGTTCAGGCTGATGGTGGCTCAGTCACAACAATAGAAGGACTCGCCAAAGATGGCGTCATGCACCCAATGCAGCAAGCATTCATGGAGAACCATGGTTTGCAGTGCGGTTATTGCACACCAGGAATGGTCATGGCAGCAATCAGCCTTTTGGATGAGATCCCATCTCCAACAGAAGAGCAAGTGCGTGTTGGTCTTGAAGGCAACCTGTGCCGCTGCACCGGTTATCACAACATCGTCAAGTCGGTGCTCGCATGCGCCAACAATAAGTAAGTCGGAGACACTCATGATTCCTGCACCATTCGATTACAAGCGCGCATCTTCTGCCGCTGAAGCAATCTCACTTGTTAGTGAGTACGGCGAGGACGCAAAGTTCCTTGCTGGCGGGCACAGCTTGTTACCACTGATGAAGTTGCGCCTTGCTCAACCAGCAGTACTGATTGACATTGCTCGTATTCAAGACTTGTCATACATTCGTGATGCGGGCGACCACATTGCAATTGGCGCGATGACCCGCCACATGGATGTTGAAAAATCACCAATCCTTGCCGAGCATGCTCCCCTGCTCTCATTTGCAGCAAGCCATGTTGGCGACCCACAGGTACGCCATCGCGGCACTATCGGTGGTTCCATTGCTCACGCAGACTCAGCATCTGACTTGCCTGCAACAACATTGGCACTTGGTGCAACATACGTTGTACAAGGCCCGAACGGCACACGTGAAATTGCAGCAGCTGATTTCTATGTTGGTTTCCTTGAATCAGCACTTGCTCCCGACGAAATGCTCACAGAGATTCGCGTTCCAAAAATGAACGGTGCAACATGGGGCTTTCAGAAGTTCAACCGTCGTGCCCAGGACTGGGCAATTGTCGGAGTTGCTGCATGGAAGCGTGGCACCGAGTCTGGTGTTGGTCTTGTCAACATGGGATCAGTTCCCGTATTGGCAACCAGCGTTGCAAATGCAATTGCAGGCGGAGCAAGCATCGGTGATGCAGCAAAACTTGCTGGCGCAGAAGCAGAGCCACAATCAGACCTCAACGCAAGTGCGCAATACCGCGTTCACCTTGCAGAGGTCTTGGTGCGCAGAGCGCTTGAATCAACCAGTAATTAGTTCAGACGGATAACCCGTGGAGAGTTTTAACTCTCGAATTGAATAACAGTGCGGTTTGCTACATACGGGCCGAACACTTCAGCGCGAATTCGGTTGTGTTCATCGGCAGTATCGTATGCATGCCACGCCGCGACGTCTTCAAACACTGCTGACACGGCAAAATCCGCTGCAGTAGCTGTGTGCCCAGCGTTCGGGCCACAGTTGTACGACACGAGGCCATTAAGAGTGGCTGCGTATTTGCGCAATTCATTAGCAGCAAATGCTGGATGCCCATCAGGAACTTTGTCATTCCAAGTGACTAACACAATGTGATGAAGCATGAGATGAACCTATAACAATCCGGCGTATGAACCGCCATCGACGTGCAACTGCACACCAGTCATGAACTTTGCAGAATCGCTACACATGAAAGCACCAATACGGCCGAAGTCGTCTGCGTCACCCATGATGCCGGCAGGAATGCCCATCGCTTTCGCGTCAGGATTAGCCCCGTACAACTGCGTGATGCGATCAGTTGCATGTGTTCCTGGCTGAATGGAATTCACTGTGACGCCATCTGCTGCAACTTCACGCGCAAGAGTCTTGAGAAAACCTGTCACTCCGGCTCGAGCTGTATTCGACAAAATCAGATTGTTCATTGGCTGGCGCACTGCAACAGATGTAATGGCAAGCACGCGACCCCACTTACGTTCACGCATCGGTGGAACTGCTACCTGACACATTGCAACAATGCTGAGTAAATTCTTTTGCAGCGCTTCCAAATATTGAGCTTCAGGAGTCTGAGCAAAACCACCAGGAGGTGGACCGCCGCCATTGGCAACAAGAATGTCAACAGACCCGAGCATTGCAATCGCACGTTCTGCAAATTGTCGTCCGCCAACATCAGTGGAAACATCACAGACAAATCCGATAGCCCCATGTCCGATGTCACGGAGAGCCTTCTCTAAGCGATTCTCATCGCGACCACACACAACAACGCGCACACCGTCAACTGCAAGCGCCTTGGCGGTGCCAAGGCCCAATCCGGCTGTTCCGGCCGCGACTGCTGCTGTTTTTCCCGTTAGTCCAAGTTCCATACGCCAACAGTAGCCAGAGGGCTCGGCTAGTCTGACGGTCACAAGGTGGTGAAACCATGGACGAGCGTCATCTCGACGCGATCGCCGACGCAGATACATATCCCTACTGGTATGAAGACGTAGACGAACCCGATTCGAACCCAACCTTGGTCCGCACCGAAAGTTGCGACCTCTGCATCATTGGCGGTGGCTACACAGGTCTCTGGACCGCCATCCTCGCCAAAGAACGCGACCCATCGCGTGATGTCATTCTCATCGAAGCTCATGAAGTGGGGTCTGCAGCTAGCGGTCGTAACGGCGGGTTTGTTGATGCCTCACTCACTCACGGTATTGCGAATGCTCAAGCGCGATTCCCCGATGAAGTGTCAGTACTTGAAGAACTTGGCCTAAAAAACCTCAATGACATTGAAGCAGCAATCAAGAGATACAACATCGATTGTGACTGGGAACGTACAGGTTCAATTGATGTAGCGATGACAACTCATCCAACGTCATATCTCGAGGAACTGCGTGATGATTATGCACATCTTCGCAAGTTAGGACAAAAAGTTGAATGGCTCGATCGCGATGCAATGCAAGCACAAGTCCACTCGCCCTTGTACACGGGTGGCTTATGGCGACACGACACCGCAGCACTCATTGACCCTGCCCGATTGGTATGGGGCTTAAAGGCCGCTGCCGAATCATTAGGTGTTCGCATCTATGAAGATTCAAAAGCGTTATCAATGGAACGAGACGGAGTGGGAGTACTTGTCACTACGCCACTCGGTCGTATTCGTGCGGGCAAAGTTGCACTTGCAACAAACGCTTTCAAGCCAGTGCTGAAACGCCTCGGTAACTATGTTGCCCCTGTTTATGACTATTGCATGGTGACAGAACCACTGACACCGGCCCAACTTGAATCCATTGGCTGGAAGAATCGTCAAGGTCTCAGCGACATTCCGAATCAATTTCACTACTACCGACTCACAGAAGATAATCGCATCTTGTGGGGCGGATACGACGCTGTGTATTTCTTTGCAGGAAAAGTTCGACAAGAGAATGAATCACGTCCAGAATCGTGGGCGATGTTGTCGAAGCATTTCTTTGAGACCTTTCCGCAACTAGAGGGTGTGCGTTTCTCACACATGTGGGGTGGTGTCATCGACACGTGTAGTCGTTACTGCGTGTTCTGGGGTAAGGCAATGGGTGGCCGCGTGTCGTACGCGCTTGGCTACACCGGGCTTGGTGTCGCTGCGTCTCGATTCGGAGCTGAAGTCATGCTCGACCTCATTGACGGACGACGCACTCGGGCAACAGCAACTGAATTTGTACGTACAAAGCCCGTGCCGTTTCCACCAGAACCATTTCGATTCATCGGCATTCAAGCCACTCGATGGTCTCTCAATCATGAAGACAAGACCGGAACACGCAACACGTGGCTTCGTACCCTTGACCGATTCGGTCTCGGATGGGACTCATAGGCCTTTATCCCCTACGCTCTAGAAGTGTCATACGAGCCGAAAACCACTCAAGAAGTCGCTGATGGGCTTGCCGCACACGGATACCTAGCCGACGAGGGTCTTGTCACTGCTGTCTTTCTTGCACTCACGTTGCATCGTCCGCTTTTTCTTGAAGGCGAGGCGGGCGTTGGCAAAACTGAACTAGCAAAGAGCATCGCTCGTTGGCAGGATGCCGAACTCATTCGTTTGCAGTGTTACGAAGGAATTGATGCAGCGCAAGCCGTATACGACTGGGATTACTCGCGCCAGTTATTGCACCTACGTGCAGCCGAAGCGTCAGGCGAAGCAGCACAATCAGGCACTGCAGAACTAGAAGGCCAACTCTACGACGAGAAGTTTTTACTGAAGCGCGCTCTTCTTCGTGCAATCGATCACGGACCTGCCACTCCTCCCGTATTGCTGATCGACGAGATTGACCGTGCCGATGACGAGTTCGAGGCATATCTATTAGAAGTGTTGTCAGATTTTCAAGTAACAGTTCCAGAAATCGGAACGTTTCGCACTGACAACCCACCCATCGTGATTCTCACGTCAAACCGCACCCGTGATGTTCACGATGCACTGAAGCGTCGTTGTTTATATCACTGGGTCGAACATCCATCGTTTGATCGCGAAGTTGAAATTGTACGTATGCGAGTTCCAGAAGCTAGCGAAGTTCTGGCTCGTCAAGTTGCTGGCGCAGTCGAAGCACTTCGCGCTATCAACCTGTACAAGCCACCTGGGGTAGCAGAAACAATTGACTGGGCAGCAGCTCTTGGCCGACTTGGCATCACCGAGATCGACGAAACAGTTCTTGACCGCACACTTGGCACGGTGCTGAAATATCGCGAGGATCACAGTCGTGTACGCGATCACGGAATCGCAGGCGTTGTACAACAGGCATTCGACCGTGGCCTCCTTCACGGTTGAGTCAAACCCTGACCGACTTGCCGTCGGATTCGCGCGCGTTCTTCGCCGTCTCGATATTGCCACGCCACTTGATTCTGTTCTGACTTTCATCAACGCGTTGTCGTTAGTCGGAATCGATGACCGTCAGTCTGTCTACTGGGCAGGTCGTGCCACCCTGGTACGTCGCCCGGAAGACATTGCAATGTTTGACAAAGCATTCAATGTTTTTTGGGAACATCGAGAATCAGTAGAAGCTGATGAAGAGGAACAACTGAAAGTCACTCTTGCGTTAGACACTGAAGACGAAGGCAGTGCAGACGGCAACGCTGATGCATCAGATGAACCAACCATCACTCTTCGATTCTCTGGGGTAGAGACATTACGTGACAAAGACTTTGCCGACTACACGAATGACGAGATGCAACAAGCACAGCTCTTCATGCAGTCATTGCGCATGGCTGGCCCTCCTCGCCCATCGCTTCGTATGAAACCAACACGAACTCGTGGAACACGCCCTGACATGCGTGCAACCGTGCGAGCATCACTTGCTGCCAGTGGTGAACCAATGCGCCGTCATTGGGTAGAAAAGGGAGACAAGCCTCGCCGCATTGTGTTCCTTCTCGATATCAGTGGATCTATGGAGCCGTACGCACGTGCACTTGTTCGGTTCGTGCATGCAGGCGTCGCCGGTCGCCAACGGGTTGAGGCCTTCACATTAGGCACACGACTTACCCGCATCACCCGAGAACTTTCTTCAAAAGATCCTGATCGTGCTCTTCGCGCTGCTGGCGAGAATGTTCGTGACTGGAGTGGCGGAACACGCCTTGGTGAAACCTTGCGTTTATTTAACAATGAATGGGGTGTTCGCGGAATGGCCCGCGGGGCAATCGTTGTTGTGTTGTCCGATGGTTGGGATCGCGGAGACCCCGTCGTGCTGGCAGAACAAATGGAACGCCTTCATCGTGTGTCATTTCGCATTGTGTGGGTGAACCCACTGAAAGTCACGCCGGGATATGCCCCACTCGCCCGAGGAATGGCAGCTGCGCTGCCGTATGTTGATGACTTCGTAGAGGGTCATTCTCTTGATGCCCTCGAACAACTCACTAAGGTCATTAATCATGCGTGAACTTCTTACCGACATCGATCGCTGGCAAACCGATGGTAAACGAGTTGCTATCGCACGCGTCGTTGACATTGAAGGCTCAGGTCCACGCGGTGCTGGCGCAGCAATGGCTGTCAACCAAGACGGTGAAGTTAGCGGATCTGTCAGTGGCGGATGCGTAGAAAGCGCTGTTGTCTCAGAAGCGTTGGCAATTCTTTCGGGTGAGCAGCCCAGCCGTGTCGTCACATTTGGCTATTCAGATGATGAAGCGTTCGCTGTCGGTCTCACATGTGGTGGCATTATTCACCTTTTCATTCAGCCACTTGAATGGTGACCATGGGTTCGTACCAAACTTTTTCTGCGCATGTTCGTGACAATTCTCCCGTTGCATTAGTCACGGTCATCGAAGGCCCGCATGTTGGCTCAACAATGGTCGTCACGCCTAGTGGCATTGTCGGCGGCTCACTCGGCAACTCAGACATTGACCGTGTCGTCGGTCGTGATGCATTGGGAGAACTTGAAGCAGGACGCACGTTGGTACGTCATTATGGCCCTCACGGTGAATCAACCCCGGAAGATCTTATTGATACAGCAACAGTGCGTATCTTCATTGAGAGTTTTTCACCGCCACCACTGATGTGGATCTTTGGTGCAGTTGATTTCACCGCAGCCTTAGCCCGCGTTGCAAAAGTTCTTGGCTACCACGTCACGGTATGTGATGCGCGTGAAGTGTTTGCGACACGCCGCCGTTTTCCCATGGCAGACGACGTCAAAGTCACATGGCCAACACCAATGTTTACAGAAAATGGTCACCGCTTATCGTCGCGTGATGCAGTGTGCATTTTGACGCATGACCCAAAGTTTGATGTACCAGCAATTCAAGGTGCGCTCGCGTCATCTGCGGGGTATATCGGCGTGATGGGTAGTCGCAAGACTCACGCAAAGCGTCTCGAACGCATGGCAGAAGTCGGAATCACTAGCCAAGCTGATTTAGCCCGTATTCATTCACCTATCGGCCTAGACCTTGGCGGCCGCACACCTGAAGAAACCGCTATTTCCATAGTGGGCGAAATTATCGCTACTCGCACAGGGCGCAACGCTTCACCCCTTGGTGTAAGCGACGGCGCAATTCACTAACTGCTACAGACGAAACGTTGCAATATTGCTGGGGTTTGTCCACACAACACGTGCAGCTTGTTCTGCTGACATGATTTTAAATTTCACTAACTTGCCACCAAACGGAGCGTGAATCATTGCAAGGCCAGTACCGAGATATATCTGCACGTGAGTTCCTTCGCCGGTTATATCTCCTGCAACTGCATCCTCGCGGTCAACACGCATACGACGATCAAGTTGTGACACAGCTTGGCGTGGCATGTCGACGCCGGCAGTGCGCCATGCAAACCACAATAACCCTGAGCAATCCATCTTGACGTACGAGTCCTCTTTGCCTTCGAGATAGGGAACATCAAGTTGTGTGAGTGCCGACAACACAGCTATCTGATGGTCACGTGGCGCACGTGACCACGCTCTGTTCAGATCAGTCGGACCTAGCGACAAGCGTTTTGCAACGCCATCAGAAACAACACGACGAGAATCAAGATACGTAGGGTCCTCTTTATTCTCTGTACGCATGATGAGGCTCAGCGCCTGAATAGCATCAATCGCAATTTGCGGGCGTTGACGGATGCGCTCGCCAGGCATCTGCATAAAGCGTGACGAAGGCTCTTTGCCGGAATTGCTTACTGCACTGGCTGGCCCGACATACAGAAATGCACTGAGAAGCCCTGTTACGGCTACCCCGCGCAGAAATGTGCCAACCCGTTTCATTTCAGGCAGGCTATTACGAATGGAAGCAAATCACAGCACCACCCTCGGAGTTCTTCTGGCTGCTGGCTCCGGCACACGCTTTTCAGGCTCTCAACACAAACTGCTGTCGCACATTGGCGGGCAAACAATTATCTCGCGTTCACTTACCACGATGACTGGTTCAGGCCTTGACGGATTCATTGTTGTCTCGGGCGCCCTCGACATCAGTCAACACATCGGCGACACTGAGGAAGTTCACAATCCAGATTGGAAAACTGGTCAACGCAGCTCTGTCATCGCAGCCATGGAGTTCGCACGCGCACAGGGTTACGACGCCATTGTTGTCGGATTAGCTGACCAACCGTTTCTCACATCTCAAGCATGGAGCAAAGTTTCATCATCACCTTCGCCCATTGCTATTGCGACGTACAACGGCACACGTGGCAACCCCGTACGACTTCACTCGAGCGTCTGGAACACGTTTGAAGATCTCGACGCAGACCCAGATGCCGGGGCACGAAGTCTCATTCACCTGCATCCTGAACTGGTTCGGGAAGTAGCCTGTGAAGGCAATTCAGCAGATATCGACACCACAGAGGATCTCGACACATGGACCTAAATCATCAATTCACAGTTGCAGTTCCCGTTGAAGATGCATGGCGCATTCTTACTGACGTCGAGCGCATTGCGCCCTGCCTCCCTGGCGCGCAGTTGCTAGAAATTGAAGGCGAAACCTATCGCGGCGTTGTCAAAGTCAAAGTCGGACCAATTCAGGCGCAGTTCAAAGGTCAGGCGATCTTTATTGAACGCAATGACATTGCTCACAAAGTGGTACTCAAAGGCGAAGGACGTGACACCACAGGCAAGGGCAATGCGGCAGCAGTTATTACTGCAGAGATGACCGCAGTCGATGCAACTAGTACATCTGTCACTGTTAATACAGATCTCTCCGTCACAGGAAAAGTTGCGCAGTTTGGCCGTGGCGCAATGGCAGACATCAGTGACAAACTACTGGCCGCGTTTGTTGTCAACCTGAATACTCTCATTGCCGAACAACCAGCGACAGCAGCGCCTGCATCAACAGCACCAGCACCAGCACCAACCGACGGTGTTCGCACCATCGAAAGCGCAGAAGTTGCACCACTAAACCTTCTCAGTGCAGCAGGCAGCCCCATTCTTAAGCGCGCCATACCTGTTGTCGTCGTGGTCGTTGCTGTTCTCGTGTGGCTTGCTCTTCGCTAATTTATGCAACTGCCCGGCGCTTCCCCTTCACCTGAAGATCTCGCCGCTGTCACTGCTCTGATTGGGCGCACGCCTCAAGGTGATTTTCGCGTTGTGGTTCGCGCAACTGATGGTGCTCCTGTTGTCCTTATGAATGCCCCTCTCTTAGAGGACGGCACACCGATGCCAACGTTGTACTGGCTTGTCGGCGGCGCAGAAGTTCATGCGGTCAGCACACTTGAAGCTGACGGCGGTGTTAACACAGTCGAAGCCATCATTGGACTTGATGCAATTGATGCCATTCATGTGCGGTATCAAGAACGCCGCGATGCGATGATTCCTACAACACATGATGGGCCACGCCCATCTGCCGGAGTCGGCGGCACACGACGTGGCGTTAAATGTCTGCACGCTCATTTTGCACATTGGCTCGCGGGTGGCGATGACTCCGTTGGCAAATGGGTGGCACAACAACTCGACGAACGTGGCGTCGCATACGCACAACCGTTATGACAACATTTGCGGCTATTGACGTAGGTACGAACTCTACGAACCTTCTTGTCGTTGATGAGCACGGCACGGAACTAACACGCACCATTACTTCAACGCGACTTGGCGAAGGCCTGCAATCAACTGGCGAGCTTTCTCTCGAAGCCATGACGCGAACTGTCGAAGTTATTGCGTCGTACGTGACTGCCGCACAAGCACTTGGCGTGACCAATATTCAAATAGTAGGAACTGCTGCGTGTCGACGTGCCCGCAATGCCCCTAGTTTCAGCGGATTGCTACGAGAAAAAACTCAATTGACTATTGATGTGTTATCCGAATCAGACGAAGCCTCCTTGACATTTTCTGGTGCACTCATCGGACTTCCCGTTATTGATACGCCGACCTTGGTTATTGATATCGGTGGAGGCAGCACTGAATACACAGTAGGAACGCAATCAATCGATGTCTTTGCCAGCATTCCTTTCGGCGCAGTTACATCAACCGACTCTCATATTTCGTCAGACCTGCCCCGCCCCGAAGATCTCACCAACCTCATTGGTGCCGTGTCTGACGAACTTGAAGACATCACCCGTGACCACCCCATCGTCGGTACGGCAATTCGCGCAGTGGGCGTTGCGGGCACCATCGTCACTATTGCAGCTGTCGAACTGGGACTTCACGAGTTTGACGATTCTGCACTGCACGGCATGGCCTTGACTCGCGAGGCTGTGGAAGATGTGTTTCGCACTGTGGCAACCGAGCCACTGACGCTTCGGGTTCAGAACCCTGGTCTTGGCCCAGATCGAGCAGACATCATTGTGGCCGGCTGTTGCATTCTTGTTGCCACCATGCGCCGTCTGCACCTCGCAGAGATCACCGTGTCAACCCGCGGACTTCTCGATGGGGTCGCTCATCGTGTCAGACTGAATTCATGACCGCTGTCCATCCAGCCCGACCTTCCAACGTTGGGCTTCGCTTGTATGGACGACGCGTGGTGTTGCGCCCATTGGTTCCGCAAGATTTCACCGGATGGAGCGAAGTGCGTCGTCGTAACGGCGAATGGCTCACCGTGTGGGAGCCGATGCGAATGGTGCATCACCCAGACCCTGAACAAAATCGTGATGTTTTTGCAGCTCGGTGTGGTGCACGAGACCGTGAACGGCTTGCCGGCTCACAATACGCATTCGGTATTTTTGTTGACGGCGCATTCGCTGGAGAAATCAATCTAAACAATGTTGTTCGCGGCGCATTCCAATCTGCCACCATCGGCTACTGGCTCGACAAATCGCGGGCAGGTCGTTCACTCATGGCTGAAGCATTAGTTGTGCTAGCGCAATACGCATTTGAAAATCTTCACTTGCACCGTCTTGAAATTTGCATCATTCCACGCAACAGCAATTCACGTCGTGTCATGGAAAAACTTGACATCCGCACTGAAGGCGTTGCCGAGCGATTTCTTGAAATCAACGGCACATGGGAAGACCACGTGCGTTACGGCATCACCATTGAAGAATGGAACGAACGTCGTGAAGACTTTCTTGAAGGCTGGATTACTCCTTAGAGCGGAGAATTGAACGCAATAGCGCGCTGACGACGAACAGTCTTTCGTCGCTTCCATTCTTTTGTCTTCCAGTGCCTCAACACATGCTTGCGGCTCTTTTCAATGCCAACAAGCGGATCATGATGATGAGCTGGTTTCCATTCGGGACCTGGCTCTTCCACATCTAGTGCTTCGACGCCGTGCCGTAATGCTTCTTCCGCTAAGTGAAGTTCGCTATGCACGCGGTGACGTTCATTGTGGGCATGTGCCCGCAATTCTTCACGCGGTGCAGGTGCACGATCCTGGTTGCGATTTCGATTACTCATCGCTGCCTCCTTATGGAGTCCAAGAGGAAATCACAATGGTTCCCTGCTCGAAATGTACACCTCGCCAGACCTGCAGGATGCCGCTTTTGGCCCTATTTATCTACGGGACAATTAGTCAATGCGTAGGGTTCGGATGACCGGGTCTTGACCGGCAATCCCGCGAAGCCCCACTCTGCACGTGCCTTTGCGTAGAGCTACCAAACGAAGTGGGTTTGCCTGCAAACGGCACACCTTTTTTGAGGTTTGCGACACCGACCAAATCAACGGCAAGCCACTTAGTAACGAGCCAAGTGCATCCGGTTCGACCGACTGACCAGAGATAATCTTGCGTACTGCCATTGAGGTAATACGTGACGTTGCGACACCTTCTCCAATTGCATTGCTCGCCTTGATAACAACTTGGTACTTTTTTCCTAATGCGAGCCCGGTGAACCGAACAGCATTAGTACCTGCTGCAACGTCCATTCGTTTCACAACTTTTCCGTTTCGCAGCAGGGAAACTCTCGTACTTGTCAGAGCAGACCCTCCATCGCAGGGCGAATCCCAACTCGCAACCAAGGACTGTGAGTCAGTCGTAATAATTACGTGCGATGCTTCACCCGGTGCTGTTGCAGCAATTGGTGCAGTATCGATGAACAACAATCGGTTCAGAGAATCAGCAGTTATGCCGGTGATCACACCTTTAGTCGAACGATCAACAATGGCCTGCGAAATTGTTGTGGCACACAGGCCCGGCTGTTGTTGCGCCAGCAACGCTGCATACCCTGCGACCAATGGCGACGCCATTGACGTACCGACATCAAATTCGTAGTCCGTATCAGAATCTTTCCACGCTGATTCAAGTGCGCGCAGTCTGTCACCACCCGGGGCATACAAGTCAACACATGATCCGTTGTTTGAGTAGTACGAGACCAAATCTGAACTTCCAACTGCACCAACCGTCAACGCGTCGGGCACATCGCCTGGCGCAATTTTGCAAGCATCAATCGGGCGCCCCGCAGCGTCGCCATTTCCGGATGCAACGGTGACCACAACCCCTTCATCTATTAACGCTTGCACTTCACGGTCAATGGAAGTTCCATCATCTCCCAGATCAACACCAAAACTTAAGTTCACAACAGCAGCAACTCCCGAACGATGATGCGCTTGCACCCATTGCAATGCAGCGACAACATCTGCAACTTCCCCGTCGCCGTTACAATCAAGAACACGCACGGCGATGACACGGGCTCTCGGTGCTACCCCCACCGTTGAACCAGCCGCAAGTCCTGCGACATGACTCCCATGGCCATCACAATCAGATGCCACGGGGTTTACCTTTGACGAACCGTTATCCGTAGGAATGTCGATTCCGGGTAGCACCCTGCCGAGAACTTGCTCATGAGTGGCCCTGACGCCGGTGTCCACAATGTAGATGTCGATGCCCTCGCCCGTTAGTGGGCCGTGGGCGCCATTTCCGTCGAGGGGTAACTGGGCTTGATTAATGCGGTCAAGATGCCATGCAGTGCCCACTGGGGCCGTGAGGGCGAGCGAAGCGGGTATCTGACCCACCCCGGCTGCGACGATGCACAGTGCAATCAATCGCTTCACATTCACAAAAAGAAATGCTACCGTTGAATAACTTTCAAGCCTAAACAACCTTCGAAAAGGAAATAGCAATGAACGCTCTCTCTCGTAAATTCACTTCTGTTCTCGCAGTCACTGCCATTACTGCAACCATGGCGCTTGCATCGCCCGCTGCGGCGGCGGTGCGTTCATTCGGTAAGACCTACACGGTCACTGCCACCGTCAAAGGCGGCAAGAACCTCACTGTTCTTCTTATCTCTGGCAGTGGACGCCTTCTTGCGTCGAAGAAAGTCACTGGTACAAGTCAGAGCATCACACTCAAGTCTCCAGCAACTGCATCAATTGGCGGCACGTCACTTCAGTTAGTGAATAGCGCTGGTGCATCGAAGGGCGCATATTTCGGTCCGGTAACACTTGGTCATAAGGGAAAAAAATCAACTAGCGCATCTCGCGTCTACACCCAACTCAAGCAATCGATTTCTACGTCGGTCAAACTAGGCACTCTTACAATCAAAAAAGTGGGCGCTGGCAAGCAGGGCTATGCCGTTGCATCAGCCACTTCGAAAAGTGCAGACACTTCCGTTGGTGCACAAGTAAATGCGTCAAAGGGACGTCCTACTGGTGTCGGCACATTCGGAAAAACATCTGGTGTCGCAATCAAGTCATACGGCGTCAGTGCTACTGCCATTGGTGATCCATGTTCACCTCCCGGCACTGCAACATGCGGTCCTGATAGCAAAGAAATCGGGCCACCAAACCCCGGGCAGCCAACACCTGGTCAACCAAATGCGGGACAACCCAACTCCGGTCAGCCAACAGCTCAACAAGGTGCAGTCGTAAATAAGGACGAAACTCTTGGCGGCGACGCAGATGACGATGGAATTCCGAACGCATTCGACGTCAACGATGACGGTGACGCCGTTCTTGACTCAGCAGACACCAGTACTCCAGCACCAAAAGTTGCTGCAGACAATGGAACCACAACGTGCAGTGCTGTTGATTTCAAAATCTTCACCAACTACAAAGCCACACAAGGCGGCTATGCCGGAACAATTAACGCTTATGCCCCTGGCGCATTCAAGGCAACCAAAGAAAACATCGCTTCAACGATCACAAAGTCAATGACCATGGTGTTCTCACCAATCACTCAGGTGTGCGGCTCAAACGTTGTCACCACAGAACTCAAAGGCAACGGCGTTGCGTACGCCCCTACTGATTACGTCTCTCTCAGCGGTGGCGTTTGCAACACGGGAGATTACCAATGGGCAATCGGCCAAGGTTTCATCTGCCCCGGAGCAGGTAACAAGACAGCGTTCGGCGGATACTCATTCACCGGATCTGATTTGCCCACTGGTCAAGACACATTCACCATGCGCGTAACTACGGCTGACGCCAAGTCATACGAGTTCACTTCAAGCGTCGGATTCGTGTTTGTTACTCACCCAATGTTTGTGGAGTACGGCACCGATGGCACGAACTTCACAAAGGTTGATTACAACAACTCCACACCTGGTCCAGACGGCGCTCGTATCACCGAGCCAACTATCAGCGTCGGAAAAGCACAGACGTTGTATCTCAAAGTATTGCGTCCTCAACGTTTGGCAATGGACGGCGAAGCTGGTGAGTTCTATGACCTTGCTGGTTTTAAGTACACACCAGATATTCCAAATGTCAGTGGAGTTGGTAAATGCGACCAATTGACAGTGACCGACAAGGAAATGGCTTCAGACACCGTTCTTGACGCTGGCAAACCAACCACCGTGTTGCTCACATGGGCAATCGGTGAGAAATGCTTTACTCCGAAAGGGGTCGCATGGGCCCCTGGAGCGAGTGATTTCGACGTGCAGGTAGAACCATCTGGCCCAGGTGGAAACTCAGCACAAAAGATTCGCATCACATTGCTGCCATAAACAATTACAACGAAAAAGGCCCGAGTCGAAATGACTCGGGCCTTTTTTTCACACCATTACTGGTGCCAGATTTACTTCTTAGTGATCTTTGCTTGCATAGCAGCAATTTTCTCTGCAAACCACGGTTGCTTCGTGCTCCATAGTTGAGGCACGAGTTCACGCTCGACTGCTTCAGGGTGCGTAACCACATCTGCCATGTCTTGAATTGTTTTCTTCACGCTCTCAAGCAACGGGCGCGGAACACTTGCGGCACGAGCAGCCATCTTTTGGGCTTCAATCAGCAATTGATCGTCGTCAACGCATTTCCATACAAGACCAATACGTTCTGCTTCAGCACCGTCAAGCACTTCGCCAAACATCACAGTGGCAAAAGTGTTCTGTGGACCCGTAATACGACGCAACATCCATGTGTGTCCCCCGCCTGGGTGAATACCGATTTGCAAGAAACGAGTATCAAACTTTGCGCGGCGTGCAGCAATGCGCACATCGCAGCCAAGTGCCAAGTTCATACCTGCACCAACAGCTGCACCATTCACTGCGGCAATTGTTGGCAACGGACTGCGAGCAATGCGCAAGAACCCTTCGTAAATCGTGCCAAGGCTGTTACCTGATGCTGTGGCGAGGTTGCCGAGGTTCGCGCCAGCACAGAACGCCGGAGCAGTTCCAGTGACCACAATTGCGCCGATGGAAGGGTCGCCTTCAATCGTGTCCATTGCGGCGAGAATTTCAGCCACCATGGGTGCTGTCAATGTGTTTCGCTCATCAGGGTTGTTCAAGGTCAGGGTTGCGACGCCGTCAGTAACGGTCAGTAATACAAGGCTCATGGTTGCTAGTTTCGCACACCGGCCTAGGTAATTTCCCCTTCGGTCGCCTACGGTAAAGGCATGACTACAGACGTTGTTTTATACGAGGTGAGCGATCGCATCGCCACCATCACTATGAATCGCCCAGAATCCCGTAATGCCCTCAGCAGCGAAGTGCTCAAGCTGCTTCCGGCACTCATGAAGACCGCCGACAAGGATGACTCTGTCGATGTCATCATCCTCACGGGCACAGACCCGGCGTTTTGTGCAGGTCTCGACCTCAAAGAACTTGGTGACACTGGCGGCAATCTGCGCGGCACCGGTGCAGATGGCTCTAAGAATTCGTCGGGAGCCCGTGGTCCCTTTCCTCATGTGAAGAAGCCACTCATCGGCGCCGTTAACGGAGTTGCCATCACTGGTGGTTTTGAACTTGCACTGAATTGCGACTTTCTTATTGCATCAGAGAACGCAAAATTTGGTGACACGCACTCCCGTGTTGGCGTCATGCCTGGTTGGGGCCTCACCGTGTTGCTACCACAAGCAATTGGCGTTCGCCGTGCTCGCGAAATGAGTTTCACAGGCAACTTCATGTTGGCTGACGAAGCATTAGCTTTCGGACTCGTTAATCACGTAGTGCCACATGTTGATCTCATGTCATTTACTCGTTCGATTGCACTTGACATCATTGGTAACGAACAAGACGGTGTTCGTCAGATTCGTTCAACATACGCCGGTCATGCTGCAGAGAAGAAGAAGTGGGAACGCGAATCAGAAGAGGGACGTGCGTGGCGCAAAGCGCAATTTGATCCGAAAAAGGTTGAAGAGCGTCGCGCCAAAATTATGGAACGCGGACGCAAGCAATAATTGCTATTCGGCGTCGCTGAACATTTCAGCAACAGCACTAACTTCAATACCGCCACGTGGACGTTGTGTCAGATGCACACGCACTGCATACGGCTTGGCAGTTTCCATCACTTCGGCGGCGATTTCAGCAGCTAACGCTTCAGCGAACACGGCGCGATCACGGAAACCCCACAAGTACAACTTGAGACTCTTTGACTCGACACAAAATTCATGTGGTTCGTATTCAATAACAACTGTTGAAATATCTGGCTGTTGCGTTACTGGACAGATTGATGACAATTCATCAGTAGTAAAGGTGACAGAAGAAACATGTGCAGGTGCTGGGAACACTTCCACGTGTGCAATGGCATGGTGAACAGTTTGACCGAGAACGGTGAGTGCAGAGGTATCGCTCATGCCATAAAGGCTACGGGTGTTACCGCAAATCAGCAGGCAGCAGTGAATACAATGACACCAATGGCCGAGGGCCAACGTGTGAAATCACTTCAGCCGCCGCAATGGCCCCAATGCGAGCACAACTGGTGAGGTCTTTGCCCTGCGTCAATCCACGCAAGAACCCGGCAGCAAAGAGGTCGCCAGCACCGGTGGTATCCACAACACTTTCAACTGGTGCTGCAGGAACTGTGTGAATGTCATCGCGTGTCACCACAACTGATCCTTTTTCACTGCGCGTGATGGCAGCAATGTGGCAGTCACGACGCAAGAGTTCCACTGCTTCATCAAAATCCGCCGTCTCATAGAGAGACTTCAGCTCATCTTCATTAGCAAACAAGACGTCAATGTCAGTGCGCACCAATGTCAGGAAATCGGCGCGGTGGCGATCAACACAGAACGAATCCGACAGTGTGAGAGACACCACTCGGCCATGCGCGTGCGCAACTGCTGCAGCCTGGCGAAACGCATCTTTGGCTTCATCACGGTCAAACAAATAGCCCTCGAGATACAACACTGCACCTGCAGAAATAATGTCTGCATCAAGGTCTGAAAAAGATAACTGAGTAGAAATTCCGAGGAATGTGTTCATCGTTCGCTGGGCGTCTGGTGTGACCGCAATAATGCAACGTCCTGTCGGCACTGATGAGTCTGGTGCTCCACTGCGGAAATCAACACCAACAGTTTTCATATCTGCTGCAAAAACATCACCAAACTCATCGTTGGCAACTTTGCCAATAAATGCAACGTCTCCGCCAAGGCTTGCAATGCCTGCAATCGTGTTTGCACCGGAACCACCACTGGTTCGGGTGCTGGTACCCACTGCAGTCGACAACTGCACGGCGCGATCAGTCTCAATAAGAGCCATCGAACCCTTCACCATGTCGTGTGAGGCAAGAAAAGCGTCATCAACCATGGCAATCATGTCAACAAGAGCATTGCCCACCCCCACAACGTCGTAGAGAATTCCCTCTTTATTGGTGAGAGAAGGAATATGGGCGGTGAAAGGATGACTACGTGGCACGATTCTCTACGGTAGTCGTAGTGGCCACCCCACTAACCTTTATTGGGTGAGCCACCTTAATAATCCCTTTCGCCTTCCCCGCACCGTTATGCCTTCGCACTACGAGGTGTCCCTGACCCCAGATCTTGATGCAGCATCATTCACGGGCACAGTCCTCATCTCTGCTGAGGCAACAGAAGCAGTATCCGAAATTGTTGTTAATGCGATTGAACTAGAGATTGCATCGGTCACGGTCAATGGCACCGCAGCCTCGTTCACACTGCACGAAGAATCTGAGCGTCTCATTATTAGTTCTGATGTTGCCCAAGGGCCATGCAACATTGCAATTTCATTCACTGGCATTCTGAATGACAAATTGCGTGGCTTTTACCGGTCAACATTTACTGATGACGCTGGCGTTGTTCGCACCATCGCCACAACCCAAATGCAATCCACCGATTGCCGCCGTGCATTCCCCTGCTTCGACGAACCTGATTTCAAAGCCGTGTTCGCTATTGACCTCACAATCAAGAGTGAGTTCCTTGCTGTGTCAAATAGCAGCGAAACAAAACGTGAAGTTCTTGCAAATGGCCTCACACGGATTTGGTTTGCTGACACAATGATCATGTCCACCTATTTGGTGGCCTTTGTTGTTGGGCCATTAGAGGCCACCGAAACAGAAATGGTGGGCGACATCGCAGTGCGCATCATTCATGTGCCCGGAAAATCGCACCTCACCGAATTCGGTATGCGCGCCGGCACCTTTGCCCTTGATTGGTTCCAGACCTACTACGGAGTTCCCTACCCAAGCGACAAGGTAGACCTTCTCGCACTGCCAGACTTTGCTGCTGGTGCA
>Ga0209357_1000297_pt1 | contig 19083 bp, 18 predicted proteins | sample LauGreFBDMM110SD_2_FD_187573 | JGI IMG/M metagenome (GOLD analysis project Ga0209357, IMG submission 187573) | Freshwater lake microbial communities from Lake Michigan, USA - Fa13.BD.MM110.SD (SPAdes) (version 3) | ecosystem: Environmental > Aquatic > Freshwater > Lake | place: Lake Michigan... | reverse complement strand
GATCATGGTTTTGAACCTGATGATTGGTTTGTTGCACCCGCCCATGGGGATGGTCTTATTTGTATTGGCGCGGGTGGCCAATTTAAGTGTTGAGCGCACCACCATGGCGATCTTGCCTTGGTTGGTCCCGTTGTTGGGCAGCTTGCTCTTGATCACCTATGTCCCCAGCATTGCCCTGTGGTTGCCCCGTTTAATGGCTTCTTGATTTTGATTTTTTTATGAACAATTGCATTCGCCTCCACCCCGCCGATGACGTGGTCATCAGCCGCCAACAACTGCTTTCGGGCGCTACGGTAGAGGCCATCGCGGTGCGTGGCCTCATCCCGCCAGGCCACAAAATTGCCACCCGCGCCATCGCGTCTGGTGACGCCGTGCGCCGCTACAACCAGATCATCGGCTTTGCCTCCAAAGACATCGATGCGGGCGAGCATGTGCACACCCACAACCTCGACATGGGCCCCAACAAAGGCGACTTTGCGCGGGACTACGCGTTTTGCGCCGACGTCAAACCCGAGGCACCTGCTCGACACGCCGAGTTCATGGGTTATGTGCGCCCTGACGGTCGCGTGGCCACACGCAACTACATTGGCATCCTCTCCAGCGTGAACTGCTCAGCCACCGTTGCCCGCGCGATTGCCGACCATTTCTCCAAAACCATACACCCCGCTGCGCTGGCAGACTTTCCCAATGTGGATGGCGTGATTGCGCTCACCCATGGCACGGGTTGCGGCATGGATACCGAGGGCTTGGGCATGCAGGTGCTGGAGCGCACCATGGCCGGCTACGCCAGACACGCCAATTTCGCCGGTGTGTTGGCGGTGGGTTTGGGTTGTGAGTCCAACCAGCTCAAATCTTGGCTGTCGCACAGCGGCTTGACCGAGGGCAGCACGCTGCAAACCTTCAACATCCAAGACAGTGGCGGCACCCGCTTGACGGTGGCCAAGGGCATCGAGCTGGTGAAGGCCATGTTGCCCACTGTCAATCAGGCCCAGCGTGTGCCATGCAGCGTGGCCCACATCACGGTCGGTTTACAGTGCGGCGGCTCGGATGGTTACTCGGGCATCAGCGCCAACCCTGCCTTGGGCGCGGCGGTCGACTTGCTGGTGGCGCATGGCGGTACTGCCATCTTGAGCGAAACGCCGGAAATTTACGGCGCAGAACACCTGCTGACACGCCGCGCGGTGCGGCGCGAGGTGGGCGAAAAACTGGTTGAGCGTATCCGCTGGTGGGAGCATTACACCGCCATGCACCAAGGCGAGATGAACAACAACCCCTCCCCCGGCAACAAAGCGGGAGGGTTGACCACCATTTTGGAAAAGTCACTCGGCGCAGTCGCCAAAGGCGGCACCAGCAATTTGCAAGCGGTGTACGAGTACGCCGAAAAAGTCACAGCCCATGGTTTTGTCTACATGGACACACCAGGCTACGACCCGGTCAGCGCCACCGGCCAAGTCGCGGGTGGTGCCAACCTCATTTGCTTCACCACGGGGCGCGGCTCAGCTTATGGCTGTGCGCCCTCACCGTCACTCAAACTTTCCACCAACACCGCGCTGTGGCAAAGGCAAACCGATGACATGGACATCAACTGCGGTGACGTGGTCGATGGCGGCAGCACCGTGCAGGCCAAGGGTGAGGAGATTTTCAAGCACATCATCGCCTGCGCCTCTGGTGAGGCCAGCAAAAGCGAACAACACGGCTATGGGCAAAACGAATTTGTGCCGTGGCAGTTGGGGGCGGTTATGTGAGGAGCGCCAAACTGGCGTCTAAGTGCTCGGTAGGCAAGCGTTTGTAGCCGCTTCGCGCAAAGCGCTGCAAGCGCCCCACCACAAACGACACCAGCACCGAGGCTTGCACATTAGCGTCCACGGTCGGTGTCAGCGAAGACGTTGCCTGCGCCTGATCACGCAGCACTTGGCGCAAGCTGGACTCAAAGCGCTCGAAAAACTGGTTCATTCGCTGCTCTAGGCGGTCGTTTTCAAACACCAAGGCGTCGCCCACCATCACCCGCGCCATGCCAGGGTTACGCTGGGCAAACTGCAACAACACCGTCACCATGTGGCGTGCTTTCACTTCAGGGGCGTCGCTTCGCTCGGCGATTTGGTTGAGCAAGCTGAAGATACTGGTTTCGATGAACTCGATCAGGCCTTCAAACATCTGCGCCTTGCTGGCGAAATGGCGGTACAGCGCTGCCTCCGAGACCTCTAAGCGGGCCGCCAAAGCGGCGGTGGTGATGCGCTCAGCCCCCGGCTGCTCGAGCATGGCCGCCAGTGTTTGCAGAATTTGAATGCGCCGCTCACCGGGCTTGGGCCGCTTGCGTGGCGCGGCCTGTGCATCAGAGGATGAACTGCTGGTCTGTGCTGTGGCCATCGAGGACTCCTTGAAAGTCAGTGCGAACGTATCAGGGTACCAAAAGCTTGATCGGTCAAAATTTCCAGCAACAAGGCATGAGGCACCCGCCCATCAATGATATGAACAGAATTCACCCCGCTTTTAGCGGCGTCCAAAGCACCGCTGATTTTGGGCAACATGCCGCCGCTCAGGGTGCCGTCAGCAAACAAAGCGTCAATTTGACGAGCGCTTAAGTCGCGCAATAGCTTGCCCGCTTTGTCCAACACGCCCTCGGTGTTGGTCAACAACACCAGCTTTTCAGCCTTTAACACCGTGGCAAGCTTGGAAGCCACCAAATCAGCATTGATGTTGTAACTCTCATTGCTTTCGCCAAAGCCAATCGGGCTGATGACGGGAATGAAGGCGTCGTCTTGCAAGGCTTTGACCACACTGGGGTCGATGCTGACGATGTCGCCAACCTGCCCCACATCGACTTCTTTGCTGGGGTCTGCAGCATCTTGCATCTTCAGTTGACGCGCCCGGATCATGCCGCCGTCGCGCCCTGTCAGGCCCACCGCCTTGCCACCGGCTTGGTTGATCAAACCCACGATATCTTGCTGCACCTCACCTGCCAATACCCACTCCACCACTTCCATGGTTTCAGCGTCGGTCACCCGCATTCCTTGTACGAATTCACCTTTTTTGCCCAAGCGCTGCAGCGCGTTTTCGATTTGTGGCCCCCCGCCATGCACCACCACAGGGTTCATGCCCACAAGTTTGAGCAGCACCACATCTTGGGCAAAGCCGGCTTGCAGCTGCGGATCGGTCATGGCGTTGCCACCGTATTTGATAACCAAGGTTTTGCCATGAAACTTGCGGATATAGGGCAAGGCGCGGGCGAGTATTTCAGCTTTGTCGCTGTTGGAGGTGGCGGAAAGGTGTTGGCTAGACATGGCAGTTGTTGAATAAGTTAAGTCGATTGTGCCGCATTCGTGGGCCCTGTCTACAAGCGTTTTACCAGCAGGAAGAATTGCAATCTGGCATTTTTGATATTTAGTTGAATATGTATTTATATAAACAAGGAGAATAAAAATATATTCCCATATTAATAATTGGTAGATAATATAGCTCGAATCATTAATAACTTGGAGATATTCATGGCACGTACCAGCCCTATTACACAACTAGAAAAAATCCGCGCCGCCAGAATCAAACTGGAAAAGGAAGAACAGCGCTTGATGTCCCGCGGTCACGACAAAGCTTTGGCGCAAATTGTGCAAATCGCCCACAGCGCTGGCTTGAGCGCCGCTGATATTGCTGCTGCTTTAGGTAGCAAATCCAAAGGCAAAAAAGTGGCAACTAAAGTTATTGGCGCCAAGACTCCCAAGGCCAAACGCGCAACTGCGGGCAAAAAAGTGGCGCCTAAATACCGCGATCCAGCCAATTCCGCCAATACCTGGACAGGCCGTGGCCGCATGCCGCAATGGGTACAAGCTTTGCACGCTACTGGTTCTTTGGCCTCAGCCGAAATCAAAACCGCCGGGTAGTTTTTATTATTTGTGCCTACCGCTGTATATATATGGAATAAATAACCCTGCTATAACTCCATGAAGACCCGACTGGCTTGTTTGTTTTTATTCGCCCCTTTCATGGCCATGAGCCAAACCGCGCCTGCGCCTTTGGGTGTGTGGAGTTATAGCTTGGGCGCGCAGCGTTATGCCGAACCAGCTATGCAACTGGTGGGGCCAGAAATAGGCTTGCATTGGCGCAGTCGCCCACTCTTGGGTTTGCGCCAAGCACAATTTGAAGTCGATGGGCTGGTGGGACTACAAAAATACAGCAGCGATGGCACTGGCACGAAGAAAAATGTGCCCAATATTGAAAGCCGTTGGCGAGTTTTATGGCCCTCAACTCAATGGCCGAATATCTCTTATGGGCTGGGTTTTTATACCCATTCCAATTTTTTGCAAGGCACTACCAGCACCGGCAATGGCGGCTATGAACGCCAATCTACCCAGTTTTGGCTGCCTTTTCGCTTTTCCGACAGTGGAGAAAACTGGAGCGCCTTGGGGCCAGTTAAATCGGTGCGTATAGATGCAGGTATTTTATTATTTGGCAAACATATCTCCAAACTGTCCCAAGTCAATGCCAAAACATATATTGACATAGAGAACACCCAAGATAGGGGTATTTATTTTCAATCCCAGTTAGATTACAGCACCGCCAGCGGTATTTATTCACCTTATGTTCGATGGACTTGGGTAGACGACTCAGACAAAGTTAATGGTTTGCTCTCTGGCAAGCAAGGTTTATTTTCTGAACCGATTAACCGGCGCTTACAAATCGGCGTCGAATGGAAATATTGGCGTTAAGCGCTTGAATTATGAAGTACGTTGTGCCCATAAGGCGGCCAAAACCTCGTCCACCCCAGTTTGCCAAGTGGGGATAGCCAAGCCCAATTTTTGCTGTACTGAACGCGTATCCAACAGGGAGTTGGCTGGTCGCGCCGCAGGCAGGGGATAGTCTGCGGTAGAAATGGCTTTGACCTGCGCGGCTTGGACTTTGAGTGACCAACCCATGCGCGCGGCTTGGGCGAGCACATACTGCGCATAACCATGCCAAGTGGTATGCCCTGCATTGCTTAAGTGGTACAGGCCGCTCAAAGCCGCGTGTTGGGGGTTTTGCAAGGCTTTAAGGGTAACCTGCGCCATCCATCGCGCAGAGGTGGGTACGCCATGTTGATCGGCGACAACGCTCAAGCTGTCGCGTTCTTGCGCCAAACGCAGCATGGTTTTCAAAAAATTGCCGCCATGTGCTCCCACCACCCAAGAACTGCGGAAGATGAAAAAAGTCCCCGCTTGCGCCATCACTTGTGCATCACCATCGCGTTTGCTGCGACCATAGACCGACAAAGGGTCGGTGGCGTCACTTTCTTTGTAAGGCTGTGCAGACTGGCCGTTGAAAACATAGTCGGTGGAGTAATGCACCATGGTCGCGCCCAAGGTTTTAGCCTCGGCCGCCATGATGCCGGGGGCGGTGGCATTGATGGCCTGCACCAAGTCAGGTTCTTGCTCTGCTTTGTCGACAGCTGTGTAAGCGGCGGCATTGACGATGTAGCGCGGCGCATGGTGGCGAATCACTGCCTGCAAAGCCTTGGCATCGGCAATGTCCACATCAGCCAAAGTCAGCGCAATCAAACGGCCTAAACCGGGCAACTCGGCTTGCAAAGCGTGGCCTAACTGACCGTCTGCCCCAAAGAGCAGTACGCCATCAGCTGCCATAGTTTTGTCCTATCCAAGCGCGGTAACTGCCACTGGTGACTTCTTCAACCCAATCGCCATGGCCCAAATACCATTGCACGGTTTTACGTAAACCACTCTCGAAGGTTTCTTCGGGGCGCCAGCCGAGTTCTCGCTCCAACTTTCGCGCATCGATGGCATAGCGCCTGTCGTGCCCAAGGCGGTCCTTCACAAACGTCATTTGCGTGGCATAGGACTGACCATCGGCACGGGGTTGGAGTTCATCGAGCAAAGAACACAGGGTGCGCACCACCTCGATATTGGGTTTTTCATTCCACCCACCCACGTTGTAGGTTTCGCCCAAGCGGCCGTCTTGCAGCACCCGCATGAGGGCTTTGCAATGGTCTTCGACGTACAACCAATCGCGCACCTGCTGGCCGTCGCCGTAAATGGGCAAAGGCTTACCCGCCAAGGCGTTGTGTATCACCAAGGGTATAAGTTTTTCGGGGAAATGGTAGGGACCGTAGTTGTTGCTGCAATTCGTGGTGAGCACCGGCAAGCCATAGGTGTGGTGCCAAGCACGCACCAAATGGTCGGAAGCCGCCTTGCTGGCCGAGTAGGGGCTGTTGGGCTCGTAGAGGTTTGTTTCGCTAAAGGCAGGCGCGTCGGGTGCCAAGCTGCCATAAACCTCGTCGGTGCTGACATGCAAAAAACGAAAATCTTGCTTGGCCTGATCATCCAATCCTGCCCAATACGCCCGCACCGATTCCAGAAGCTGGAAAGTTCCGACCACATTGGTTTGAATGAAATCCATGGGGCCGTGGATAGAGCGGTCCACATGCGACTCAGCGGCGAAATGCAGCACAGCGCGGGGTTGGTGCGTGGCCAGCAACTGGCTAACCAAGCTGGTATCACCTATATCGCCTTGCACAAAATGGTGTCTGCGGTCACCGGCCAAGGCGCGCAGGTTGCGCAAATTACCTGCGTAGGTGAGTTTGTCGAGGTTGACCAGCACTTCGTCATGCTGCGCCAACCATGTGTGAACAAAATTGCTGCCGATGAAACCGGCGCCGCCGGTCACCAGAACGGTCATGCAGGCAGGCTTTCTTCAGTGATGCCCAAGACTTTGTTGCGCACCATTTCACGCAAGATTTTTTTCTCGGGAAAGCTCAAAGGCCTGTCCAAGGCACGGCGTACCCGCAGCAACATATGGCGATCAACCTCTTGTGGGATGCCATGGCTGCCACGCAACTCATCACGCAAATCCTCGCGCAAGTCTTCGGGTTCGTCGTCCCACCAACCATCGACCACTTCTTGCAGTTTGGTGCGCACCAGTTCGGGGTCTTGCGGCGCAGCAGGCGCGGCAGGGGCACGGGGCTGGGCGGTCAGCTCTTTGGCTGCTTGGGGCATCAGCAACACACGGCGATCGGCCTGCGCCAACAAACGGCACCATGGAGGGTCTTCATTGATGAGTTGGTCCATGTGGCGAGCAGACTCGTCGGCCAACAGATAAACATTCAAGCCATGCAACTGGGCTTCATCGATGCTGGCAGTCAATCGGTCGTCGTCGCTGGCAATCAGCAGGTGTTCGCAGGCTTTGCGTTCAGACAAACGTGCAATGTCGGCGGAAATGGCGCTGAAAGCCACTTCACTGGGTTCGCCACTGGTGACGTCGAGCACACGCACGATTTGGTCTTGGGGGAACTGGCTGTCGGGGTTGTCGGTGTACCAATAAACACGTTGTACATCCAAGCCTAAACCGGCTTGTTTCAAGGTCTGCACCAATGTCGGAATCAGGGCTTGGCGGTTGTAGGCTTCTGGCTCGGCATCACTGTCGGCGCTTTGTTTCAATAACCAAGCCATGTAATTGCTGTCGATCAAGGCGATACAGCGACCACTGCGGGTCTGAGCATGGTCCTTGCGGGGATGCGTTGCGCGGTTTTCATTCTTCATGAAGGGATACCTGTCGGTGATGTGTTTAAAACTAAGGAAGTGGGGCATACACAATGCCCGGACGAGCTGCAGGCGCTCGAAACTAATGTGGCTTATTGCCTGCAAGCGAGATATTAGCCTATCTTGATGCCGTTTCGGATAACAAGGTCTGAGGTGGGGGAATCTTCAGCCGCTTTAGGGTGCTGCACCTGCTCATCTGTGCGACCAAAACGGCGCACACGCTGGCCATACCACTGCAAAGCTTTGACCAAGGCGGCGTCATCAAAATCAGGCCAATGTAAGTCGGTGAAATACAGTTCGGTGTATGCGGTTTGCCACAGCAAGAAATTGCTGATGCGCGACTCACCCCCTGTGCGTATCAGTAACTCAGGGTCGGGTAAATCAGCGGTACTTAAATGCTTGGCCAAACCAGCAGGGTCGAGTTCTTGCAAAGAGCGATCAGGATGCGCGGCTTGCCAAGCGCGTACCGCTGTCAAGACGTCCCACTGACCACCGTAATTGGCGGCAATTGTTAAGTTCAAACCCGTGTTGTGGACAGTATCTTGCTCGGCTTGGTCGATGCGCGACTGCAACAGTGGCGCAAAAGCACTGCGGTCCCCAATCACGCGAAGGCGAATGCCCGCGGCTTTCATTTCGGCGACCTCAGACTCAAGGTACTGTAAAAACAAACCCATCAAGGCCGAGACTTCGTCGGGCGGACGACGCCAGTTTTCCGAACTGAACGCAAACAAGGTGAGGTAACGCAAACCCATGGCGTGGGCGGCTTTGACGATATGGCGCACATTGGCGACACCCCGCGCATGGCCCACGGTTCGCGGCATCAAGCGCTTTTTGGCCCAGCGGCCATTGCCGTCCATGATGACCGCAATATGCTGCGGATGCGTATTCATATTCAGTTAGTCACAGGAAATAAATGCTGCGTATCCACGCTGACCAGATGCTGTTTGCTCATCAGGTCCACCAGCACCATGGCGCGCAACTCGCCATCGGGTTGTTGGTAGACAGCGTCTAAGCCCTTCAAGGGGCCGTCAATCATGCGAACAGCTTGGCCTTGTTGCAATAATTTTTCTGGCGCGCGTTCGGGCATGTTGCGCAATGTATTTATCAAATCGTCTGACATGGGTGCGGGACGGTTGCCAAAACTGACCAAACTGCCCACACCCAGGGTTGAGCGAATAGGCGTCCAGTTGGTGTGCTCCATATCCAAGCGAATGAACAAATACCGACTGAACATGGGCTCAACCACCTCAGTCACTCGGCCACGGCGGAGTTTTTCAAGCGTAATAAGGGGCAGCCAAGCTTCATAGCCTTGGTTTTGCAGGTTTTCCAAGGCGCGTTGTTCTTGCTTAGGTCGAGAATGGACGGCGTACCACAACATTATTTCAGGAGGTTCTAAAAAAGTTTGGTAATTGTAGGGGCTTAATTTTCTAGCCTTGGGTTGATGTATTGCAGTTTGAAATGGTTTGAGGTGGACTATGATGAATTTTCATTTCCCTAAGGATCCGCAATGGCCAGCACACCACCTGAAATTGACCCCCAAGACATGAGCCAACGCATGAAAGATTCAGCCCAGCATATTTGGTTAGCTGGCTTGGGCGCTTTTGCAAAAGCCCAAGAAGAAGGCACCAAGGTGTTTGAAAACTTGGTCAAAGAGGGCTCACACCTGCAACAAACCACCCAACAAGCCCAAGCCAAAATGACCGAGGCTGCAGAAAAAGTGGGACAAATGGCCAGCGGCCAAATGGACAAGCTGGAAACTATTTTTGAAGAACGGGTGGCTAAGGCTTTGAAAAGCATGGGCCTGCCCAACGCCCAAGATTTGGCCGATTTGAAAGCGCGGGTAGAACAGCTGGAAAAACAGCTGGCCGAGCGAAAAAGCTGACAGCCCATGGTCAGCAAAGCGCCGCGTCAAACCGCCGAGCGCATTGTGGCCAGCGCTTTGGGCCTCTTCAACCGCTTTGGCGAGCCCAATGTGGCAGCCACCATGGTGGCTGCCGACCTTGGGATCAGCCCAGGCAATTTGTATTACCACTACCCGGGCAAGGAAGATATCGTCAACCACTTGTTTGGCCAGTACCAACACGACTTGCAAGCCTTGCTTCCTGCTGCGAAAGACGTCAAAGACTTGGAAGACGCTTGGTTTTTCTTGCATTCCATGTTTGAGTTGGTGTGGCGCTACCGGTTTTTGTACCGCGACTTAAACGATTTGCTCAGCAAATACCGACAACTTGAGCAAGCACTCAAACAGGTGCTGGCCGATAAACATGCGGCTTTTTTAACTTTGCTTGGGCGTTTGAGCGACATGGGCTGGCTGACGCAAAACCCTACTGAGCGCGAGAGTAGCGCCACGCACATGCTGGTGATGCTGACTTGGTGGCTGAGCTATGAATATGTGCGCGACCCGCGCCATGCCTTGGAAGACGCCAACGCGCAAGGCGGTGTATCACGCGGTGCGCAGCAAGTGCTGGGCCTCTTGCTACCCTATTTGCAAGCCCAACCCAAAGCACAGTTGCTGGCTTTGCTGCAGATGTATGACTCCCCGCCCAGCGTCTGAGTTTTTTTTAAGCTGGCGCTAAAAACTGCTCGACCATGCGCACCCAAACCGTGCCGCCCAAGGGAATCAGATCGTCGTTGAAGTCGTAGCTGGGGTTGTGCAAGGTGCAGGGGCCGCCGCCATGCCCCATCTCGCGGTGCTGGCCTTCGCCGTTGGCGATGAAGAAATAGGTGCCAGGTTTTTCCAACAACATATAAGAGAAGTCTTCCGATCCCATGGTGGGTTCTTGCGCGAGCACGTTGTCAGCGCCCACGATCTCAGCCAACACTGAACGGGTGAATTCGGCCTCTTTGGGATGGTTGATGGTTGGCGGGTAGTTGCGCACAAACGCGAATTCGCAAGTGGCCTCATGGGCGGCGCTGACGTGTTCTGCAATGGTTCGCATACGCCGTTCGATAAGGTCGAGCATCTCCACGGTGAAGGTGCGCACCGTGCCTTGCAGCTCGCAGCTGTTGGCCACCACATTGGTCGCGTCACCCGCGTGGATCATGGTGACCGAAATGACGCCTGCATCGATGGGCTTCAAGTTGCGCGACACAATGGTTTGAAAAGCTTGCACCATCTCGCAGGCGATGGGCACAGGGTCTATACCGTTGTGCGGCAAAGCGGCGTGACAGCCTTTGCCGCGGATGGTGATTTTGAACTCGTTGCTCGACGCCATCACTGGCCCCGCGCTGACCGCCAAAGTGCCCACAGGCATGCCCGGCCAGTTATGCAGACCGAACACTGCGTCCACAGGAAATTGCTTGAACAAACCGTCTTTGATCATCTCGCGAGCGCCACCACCACCTTCTTCGGCGGGTTGGAAAATCAGCACCACCGTGCCATCAAAGTTTTTGTGCTTGGCCAAATGCTGCGCTGCTGCCAACAACATGGCGGTGTGGCCATCGTGGCCGCAGGCGTGCATCTTGCCGGGGTGTTTGCTGGCGTGAGCGAAGGTGTTGGCCTCGTTCACAGGCAAAGCATCCATGTCGGCACGTAAACCAATGGAGCGTTTGCCAGTGCCGTTTTTGATGACACCCACCACACCGGTGGTACCCATGCCACGGTGCACCTCAATGCCCCACTCGGTCAACTTGCCCGCCACTACATCGGCGGTACGCTGCTCTTGGAAGCACAGTTCAGGGTGGGCGTGTATGTCACGGCGCACCGCAATAATGCTGGCCGCTTCGGTGGCGATGGAGTCGAGCAGTTTCATAAGTTCACCCTCTGTATTTGGCTTGGGGAATTAGTCTACCCGATCCGTCTTTGCGAGGGGCGCAGCCCGAGCAAAGAAGTGCAAAATACAGCCATGACCTCCACCACCATGACATCCAGCGTCTTGGGCGCCTGCCCCCACGACTGCCCTGACACCTGTTCATTGCTCACCACCGTACAAGACGGGGTGGCGATCAAGGTTCAAGGCAATCCCAATCACCCCCTGACGGATGGCGTACTGTGCACCAAGGTGTCTCGCTACACCGAACGCACCTACCATCCCGATCGGGTGCTTCACCCTATGAAACGTGTGGGCCCCAAGGGCAGTGGCCAGTTCCAGCAGGTCAGTTGGGATGCAGCCTTGAGCGACATCGCTACACGCTTGAAAGCCATTGCTGACAAACACCCCGAACGCATCCTGCCTTACAGCTATGCGGGCACCATGGGCATGGTGCAAGGCGAGTCCATTGCCATGCGGTTTTTCAACCTGCTGGGTGCTGCCAAACTCGACCGCACAATTTGCTCTAGCGCTGGCGGCGAAGCCTTGGCGCAAACCTTTGGCAGCAAGGTGGGCATGAAGGTTCAGCATTTCGCGGAGTCCAAACTCATCCTCATCTGGGGCAGCAACGTCATTACCAGCAGCGTGCATTTTTGGCGCATCGCGCAAGAGGCGAAACGCCACGGCGCCAAGTTGGTGTGCATAGACCCGCGCCGAACCGAAACCGCCGACAAATGCGATGTGCATCTGGCCCTCAATCCTGGCACCGACGCGGCGCTTGCATTAGCGTTGATGCACGAACTCATCACCCACGATTGGCTGGACCACGACTACATTCAAAATCACACCGTGGGTTTTGAGGCCTTGCGCGAACGCGCTTTGCAATGGCCGCCTGAACGCGCTGCCGAGGTATGTGGCTTGAAGGCGGGAGACATCCGTCAACTCGCCCACGACTACGCGCATACCAAGCCTGCCGCGATTCGCCTGAACTACGGTGTGCAGCGCTCCAGAGGCGGCGGCAACGCGGTACGCGCCGTGGCTTGCCTGCCCGCACTCACCGGCGCTTGGCGCCACCGTGCTGGCGGCGTGGTGCTGAGCGCTTCAGGTCATGCTTTGCACAATGGTGTAGCTTTGCAACGCCCCGATTTGCACACCCATGCAACGGCACCGCTCATCAACATGAGCACCATCGGCGACGCCTTGAACACACAGGGCTTGGTAGAAGCCTTGGTGGTCTACAACAGCAACCCCGTGGCGGTGGCTCCCGATTCGGGCAAGGTGGTGAAAGGCTTTGCGCGAGAAGATTTGTTCACCGTGGTGCTGGAACACTTCATGACCGACACCGCCGACCACGCCGACTATGTGTTGCCCGCGACCACGCAACTTGAGCACTGGGACATTCACAACAGCTATGGCCACACCGACATGGTGCTGAATCGCCCCGCCATCGCGCCCATGGGTGAGGCCAAAACCAATACGCAAATTTTTCGTGAACTGGCATCCAGAATGGGCATGGACAACCCCTTGCTGCAAGAAGATGACGAAAGCCTGTGCCGCTTGGCGCTGCAAAACCCACGCAACTTGCAAAGCGCTGCGCCGGTCACTTGGGATGCCTTGTTAAAGGATGGTTTTGCCCATTGGCCAGTGGCTGATGCGCCTTTTGCGCAGGGTGGTTTTCCCACGGCCTCGGGCAAGTGTGAGTTCTTCAGCGAACGCTTGGCGGCGCAAGGGCTTGACGGCCTGCCCGACTACCTGCCCAACTATGAACCCGCCAATGCACAAGCCACCTACCCGCTGGCGATGATTTCACCGCCTGCGCGCAATTTTTTGAACTCCAGCTTTGTGAATGTGAAAAGCCTGCGCGACATGGAGGGCGAACCGCTCCTTGAAATTCACCCTGATGACGCCGCCACCAGGCAGGTCAAAGACGGGGCGATGGTGCGTGTTTTCAATGACCGCGGCAGCTACCAGTGCAAAGCCCAGATCAGCACCCGCGCCCAAGTGGGCATGGTGGTGGGACTGGGTATTTGGTGGCGCAAGCTCGGCACCGATGGCAAGAACGTCAACGAACTCACCTCGCAACGACTCACCGACATGGGCCGCGCACCGGTGTTCTACGACTGCGCGGTGCAGGTTGAAACGTTGGTGGCTTAACGTGCAGGCACAGCAGCCAAGCGCTGTGCGGCTATTTCGCGCAGGCCATCAAAAATCAAGCCATCGATCAACTCACAACTGACCGACATGCTGGGTGCCATCTTCCAACCCGCGCCACCCGTCATATAGCAAAGCGGTTCGGCGTGGCAGTTCGAGCGTACATGCTGCACCATGCGCTCGACCGCACCGGCAATCGCAAACGTGCCACCACTGGTGAGGGCGTCGCTGGTGTTGGTGGGAAAAGCGCGGACCTCACCGGTGGGCACCCGCAAGCCCGCAGTGCCGGACTCCAAAGCACGCAGCATGATGCCGTGGCCAGGCAAGATCAAGCCGCCTAAAAACTCGCCCTCGGCTGAAATCGCTTCCACCGTGACGGCCGTGCCGACCATCACCACCACCATGGGTCGAGCGGCGGCGGCTGCAGTTTGCGCCCGCATATGCGCCAATGCGCCGATCATGGCGACCCAGCGGTCCGCGCCTAGCCGTGCGGGGTGGTCATAGCCATTCACCAAACCGGCTTCTTTGGCAGACGACACCACCCAATGCGGGGTCAAATCCCACAACTCCAGCTGCTCTTCCACCCGACGGCGCACCGCCTCACCCGCCACGATGCAGCCCAACATACGATCCGGCACCGGCAATTTGGCCCAGTCGTCGTCGACAAGCTTGTCGATGTTTTCCAAAAAAACCGCGCCCTGCGCGAGCAACTGCGATTGGGGATGAGGGGCGTCGTACATCGCCCACTTCAAGCGGGTATTGCCAACGTCAAGTGCGATAAATGCCATAGAAGGATTGCGAAGCATCAGAGGGCGAGATGTTAACCATCTGTACGCCACTCAGATTTGTCGAAAAGCCTTGGCAAATTGAACAACTTCTTCAGCCACGGTTTGGCATGCTTGAACAGCCAAGGGGTCGGCGGCTTTGTCAGCGCTGCCAAAGGGCTGCGCAGTGACATTCAAAGTAGCGCCATAGGGCGTAGGCCAGCCACGCAAGGTATGGACGATATCGCGCATGGAGGACAGCGTGGTACCCATGGCCTGTGCGCCATGGGCACAAACGATGCACCCCACGGCACGGCCCGACAAATACACCCGCTCATCGCCGCGCATGTCCTCGATGTAATCGATGGCGTTTTTCACCAAACCCGACAGACCGCCATGGTAGGAGGGACTGGCGAAGATGATGCCATCGGCATGGCGCAAGGCGTCTACCAAAGCGACTTCGGCGGGGCTGCGCTCGGTACGCGCAGGGTCGTAAAGCGCCAGCAGCAAGTCGGCACCGGCAAAAAGGCGGGTGTCGCAGCCCAAGCTTTGGGCGTGTGCCAAGGCAATTTTGAGGGCTTTTTCGCTGGAGGATCCGTCGCGCAAGGTGCCGCCCAAGCCGACAATACTAAGGGGTTGTGTCATAGGTTTCTTTGTTAACCCATGATGATCGCACACGCCCCATAAAAGCCTCGACCTGAAGGTGCGTTATGAAAGCACAGGTCTTTGCATGGGGTAGCAAGCTTGCAAAGCCTGCGCGGCTTGCAACAACTTCGCATCGCCAAACATTGTGCCCACCAACTGCACCCCCATGGGCAATCCATCTAAGGTGAGGCCGCAGGGAAGGCTAATGGCAGGTTGTTGGCTCAAATTGAACGGGTAACTGAACGGCGTCCAACCCAGCATGGCGGCTGAGTTCATGACGCTGTGACCCGCAGGCAGTGCTTTGAAAGCGGTCACCGCCGTACTGGGTGTCAGTATCAGATCAAAGCGTTGCATGAACTGTCGCAGATGCGAGCCTAATACGCCACGGCGCTGGGTCAGTGCATGGATGGCATTGGCGTCCAACTCTGCGCCCAGCTGGGCTTGGGATTTGAAGTCAGGGTCGGTCAAAGCTTGTTGAGCGGGGTTCAAGGTTTGCCACACTTGGTAAGCACCGGCAAACCACAACCCAGTGCTGATGTCCAAGGGGTCTTCTGTCAACGGGTCGACCTGCTCTACCACCGCACCCAAGTCCTGTAAGTGCTTGGCTGCCTGCGCAGTGGCAGCGGCAATTTCGGGATCAACATTTTTGGCGTACCCCAAGGTGGGCGAATACGCCACCCGAAAACCCTTGATGCCGCCCTTCAAGCCAGCCAAGTAGTCCACACCGTCAAAAGGCAAAGAGGTCCAGTCGCGGGTATCGGGCAAGGCGATGGTGTTCATCAACAGCGCCACGTCCTCCACTGTCATGGCGTGGGGACCCAAATGCGCGACCGAGCCAAAAGGCGACAAAGGGTAGGCCGGCACACGGCCAAAGCTGGGCTTGAACCCCACATTGCCGCAAAACGCGGCTGGAATGCGCACACTGCCCGCGCCATCGGTGCCTATGGCCAAGGGTCCCAAGCCTGCGCTCACCGCAGCGGATGCGCCGCCCGACGACCCGCCGGGTGTTCGCGCAGGGTTCCAAGGGTTGCGGCTGATACCGGTCAGAAGTGAATTGGTTTCGCCTTTGCAACCGAACTCGGGCGTGGTGGTTTTGCCCAAGAGCACCGCGCCGGCTTCGCGCAAACGTGCGGTAACTGGTGCATCCACCTGCCAAGGCTGATCTGGGTTGACGGTTTTGCTGCCGCGCAAAGTCGGCCAACCTTGGGTCAGGATCAGGTCTTTGATGGACATGGGCACGCCGTCCAAAGACAAGACGCCCGCGCCACTGCGGCGGTGCGCTTGCCATCTGGCCTCACTTTGGCGGGCGCTGGCCATGGCCGCGGCTTCATCGATCAAGCAAAACGCGTTGAGCAGAGGGTTCAAACGTGCGATGCGTTGTAGCACCGCCTGCGTGGCCTCCACGGGAGAAGCCGCACCGCTTCGATACAGGCCTAACAGTTCTATGGCGGTACATTGGGTCAGGTCGGCCATCGAAGCTTCTCCTTTTAAGCGCTTGTGCGGGTGAGCGGGCTGAGTTTTCGCCACGGCAAATCGGCAGGGTCAGCTGCCATGGGGCCAGCGGCCTTGGCCACCAACACATGGCTGGCAATGGGTTCAAAGTCGGCGCGGAAATGGTTGGAGCTTTTCAGCACAATGAGCTTCATTGCCTCGGGCGTGATGCCCACGGTACGCAGCATTTCCCGGTCAAAGAGTTGAGCCTTGCCGCTCACCACTGCCACCAGTACGCCTTGAATATCCAAACAAGCACTGGCACCCAACTGGCTGGTCATGCCACGCATCATCGGGCCCTTGAGAACACAACGGCCCTCGCTCACTGCCAACACCTTGGCGCGAGCCGCCAACGGCGCGTCGCTCATGCCCGCATAGGTAGACACCGAGACACCCAGCACCACATCAATGTCTGCGCCCACCCCAGCGGCACAGGCCACTGCCGCTACCTCGGGGTGGTAGAGCAAGCCCAGAGCGACGGCTTGCGGGTAGCGTTGGCCAGCCCCTTGTTGCAGCAAGGCGTGGAGCATGCCGGTGGTGTTGCTGTCGCCACCCGCGCCGGGGTTGTCTTGGGTATCGGCGATCAACACAGGGCGTGTGTGTTGTGCCGCCAAAGCCAAGGCTTGCGTGACAACTTCTCGAGCAGGTAAAAAATCCATGCGCCACTGCGCGGGGGAAGAGGCCATGCTGTTTAAAGCATCCGCCGCCGCTTTTGCCTGAAAGGGCTCTTCGCCATAAGCCCACAACACCGGCCCGCACTCCTCGAAATCAGCAGCGGGAAAGCCCATGCAAAAACTCAGTACGCAAGTGTGTTCGCGATCGATGTCAGCCATGGCCGCGTAAATGTCTTTGGCGGGTTGCAACCAAGTCGACTGCGCATTGAGCGAAATCAAATACGGCAAGCGGTGTACCACCACAGCCTCGCGTCGACCCAAACGCAAGCGCCTTTGCAGCAAGTCGGCGGCACGCTCGCCCGTTTCTGCCATGTCGATGTGCGGGTAGGTGCGGTAGGCCACCAGCGCATCGGCAAGCGCCAACATGCGGTGGGTGACGTTGGCGTGTAAGTCAAGGCTTGCTACCACGGGCATGTGTTCACCGACCAAGGCGCGTACACGCGCGAGCAACTCGCCCTCGGCGTCGTCGGCATGCTCGGCTACCGCGGCGCCGTGCAAATCGAGGTAGACCGCATCTAAGCCTTGCGTCAAAGCCTCTTGCAAGTCTTGCAGGATGTCGCCGGCGATGCGCTCAAACGCATCACGTGTCACAAAGGAAGAAGGGCTGGCACCCGCCCATACCGACGGCCACAACTGCCAGCCATGGCGCTTGGCCGCGTCTATAAACCCACCCACCGGAATGTTCACGCCGGTGAACTGCGCTTGCATCGCTTGGCCACGGATGTAGGCGGGAAAAGCGTCGCCTCGGTTGAACGCCGCCCAATCGGCCAAACTGGGCGCGAAGGTATTGGTCTCGTGCTGAAAACCTGCAATAAAAACCTTGGTCATGCGGACAACCCAGGCGCACTCGCCATCAGCGAGCGTGTGTAAGCGTGCTGCGGCTGCGCATACAGCGTGGCGGTGTCGCCGCGCTCGACGATCTGCCCTTGGTGCATGACGATGACGCTGTCACACAACTGGGCTGCCACCCGCAAATCATGGGTGATGAACAACAAGCCCAAACCCAACTGCAGCTGCACTTGGCGCAGGAGTTGCAAGATCTGCGCTTGTACCGACACATCCAAAGCGCTAACCGCTTCATCGGCCACCAAGACCTGCGGGCGACACGCCAAGGCACGGGCAATGGCGATGCGCTGGCGCTGACCGCCGCTGAACTGGCGCGGGTAACGCGCCATGGCTTGCACTGGAAGCTGTACTTGCTGCAAGAGTTGTTCAGCCAAGGCCTTGGCCTGGACGGCAGTCATGCCGAAGTTGCGCGCACCTTCCACCAGCGACTCCCCCACCGTCATGCGGGGATTCAGCGAGCGGTTGGGGTCTTGAAATACCACTTGAACACGGTGGCGCAAGGGACGAAGCCGCGCTTCAGGCAAGCGGGCTATCTCGTCCTCACCCCAAAAAATCTCACCATCGCTGGGGTCGATCAAACGCAATAAACATCTTGCAAATGTGGACTTGCCTGACCCCGATTCACCGACCACGCCCACGGTTTCGCCGGCGCGCAAGGCCAAGCTTGCGTCGTGCAAAGCGCGGGTGGTGTTGTAGTGTTTACCCACTGCCACGGCGCTCAACAAAGGAGGCGTGTCAGCGATGTGGCGAGCAGGAGGGGGCGTCATGCTGGGCACCGCCGCCAACAACTCGCGGGTGTACGGCGCTTGCGGGGAACGCAGCACTTGCTCGCGGCTTCCAAGTTCGACCGCGACACCGCGGTGCATCACCAGCACCTGATCGGCAATATCGGCCACCACACCCATGTCGTGGGTGATGAACAGCACCGCGCTTCCTGTTTCTTGCTGCAAAGTTTGAATAAGCTGCAAGATATCTTTTTGGGTGGTGACGTCTAGAGCCGTGGTGGGTTCGTCACAGATCAACAAGGCCGGCTTCATGACCATGGCCATGGCGATGACGATGCGCTGACGTTGCCCGCCGCTGAGTTGGTGCGGATAGCTCTGCCACATGCGCTCGGGGTCGGGCAAGCGCACCTGCGCCAGCATATCCAACACCGCACTGAGGCGCTGACTGGCTGGCCAATCGGTGTGGGTGCGTAACAGTTCATCGATTTGCTCGCCGCAACGCATCACCGGGTTCAGAG
>Ga0209357_1000295_pt1 | contig 19158 bp, 16 predicted proteins | sample LauGreFBDMM110SD_2_FD_187573 | JGI IMG/M metagenome (GOLD analysis project Ga0209357, IMG submission 187573) | Freshwater lake microbial communities from Lake Michigan, USA - Fa13.BD.MM110.SD (SPAdes) (version 3) | ecosystem: Environmental > Aquatic > Freshwater > Lake | place: Lake Michigan... | reverse complement strand
AGAGATTTTGTCGGAACATCGACACGAATCAGGTCGCCTTCACGCACGAACGCAATGGGGCCGCCGTCAGTTGCTTCAGGCGCAACGTGACCAATGCAGAATCCCCATGTGCCGCCGGAGAAACGGCCATCAGTAATGAGCGCCACTGTTGAGCCGAGACCTGCACCTTTGAGCGCACCTGTGATTGCGAGCATCTCACGCATGCCTGGGCCACCCTTCGGACCTTCGTAACGAATAACAATGACATCACCATGGTTAATGGTGCCGGTCATGATTGCATTCATGGCGCCATCTTCACCGTCAAATACGCGTGCAGGGCCTTCGAATTGCATCTGCTCTTTGCTGAGCCCTGCAACTTTGACAACGGAACCCTTAGGCGCAAGTGAGCCAGTGAGGATGTTGATGCCACCTTCAGTATGAATGGGGTTGCTCAGCGGGTGAATGACATCACCATCGGGTGCAGGCGGGTTGATCTCTGCCAAGTTCTCGGCCATGGTCTTTCCGGTGCATGTCATGACATCGCCGTGTAACAACCCAGCATCAAGAAGATGCTTCATAAGAACTGGCACGCCACCAATGCGGTGAATGTCTGACATGTGGTACTTGCCTCCTGGCTTCGTATCAGCGATGTGCGGAACTTTGTCTGCAATTCTGTTGAAATCGTCAAGGTTAAGAGCAACGCCTGCTTCGTTAGCAATAGCAAGAAGGTGCAACACGGCATTGGTGCTTCCGCCGAATGCATTCGTGACAGCGATGGCGTTTTCAAAAGCCTTCTTGGTCATGATGTCGCGAGGACGAATGCCGAGGCGCAACATATTCACCACTGCTTCACCCGCGCGATGGGCATCACTTTCACGGCTGGTATCGATTGCAGGTGCTGATGCGCTTCCGGGAAGACTCATGCCCAATGCTTCAGCAATAGATGACATGGTGTTTGCAGTGAACATTCCGCCACATGCACCTTCACCAGGGCATGCAGCTTTTTCAATGTCTGTTAGTTCTTCTTCAGTAATGGTGCCAGCAGCACATGCACCTACTGCTTCAAACACGGTGGTGATATCGATGTTGTTGCCTTTGTAAACACCTGGCATTGTTGATCCGTTGTAGACAAAAACGCTGGCAAGGTTTAGACGAGCTGCTGCCATGAGCATTGCAGGGATACTTTTGTCGCAACCGGCAAGGCCGACAAAGCCGTCAAAGCGTTCTCCGTGAACCACCGTTTCAACGCTGTCTGTAATTACTTCACGCGACACGAGTGACGCACGCATACCTTCATGGCCCATGCTGATTCCGTCAGACACGGTAATAGTCCCGAATTCCATGGGCACGCCACCCCCAGCACGAACTCCGGCTTTTGCATGTTCGCTGAGACGGCGCAACGACATATTGCACGGAGTGATTTCATTCCATGCAGATGCGATTCCGATTTGAGGCTTTACCCAGTCGTCATCACCGAGACCGACGGCGCGCAACATGGCACGCGCTGCAGCTTTTTGAACACCGTCAGTGACGTCGCGGCTGCGAGGTTTGATATCGATGGGGGTTCCGTCTGAGTTCATTGACATGACTCAACCGTAATGGCTGAACTACTACTTCTTTGAAGTCCGTAGGAAGAGCCAACCAACTGGCAACAAATATGCGAAATATGTAATGACTCGAATGTTCTCTGCTGCCTTATGCCAACCAAAGAAGCCCTTCATGAAGTCATAGAAAGTGCCCTCGGCCCAGATTCCTGACGTGATTTCCCAAGCAGGTGAGACAAGCCAGCCATCTTCAAAGCCGAACAATTCGCGGTACTCATGGAAGAACTTGCCAAATAGGCCTGCAGCGAAAAGAAGAAGAAGAGCACCAGTAACTCTGAAGAAGAGACGAAGATTCAGCTTGTTACCGCCTGCATACACAAGACGACCAAGAATGGCAGCGACTGCTAGACCGAGGAAGCCTCCAAAAACAACACTGCCTCCACTAGAGGACTCTGTTTCTGCCGATAACAAAAACAGCACTGTCTCAAACCCTTCGCGCAATACAGCAACAAACGCAATGATGCTTAACGCTCGCGTTGAAGTAGCAGCATCAACTTGACCGCGCAAGTCGGCGCCCATGTTGCGTGCATTTTTGCCCATCCAAAAAATCATCCACGTAAGAACAGACGCAGCGACGATGGCAATTGTTCCTTCAATAAACTGCTCTGACTTGCCTTCGAAATCTCCGACAAAAATGTTAAAAGCTAATCCGGTGACCACACATACAATTGCCGCGATTGCAGATCCTCTCCACACGGCTGGGATGTCAGATGAACGTCCGCATTTGACGAGGTACGAAATAATGATCGCGAGTACTAGCGAGACCTCGAGGCCTTCGCGAAGTGTGATGAGAAAGCTTGCGCCCATGGAAACTCCTAAGTAGTTAGGTATGCCTAATGTTAGGATTGCCTATCACGGAAAGCAACTCCGCGTAAGGAATTCCTTCCAGCCTACTTACGGTCTGGTGAAGCGCCGAAGCCGAACAGGTTGCTGGCCACTTTGCGCATCTGGATCTCTTCAGACCCTTCCGTGATGCGGTATCGGCGGTGATGACGGTAAATGTGCTCGAACGGCATATGGCGGCTGTAGCCGACTCCCCCGCAGGTCTGCATGGCCCGGTCAGCTGCATCGCAGGCCAAACGGTTCGCTCGGTAGTTACACATGGCAACGAGGTGCGTGACTTCCATGTGATGTTTTTGGTCGAGCATGGTTGCGGTGTACCGAATGAGTTGGCGCAACATTGCAGCTTCGGTGTGCAGTTCAACAAGTGGAAATTGAATGCCCTGATTCACGCTGAGTTTTTTACCCCACGTGATGCGCTCGTTCGAATACTTCACTGCTTCGTTAATGCAATATTGCGCGGCGCCAAGTGATGATGCAGCTTGACGAATTCTGTTTTCATGCACGAAGTGTTGTGCAAGTTCGAGACCCATCTCTGCTGGACCAAACAACGCTTCAGACCCAACGCGAACATCAGTGAGACTGACTTCAGCGTGATCTGTTGGCATGTTGAATGTCCACCAGAAGAATTCCACTTTGAAACCTGGTGCATCAGTTGGCACCAAGAATGCGCTAATTCCCTTTGGTTCACCATGCTTTCCGCTGGTGCGGGCAAAAATGATGTCATGTGTTGCGTGGTGAAGGCCACTATTCCAACGCTTCATTCCGCTAATCACCCATTCGTCTCCGTCGCGATATGCAGTGGTTTCTAGGTATGTGGCATCACTGCCGTGGTTAGGTTCCGTTAAACCAAATGCAAGACGCTTGGTGCCGTCTAGGAAACCGGGCATCCATGCTTTTTTCTGCTCTTCAGTTCCAAAATCTCGCATCATCAACACCGTGGGAAAGTTGCCCACAATGCTTGATTCATTTTGTAGGTCGTTGTGAAGACCGAGCCCCTTCGTAGCGAAATGTTCACGAATGATTGCCATCTTTATATTGCTGGCACCTTGCCCACCAAATTCAACGGGCAACGCAAGCCGCAACCACCCTGCAGCATCAGCACGCCTGCGCATTTCACGCAGCAAAGCTTCCCAATCAGCGCGGGGAACGCCATCATTTTCGAAATCAGTGCGCGCCCACTCACGTCGATGATCAAAGAAGCGTTCATTGTCATCTTGCGCTTGTAACGGCTTGATCTCTTTTTCAATGAACGCATCTAGTGCGTCGAGCGTGTCTTGAATGTCGTCGGGGATAGCAAAGTCCATGAGCGAAGAATACGCCTCATTCTTGTGCTGTCTGTCAGTGGACGCCCAGCCATTCTTCACTTGTTCTTAATCATGAAACCCCGCCCTTGCAGTGCAACGTCGGTACCCTCATCTTCATGAAAAAAAGAATTATCACTTCATTGACTTGGATGATTCTTGTAACGGCTGGGTGCTCTGCACAGACGAACAACGATTCTGTGGCAACAACATCAGTTGCCCCTAGTTCCACTGCTGTAGTTATGGCACCAACCACATCAACTGTTGGCACCGCACCCACCACACCCACCACAGTTGTTGCCGTCACCACAACTGCGGGTTCTGTGGCGAAAACTTCATTCACTCTCACGAGCCCCGACATGGTTGCTGGGGGTGCAATGCCAATTGCATTCACATGTGATGGACAATCACAAACTCCATCTCTGTCATGGACAAACGGTCCCACCGGAACCACTGGATACGCGCTTGTTATGCACCACTCCCCGGGCCCAGGCGATACGCACTGGTATTGGGTGGTGTACAACATTCCTTTAACAACTATCAAGGTTGCTGCAGGCGCATCTGCAGCAGGAACGCTTGGCACAAACAGCGTGAACAGCCAACTTGCGTATGCACCACCATGTTCTAAAGGGCCAGGCCTAAAGACGTACACCTACACAGCGTATGCACTGTCTGCAACACCAAGTTTCACCGCCGGAACCAAGGTGTCACGCGATGTGCTCCTTGCAGCAATCAGCAACATCACATTGGCAAGTTCTTCTCTCGACGTTACATACGACAGGTCATAATGCAATTTCACGAACATCCCCACGAACATCCACACCATCATGAACAGGAACAGGTTCTTGATCGACGTAGCGCTTTACGACTTGGTGGTCTCGGACTAGGCGGCATCTTGTTGGCTGCATGCGCACCATCTAAAAGTGCAATTTCTTCAACATCAACCGAACTGTCTGCTAGCACAACAACTGCTGCTACTGCCGATGTCGCAAGCACTATTGCGTCATCGACATCAGCTGCAGCCAATCAGGCAACCACATCCTCAATTGCGGCTGCACTTAATACATTGCCCGGCTTCGATGAATTTGCAAGCACCGTAAAAGTGTTCGCGAGCGGTGACTACTGGCAGGTTGAAAGCAACGGACTACCTGCCCACAACATGATGGTGGGCATCACGAGTTGGCAGCAGCAAGTTCCACTAGCAATGACATACAAGGGCAGCAACGCGTGGCAACTGCCGAAACAACCGGCTTTGGCGGATAACCCAGTCTCTGCGAAAACGTCTTTGTTCCGGGGCGCGATCGCGCTTGCGGTCAATGGTGTCCCTATTTTCAACGCATTGAACAACAGAGGCGAAGATGCCTTTCTTGTTGGAGAACTCGATAAATGGGGAGGGCACTGTGGACGTGCTGATGATTACCACTATCACGTTGCCCCCTTGCACCTAGCCACCATTGTCGGAAGTGCAAAACCAATTGCGTATGCCCTTGATGGTTTTGCAATCTACGGATCTACTGAACCAGATGGTTCAACAATGAAGAAACTTGACGACTACAACGGCCATGTTGGAACAGATGGCGTGTACCACTATCACGGCACCACGACATATCCGTATATCAACGGCGGCATGCGCGGTGTTATTCGTGGCGTGGTCGGAGACCAGGTTGACCCCCAACCATCGGCAAAGCCACTTCGCCCAGCAGGAACCCCATTGCAAGGCGCAACTATTACAAACTTTTCTTCCCCAAAGTCTGGTCAATACGCTCTTGAGTATTCACAAGCCGGCAAAACTGGCCTAGTGGAATACACAGTGACTGATTCAGCAGTGGCATTTACATTCACCTCACCTACAGGTGCCGTGACTACTGAAAAGTACACACGATGAAAGCTTTTCGTAGCCTCTTAGTCCTCACAAGTATTTTTATAGCTTCATGTTCCTCCGAAGCGACAAGCACAGTACAGGTTGACACAACAACCGCAGATGCCGTCACTCCGACAACGAGCACGATTCTTGTCGATACAACGTCAGCATCAAGTGAAACCATGACAGAACCTTCAACGACTGCGGTCAAATCGGTTCAATCATCATTTACTGCAGAAGTATGGGCAGACAACTGGTTTTCTTTGTACATCAATGGAAAATTAGTGGGACAAGATTCTGTTGCGATAACAACAGAGAAATCATTCAATTCAGATCGAATAACTTTCACTGCCTCCTACCCATTCACGATTGCAATGGTGACAAAAGATTTCAAACAAAATGACACGGGTCTTGAATACATCGGAACCGATCGTCAACAAATGGGTGACGGAGGATTCGTCGCTCAGTTCACTGACACTTCCACCGGAAAAGTTGTGGCATATACCAATAGTTCTTGGCGCGGATTAGTAGTTCACCAAGCTCCTTTGAATGTGTCGTGCGAAAAATCTAAAACTCCCGGCACTGAATGCACGTCTCGCATTAGTGCTGAACCAGCAGGTTGGTCAGAATCGTCATTCAATGATGGGTCGTGGCCCACTGCCAGTACGTATTCAAAAGAACAAGTGGGCGTTAAAGATGGCTACAACAACATCTCATGGTCATCCAATGCACAGATCATCTGGACATCAGATCTAGAGATTGATAACACCATCTTGTGGCGCTACGTGGTGACAGCGTAAATACTTAGCTGCGACGTGACTGCATGATGGCAGTAACGATTTTGCCGTCTGCCTTGCCCTGTGAGGCTTTCATCACGCGACCCACGATGGCACCTGATGCCTTTTCGTCGCCAGCCATGTACTTGGCCCATGCACCAGGATCAGCAGCAATTGCCTCATCAACCATGGCTTCAACAGTAGATGTATCCATAGCTTCAAAGCCCTTTGCAGCAGCAATTGCCGCAGCATCGCCGCCGCCATGTTCTACTAATTCAGCAAGAACTGTTTTGGCTTGTGTTGCAGACAGTTTTGCGTCGCGCTCGAGCACGGTGAGTTTGGCAAGATCTGCTGCAGGAACAGCAGGAACTGGGCCGGCATCTGCAAAACCTTGTTGAACATAGATCAGTGCACGCACTGCGTCGCCACCAGCATCAACAACTGCTTGTACGTAGTCATGTTGACCACGCTCAACTACAACGATGACTGCTTCTGACTGAGTGTCGTACCCAGTTAGCACAGACAATGCTGTTCGGCGTGCGGCCGGAAGCATTGGCAAATTGTCGCGAACAGCCTGTACCCATTCAGCAGACGGTGCTAGTGGCACGAGGTCTGGTTCTGGGAAGTATCTGTAATCGTCAGCGTCTTCTTTCACACGCAATGTATGTGTGCGGCCTTCTGCATCATCCCAGTGGCGAGTTTCTTGGCGAATAGAGCCACCGGAATCAAGAACGTCAATTTGGCGACGAGCTTCGTAATCAATTGCACGCCCGAGAGCGCGAATGGAGTTCACGTTTTTGATTTCACAGCGAGTACCGAACAATGTGCCTGGTTTATGAACAGACACGTTCGCATCAACGCGCATAGAGCCTTCTTCCATCTTGGCGTCTGATGCGCCAATCACTTCGAGAATGGCACGCAATTCCGCGACATATTCTTTGGCATGTTCGCTGGTGCGAATGTCAGGACGCGACACTATTTCAACTAACGGAACACCAGCGCGGTTGAAGTCAATCAGTGAGTAATCACTTCCGTGAATTCGCCCTGTGGCTCCACCAACATGTGTGCTCTTGCCCGTGTCTTCTTCAAGATGAGCACGCTCCACACCAACGCGTGTTCCGCTTGGCAACACAAGAAACCCGTCGATATTCAAAGGAATGTCGTATTGGCTAATTTGGTACGCCTTTGGCATGTCTGGATAGAAGTAATTCTTACGGTGGAAAATGCAGGGTTGAATGTCGCAGTTCAAGGCAATACCAATACGCATCGCAAGTTCAACTGCTTGTTTGTTCAGTACAGGAAGTGCGCCAGGCAAGCCAAGGGTGACAGGGTCAATGTTGGTATTTGGTTCGTCGCCGAAACGGTTAGGTGAACCACTAAATAGTTTCGTCTTTGTGGCGAGTTCAACGTGGACTTCAAGGCCAACGATGAGTTCCCAGCCGCCCTCAAGCATTTGCTCGTCTGTTGCGATGATGGAACTGAGTGGATCTTGTGTCATTTCACTCCTCCTGCAGCATTTTCAAGAGCGCCACCAACGCGGAACATTGGTGCTTCACCAAGAGCGGGTGCAAGAACTTGAATTCCAACTGGCATACCGTGTGCGCCAGTACCAAACGGCACGCTCATGGCAGGGTGCCCTGCAAGGTTTGTGGGGATTGTGTAGATGTCGCACAAGTACATGGCCATTGGGTCATCAACTTTGTCACCGAATGGAAACGCAACCACCGGAGAAGTTGGCGTGAGAATTACATCTACTTGTGCATACGCACGTTCAAAATCCTCCGCAATCAGGCGGCGCACTTTCAGGGCCTTGCCGTAATACGCGTCGTAATAACCAGCAGACAATGCATAAGTGCCAAGCATTATGCGACGCTTTACTTCGTCACCAAAACCAGCAGCACGAGTAGCTCCGTACATCGAATTGGTATCAACGGCGTTGACACGAAGTCCGTAACGAACACCGTCGTAGCGGGCCAAGTTGCTGCTGGCCTCTGCAGGCGCAATGAGGTAATACGCCGTCAGCGCATACGACAAGCTTGGCAACGTGACGTCAACAATGGTGGCGCCGGCAGCTTCAAGTGCTGCAAAAGCCTCGTTGAGCCGTGCAATGACTTCTGGTTCTGCACCAGCAGGAAGATCTGTAACGCGACCAATGCGCATACCAACGACACCCTGTGACACAGACGCAACAAGTGCTGGCGCTGGTTGCGGAATGGATGTTGAGTCCATTGCATCGTGACCAGCAATTACTTCGGTAATCAATGCAGCATCAGCGACTGTTGTGGCGAATGGACCAATCTGGTCGAGTGAGCTTGCATATGCGCACAAGCCGTAACGACTGACTAATCCGTACGTTGGCTTCACACCGACAACGCCACACAATGCTGCGGGTTGGCGAATACTGCCACCAGTGTCACTGCCAAGACTGACAGGTGCAAAACCAGCAGCTACGGCCGCAGCGCTGCCACCACTTGAACCACCAGGAACTCGCGATGTATCAAGCGGGTTACGAGTAGGACCGAACGCCGAGTTTTCTGTACTGGAACCCATAGCGAATTCATCGAGGTTTGTTTTGCCCACCATGATGGCGCCGGCGTCACGCAAGCGAGACACAACAGTGGCATCGTACGGAGGCTTCCAACCTTCAAGAATCTTGGAAGAACATGTTGTCTCGATTCCATGGGTGCACAAGTTGTCCTTTATGGCAATAGGTACACCGGCGAGTGGCCCAATTGGTCGACCCGCCGCTATGTCGGCATCAATTGCGTCTGCATGAGCACGTGCCGCATCAGCCGTTACGAGATTGAAGGCATGAATGTCTGTTTCACGTGCAGAGATTTGCGCGAGGTACGAATCAATTACTTCACGTGCAGTGATTTGCTTTGAAGTAATCGCTGCTGCGATTCCCGATGCAGTTTTTGGAATAGTGGCCATGACTAGTCGTCTAATCCGATGATTGGTGGAACTCGAAAACGACTTTGGTCGGAAGATGGCGCTGCGGCCAATACTTCGTCTGTATCAAGACATGGTTGCTCGACGTCTTCACGCAACACATTGACCAGTGGGAACGGCTGAGTCATTGGGCCAACGCCAGACAAATCAAGCGCATCGATATCACTGAAATGACCCATGACTTTTGCGAGTTGCTCAGTGAAGTGCACGACCTCGGCCTCGTCAATGTCGAGGCGTGCCAGACGAGCCACTTTGGCTACATCAACTGCGGATATGGGGGTACCAGAAGGGCTCACGGCTTCTCAGCCTACGAGCCTCTGATACGGAAAGGCGAAAACGAAACTTAGGCGTTCGGGTGAACAGGCGGAAATTCAGCCTGGCGCTTCTGAAGAAAGCTCTGAACGCCCTCTTTGAAGTCGGACCGAGTGAACGACTTCTGCATTAAAACTAGAGCGTCCTTACTTGCAGTTGCCACGTCTTTGCCGTAGTCGGAATAGACCTGGCGCTTCATGACGGCCATCGAAGACGGCGACACGTTCATCGCAAGATCTGATGCGTATTCAAGAACAACTTTCATCAGCTGGTCTGCAGGAACAACTCTGTTCACCATTCCCATTTCGAGAGCTTCTTGCGCCAAGACGATGCGGCTTGACATCATGAGGTCAAGTGCAGTTGCCTGGCCGACCAAGCGTGGCAACACCCATGAAATGCCGTACTCACCAATCAGTCCGCGCTTTGAGAATGCAACAGTGAACTTTGCAGTGTCAGCACAGAAACGCATATCGCACATCAGTGCTTGCACCATTCCAAGACCAGCGGCCGCACCGTTGACTGCAGCGATGACCGGCTTTGGTAAACGAGTGATCTCGTCTTGCATACGGCCTTCAACAATGCTTGGGCCGTCATCGTTCTTTGCAGTGTCACCTGATGGAATGGCTTGCAGTGTTCCCATGTCTGCGCCGGCGCAATAACCCTTGCCTGCACCGGTAACAACAATGACGCGCACTTTCGGATCCGCATTTGCAGCATCAAGGGCTGCGAAATATTCATTACCCATTCGGCCTGTCCACGCGTTCAGGCGATCAGGACGATTAAACGTGATGAGACCGATACCGGGCTCTAGGACTTCGTATAGACATTCACTCATGGTCTAAGACCGTAGACGCTTCGGGGGTCTCCCGAGAACGCAGACGATCAACGGCCAAAAACAGCACCGCTGCCGCAAAGACCCCAATGGCTACCCACTGGTTTAAGCGCATACCGCCAACAGTGTGGCTGGCATCAATACGAATGCTCTCTGTTCCGAACCGCAGCACGGTGTATCCGGCCACATACCAGGCAAACAATCGGCCGCGGGCCGGGGCGACGCGTCGCTCAAGGCGAATGAGCAGCCACGCCAATAGAACGCATCCGACTGACTCATAAAGAAAGGTCGGGTGGAATGTTGTACCAGCGGTGTACCCAGCTTTCTCTGCGATATTTCCTGACACCTTCAATGCCCACGGAAGAGTTGTCGGCCGACCAAACAACTCTTGGTTAAACCAATTACCCCATCGGCCAATTGCCTGCGCAATTGCAATGGCAGGTGCAGCGCACGAAATAATCCACCATGCATCAAGTCCACGGCGGCGAGCACACCACCAACCAACTGCAACGCCAACCGTGACGCCACCCCATATACCCAGGCCGCCTTGCCAAATCTTTATGGCATCGAACCACTGGCCTTGAAACCGCTCATAATCCGTCAGTACGTGATACGCCCGGCCACCAAGAACACCAGCAGGAACAGCCCACATTGCAATAGATGAAATGTCTTCCGTTGTGCCGACGCCCTTATTTTCTGCGCGACGACCTGCGATACGAACTGCGGCAATGACGCCGAGTGCAATCATCAACCCGTATGCATTGAGGCGCAAGGGCCCGAGATGAATTGAGCCAGACGATGGACTCGGAATTACTCCGAGAAGGAATTCAAATGTCATGCGGTGACACGGTGTACGAATGCAACAGCACCCGCAAAAATGATGTCTTTGTCGTAGTCCTGAGTTGCAACGTGATAACTACGTTCAAGCATGACGCGTTCTACAGGGCCGCCATACGTTGCAGCTACCGCATCACTGTCGCTTGGTTGCACCACATGATCTTGTACTGAGGTGTACAACAACATCGGCATTTTGATTGACGGATAACGTGGTGCAAGCGGAGCAAGACCATCAGACAAAAATGACTTCATTGCACCAAGAGGCGTTCCCGAATATGCGGTCTCGTGTGCGCTTGGATCAGCGATATCAGAACCAATTCCATCCATTGTCACTGTGCCGCCATCAATCATCCCCTGCAACATGTCAATCACTTCTTGCGGTTGCGGTTGCGTTGCAGGGTTAATGCACACGATGCCACATGCTTCAGGATGCTGTGCAGCCATCCACAATGTGAGCGCGCCGCCCATCGATAAACCCATCACCACGATTTTCTTCGCACGCTTCGAAAGAGCTTGAAATGCCTTCTCTGCATCTGCGCTCCAATCGGCCCACCGAGTTGGAATCATGTCTTCCATTGCAGTGCCATGACCAGCAAGTTGTGGAAGTTCGACATGAAATCCAGCAGTCGCGCATGCTTCAGCAAGTGCCCTCATCGAGCCAGGGTTACCAGTGAAACCATGAAGAACGAGTACACCGACATCGCCATTGCCGTGGTGAGCGTAAGCCTCTGCTCCTGGAATTGTGGGTGCTGTCATGGTGACGTCCTTTCGTTCGAACTAATCGTAGGGGTCATTGTCAGAGCCGGGCTGTTCCCACCATTCGGTTGGCACCTCGGACTCTTCCCACTCAGGAAAAGGAAAAATACAGTTCACGGGGCAGACCGGAAGACACTTATCGCACCCGCTGCATAGTTCCGGGATAATCACCACGTCTGCACCCACATTGAAGATGGCTCCCAGTTGAGGCGGGCAATGACGAAGGCATGCATCACAGTTGATGCATTCGGACATCTCGATACGCATCGGAGCGAGTTTCCACTTCGGATTTCGCTCGTGAGTCTCAATGCGCTCGTTTCGCGTGCCTGTCATCTTGTTCAGTGTAGATGAGACCTTTGGCACCGCTATGACGGGGAGTTTGACCCGAGGCGCAGATGCTGGTGGACTAGGAGTCCATGGCCCGCGCTGATCATCTCCAACGACAACGCAAGATTGATGGATACGCGATCGCTGCCATTGCCCCAGTCATCGCGCTCGTACCGGCCTGGCTCATTGCAGTCGCTTCATTCTGGTGGGTCTTCGTGCAGTTCTATTACGTGTCGTTCGCCCTCTTTGCAACTGTGTGGTTTCTACTTGGCGGCTTACTTTTTGTTCGCCCAATTCAACGACTCGCCCTTCAACGTTTACTTGGTGCTCGAAGACCAACTCGGGCAGAGCGCGACACATTGCAACGTTCCTGGCACGTCGTGGCACAAGCAAATCACATTCCACCTGGAAAATTTGTTCTCGCTGTCGCTGATTCAGAGGATTTGAATGCCTTTGCTTCAGGTGGCCACCTTGTTGTGGTGTCAAGTTGGGCCATAGAGAACTTGTCACAAGACAATCTCAGTGGTGTTCTAGCTCATGAACTCAGTCACCATCTGGGAATGCACACCATTGCACTGACCATTGGACAGTGGCTAACAATTCCCATTGTACTGCTCGCCAAAATAGGTTTCTTGTTGCAAAATGTTGCTCACGCAGCAACTGATGCGTTCATCACGAAATCAACATTTGGTTCCTTCGTAGGTAAAACACTTACTGGGTTCATCACGATTATTTCGTGGCTCTTTCTGTCCATGATCACTGTGTCGCAATACATCGGCAATGCAGTCGGTAAAGGCGCCGAGTTCAAAGCAGATGAAACTGTCGTCGCTATGGGATTTGGTCGTCAGTTACTCAATGCACTGCGCATCGTGGTGGAGCAAGGCCAGGGCGAAAGGTCCTCCCAGTGGAGAGACCGTCTCATCACTACCCACCCCCCTGCTCGCACTCGAATTGCCCGCATCGACGCCCAACTTCGCCAAATGCCTCGGGGTAAGCACCGATAGCGTGAAACCCATGACGCGCAAGGGAACAACCACCTCATGACCAGCCTCCCGAACGACCCCTTTCTTGCCGCGACCCGCGGGCAACAAGCCACCCACACCCCTGTCTGGTTCATGCGCCAAGCCGGACGCAGCCTTCCCGAATACAAAGCACTGCGTGGTGAAGGAAGCATTCTTGACGCAATCAAGAAGCCTGAACTTGCAGCGGAGTTCACATTGCAACCTGTTCGACGACACAACGTTGATGCAGCAGTTCTCTATTCAGACATTGTTGTGCCGGCACACGCAGTTGGTTTCGGCATCGACGTTGCACCAGGAACTGGTCCGGTGGCCCCGTCCCCACTTCGTTCTCGAAACGACCTTGCACGCCTTCGCCCATTACATCACGAAGACATTGAGTACGTTACTGACACAGTGCTCGCATTAGTAAGGGAACTGAAAGTGCCTCTTCTTGCATTTGCAGGTGCGCCATTCACAGTTGCTAGTTACCTCATTGAAGGAAGACCAAGCCGTACGTACGAGAACACAAAACGGTTAATGCGTGAAGACGAAGTCTTATGGCATGACGTGATGGAACATCTTTCGCAACATTCTGTTGAATTCATCTCTGCACAGATTTCTGCTGGTGCTGAAGCATTTCAACTATTTGACTCATGGGCCGGTGCACTATCTCGTTCCGACTACGACGCATATGTAAAGCCACATTCCATTGCAGTGTTCTCGCAATTAGCTGAACGCCATCCTGGTGTTGCTGGTATTCACTACGGAATCGGATGTGATCACTTGTTGGAATCAATGAACTCCGTAGGCAACGCAATTATTGGTCTCGATTGGAGAACAACAATTCGAAATGCACGGACTCGCCTTGGGCCAGACACTGTCGTGCAAGGAAACCTTGACCCTGCTCTTGTGTTGGCAGGTTCTGCCATTGCACTTTCTGGCGCTGAAACAGTCCTTGCAGACAATGCAGGACACGCTGGTCATATCTTCAACCTCGGCCACGGGGTACAACCCGACACAGACCCCAGTGTTCTCACCGACATTGTGGCCTACGTACACGAAAAGACAAAAAAATGAGCAACTCCTCTCGTACCGCAGTGATGTTGATGGCGTACGGCACGCCACGCACCAAAGAAGAAATTTTGCCGTACTACACAGACATTCGTCGTGGGCGCGCGCCCACCGACGAACAACTGAACGATCTCATCAAGAGATATGAAGCAATTGGCGGTTTGTCTCCGTTGAAGCAACTCACAGAGTCACAGCGAGATGCACTTCAAGAACAACTTGACCTCATCAACCCTGGTCACTACCAAGTATTTCTTGGTCTCAAACACGCAACACCATTCGTAGAAGAATCTGTCGCTGAGGTTGCAGCCCTCGGTTTCACGCGCATTGTCTGTCTTGTTCTCGCTCCGCATTATTCAACCTATTCAATTGGTCAATACACAGACCGAGTACGCGCCGCTGCTGCACCTCACAATATTGAAGTGCGTGCCGTTGAAACATGGGCACGTGAAGATGCATTCATTGATTTCTTAGCCACTGATCTGCGCGCAAAGTTGTCAAACATGCCAGAACGAACAAAAGTGTTGTTTACAGCACATTCATTGCCGCAACGAATCATCGACGCTGGTGATCCGTATCCGGAAGAACTTCGTGCCACTGCAGAACTTGTTGCAAGCAAGGCCGAACTAACGCGTTGGTCGCAATGGTCCATCGCGTGGCAATCAGCAGGACGTACTCCTGAACCATGGATTGGCCCAGACATCCTCGCTGTTATTGATCAAATGGCAACTATGCGTGACACCGATGAATCAGTTGATGGCGTTGTCGTGTGTGCGTGTGGTTTCGTAGCTGATCATCTTGAAGTTCTCTACGACCTTGATCTTGAGGCATCTCAACGAGCAGCGTCATACGGCATGGCATTTGCGCGCACTGCGTGTGTCAACAGTGACTCATTGGTCATGGCTGCGCTTGCTCGTAGACTTATCTCTGCATGAGCGAACCCCGTCAAGTTGTCATCATCGGTGCAGGCGTAGCGGGGCTAACTAGCGCACTCACTCTCCTCACTAATTCATCTGACCCAGTCAAGGTGACAGTGCTTGAAGCAACCTCAACTGTGGGTGGTCAAATTCGCACGACACAATTTGCCGGTTTATCTATCGACGAGGGTCCCGATGCATTTCTTGCACGTGTCCCCTGGGCTACGCAACTTGCATCTGAATTAGGACTTGGTGCGTCAATGACATCACCTACTGATGCTCATGCGTCTATTTGGCACAATGGCCTGCACAACATTCCTGGTGATCTCATGCTTGGTGTCCCTGCAAAAGTTCGGGCATTCGCAACGTCTGGCCTTATTTCTCCTCTTGGCAAACTACGTGCAGCTATCGAGCCGCTGCTGCCCGCCACGACGGACACCGACTCCATTGGTGAATATGTGCGCAGCCGATTTGGTAATCAAATTCAAGAACGTCTTGTGGACCCACTCATCGGAAGTATTTACGCAACAGATTCTGACAACTTCTCTATGGCTGCAGTGCCACAGATTGCTTCACTCACTGCAAGCCGCAGCATGTTGTTAGCGGCCGGCAAAGCACGAGCCGCCACAGCAAAAAATCCTGCTGGTCCAATTTTTGCAACACCCATACGTGGAATCGGCGCGCTCATCGAATTATTGACACAACGAGTAACAGCTCTGGGTGGTCACATACTTACCGGTGAAAGTGTGTCTGCAATCGAAAAAGAAAACACCGCCTACACCGTGTTCACTTCGCGAGGCCAACACCGTGCCGACGCAGTAGTTGTTGCATCGCCAGCAAAACCAAGTTCGCACTTCATTCGTCCGCTTGATGCTCGTGCTGCAGATCTCCTTGGCGAATGGTCCCATGCATCAGTGGTACTGATTACGATGGCAATCCCTGCATCACAATGGCCAGCCCGCCTTAAGGGCAGCGGGTACCTAGTTCCAAAACCCGATCAACGATGGGTGTCAGCTGCTTCATTTGGTTCAAACAAGTGGGCCCACTGGCGCCCCGATGACGGTTCCATGATTCTTCGCGTGTCATTAGGCCGCGACGGACTTGAAGTGATGCATTTCGACAATGACAAACTCATCAATCTTGCGTTGGCTGATATGAAACTTCATCTCGGAATCGATATGACGCCGTCAGAAATTCGCGTTAGCCGATGGGCAGAATCCTTTCCGCAATATCGTCCTCATCATTTTGCACGGCTTGCTGAACTAGAACACTCGCTTGGTTCTGCTGCTCCTGGAATAGTCTTTGCTGGTGCTAGTTACAGAGGTATCGGAATTCCTGCATGTGTGCAACAGGCACGTACAGCAGCCGAAGCAACACTTGCTCACCTTGCCACGCTTCATTCGTAAATGACATGAGACGGCGCTCGTTTCTTCCTGTATTCGCCGGTCTTTTGGTTGCAGCATCGATGCCTCCATGGGGTTGGTGGCCGCTTGGCTTTGTGGGAATTGCGATGTATGGCTCGGTGGCGGTACGACGCAGAGAACATTCTTTCTCGACCGGCTTTCTTTTCGCGGCTGCATGGTTTTTGCCATCAATGGCGTGGATGTGGTTCCTGTCAGCGCCTGGGTACATAGTTGCAGTACTTATTTTCTGCGTGATGCATGGCATCGCCAGTTTCACAGCAGCAAGAATCTCGACTAACGACAATTCCCACAGATCAGCTTTAGTTATTTGTCATTCGCTTGCAGAAGTGGTGCGGTTATCATTTCCATTCGGTGGCGTACCGCTAGCAACTCTCGCTATTGGGCAAGTTTCAGGTCCTCTTGCTGCTCTTTCTCCCCTAATGGGTGTCATTGGTATTACAACCGCCACGCTGTATCTCGCATTAACTCACCAAAAGTTCCGTGCAATATGCGTCGTTGGATTTTTAGTTCTTCTGGGTAATAGCTGGAATAGCACGCACTCCGCAGGGCGCACATTGAATCTTTCCATTATTCAAGGTGGTGGAGAACAAGGAACTCACGCAGTCGATACAAACCCCCGTGATGTATTTGATGTTCACATGGCTGCAACGACAACTCTCCAACCTAACCAAGAACGTGATGCAGTGATGTGGCCCGAGAATGCCATCAACATTACAAACCAAGGTCTCTTTTTTGATAGTCCCGAGTACACAGAAATTGCCCAGGAGGCAAGGCGTCTTAATGTGCCGTTCGTTGTAGGCATCACAGAAGATGCTGGTGAAGGTCAATTTACGAATGCGCAAGTTGTTGTGAACATTGATGGGTCTGTTAGTGGCCGTTACGACAAAGTACGTCGCGTTCCGTTTGGTGAGTACATGCCAATGCGATCACTGCTAAAAGCTATTGGTGCTCCGACAGACTTGGTACCGCGCGATGCACGGGCCGGCGATTCGCGCGGTTGGCTTGATGTTGCAGACACTCGCGCGAGTGTTGCAATTTCGTGGGAAATATTTTTTGGTGGGCGCGTGAATGAAGGCATTGCTGACGGAGCAACCTTCATCATTAATCCCACCAACGGTTCTAGTTACACATGGACAATTCTTCAGACACAACAAATAGCCGCATCTCGCCTGCGAGCCCTTGAACAAGGTCGCGATGTTGTACAAATTTCTCCCACTGGCTTTAGCGCCTTTATTGATTCTTCTGGCGAAGTTCACGAACGCACATCAATTAGCGAACAACAAGTGGTTGAACGCTCTATTCAGCTTCGATCAGGCCGTACTGTGTATTCACGCATGGGGAATGCGGTCTATATCTGGGCTTTATTGATTGGCTTTGCTTGGCTAGCCCGTCGCCGCGCCCGAGCCATTCGGATTGGTGCCAGTTAGCCTCTACTGCCTATGTCAGGCACCTACGACCCCAATGGCCCGTTGCGTGTTGCATACCTTACGTATCGCGGTAAACCGCATGTTGGCGGACAAGGCGTTTACACACGTCACCTCACCAAAGCTCTCGCAGATCTCGGACACACTGTTGAAGTTTTCGGTGGACAGCCGTACCCAGTTCTTGATGACCGCATCACGATGCACAAACTACCGAGCCTTGATATTTTCAACGATGCATACCCAGGTCGGATGCCCGCATACTGGGAGATCAAAACCTGGCCAGACTTTGTAGAGACTGCCCGGTACATGACAGGTCAGTTCTCGGAACCACTTGCATTTTCGAAGCGTGCGCTTCGCACTCTGACTCCTCGCGTGAATGACTTCGATCTTGTCCATGACAACCAGTGCCTTGGTTGGGACATCTTGAAAATTGAAAAGATTATTCCAACAATCGTCACACTGCACCACCCCATCACGAAAGATCGTGAATTAGAAATGAGCCATGCGCCAAGCCGCTGGAAGCGTCGCTCTGTTGGCCGCTGGTATTCATTCGTTGAGATGCAAGGAAAAGTTGCGAGCAAAATGCCACGTATTGTTGTCGTCAGCGAGAACAGCATTACTGATATCAACAAAGATATGGGCGTATCCCGTGATCGGATGCGTCTTGTGCCTGTCGGAGTTGATCCTGACCTTTTCAAGCCACTGCCTCATATCGCGCGCGAACCTGGTCGATTAATTACTACAGCGTCTGCTGACGTTGCATTAAAAGGACTTTCCTATCTACTCGAAGCGATGGCAATCTTGCGTAAAGATCGCGACATTCGCCTCACCATCATTGGTAAGCCTCGTCCTGGCCACAGCATGGACCTCATTGATTCGCTTGGATTACGCCCACATATTGACTTCGTGTCCGGGGTTACTGATGAGCGCATCGTTGAGTTGTA
>Ga0209357_1000294_pt1 | contig 19227 bp, 35 predicted proteins | sample LauGreFBDMM110SD_2_FD_187573 | JGI IMG/M metagenome (GOLD analysis project Ga0209357, IMG submission 187573) | Freshwater lake microbial communities from Lake Michigan, USA - Fa13.BD.MM110.SD (SPAdes) (version 3) | ecosystem: Environmental > Aquatic > Freshwater > Lake | place: Lake Michigan... | reverse complement strand
GCCCCCGCCTCCTCCACCGCAACAGCAGCCACCGCAGCAGCCTCCATCGACGCCGCAGCCCGGCCTCGCGCTGCCAAAAGAAACGACTGCTCAACGCTACTCTCGCAAGCTGGTTGATCGCTTCGAACGCCTGCGCGTTGTGCAGAGCCTTGGCCAACTGGCCGCTGGCTTCGAGGGTTTCTACGAGGCTGCACGTAAGTTCGACAGCCGTGCCGGCGAACTGATGCAGAAGTTCGAGCGGGACTTCGGTAAGAAGATCAAGGAGATCGCCCGCGAGGCCGGCTTCGGGATGAACGACATCGATCTGTATCTCTATTCAAAGGCAGCCCCGGAGATAAATGCCGACTTCGAGATGCGGGAAATCGGTCGTCTTGTCAGGAAGAAGGACGGCGACCCTACCCTCATGGTCAAGGTCAACGGCACGAATCCGAACTTCGACATGAACCAGCGTGAGCGGGACTGGACCCCGGATCAGCCGCGCTGGTCACACCCTGACCCGGCGATTGATGCAGCCATCCTCGCTGAATATCAAAAGACGGGCTCACCGCTTCTGTCCGCATCGGGGATCTCCAACAAAGACGCCTTTGATGAGGTAGATCAGTTGGAGAACGGAACCAAGGGGCAGGCTTGGAAAGACATTGCCAAGGTGCATCGGGACTCCGTAAAGTGGACGTTGGACAACGACGTTGCTCGCGGCGTGAAGTCGCGCAAGATTGCCGACGAAATGTTCAAGGCAATCCCTCATTATGTTCCGGTAAAGGGTGCCACCAAACCGGGGCAATCCCTCTCTGACGCCGACTTCGCTTTGATGGACGATCAGGGGGATGCTTATGAGCAGATGATGTCCGGCGGCGCCGGCTTCTCCATCACAAAGAACGAGTGGCGTCAGCGTCGCGGTCGCAAGACCTTGCCCTTCTCCCCGTATGGCACGTTCGTCTCTGACGTCGGCGCTCGCATCATTCGCGGCGAGCGCAATCGCGTCGGCCAGAAGATGATGGATTTCTTCATCGGCAATCCGTCCAATGAATGGCGCGTCTTCAGTGACCGCAATCCTCCGCGCGATAAGAACGGGAACCCCCAGCGTCCATCGCCCTTCGATCCGAACTTCATGATCGTGAAGCGCGGCGGCGATACGTTCTATGTGCGCATCAATGATCCCCTGCTTGCGAAGGCTGCGAAGAACCTGAACCCGACGCAGATGAATGCGTTCCTAGAGTTCTCAAACAAGGTGACGCGCCTGCTGTCGCGCTCGTTCACCACGGCGAACCCGGACTTCTTCGTGCCGAACATCTTCCGCGATCTGCAGTCTGCGGCGCTGAACCTCTCAGCTGACGCTCCGGGGCTGGCTAAGGCTTTCGGCAAGAACGTGAGGGACAAGAAGGTATTCCGCACTATCGCGTCGTTTGAGTATGGCGGCACAGGCGGGGATCCCAACCTGCGCAAGCAGTATGAGCAGTTCAAACTGGACGGTGGCTCAGTGTCGTGGGCGCAGCGCGAGACCCCGCAAGAGGCGGCTGCCCGCATTCAGGATGATCTGAAGACGCTCGACGAAAGGCTGAAGGACATCAAGGACGCCAAGGGCGCCAAGCAGACCATCGATGCCCTGTGGAAGCCCACGAGTAAGGGCTTCCGCGCTATGGTTGGGGCTCTGGAAAGCACTAACGCCATCTTTGAGAACGGCATCCGCTTCGCCGCTTATCGTGCCGCACTCGATGTCGGCATGACCCGCGAACAGGCGGCCATGATCTCGCGCGAGGCGACTGTGGACTTCAACCGGCGCGGCGAGGCCGGCGCTCTATTGAACGCTCTGTACGCCTTCTTCAATGCCGGCATTCAGGGTAGCGTCCGCACGGCACGGGCGCTGTCGAATAACCCGTTCAAGACCGGCAAACTGTCTACCACGCAGGCGGCTCTGCTCGGCATGATGAGCACAGCTGCCATGCTCGCGGCTGCCAATGCGGGCATGTCTGACGAGGACGATGACGGCAAGCTGTTCTGGGATAAGATCCCGGACTACGAGAAAGAGCGCAACCTCATCATCATGAACCCTATCAACGGGAGGAGCTATTTGAAGATCCCGATGCCATACGGCTTTGGCTTCTTCCCGTATCTGGCAACCCGGACGATGGATGCCGCCCGTCGCGGTGACGACCTTGGCGCCGCTGGGATCGACATCGTGACTGCTGCGCTCGGGAACTTCTCGCCAGTGCAGTTCAGTGCCGGCAATGCCACAAGCTCTGTCGCGCGGGCGGCAACGCCAACTGTGTTTAAGCCGTTGACCGAACTCGCCTTGAATGAGAACTTCATGGGCAAGCCGATCTACAACGAGCCGTTCGACAAAGGGCAGTCATACGCCTCTGTGGCTCGATACAATACGCCCGAAGGCTACAAGGAATTCTCTCAGTTCCTGAACGACATAACCGGCGGCGAGGGCAAGGTTAAGGGCGGCTTGAACGTGCCCGCCGAGAGCTTCGAATATCTCCTAGAGTTCTCCCTTGGCGGCGTGACCAACCTCGCCAAGTCGCTCTACCGGACAGGGGCGGAAGGCGATCCTCTTGCCGCTCCGGCTGTTCGCCGTCTTGTCGGCCAGCCCGGTAAGGGCAGGAACGTCGGTGAGTATTACGAGCGCGAAGAGAAGGCGCGCGTTGTAAATCAGCAGCTGAAGGATTCGACCGGGGCTGAGCGTCGGGCGCTGATTGAAAAGTTTCCGACGGAAACCAGCCCACGGATTCAGTCGGCCCTGACCTCGACGCGCGCGGCGGTTAAGAAGCTGAACGAAGAGCGCAAGCGCATTCAAAATCTGGACATAGATGAGGGCACGAAGGCGGAGCGGCTTGAGGTTCTTCGGGAGCGGATCGACGGTGAGTTCGTGCGCTTCAACCGGGTCTATAATCAGGTGGAGCAGGCGACCCGTTAAGGCCGCCTGCTTCATCACTCAGAACGGGACGTCGTCGTCCAGCGGGGCCGGAGCGGGGCGCTGCGAGGCCGCCCCCGACCGCTGCTGGGTGGGCTGGCCACCTTCCTGCTTCGGCTCATACATCGAGATGATGATGCTCTCACGGTTGTCGTTGCCGCCGACGCCAGCCGGATTGAACGTGCGGTCGAGCAAGATGTAGGGACCGTTCTTCCCGTCCATCACGACGCCGACGTTCTTGAAGCGACCCTTGGTCTGGCCTTGGCCGTCAGTGTATTCGCCAACCTTGACGACCAGATCGTATTTCTTAGCCATTCACTCTCTCCTCAGTTAAACAGTTTGCGCAGCTTCAAGGCGCCGCGCGGAGCCATGAGTTCGGCTTCATCGAGATAGCCGTTGTGCAGTTCCTGCCACTCGCCGCGCTCTTCCGGTGTCAGCTTCGCAACGATGTCGTATGCCGCCTCGCACCAGCCATCCCAATCGACCATGTCGCCTTCTTCCTGCGGCTCCAGAATGTCGATGTGGAGTTCCTTCTTCTGGCGCGGCGCTGCCGTTGTCTTGGCGGCCAGCTTCTCTTCGAGGTTCTGCACCTGCACTTCCGCAGCCGGGGTCTCATCGAAGTCCGTGATGTCGACCTCGCTGCCGGCATACTCGTCAGCCTCGATCACGCCTTCCGCCTGATTGTCCACGGCCACGGCACGCTGCGCTTCGGTCGAGAGCGGCATATACTTGCTGGCGCGGCGAACCACGGTCTTGCGCCACATCTCGGCCTCGTCCGTCTTCCACGGGCCGACGATGTTGCCGTCCTTGGTCTTAGCCGATGAGCGGTCACGGATGGCAAGGATCTGCTCCTTGTTCATCACCTCGAACTGCGTCTCGCCGTTCTTCAGCTTCCACACGCAGTAGGCACCGACCATCGCGCCGCGATTGGACAGGCCGTGCTTGTGAACGATGCGCGAGTCCAGCCCCTCTTCCACCTCGAACACATCGTTCTCGTGGACCAGCCGGCTCTCGATCTTCAACACGTCACCGGACTGCATGGCCAGCTTCATCAGGCCCTTATAGCGGGGCCGGAACTGCGCCACGTTCTTCTTCAGGCGGCTGTCCCACACCTTCAGGATGTCGGCCTCACCCATGCTCTTGTTGAGGCTCAGGCCCAGTTCTGCGGCGCTCAGGCACGCCTTCAGGAGCGAGCCGCGATCACACTCCAGCAGGTCCATGTTGTCCGCCACAGCGGCCACGACGATGCCTTGGAACTTATCGACGGTCATGGCCTGCGGGAGCAGGCTGCGCAGGTGGCTCTCGCGCATGGCGAGTTCCTGCTTGAACCGATCCATCGGCTTGGCGGGAAGGTTACTTGTTTGCATTGCTCAGTTCCTCTTCAAGATCTTCGATCATGAGTTCGATGGCGCGCTCGACCGTAGCGCGCAGGGTGGGTTTCAGTGGATGACGCCCAGCCAGTGAGCGAAGCTGTGCCAGCAACATACGGTCGACCCGCATCATCACGCTGTCTTTTCTAATCGTAGTGTACCTTATCATTTAGACACCGTTACTTTCTTGTAGCCAGAACGGGCGCCGTAGAACGATCCGATCATCTGCTCTGTGATCTCGGTGCCAACCGACGCCTTCACAGTGCTGATCGACAGCTTGTGGTCGCCGCACTTGACGACGGCCTTCTCCTGCGACGTGTTCATCTTCCCCATCGCCTCAATGCTGAGGGTCAGAAGCTCGGTCTTCGCTGCCTCCTTCTTGGCCTTGGCCTCCTTCTCAATCGCAGCGTTCTCCAGATACGTCTGGAACAAGTGGGCATGCTCCGTGGTGAGCGTCACCTCAGACATCGGCACGAAGTCCAGCAGGCGCACGACGGCGTCCCCGTCCCTGTCAAAGTCTACGGGGGGCTCCGCCCAACAAGCTACACTGTCCCAGAACAAACCGACATGAGATTTAATTTTCGAAATTATCTCTTCGCTGCGAGGGATCTTCATGCGGCGTGGCTCGTTCCGCAGCAGCGCAATCAGCCAGCCATACTCAGCACCAGTGCATGCCATCTGATGCTGAACCTGCAGGACATAATTGTCGGGAGCGCAGGTGATCGTCTCACCTTCGTATTCCCAGCCGTCACCGTGAGCCGACCACTTGATCTCGACCGGGTGGCCACCGTCCGTCTGGAAGTCCAGCGATGCGCCCATGCCGGGGCAGTCGTCCGCCGTGAAGTAATCGACGACCTTGTCGATCTTCATGTCCCAACGGTGCGCCGCCCAGTTAGCGATGCCGCTTTCGAGGAAGGTGCCGGCCTGAACAGACTTGTTACCCGAGAGATCTTCGGGCGGCAACTTGCCAGACTTCTCCATCCACAACTGCCAGAGCGTCGTGAACGGGGACATGTCGAAGAGCGCGGCGACTTCGCTTGCGCCAATGTGTTTGGATCTTAACTCGTGCCAATGAATCTGGTCACGTACAGATACTGCTACCATGTATGCCTCCGGTATTGTTGTTGTCGGCCTACGCACATACGACTGTCTACGGATTTATGTCAAGCCCCTTGTAAACATCATCGAGAGAACGGGCTAAGATGTAGATTCCGCCACGTCTCTCCCATGCGACCTGCCATGCGGCCTGAACCTGACGCTGCTTGCCACGCTGTGTTTTCACCTCAATAGCGAACGCGCGCCCGGGGGTGATGACGCCCAGCAAGTCCGGGGTTCCCTCTGGCGCCGACTGAATCACGCGCTGTCCACCGTCCAGAGGGCGAAACTTACCGACGTTGATGCGGAACATCATGATTTCCGTGCGTTGGCCCAGAGCGAGGCGAATCTCGGCTTGTAGGATTGCTTCTTTCACTGGATCGTCATCCCTTCGTTCTCGATGGTCAGCGATTCCATCGCGGCACTGACAGCGGCAGCCATTGCAACGAGACACCTGTCCGCATGTATCCCATCGATGCCGCGCTCTTCCTGCCATTCATCCAGCGCCCGCAGCAGCCCATCTGACAGCGCGTGTATCAGCGACAGAGGGATCAATATCGTGTCGCGCTCTGACCCGTCCCATTTATCGTCTTCCATATCGATACCCTCTCTTCCTGAGTAAGCCCATTCGTGGTCGGAATGTTTCGTGTTCCCACTTTCTTCGCAATCCGCGCGGCCTCCTGACCGCAGATGACATTGTATGCCCAGAGCGTTGGGTTCTTATATCCACGCTTGCGCCCGACGCTGATCAGCACCTTGAACTTGTTCTGGAGCATGCCCTCGTCGGTCGTGATGTCCTTCTCACCCTCGCGGGCCATCATCACCAGATCGCCATCGACGTGCTTCACAACGCGCGGCTTGACCGGATAGACGTAACCACACACTGGGCAGGTCGGGCTCGGCTTGTGCATGGCGAAGCAGGCAGTGCATGTCCGCACCGTCTCCGCCTTGTCGCCCTTGCCACGACCCTGAACGAACCCATCGGCCAGCGTCCACTCGCGGTCGTCGTCGATGAACCCGTGCCGCGCCGTGTTGCCGGCGTGATCGAGGATGATGGTCTTCTCCTTGTCAGGGTGTGGCCTGATTGCGCGCCCGCACTGCTGCAGGTATAGGCCCAGAGACTTCGTCGGGCGCAGTAGGATTGCCACCTCCACCGCTGGCAGATCGAAGCCCTCGCTCACCAGATCGCAGCTGGTCAGCACCTGCACCCGGCCTTCCTCGAACGCCTTCAGGACGCCGTCGCGTTCCTCTTCTTTCATGCCCCCGTCGATGTGGCTCGCGGTGAATCCTGCTTCCCGGAATTCTGCAGCCACATCCTTAGCGTGCCTCACGCTCACGCAGAACGCGATAGCCTTCTTGCCCGGCGCATACTTCCCGTAGTGCTTGACCGCGCTGCCGGTGATGACGGTCTTAACCATCGCCTCCTCAAGCTGCTTCTGCACGTAGTCGCCCATGCGGGTGCCGACGCCGTCCAGATCCGGCGCACTCGGCGCATAGACCACGGCATGGGATAGGAACCCTTGAGCGGTCAATTCTGCCACCGTAGGACCCATCACCATGTCGCTGAACATCTGACCCAGCCCCTTGCCGTCGAGGCGCTCAGGCGTGGCTGTGACGCCCAATACGCGGGCGCTTGGGAATCCAGCGACGACCTTGCCCCAGCTGGAGTCAGGCGTGAAGTGATGGGCCTCGTCGCCGATGATTAGATCGAACGGTTTGATGCCCTTCATTCGCTTCACCAGAGTGAATACGGATGCCACGACGACGTTCGCCGTTGGCACCCCACGGTATCCGCCCGTCATCACCGCATGCGCTACACCGACCTTCTTCAAGGCATTGCTGATCTGCTTCAGCAGTTCGCGGCGGTGGGCCACGATCAGGATGCGCTTGTTGTTCCGCGCCATGCCGGCGGCGATGTATGAGAAGATCACCGTCTTCCCGCTCCCGGTCGGGCTGACCAGCAGCGTGTTCTTGTAACCAGCGCGAAAGCTATCGCGCACCGCCTGCACGGCGGATTCCTGATAATCTCGAAGCTGCATTGTATGTCCTTGTTTGGCAGACATCTTGGCCCGGTCTGCCAGCGGGGGGCGACGTGTCGACTCCCCAATATTGGGGAATCTTCCCGACACGTCCAAGTCAGTCGCGCGGATCGCGCACATCCTTATTCGTCATTCGCATGACCACACTTCTGTGGATTTCTTGAGGTGCGGCCAGCCCTTGTCAACGGTGAATGACCGCTCCTCGAACAGCAAGCTGTTCGTCGGCACAATGGTCAGTCGGTCACGAACGGTGCGGATGAACATGAACTCTTTCCCTTGGCTGGGATCGTGCGTGAATGCATCGCCTTGAGGCACCGCCGTAAACAGATACTCGCCGGCCTCTCCGCCCTTCACCTTCACCCGTAGCCCGTCCAGATAATCATAGACCAGCAGCGAGAAGTCCCTGCCGTAGCAATCCCACACCTGCGCCTGCGGCAGCGTCCAGTCAGTGCAGGCCGGCTGGGGGCTGAACGCGATGGAGTGCGGCGGCAAGCCACGATAGAAGGCGCCGCACTCCAGCATCACATGGCAACCCCATGCACGGCCCGGATGGCTGTGCAGGCCGAACCATACTGCCGGCTCATACCCGGTGCCATGTTCGCGCAGGAAGGAGGAGTCCACCCAGACGTAGTAGTGGCGCGGTAAAGATCCGCTGGAACTACTCATGACCAGATGTCTTCGCGAAGCATGGCGTTCGTTTCCTGCTCAGTCGCTTTGTTGCGAACGATCAGGTAGAACGCCAGTGCGAACGTCGCCACCATGATGGCCATCAGGGTTAGACCCCCCATCTTCAGGCTTCGATCTTCAGCGGGCAGATGCGATAGCCCACGTTCAGAACGGTGCCGTTGTCGTAGCGGCAGAAGTGGTTGCCGTTGGCATACCATTCCGCAACGAGGTAGCTCGACAGAGCCAACGCCGGGGTGGCGGCGGTCACTGCAATCACGGCAGCGATAATCAACTTCTTCATGATGCTCTCCTGTTGCTCAGCTTACTCGTAACGCCACACGCGCACACCGCCATCGGCCAAGCGGACGATGAACTTCTTACCGTAGCGCCGGCCAGCATGCGACGCAGTGCTGGTCATCGAGCGGAGCGGTGCGCCCTCGACGAAGAAGCTCTGCCCCACCTCCAGCTTCGTCCACGGATACTTCGGACGCCGGCTGCTCGGCTGGCGTGCCGCCGGGATTGCGAAACCATCTTCAACTTGAAACGTCATTCTGTCCTCCGGTTTTTTAAACTTATAAGTCACGGCGATACCGCTCATCCTTAAATATCACGTTTGCTTCATCAGAGCTAACACCAAACGTGTATGTCAACTCATGCGGCTCACGTTCCATCAGCGTTGAATCAGGCCATCCGCGCACTGTCTGGAGTGCAAGCTCGTAGCCCTTCGATCTCTTCTTCAGTCTCATAATCCTACTGGCCACTCATGCTTCGGTAGATAAATCCCACGCGACATAGACCCCTTGAAGCGGAGCGAATTATCGCTCTTCCGCGCACTCGGATGGCGCAGCAACACGCCCGACCAACCTTCGTAATAGACCGACGTCTGCATGATCTTGTTCAGGGCAGCGATACTCTGGCCAATCCACACTCCGACCGCCAGCCCATGCTCGATCTCAACCTTCAAACCGACGCGCGCCAGCGACTCGTCCGCAATTTTCAGGCTCACATCTGCGTTCTCATGCCGGGTAAGAGCAATGACCAGAAGCTCACCAATCGTCCGGTCTTGCACACCGTGCAGGGTTTCAACGCGGATCGCACTCTGCACGATGTGATCGAGCAGCACCCGGTCTTCGCGCTCCGCCTTCACCTGCAGGAACTCGTCGAGGTTCACCGTGTTCAGATACTTCTCGCACTGCTTCATGTCCAAACGCTTCGTCGAATAGAGGCTGTAGCATCCGGCCATCAGCGTCCCCAACTGGTCGCCGATACGGCGGTTGGCCAGAACGGTGGCAATCGTTTCCTTGAAGACCAAGATGTTGTGGCGCAGCGTGAACAGGTTGTGCAATTGGCGACCCAGCAGGCGCTGCGGCATATCCCTTGGGATCGACGAAGCCAGCGCCACGAAGTCCTTGAACTCCTCCTCCTTCTTGCGCCGCTCCTCCCGCGTGAAAGAGTCCAGCGGCTTGATCGTCAGCACCGCGGTGCGTGTTAGATCGGCGGCCTCCTTCAGGCCCACGCCAATCGACGACATCAGGAACGAAGACCTCATGGTGAACGCCCGCGCTTGGTGGTTCGCTGACCCCTTCAGGATGCGCCCCCGCCCCTCGGTCGACGCCTGCCGCATCAGATCCATCACGGCCTTGCGCCGCGCCGCAGCCGCCATCTTGTTCTCTTTCTCGTCGCCCTCCGCTTCGTCGAACACCACCGGCATGGCATCGTTCTGCACCACCTGCCGGATACCGGCCTCGGTCGTGGCGCCCAGCGGATAGATCGCCAGATCGCCAAGGCATGCGCCGGCCACCGTGTTTACCACTGTGGACTTCCCTGACCCTTGGTTACCCGTAACCCACGCATGGGTGCGCCAGTCCAGTCCGCCGCACACCACCGCCGTTGCAATCCAGCCAGCCAGCAGGTCGCCATAGATCGGCGCATCCCAGCGCACCTTCCCGCACAGTTCGCGGATCATGCGGCCATCGTCGTCGCTCGCCATTGCCTCAAAGTTATCGACATTCAGGATCAGGTCGCGGCCCTTTTCGTAAATATACTGGCTCTTCAGGCGGACGTGCGAAACCTCCCGCAGTGGCACATCAGGCCGGCTAACCAAGAGCTTGTTCCCGGAATTAAGTATCGCACGCATGTCTTCATCACTCTTGGGATCCAGCCACACGCCGCGCCCGCGCAGTTTCGTCGCGTCATACACCCCGGCCTTGTTGCACTGCTCCATCAGCATCACGCCAGATGCAACCCAGTCCACGTTCTTGCCGTCTTCTTTGCCCTGCAGCCGACCCCAGTGATTGACGTCGCCGTGGATGTTCATACACCCCTTCTGACTCATCAGGCGGTCAGGATCGAACACGATCACCTGCTGCTGGTTCTGCAGCATCAGCATGAATTTGTTGCGGTCATGCCCCAGCGGTCGCCACTCACGCGCGGCCTCCTCGTCAGGGTCATCGCTCTCCAGCGATGTGATATCGACAACCATCTCTGGCACCGCCGCGCGTGTCATTTCCCGGCGCAAGATGTCCGTGATCTGCTGCGGCTTCACCTTCAGCGGCAGCGCATCGGCGAGATCCCACCCGTCCGGGAACACCACACTCAGCGTGACAATCGATACCGGCACACGGTGCTGGCCCAGTATCTTTTGAATCTCCAGCGCCGCCTCGATCCCCGGCGTGTCATTGTCCGGCCAGACCACACAGCTATGCCCATCGAGCAGGCTCCAGTCCGTCTGATCGACAGCCTTCGCCCCGCCCTGCCACGTCGTAATGACCCAGCCCTCAGGCAGATATTGCGCTGCACCATCGGCGGCCTTCTCGCCCTCGACGATCAGGACAGGCGCAGTCGGCGATGCCGCCAGCAGGTCGCCGTTATACAGCGGGCGTCCCTTGCCGAACCCGGACGTGAGAAACTTCTTCCCGTCCCAGATAATCGGCCTGATCTCTTTACGCCCACCCGGCGGATTCCACCGCGCCACCGCCCCGAACGCCGCGCCATCAGCCATGCGGTAAATCCACATCGCATCAGGCTCCGGGCCAAGAGACTTCCGCAGCGAATCAGGGATCACCACCGGCTCAGGCATCGGCGTGACAATCTCCGCCTTCGCCGTGATGTCCTCAGCAATCGCCAAAGCCTTCAGGTCTACCTTACGCATGGGTCAGGCCAAGCATCTCGGCGAACCCAGCAATCGTTTCCTGTAGGCTGTCGCCAAACAGTTTCATGGACAGGTCAATCATGTCGCCCTTCTCGCCCGTCGCGAAGTCGCTCCAGCGCCCGGTGCTGAACGATACGCCCAGCGAGGGGTTCCGGTCGTCACGCCACGGCGCACATGCCAGATACCAACCGCCCTGCCGCTTGCCACCCGGCAACCAGTCTCTGCACAGCGCCTCGATGTGAGACGGGCTCAGGCGATCCTTGATTTCACGAATTGAGTATGACCGGGGCTTGACGGATGCAGCGGGTGCAGAGGGGGGAGCGCGCCTCCCGCCGCTTCTGTGGTTTTTAGGCAAGCCTTGGACATTGCCACAGTTCCCGGTCATTTCGATTTTATCCCTCTATCATCGCGCCGTCAAACGCGGGGTGCCAATGCTACAGTTTTAAATTAAACTGACAAGCCTATCAGCAAATTATTCCTCATCGTCGGCATCGTAAACGCCGCTGACAAAGCTAAACCTATGGAAACGCTCAGGGAATTCCGACAACACATAGGTGTGACCCTGCGTGTCCTTCCACTCCCCGGTCTTCACCATCCAGATCCGAAACATCAGCGCCTCTGGATCAACCTCTATGTCCCACTGCTGAGACTGCTCGTTCGTGCAGTTACCCAACAGCATGACCGGCTTCCAGCCCTTACGCAGGGTGCAATCCATCTCGCAAATGATCATCTCGGTCGCGCTCACAGGCTCCAGCACCTCGAACGGCAGGATGCCGCCGTCCTCGGCGTGGCGATTCGCATACCGCATCAGCCCGCCCTCGCCTCAACCGCACGGCGCAGCATCAGCGGGGTGAATCCCCACAGACGCTTCGCCTCGCTGTAGTGCTTCACCAACTCCGCAATCTCAGCGTCCACAGAATCCATCTGCTCCTTCAGCACATCGCGCCTGTCGAATGTCGCAGCCGCAGCCGCGATCACATCATGCTCCGTCATGCTCCCCCTCCCTCTCAATTCTTCGCCGCTGGCCGCATGCCGTATTCCCGGAGCAAGTCCAGCGCCCGCTCCATCTCGGCATACAGGCGCCCCGGTATGATGCTGTCATCCGTGAAGGCGTCGAAGGCGTCCACCAGATTGTCCAGCGCCCGCAGCACCCGGCCAGCATCGCGCGCTGTCAGGTCGCCCGGCTTCTCCAGATGCATCGCGCCAATCAACTGATCTCGCGTGATCGACTTCAGCAGGTCGCCCAGTTTCTCCCACGCATCCTGCTCATCCTCGGCCCTGATGCCGAAGCACAACGTGAATTCATGATGCTTCATTCTATGTCCCCTTCCCAATCCAGATCAACACTCAGTCCGTGAATCGCGTCACGCAGATCCTTCGGCAGCGCCTCGGGATCAACCAACACGCCCAAGATCTCAAGCTCATCGATTTCAGCGGTCTCCTGCACAGGCTCCCACCATGATGGTGAGCGCGGCACACCGTAGTCGGCGCGCTCCATCTGGCAGACGAACAACACCCGCAGATCGTCGCTCTCGTATTTCGCAGTCGCGATCATCTCATTCACTCCTTCACAGTGATAAAGCTGCTCGTCGGTATCAACACCACGCGCTCAACATCGCGGCTGTCGCCCCGGTCATAGCGGCCCCCGGTGGATACCGTGTGTTCAACAGGCACCTGAACGATGCCCAGTTCATCCGTCCACTGCACCGCCAGCAAAGCGTCGGCGCCCCTCGCATCGATGGCGCAGAGTGCATTGTATTTGCCCTCACTCAGCAAATACGTTTCGTATCGCGCGCGCTCATTGCGACGGATTTTGATCTCAACCACACAGGGGCGCGGCTGGCGGCGGAACACCGCATCGTATGGCGCGAACGGGTCTCTGGGCGCAGTGGCCGTCAAGCCGAACGCGCGCTCCAGTTTTGTGATGACGCCTGCTTGATTGCTGCGGTCGGCATCGCTTTCGTAGATGGGTCTAGTCATTCCCCCTTCTCCTTCTTCCTCTGCTTCAGGTGCGCCGTGCTCCGCGCCCTGCCATTCGCCACAGCCCGCGCGTGTATCTCTGGCCGGTGCTTCCGCAGCATCATGCTGAACCGCGATCCGCAGCCGTAGCCACAGGCGCGCCCAAGCTCTGCAAGGGTCAGGGTCTCATCATACTGGCCCGCAACAGGCAGCGTCCGCGATGTGGCAGACCGATAGTGCAGCCCGGTGCTGTGGCGCCATTCCCTGACCTTCCGCACGTCAACGCCATACTGAGCCGCCAGATCATCGTTGTTGCGCCCCGCGAAGGTCGCGAAATCGTGCGGCACAGGGTTGCCCTTTGCCACGAGCGAATTCACCTGTGACAAGTGCGACCGCGCCCGCTCAGACAAGCGGATCGGCGTCAGCTTCTGCCCGTCCCACCACATGAACCTGCGGTCGTGGATAATCACACGCCTATCCGGCATCACCGCTTCCTCACATCACTTTGGTTGGCGGGGTCAGTCGGCGAGTGCGACGGTGGCGTCAAAGATGTGATCGGCAAAGCCAGCAAAATACCAGCCCGTCACGGTGCTGTTAGGCATCTGACCGTAAGCGTGGACTTCGCCGTTGCGAGTGATGCGGATGCGCTCTGCTCCGACATAAGCGATGATGGCAGCGCGGTTGGCCTTAGTCATTGGTCTGCTCCTTAGATCAGGTCAGCGACGGTTGCGCCGTCGAACCACAGGTTGTTGATGGCGTCCACCGCGCCTTTGATCCGTTCGCCAGATGCCATGCGAATCTTCAGCGCCTCGTTCAGCGCGGCCAGTTCGTCGGCGGTGTAAACGTAATCCGTGTTATCGTGCGTGAACATCACTCCGTCCCCTCTACCTTGTTAATCAGCTGCTGCACGTCATACAGCAGGCGCGCCGCGCCATTCGGCTCCATGCCGCCGTAGCCGTCCGATTCGTAATCGGCATACCGATCCAGAAATTCGGCGCACTCGGCCAGCATATCCAACAGTTCTTCGATCATGAAACAGCCCTCTCCTCCACACAATCCATCGACAACTTGCCCATGTATCGCTTGAACCCGCGCACCCGCTCCCGGACGATGTCCAGAGCATGGCTGTGGTCAACGGCGCTCACGACCCGGCGGCAGGACGCCATGTGGCCCGTCCATGTCGCGTAGTGAGCGGTCACAATAAACGTCATTGTCCCTGCTCCGCGCGATAAGCATCAGCCAGCTTGGCCAGCATCATGCGCGCCTCGAAAAGCGCGTCACGCGCCATATCATCGTAACTGTTGTCGATAAACTGATCGGCGCTGTCATAGCAGCACCCGCCCAGATATGACGTGCCAAGCCGAATGCCAAACTTGCTGGCGGTCACCCGCGCCACGAACCACAGCAGATCACCGCAGCGGATGCTGGCATACAATTCTGCGTCCGCAGCGTCATCGCCCGTGGCGAAGTGATCCTCCGGCGCATCATCCTCCGGCGTGAAATGCAGTTCCAGCAGGAAGCCATCGCGCTCCCGCAAATCGATCAGTTCCCAGACAGTCATACGTCCGCCTCCTCGCGCCAATCCTCAATCATGTGTCGCGCAATCTCGCACCAGTTTACATCCGCCAGAAACGCCAGCGCATAATCCAGCACCATCCCGGAACCCTGCTCAGACAGCAAATCTTCCGCCCAGAACCGCAGCCGCTGGCCCAGATCGTATGCATCCAGATCGTTATCGCTGGCGAAATCGCCACCGTCGAACATCTCCAGATTGATCCTCCACGTCGCGTAATTCGTCCAACCGTTGTAATCGCTCATGCTTCTCACTCCTCGATGATGTCCACAGCCTCAACCGTTTCCTCTACGTCAATCTCCAGCACCACCAACTCAGCAAACGATAGGTCGCGCTCATCGTTCAATTCCATTGTGATCCACGGCTTCACCCAATTGCCATCCGGCAACAGCCACGCGCGACCGCATCCGTCATCCAACGATGCGCTCCCATCCGGCAGCGTCAGTGTTACGCTCAACGTCAAATTCACAATCATCGTCATTCCCCCTTCGCTCTAGCAATCGCAATCGCGACAGCGTCCCTCAGCCCAAACATGCAATCATCAGCCCATGCATCAAACAGCATCGCGTCCCCGTCCCCGTCCCAGTCGGCGGGATAAACGCCAACGTGCCAATCTTCCCATGTTGGCACATCAGAGCCAGCCTGCGACGATACCCACACATAGGCTCCAGACGGCAGATACAGGGACAGCAGATGGCATCCGCCACCCGTGTGTTCGACCTCGAAGCCTTCCCCGGCCAGAATATTATCCAGCATAAACAGCCTCCCTGCTGCGGTTGCTTGCGTCCAAATAGATCGAGTACAGCCCCAGCGACGGATAAGCGCGATCCATGCGGCTCACCTGTGCGCTGATGCCGCTCACCCAGCGGAACCCGCCCATAGGATCACTCGCCGCGATGGGTGCGAACGCCAGCGCCGCATCACGGCCCATCTGCCGCGCCCAATCCTCCAGTTCACGAACAAACATCATCCCTGCTCCTTGATAGCGACAGCCTCGGCGACAAGCTCGACAGCGATGGCATACAGCGCCTGCTGTCGGTCATAGTGCGCGTTGTGGTCGGTGGTGTAGCGATCAATGTCGCCCGGATAATCCCGACCGTGGGGCGTCACCTGCCCCAGCATCTTGATGGCAGCGATCAAGAGATCGTAGGCTTCGCGGCGCGGCTGGATCAAATCATCCGCGCTGCTGCCATTGAGGTTCAACGTGGGTGTGATCATGCCCCTCACTCCGGATAAAAACAGAGGTCGAAACTGTAGTGCGGCTCCGCAAAGATACCGCACTGGCCCAGCGCCTCACTGGCAACGATAGCCCACTCATACGGGCCAGCCTCAAACGATATGCGCCAACTGTTGCGTTCCCGCCGGATGGAGCATTCGACCGCCGGGTCGCAGCCGATGTCAGCCGCGAACTTGCACATCGCCTTGTAGGCGGCCTGCGCCCGCCCCTTGCAGCTTTTGCGCTTGCTGGCGGCCAACGCGACCTTCTCAGCGATGAGCGCGGCACCGTGGCCATAGTAGTAGCCCTCGTTCTTGCGGGCATAATCCAAATTCAGCATCACAATCTCCCTCAAACAGCGGCCAGAACGGCCAAGATGATAACAAGCGCGGCAACAGCCAGCGCAGAGTGAAGGCGGCTTTCGGTCATGCCACAGCCTTCACGATTGCGTAGGACGGTGGCACCGCCAGAACCCGACCAATCAGATCGGCGCACCATGCCCGGTTGAACGGACAATCAATAACCCTCCACATCATGCCGCCTCCCTGTAATGCTTCGCGCCCGCCCCATGCGGTGCAATCTGGATCGATACTGGCGAGGCGCTGGTGGCCCCCATGCACAGCCGGCAAGCCGCGCACTGCGTCCGCTTGCCCGCCTCTTCACTGGCAGGACAGTTGATCTCACGGCCCTTCTCGGCAGCCTGTCCCACCCGAAACGTGCGATAGCCGCGCAGCCATGCCGCCTTGGCGTCCGCCACCGTGTCGGCGCTGGCCATGACAAGCCGCGCCCAGCCAGCCGCAGCCGTCCGCCACTGGTGGGTGTAACCCGTCCAGCCAGCCGCCTTCGAAATCAGCGCCTCCCAAACTGCAATCGGAACCGCAGCCGGATCACCGTATGTGCCAAGGCGCACCATCTTGCCCGCGACAATGTCCGCCACAGCCTCCGGCGTTGCCGCCGGATAAATGCCGCGCTGGTATGACCGGAACACAACCGCCGGCCCGTGAACGAGCGTGACATAGCAAGAGCGCCCACCGCCCTCCCCATCGCCGCGATGCACACAATCGCCGCAGATCGATTTATCCGCGCCCGTCCGCACCGCTTCAACCGGATGCATGTCCGGGCGGATGATGTAGGTCTGCACCATCTTGCCGGTCTTGCTGTTGCGGCTCCCGGCAATGCCCGTCACAACCGCAATGATGCGCCCACCGTCAATGGCGGACGGCCCGTCATAAATCACGTAACCCGATATCTTGCCAACAGACATGTAACGTCTCCCTCTTCAAACGGCCCGTCAGAACCGTCACGCAACCCATAATTCCGGCTGACATTTCTCACAACAACAAACAGCACCGAAATCGGATTAATTTATGTTCACAATCGGATCAGCAGGGAAACAGCCCCAGATTATGCCGAAAAACCCCCAAAACACCCCCGAAATCAGGCTAAGTCATTGAAACAACTCATGTAACAGGTCTGTTTCACCCTAAGTGGCTGATAATGCAGGTGAAAACTTAGCGGTAAAACAGAATGAAACACTTTAATGTGACAGAATTAGGCGTTGATATCATTGGATAAAATGCCTGAATTTTCAAAATGTCACGGATTTTCGAAAAACATAACCCTATATATGATCACCCCCCCCTACTGTATTATGTATACAACTCACCACCCTACTGGGGTTATATATCTCTAAATCTCGTTTCATTTATAATAATAATAAGAAAAGGGGAGGTTTTTCAAGGGCTTGGAGTGAAACAGGCGCTGTGACAAACGCCGTTTTTCTGTTTCAAAACACCGTTTTTTGCCGTGAAAACAGCCACTTAGCCCGTGACACAGCAGATAGGCGCTGTCTGTCGCGTCAGCAGGCGCTGCAACAGGCGGGCGGCCAGATATGCTCCGGCGGCATGGCCGATTTTAAGGCCCGCTGAACGCCTCTCTGGGGCTGGGGGATGTGGGGGCGCTGGCGACAGACAGGCGCTGTCAGCGCGCCTCTGGGGCTGCGCAGCGGGCAAAAAAAAGCCCGGCGCTAAGGCCGGGCTAGTTGGGGCTGGGGGATGTGGATCAGGCGCTCAGGCTGCAGGCCTTCAGGAACACGGCCCGGTTAAAGCGCGGGTTATCATTGGCCAGTGCATCGGCCACCCGCAACGCCACCCTGTGCGTTGCTGCCGCCTCCCTGTCTGGCGGCACAATGCCGGTCTCTGGATCGGTAAGCAGCGTCTCCCGGATGGCGGCTGCGATAAGGATATAATCTTTGCGTGTCATGGTCTCTTGCTCCTGTGGTGGTGGTGGGCCGGCGCTGGGCCGGCCCTGTGGTGGTTAGATCAGATTGCGGCAATCGCGCTGCTTGTCGGCCATGAAGGCCTTCATGATGCGCGATTGCCACTTGCTCAGGGTGACGTTCGAAACGTTTGTGGACAGGCCTATGTGCGCCTTTACCATCTCCGGCGTGATCAGCAGATCATCACCGTTGCCATCGTAAACAATGGAACCGCGCAGGCCCTCAAGAACCTTAATGCGCTGATAGAAATCGGGCCAGTTGGCCTCAGTGATGCGGCCCATATCGCAAAGCATTGTATACCAGATCAGGCCTTCTGTTACTGGGGAGAGACGGCGCGCGCCCTCCTCTCCGACATAGCAAACTGCCTTGTGGTCGGTGACGTTCAAGAGGTTCCAATCTAAAGACATGTCTGTTGCTCCTTGTGCTGTGGTTAGCGTTGTGCGGCGCTGGCCAGCGCCTCGATTTCGGGCTTGTCGGTGTAGTCCGCGATAAGCTCCTCGCCGGTTTCGTCGTTGCCCCAGATAAGGCAGAGCGCGCCGATACGTTCCCCGGCGCTGTCGCGGATCAGCAGCGTATCTTCCTCAGTGCTGGCCAGCGCCTCAAGTATCTGGCGTTCCTGACGCGACCGCTTCACGGTATATTCCTCGCCGTCATAAACGGAGACGGTATAGCCGGCATTGATCGCGGCCCGCACCAACCGGGTGGCCACGCCGCGCTCGCCGGCTGTTGTATAATCTTTGTTCATCTAGTTACCTTTCCACTTAGATCGGGCATAGCGCCCAGCGCCATCAATACAGCAAACAGCAACAGCGTCAACAGGGGTTGTCATCGCCCTGGTGCAACATGCTGCGTCCCATGTCAGCAAGGCCGCCCTGCCTGTTGCCGGCTGGGCGCCCCGGCTGGCGCAGCTGGCGACACCCCCACCCACCCACTTTGCCCGGCTTGCCGGCGGTTTTATCCTAAATA
>Ga0209357_1000286_pt1 | contig 19520 bp, 16 predicted proteins | sample LauGreFBDMM110SD_2_FD_187573 | JGI IMG/M metagenome (GOLD analysis project Ga0209357, IMG submission 187573) | Freshwater lake microbial communities from Lake Michigan, USA - Fa13.BD.MM110.SD (SPAdes) (version 3) | ecosystem: Environmental > Aquatic > Freshwater > Lake | place: Lake Michigan... | reverse complement strand
GCTTTCTTAGCTGGGACGGCTTTCTTAGCAGGGACAGCTTTCTTTGCTGGAACAGCTTTTTTAGCGACGGCCTTTTTCACAACAACAGGTTTTTTTACAGGCACTGCTTTCTTCTTTAACGCAGGTTTCGAGGCTGGCACGGGTTTCTTAGCCGGGACAGGTTTTTTAGGTGCTACAGCTTTCTTTGTCGCAACAGGTTTTTGGGCTGCAACGGATTTTTTAGCTGCAACGGGTTTTTTGGCAGGTGCTTTCACAACCTTGGCCTTAGGCTTTGCAGCCGCGACCTTGGATTTAATCTTGGCTTTGCTGTCGCTCGAATGCTTTGTGGATTTCAATGCAAATCTCCCTACAGGGTGGCGTCAAGTGCGCTAGCACCAAGCCCCATACTGCTTCTGGTTGTTGTCTAAAACTTCATGCGTGACCAGTGCCAAGGGCTTGGGGCAAAACTTCGTCTCAAGCCAATGGCGCGCGGATTGTACTCAGCTTATGCACTGTTCTAGGCCCTGCTGGAATATATCTTTTGGCAAATCGATACCAATGAATACCATTTTGCTCGTTCGCTTCTCGCCAGGCGCCCAAGCTTGACCTAAATCACTGCCCATGAGTTGGTGTACACCTTGGAAAATCACCTTGCGCTCCGTGCCTTTCATGTGTAGGACGCCTTTGTAGCGCAACATGCGTGGACCATAGATATTGACAATAGCGCCCAAGAAATCTTCAAGCTTGGCCGGGTCCAAAGCACGGTCAGCTTTGAAGACAAAACTTTTGACATCGTCATCATGGTGGTGATGGTGGCCGTGATCGTGGTCATGCCCGTGGTGTGCATGGTCATGCTGATGCGAGGGGTGGTCGCAATGCTCATCGTGCTTGTGGTGGTGACCGTCACTTAAGAAATCAGGGTCAATTTCCAAAGTAGTGTTGAGGTTAAAACCTCGCAAATCAAATACTTTATCGATCGCTACCTCGCCAAAGTGAACGATATGTTGAGGGGCTCTCGGGTTCATATGCGTCAAGCGGTGCTGCAAAGCCTCTAACTCTTGGGCAGAAACAAGCTCACTTTTGCTGATGAATATTTGGTCAGCAAAGCCAACTTGCCTGCGCGCTTCTTGCCGGTCATTCAAGGTTTGCGCTGCATGCTTGGCGTCCACCAAGGTAAGCACTGCATCCAGCAAATAGCTTTCAGCAATTTCATCATCCATGAAAAATGTTTGCGCCACCGGCCCTGGGTCTGCCAAGCCAGTGGTTTCTATAACGACGCGCTCAAAGTCAAGTTCACCTTTGCGTCTTTTTTCAGCCAACTCTTGCAAGGTGGTGCGTAAATCTTCGCGAATCGTGCAACACACACAGCCATTGCTCATTTGAACAATGTGCTCTTTGGTGTCTGCGACCAATATTTCGTTGTCTATGTTTTCTTCGCCAAACTCATTTTCAATCACGGCAATTTTCAGACCATGAGACTCCGAGAGGATGCGCTTGAGCAGCGTGGTCTTGCCAGCGCCTAAAAAACCAGTCAGAACCGTGGCGGGTATCAGCATATCAATTCAACCTTGAAAACAAGAAAAAAGAACAAGTGGAACAGTTTAGCCAGCATTCAAGAAGAATTGCTTACTTCTGCATCAAAACCAAACCCTTCAGGTATTCGCCCTCAGGAAAGCACACGGTCATGGGGTGGTCGGGTGCGGCTTGCACTCGGTCAAGAAAATAAGCATCTACACCTGCATCCGTGCCAGCAGACGCGACGATTTTGTGAAACAACTCTGGGGCAATACCGCCAGAACAACTGTAGGTAAACAACACCCCCCCTGGCGAAAGTAACTTGAAGGCCCATCGGTTGATGTCTTTGTAGGCTCGGGCAGCACGCTCTGCATGTGCAGCACTGGGCGCAAACTTGGGTGGATCCAACACAATGCCATCAAAGCGACGCCCCTCTTTGTACATGCTTCGCAAAGTGGCGTTGACGTCAGCGTCTAAAAATGCAGCATTGCGTTCATCAAACCCATTGCGCTTGACATTCGCCTGTGCTTTGGCAATGGCTGGTGCAGAAGAATCCACCGTTGTTACCGTGGCGCCACTGCCAAGTAAGCCCGCAGAGCGCATGCCGCTTAAAGCCGCAACACTGAACCCGCCCGTATAGCCATAGCAGTTCAAAACCTGCTGCAGGCCTAGGCGCTGGGCATATTCGGCAAACTTCAATCGACTGTCCCGCTGGTCCAAATAGAAACCCGTTTTGTGGCCTTCCAAGATGTCCAGTTCCAGGCTCCAGTGGTGTTCTTGAATCACGATTGCAGTGGCATCACTGGTGCCAGGCGATCTGAACAGCCATCCAGTTTTGGCCTCTAAGCCTTCCAAGCCTCGTACGCCAGAGTCGGAGCGCTCAAAGACTCGCTGCGCGCCAGTGTGCAGAACCAAAGCATTGACGATGTCTGCTTTGAATCGTTCAGTACCTGCAGACAAAAATTGGGCGACCAAAGTGCCGTCATAGCTGTCCACAATCAAACCCGGTAGTCCGTCGGCTTCACCATGAATAAGACGCACGCCATTGGAAGGTACTTGCAATCGCGAACGCATGGCCACCGCTTTGGACACCTGTCGCTCAAAAAACGCGGCGTCAATGTGCTCGGCTTCCAGAAATGACCATATTCGTGCGCGAATTTTGGAGGTTGGACTGAAAGCAGCCCAGCCTAGAAATTGTCCTGTCTCAGACTCTACGCGCACGGTCTCGCCTGGATCTGCGCCTCCTTTGGCAATCGCTGAATCGAAAATCCAAGGGTGGCCACGCAAGGCTGAGCGCTCCTTGCCCGCTTTGAGTTTCAATGTTTTCATGTGCTTTTCTTGCGCGCACGAGGGTGGGCGGCGTCGTAGGTCTTGGCCAAATGCTGGTAATCCAAGCGCGTATAGACCTGCGTGGTGCTGATATTGGCATGCCCTAGCAGCTCTTGCACACCGCGCAAATCACCACTGGACTGCAAAACATGACTGGCAAAAGAGTGTCGCAACATGTGCGGGTGAACTGGGGTCGCAATACCAGCTTGTAGACCTCTTAAGCGTAAACGCTGCCATACAGATTGAGCGCTCAATCGGGTTCCCCTTTGCCCCACAAACATAGCAGCTTCATCAACCACATGTGTTGGCATGCCACTGGCGCGAACAGTCAACCAAGCTTGCAAAGAAGACAAGGCTTGCTTTCCAACAGGAACGTTTCGCCGCTTAGAGCCTTTACCCAGGACATGCGCCTCGCCAGCAGACAGGTCTATCCACCCCTTGGCATGAGGACTGGCTTGAACGTCCAAGCCGATCAATTCGCCCACGCGCAACCCGCTGCTGTAAAGCAATTCCACCATCGCAGAATCGCGGGCTTGCAACCAGGGGTCGGACTCGGTGGGTCGGTGTTGCGCGAGTTGCACTGCATCGTCCACGTTCAAGGCTTTAGGCAGCGGTTTGGCCGCTTTGGGCGCCCGCAATCCAGACAAAGGGTTGGCTTGGATCAAACCCTCTTTACCCAACCAATTGAAAAAACCTCGCCAGCCCGAAAGAATGAGCGCAATACCGCGCGGGCTTCTGCCGGTTGCATGCATTTGCGCCATCCAACGCCGAAGATGTGGGGTGTCAATGAGCGTTAAATTGGCCAGGCCTGCATGCCCTGCCCACTCTGACAACTTTTTCAAATCTTCGCTGTACAAAGCCACGGTTCTGTCTGACAGGCGTTTTTCAAATCGCACATGCGACAAATAACGCGCCACCAAATCTTGGGGATCATTCATTCGAATGTGTAATTGGCTCAACGTAAGCGGCTAAGGGCTGCACTGGCCAACTCAGCGATACGGCTGAGCAAGTCAGTACCCATGGAAGAATGAAATCTTTGGGGATCTGGGGACGCTAAAACCAACAATCCTAAGCTGGTATCACTGGAATGCTCGGCAAGCTCTGCATTCTCAGCGGTCACCCAAGGCGACTGATTGCTTCGCAGTGGCAACAATGCCACTGACTGCGCTTCATGCGGGTGTGCCAACCACTCAACGGCTTCAAACTCGGCATTTGCACCGCAATAAGGTGCTCGCAAGCCTTGCGCAAAAGCTTTGACTTCATCGCTGACACCTTGGGCAAATTGTTCAATTTGAAATGCTTCGCCTACCCGCCAAACGCGAATAGCCACCTGTGGCACCATGAAGTGGTGTTGAATTTCGTCCACGATGATGCCTGGCAGATCAGCGGGGTGCTGTGTCATCAACAAACTTTGTGACCAGCGGTGCAAGCGATCAGCCAAGACTGCGTTGTCGCTGCCGTTGCGAATCATCTCCATCAAGCGATGCTCTAGGGCGCGAATTTTTTCGCGCAACATATCTGCTTGGCGTTCTTGCAAACTCACAGCACGCTGACCATGCGGACTGACAAACCGCACACTGGACAGTAGCTGAGCATGGCGCTCAAAGAAATCAGGGGTATTCACCAAAAAATTGGCGATATCGTCCTCTGTGATCGGGGTAATTGAGTTGCTCATTCGGAAATCTCCATCTCGCCAGTGAAAACGGTTGTGGCTGGCCCGCTCATCATCACCGATGCGCCCTCGCCTTGCCACTCAATGGTCAGCACCCCACCTCGGGTGTGCACTTTTACTTTGGCGTCTAACCAACCTTGTTGAATACCGGCCACCACCGCAGCACATGCGCCGGTGCCGCAGGCCAAGGTCTCACCTGAACCACGCTCATACACACGAAGTTTCACCTCAGTGCGCGAAAGTACTTGCAAAAAACCTGCGTTAACTCGTTTGGGAAATGCTGGGTGGTTTTCAATCAAAGGACCCAAATAAGAAACATGCGCTTGGTCCACATCGTCTACAAGAACAACCGCATGCGGGTTACCCATGGAAAGCACTGCAGCATCTACATTGTCTTGGGTACTGAGCACAAGACGCCAAAGCAAGCCGGAGGGGTCCGTCAACGAAACAGCCTTTGCAGCATCAAAGGGCACAAGCACTGAATCAAAGACTGGAGGCCCCATGTCCACTTGCACAGAGCCATCAGGCAATTGACTCAAGGTGATGATGCCGCCATGCACTTGCACTTTGACAGTGGATTTGTCGGTCAAGCCTTGTTCGCGCACAAAGCGGACAAAACACCTTGCCCCATTGCCGCATTGCTCTACCTCACCCCCATCGCTGTTGTGGATGACATAGGCAAAATCTGCCGCTGCAGAAGAGGACCGACGAACAGAAAGAATTTGGTCTGCGCCCACGCCAAAATGGCGGTCCGCGATGAAGCGGTAATGGGCAGGGGTGAGGCCCAGCGAGCCTTGGGTTTCATCGAGCACCACAAAGTCGTTGCCCGCACCCTGCATTTTGGTAAATCGTAAGCGCATAGGGTGATTATCGCCTTGTCATAATGTGGCGATGGTACGCCCCCACTTACAACTGCACCCCGCCCGAATTCCTTCCAAGCCTTTGCCAGCTGCCACGGTTTTGTTGCTTCGTGACACGCATGATGGCATTGAAGTGCTGATGACACGGCGCTCGCTGCAAGCCAGTTTTGCACCAGGTGCCTATGTTTTTCCAGGGGGTGGCATAGACGCAGAAGATTCGAGCTGTCACCATTTGGCGCAAAGGCGTCCCACGCAAGATGAGAAACGCCTCACCCAAGCGATTGCGGCTATTCGCGAAAGCTTCGAAGAACTGGGCATTTTGTTGGCCAAAGAGTCTGATGGCAAGCCTGTCAGTTTGCAAACACATTCTTTACTGTCCAGATCAGAAAACTTTGCAGCGCAGTGCCTGTCGCATGGTTTGACACTGTCTGCCAATGAAGTCTATGTCTTGGCACACTGGGTGACTGACCGTGATTTGCCAAGGCGATTTGATGTGCCTTTCTTGGTGGCACGCATGCCCGAGGAACAAGTGCCTGTTGCAGATGAAAAAGAACAATTTGAACCTGTGTGGGTCAGCCCATCATTGGCACTGACTCGTCATGCAGCAGGAGAATTTTTCATTATCTTCCCCACCATTCGCACGCTAGAAAAACTTCAAGGCTACACAACGGTGGACAGTGTTTTGACTGCTTGCGCCAATGAACAACCGTGGTTTCACAGTTGCCCACGTGCTGGATTGCTACAAGGTAAAGATGCACGCTTCATGGAACATGAACCGCCTTTTGGCGAGTTGGCCTTGACCTGTCCTGATGGACAAATCGTTCATCACCTGGATTGGCAATCTGACACAGCCGTTCCCTTGCTGTCACATGTTCGACGCTTAACCGCACCCAACCCCAGCGTGATGACAGGGCCAGGCACCAACAGCTATCTGATTGGTGACATCCATAGCGGCTATGTGGTGGTGGACCCCGGACCACCTGACGCGAAGCATGTTGAGCGGTTGTGGCAGTCTTGTAGAGGCGATATTCGCGCCATCATTTGTACCCACTCTCACCCAGACCATTCGCCTGCGGCTTGGTTGCTGAAAAACAAGTGCGCAGAAAATGGTTTGGCTGTGCAAGTGATGGGCCTGCCCTCTTCTGCCCATGCCCGTCAGCACAGTGAGTTTGTGCCTGACAAAGTTTTACAAGATGGCGAGAAATTTGTTTTGAGCAGTCAAAGTGAGCTGCACACATTGCAAGTGATCCACACCCCTGGTCACGCAGCAAACCACTTGTGTTTGATTTTGCAAGAGGATGGACTGCTCATCAGCGGCGACCACGTGCTCAATGGCAGCACCACTGTTGTGGACCCACCCGACGGCCATATGGGCGACTACCTTGCTTCTTTGGACAAACTGGTCGAGGCCTGCCAACAATGGCATGTTCAATTCATCTTGCCAGCACATGGGTATGTGCTTGGCAATCTCTGGAATGAACCTTACAGCGCTATAGACTGCATAAAGCGATTGAAAGCGCACCGATTAAAACGCGAAGACAAAGTTCGCCGGGCGATGCAAGCCTTGCCCCAAGGCTCTTTACAAGATTGGTTACCTTTAGCGTATGACGATGTCCCTGAAGCATTGTGGCCCGTAGCCATGCGTTCGTTGCAAGCGCATGTGGAGCACGTGCATAAAAATAAATTCAGCTAAATTTTGCAAGGCCTTATCGTCAAAACGCAGGTTCCAGGGGGAAGCGTTTTTGTCAGAGGCGCAAGAGATACCGAATGTCCTCCACGTATGAAGTTATAAAGTGAATTGATTGTTCGCGGTAAAAAAGGCCATGGGCGCATATCGTTGGCAAGGTAAAAAAATTCTCCCTCCTGGGTTGACCCAAGTTTCAACAACGGCAAGGAAGCTTCAGTATTCCAATTTTCAAAAATAATCATCAGTTCAAAATCTTCAGGAACAGTTGATGCTATAGCTTTAAGCACCAAGGATTCAAAACCTTCAATATCGATTTTGATGACACCTTTGCTCAAGCCCATTGAACGCAGAGATGAAAACAATGCTGACATGACATCCACTGCAGACTCGACCTGAACCTCATGCGACTGGTATTGATTGGGATCAAAACGTGCAAAGCCATCTTTGTGGGCCAACACCTCTGGGGAATATTCGTTATCTGCAGATAAGATGAAAGCGCCTCCCCAATTGTCAAAAGGAACCATTAAGGTCAGACGCTCCTTTTGATTTCCAAGCGCATAAGGGTGTAAGTGAGTCACCTGATTTCGCAGCATTGATTTCAAATTAATACTCAACAAACTTAAGCAATCTGGATTGGGTTCAAATAAATGAATCTGCTTAAATAAATGTCCAACTTGACAAGAAATTAAACCGATATTTGCGCCAATATCCAAAAAGAAATCCGAATGATCTAAATCTACCCAATACTTGATCAACTCGACAACTTCAGGTTCGTATTCACCCCAGGCCATCGGTTGAATGCTTATTAAATCTCCACCCCTGACAAAAACAGGCATGGCATTGCGGGTTAGTTTTTTGAATAGGCTGTATTGAAGTTTTTTTAGTCTTCGGTGCCAGGGGTTTTCTTTACGAAAGAAAGGTTTTTTTGTCATGGAAGTTTTTTTTATTCATCTGATTTTGATGCAATGAAAGCAAACAGGCGGCCAAATAAACCAAACATTCACCCATACCTGCACCGAAATAAGGGCAATTCATAAACCCCAAGACTGCAGAAATAAAGGTTACTGTCAGCAAAGTTTGTCGGGCATTCTCTGGCAATTTACCAGCACCTTTAAATTGAAAAAACAATATGCCAAAAAACAGCGCTACTCCAACAGCTCCAGACTCAACCGTCCAAAGAAGGTATTGTTGATGTGGATTAGATGGCGCGTCAACCTGCATCCCTCCCAGTTGGTGGTAGTTCATGCGCCAGCTTCCAACGCCATGGCCGATAAGAGGTTTTTCTTGGAAAGCCAACAATGAGCGATGCCAATAATCCAAGCGCTGAGCCTGGGATGTTGCAATACTTCCTTGACGGTAGCTAATCACATCCTTAACGACTTCTGTGGTTTTAGATTGAAATCTTGGCGATAAAACCATCATCAAAGCACTGAGCACAAATGGCAAACCTAACACCAGCCAACGCCAGCGTCTTGGTAACTGCCACCATACAGCCATGGAAATAAACACCAGCATGACCAGAAAGCCGCTGCGTCCCGTCATCACAAAAAAAACATTGAACACAGTCAGAAGCAATATGCCAAGAGGTGCCCATCGCCATCGCCCTGTAGGCCAGTGCTCACGCATGAACCACAAGACCACAGCAAGAAGCGTCAACAAAACGGGTTGTTCCAAGGTACTGCCATGCACAATACCCAGCGAAGGCAAGGCTTTCGCAGTAGCCCAAGGTACTGGCAATCCAGCCACCAAAGCCCAAGATGACAACATCATCACCACCATTCCAGCCACAAACCATTTCAAGGTCAACAAAGACTGTTCAGGGCTTCTCAATAGGTAAACGACAGCCAAAAACCACAATATGCGGCTGTGCCTTCCCCATCCAGCCAAAGCATCACTAGCGCTCGACTCAGTCCACAAAAAACTCAGGCTCATCCAAGCCATGGCCAGCAATATCCACCATGCCATTTGAGGCCAACGTTTAATGGACGGAAAGCTTCGGTGTTTGACGTCAAAAAACAGTTGGCCTACCACCGCAATCAAAAGTAAAAGTTTGGCTATGGACACCATGGCAACGCCCAAACTCACCGATACGGCCAAGAAGGACACCGAAAATACAGCAAAACTTTGCCACCGATGCTGCCAATGAAAACTGCTTATTTGCATTTACATTCAATTAAAAAAGTGAAGCTCGCCGATACGCCGGATTCTGTGCATATTGGTTTCCCAATACGTGACCGTCATTCCTCTGGGCCGGGGGTCACCCACCCGGCTCGGTGCTACCTACCCGCCAACTCAGCGAACCGCCTCAACGTTGGCCTACTTGGTATTGCTGCGCGTAGAGATTGCCCGTTTCACCCACCTTGTGCGCGCGTACCGTCGGCTTACGCCTTCGGTGCTGCACCCAAGGTGACTCGTCTCTGTTGCTCTGATCCTCACCTCACGGTGGAGAGGTGTTACCTCCTACGCTGTCCTGTGCAGTCCGGACGTTCCTCCAGTGCGACATTTCTGTCCTTGCACCAGCGACGGCCTAGCGAGCTTCACCTAGGGGATTATCCCTCGGTCTATGATTCGGAATACGCACGTCCCAAGCGTGCAGTTTTTGAGAAGAAGTGAGGCGCCGTTATTTCGCAAAACCAAGCAGATTACAGACCGGACATTGATGGCCTAAGGGCCATCGCGGTTTTGATCGTCGTCATTTTTCACGCATTTCCCGAACAGTTGAGCGGTGGCTTTGTCGGCGTGGATGTTTTTTTCGTCATCTCCGGCTACCTCATCACCGGATTGATATTGCGCGACCTGCGTGATCAACGCTTCAGCCTTCGCCAGTTTTACGCAAGGCGAGTTCGTCGCATTTTTCCTGCTCTGTCACTGGTGCTGGGTTTTGGCTTGGCTGCGGGTTGGGTTTGCCTGAATTTCATTGAATACAAACAACTGGCAAAGCACACCGGAAGCAGCGCCATCTTTCTCACCAACTTCATGCTGCTGCGAGAGTCCGGCTATTTTGACAATGACGCTGACACCAAGCCCATGCTGCATTTATGGTCGCTGGCGATTGAAGAGCAGTTCTACTTGCTATGGCCTTTGCTGCTGTTGTTGTTCAAGCGAATTCCCCGCTGGTCTTTGCACATGCTGATGGTGCTGATGGTGTCGTCTATTGGCTATAGCTTTTGGTTGGTCTTTAAGGGCGACATGGCGCGTGATTTTTATTCGCCCTTGAGTCGCAGTTGGGAGTTGTTACTGGGTGCCTCTTTGGCCATTGCCTTGATGAACAACCCACGAATGGCCAGAGCATGGCGCAATCCAGCTGGCTGGTGGGGCTTGGCATTGGTATTGGGTTCGGCGTTCTTTTTCAATAAAGAAATGGCCTTTCCAGGCTATTGGGTATTCATTCCCGTCACTGGCGCTGCCTTGGTGTTGCTTGCAGGCATGAATAGCAGCCTCAACAGTACTTGGTTGGCTTCACGTCCCTTGGTTGCCATTGGCTTGATCAGCTATCCCCTGTATTTGTGGCATTGGCCTTTGCTTTCATTTGCCCGTATTTTGGCTTCTCAAACACCCTCGGTGGAAATGCGTTTAGGTTTGGTGGCTCTGAGCTTTCTATTGGCTTACCTCACCTACCGTTTTGTAGAAAAACCGATTCGCTTTGGCAAAAGATATCCTCGTGCTGTACTTTGGATGAGCTTGTGGATGGTTGCTGTGTTGTTGATGTCCCACGCCATCAACCTTTTTGATGGATTGAAATTCAGGCACCACGGCATGCTCAATGCCGACCCTTCCACCTTGGTGGTGGGTGCTGAGCGTGGAACTTTGACGCCAAGTTGCACACTGCCGGCTGATCAGCAGCATTTGCTGATGTGGTGCTTTCAAGATGGCAAGGTGCAACCCCCTACCCATGTGCTTTTAGGCGACAGCAAAGGTGAGGCGCTGATTTACAGCTTGATTCGCTCTTCCCCACCTGAGAACAGCTGGGCCATGATGGGGCCGATCAGTTTGCTCTCTGCGCAGACCACCCCTGCCAACCGCGCTGCCTACGCGGCGATTGATGCCAATCCAAATTTGAAAGTGGTGGTTTTGGCTAATGCAATAGGGGGGATGTACCGACTCGATCCGCAAACAGGCTTGATCGCCCAGCACACCTCTTCCGAAGACATTGACAGCAATGTGTCCATGTACTCGGCAAGGATCAAACATTGGCAAGCTTCAGGTAAACGTGTGGTGTTTGTGATTGACAACCCGACATTGCCAGACCCCAACAGTTGCATCAGTGGCGGCTTGACGCGTTTTGACATTCTCAACAGCTTTTTGCAGCGTCAGCAAAATCCCTCATGCCAACTGCCCTTTACCGACCATCTCAAAGGAACGGCTGCCTACCAAGAGTTCATCACCAAGCTTATGCATAACAACCCGGCCTTGCTGGTGTATGACCCGCTTCCTTTGCTGTGCGATCTGCCCGCAGATATTTGCACCATTGCGAAAGAGGGTAAATTTTTATACAGCTACGAGGGTCACATTTCAGACCATGCAGGCATGTTGATGGCCAAAGATTTACTCCCTTTGATAGACGCCATGCGCCAATGATTCGCCTGTCTGAACTCAAACTGCCACTCGACGGCGCGTTCAATCCTTCGGATACGGTTTCATCACCGCCTCTGTACCCGCCCACACTTGCGCCATTGATTGCACATACGCTGGGTGTTTCCATGAATGCAATTGCAGAGTGGAAAGTGTTTAAACGCAGTTTTGACGCACGGCAAAAGCTGCAAGTGGTGTATATCGTTGATGTGCAACTCCACGACAGCAACAAAGAGCAACAGTTGCTGCAACAACATGCACAGCACCCGCATATCCAAGCCACACCGGATATGCAATGGCATCCGCCCGTTCATGCACCGGCCGATTGGGCAAGACTTGGTGCAGTGCGACCTGTGGTGGTGGGCTTTGGGCCCTGCGGCATGTTTGCAGCGTTGGTCTTGGCGCAAATGGGCTTGAAGCCTATCGTCATTGAACGCGGACAAGCCGTACGGCAACGAACCCAAGACACTTGGGGTCTGTGGCGCAAATCTGTCTTAAAACCCGAGAGCAATGTGCAGTTTGGCGAGGGGGGTGCAGGCACATTTTCAGATGGCAAGCTCTACAGCCAAATCAAAGACCCTAGACACTTGGGTCGCAAAGTCATGAATGAATTTGTGCGCTTTGGTGCCCCCGAAGAAATTCTGTGGGCGGCCCATCCGCACATCGGAACTTTCAAGTTGGTGAAGGTGGTCGAAGGCTTGAGGGCAGAAATCATTCGACTGGGTGGTGAGGTTCGTTTTGCACAGCGTGTGACAGATATCCGCTATGACGATCAGCGCCAACTCCAAGCGCTGCATATTTTGAAACAAGACACGGGTGAGACATACGAATTGCCAGCGCACCATGTGGTGATGGCTTTGGGCCACAGTGCGCGTGACACCTTCACCATGCTGCACCGACACCAAGTGGCCATGCAGGCCAAGGCTTTTTCTATTGGGGTTCGCATTGAGCATCCGCAAAGCGTGATTGACCGTGCACGCTGGGGCAAACACACCGGTCACCCCATGCTTGGGGCTGCAGACTACAAACTGGTGCACCACGCCAGCAATGGCCGGGCCGTATACAGCTTTTGCATGTGCCCAGGCGGTACGGTGGTGGCTGCTACCAGTGAAGCGGGGCGGGTGGTGACCAATGGCATGAGCCAATATTCACGCAACGAGCGCAATGCCAATGCAGGCATGGTGGTGGGCATTGACCCGAGCGACTACCCAATGGATTGCGCCTCCTTTGAAGCAGCGCTAGGCCAAGAGGTGGGCAATGCGGTTCGCTTGGACACCTTGGACACCCTAGACGGTTTTCATCCTTTGGCAGGCATGGTGTTGCAAAGGCAGTTGGAATCTGCGGCCTTCATTGCAGGGGGCAGCACCTACGACGCACCCGCTCAGTTGGTGGGCGACTTATTGGCAGACATTGCGTCGACAGCCTTGGGCAGCGTCGAACCCTCCTACAAGCCTGGTGTGCGCATGACCGATCTGCGCCATGTGCTGCCCGCTTTTGCCGTCGATGCCATGCGTGAAGCCTTGCCGGTATTTGGTCGCAAGATCAAAGGTTTTGATATGGCGGACGCGGTTCTGACAGGCGTTGAGACCCGAACCTCTTCACCTTTGCGCATTGAGCGCGGCAAAGACCTACAAAGCCCCAATATGCTCGGCCTCTTTCCAGGCGGCGAGGGTGCTGGCTATGCTGGAGGGATTTTGTCCGCTGGGGTCGATGGCATCAAACTCGGTGAAGCCGTGGCTAAGAAAGTATTGCAAAATCTCTCACTGCATCAAGGAGCCACAAATGAAAGCGCATAGCATTCTAGAAACCATTGGTCATACCCCACACATACGTATGAACCGCTTGTTTGGCCCTGAATCACAGGTGTGGATAAAGTCCGAGCGCAGCAACCCAGGCGGATCTATCAAAGACCGCATCGCATTGAGCATGGTGGAAGACGCCGAGAAAAGCGGTGTTTTACAGCCCGGCGGCACCATCATCGAGCCCACCTCCGGCAACACGGGTGTAGGCTTGGCCATGGTGGCAGCTGTGATGGGCTACAAACTGGTGTTGGTCATGCCTGACAGCATGTCTATCGAGCGACGCCGATTGATGTTGGCCTATGGCGCTACTTTCGATTTAACGCCTCGCGAGAAGGGCATGAAGGGCGCCATCGCCAGAGCCCAAGAGTTGGTGGATGCAACACCCGGCGCTTGGATGCCCCAGCAGTTTGAGAACGCCGCCAACATCGCAGTGCATGTACGCACCACCGCTTTGGAAATTTTGGCCGACTTCCCCGAAGGCTTGGATGTGATCATCACGGGTGTGGGCACAGGTGGACACCTCACCGGTTGCGCGCAAGTCTTGAAAGAAAAATGGCCGAAGCTGCAAGTGTTTGCGGTAGAGCCCAAGGCCTCGCCCGTCATCTCTGGCGGCGCACCTTCGCCTCACCCGATTCAAGGCATTGGCGCAGGTTTTATCCCTAAAAATTTGCATACCGATTTACTCACCGGCGTGATCCAAGTTGATGCTGAAGATGCTCGCGAATATGGACGCCGCGCAGCTCGCGAAGAAGGCATGTTGGTAGGTATTTCTTCAGGCGCTACCTTGGCGGCCATTGCACAAAAACTCCCTGAACTGCCTGCTGGTGCCAGAGTGCTGGGCTTTAACTACGACACAGGCGAGCGCTATTTGTCTGTGGAAGGTTACTTTCCCGCGTGAAGGACTTTCGCGTTTTGGCGCTGATCGCGCCCATGACGCAACTCAACACCCCCTACCCGTCAAGCGCTTACTTGACGGGTTTTTTGCGTTCTCGGGGCGTAGACGCTCGGCAAGATGATTTGGCTTTAAAGCTGGTGCTGCGCATTTTCAGCTCAGAGGGTTTGAAGCAGGTTCAAACCATTGCCACAACGCAAGGGGTACATGAACGCAGCGCCAGTGTGAACTGCTTTTTAGACCATGCGCAGCGCTATGTGGATTGCATAGAGCCAGTGATGGCTTTTTTGCAAGGAAGTGATCCCACCTTGGCGCACCGCATCTCGGCCCGCGGTTTTGTCCCCGAGGGTCCGCGCTTTGCAATTCTGGACAACACCGAGGACGACACCCTCACATGGGCCTTTGGTTCCTTGGGTGTGCAAGACCGCGCAAGGCACTTGGCCACACTTTTTTTGAATGACTTGGCTGATGTGCTGCGCGATGCGGTGGACGACAGGTTTGAGTTTGTGCGCTACGGTGAATCGTTGGCTTCCAGCCAAGCCAGCTTTGATCCACTGGCCAAGGCTTTGGCTGCACCCCAAACCTTCATCGACCAAGTGCTGCATGCGTTGACCCTTGAAACTTTTGAAGAGCATCAACCGCAGGTGGTACTGTTGTCTGTGCCTTTTCCTGGCACGGTCTATGGTGCTTTGCGAATCGCGCAAACCATCAAGCAACATCACCCCGATGTGAAAATTGTTTTGGGTGGTGGTTATGTCAATACCGAACTGCGCTCTTTGAATGAGCCCCGTTTGTTTGACTTTGTCGACTGCGTCACCTTGGATGCGGGTGAACGCCCTCTGCTGGCTTTGCTTGAACACTTTCAGGGTAAACGTTCTGCTCAGCGATTGGTTCGCACCTTTACGCGTGAAAACACCGAAGTGAAGTACACCCACTGGGCAGAGCCCGATATTGCGTTTGACGATGTAGGCACACCCACATGGGATGGCTTGCCAATGCAAAGTTATTTGTCCTTGTTAGACATGCTTAACCCCATGCACCGTTTGTGGAGCGACGGCAGGTGGAACAAACTAACGGTGGCGCATGGCTGTTATTGGAAGAAATGCAGTTTTTGCGATGTGTCTTTGGACTACATCTCACGCTATGACGCAGCGACTGCAAACACATTGGTGGACCGCATCGAGCGCATCGTGGGCGAAACGGGGCAAAGTGGTTTTCATTTGGTGGATGAGGCCGCGCCTCCCAAAGCCTTGAAGGCGATGGCACAAGAGCTTTTACGCAGACGCATCAATATTTCTTGGTGGGGCAATATCCGCTTCGAAAAAACCTTCACGCCAGAGCTTGCCGAACTGCTGTCTGAGAGTGGCTGCATCGCCATGTCTGGCGGCTTGGAAGTGGCCAGCGACCGATTGCTCGCATTGATGCAAAAAGGTGTCACAGTAGACCAAGTGGCCCGTGTAACCCACGGGTTTTCCCAATCTGGAATTTTGGTTCACGCCTACTTGATGTATGGCTTTCCTACGCAAACTGTGCAAGACACGGTGGATGCTTTGGAATATGTCAGGCAACTGTTTCTTCATGGTTGCATTCAAAGTGGTTTTTTTCACCGCTTTGCTTGCACCGTGCACTCGCCTGTGGGCATGAACCCGCAAGACTATGGCGTCACATTGATCCCTTTGCCAGAGGGTTCATTTGCGAGAAACGACATTGGGTTTGTAGACCCCACAGGCACCGACCATGATGTGTTGGGACAGGGCTTGAAGAAAGCCATCTACAACTATATGCACGGGCTAGGTCTAGAAGACGATGTGCGTGTGTGGTTCGATTTACCCAAAGGCCAAGTTCCTAAGCCTCGGGTGAAAAAAAACGCGATTGCCCAAGCTCTGGGCGAATCGCGCTAATTTGACAGCTATTTAACTGTTCTGCAAAGCAGAGATGCGCTCTTCCAAAGGCGGATGTGAAGAGAACATCTTGCCTAAGCCACCGGTGATGCCCATGGCTTGCAAACTGGGTGGCAATCCCTCTGACTGCATATGCTGCAAGCGAGCCAAGGCATTGATCATGGGTTGTTTGCGCCCCATCAATTCGGCTGCACCCGCGTCGGCGCGGAATTCACGCTGACGGCTGAACCACGCCACCACGATGCTGGCGGCAATGCCCAACACGATGTCTAAAACGATGCTGGTGATGTAGTAGGCCATGCCTGGTCCGGTGTTTTCCTCGTCGTTTTTACGCAAAGCGCTGTCAACCGCGTAGCCAATGACACGACTGAGGAACACCACAAAGGTGTTGAGCACACCTTGCACCAAGGTCAGGGTGACCATGTCGCCGTTTTGGATGTGCGCCACTTCGTGTGCGAGTACTGCTTCCACCTCTTCGCGGGTCATGCCCTGCAGCAAACCAGTGGAGACAGCGACCAATGCAGAGTTACGGAATGCACCTGTGGCAAAGGCGTTGGGCTCACCTTCATAGATAGCCACCTCGGGCATTTCCAAGCTTGCACGTTGCGACAAGTTTTTCACTGTGTCAAGCAACCAAGCTTCGTCAGCGTTTTGCGGTTGATCAATGACCTGTGCACCCGTGGTCCACTTGGCCATGGGTTTGCTGATGAGCAAAGAAATGAAAGCACCTCCAAAGCCCATCACCATGGCAAAGCCCAGCAATGCGCCGAGATCGAGTCCGTTGGAGGTCAGGAACTGGTTGACACCCAGCAAGCTGGCCACAATACCCAAGACCAGCATGACGGCCAAGTTGGTGACGATGAGAAGAATGACGCGTTTCATGAAGTCCTTTGAACTGGCCAAGAAGTTGACCTGAGGTAGAAAATGGTAAGGGTAATTTTGTTTTTTTCAATACCCTTGCTTTTTTTGTGGACGAAACACCTGCGGGTCTTCATAAAAACCCATGTCTTCATTGGCTGGCCACCAAGCTGGAACCCCTAAAACGGGTAAGGGTAAAAAGGGTTTGCGTTCCATTTCATTTGCATGAATTTGCTGTGACAACCATGTATCCAAGGCGTCGTCACCTGCAGCTTGAATTTCTACAGGCACAGGCACACAAAGAACATGCGCGGTGATGCCTTTGTAAGGCTTAAGCAACTTCTCTAGCAAGGCATGGCCAAACAGCGTGAGGTGTGCATCTTTCCAAGATTCTCGATGCGTCACAAACAATGCTTGCCAGTCTTGTGCATACAAGGCCTGCCACAAGACCTCAGGCGCGCACAGCAATGCGGCGTTTTCGTCGAACAAGGTGAGCGCATCGCGCAACGCTCCACGCTGCGCGGTCACACCTTCTTTTTGAATCGCTTGGGCTTGCAAGCGGTTGAGTTGTTGCTTTGTCTGAGGAAAGCGCAACCAACACAAACCATTGAAGAAATCGTGGGCATTGTTGCGTGTGGGTACGGCGTGCGTTCTGTAGATAAAGGCCTCGTAGGCTTCATCGCTTGGCAACAGGGTTTGTGGTACCGCCACAAAGTCTGTTTGTTTGGCTGCCAAGCAGGCGTACAGGACATCAGGCTGCTGTCGCCATGCATTGAGAACATCATCTCCAGTCAAATGCCATGGCGTGAACCACTCGTAGCTTTGAAAGGCTTCAAGGTCTATCAGGGAATGAACCGCCATCCCACAGTCTCCCCTGCCCGCAAAGGTTTGAGGCTGGTTTGTCCAAAAGGCAAGCTCTCAGGCAGGGTCCACGCTTGGCGTTGCAGGCTCACCTTGCTGGTGTTGCGTGGCAAACCATAAAAATCGGGGCCATGGAAGCTGGCAAAGCCTTCCAGCTTGTCCAAAGCCCCTGCACTGTCGAAAGCCTCGGCGTAAAGCTCTAGCGCTGTCAAGGAGGTATAGCAACCTGCACAGCCACTGGCGTGTTCTTTCAAATGGGTGGCGTGAGGTGCGCTGTCGGTGCCCAAAAAGAACCTATCACTGCCCGAGATGACAGCATCTACCAAAGCTTGGCGGTGCACTTCGCGCTTCAATACTGGCAAGCAGTAGTAATGCGGCCGCACACCACCCATGAAGAGCGCATTGCGGTTGTAGAGCAAATGGTGGGCGGTAACGGTGGCTGCGGTGAAGCGCCCTGCTTGTGCCACATACTGCGCGGCCTCGCGGGTGGTGATGTGCTCGAAAACGATTTTCAGCTCGGGGAAATCGTACCGTAAAGGGATGAGGTGCTGGTCGATGAATACCGCTTCACGGTCGAAGAGGTCGATATTTGCATCCGTGACTTCACCATGCACCAGCAAAGGCATACCCATGCGCTGCATGGCCTCCAAAGCTTTGTAAGTGTGGGCCATGGAAGTCACACCAGAATCACTGTTGGTGGTTGCACCTGCGGGGTAGAGCTTCACAGCGACCACGCCTGCAGCGTGGGCCTGCTCAATTTCGCTCGCAGGCGTATTGTCGGTAAGGTAGAGCGTCATCAAGGGCTGAAAAACCGCGCCATCGGGTAAGGCTTGCAAGATACGCTGGCGGTAAGCCAGTGCGAGTGCTGTGCTGGTGACGGGTGGCTTGAGGTTGGGCATGACCACCGCACGGGAAAATTGCGCAGCGGTGTGTGCCAGCACATGGTGCAAGACATCGCCATCGCGAAGATGCACATGCCAGTCGTCGGGCCGGATAAGGGTCAAGGTGTTTTGAGGCATAGCTTGATTGTCTAACAGACACGCCCATGAAAAAACCCGCTGCCTTTGAGCAGCGGGTTTAGAGTTTTTGGCGCTTGGTTTTGGATATTGTGGGTTGGTGCTTCAACTGGATATTGAAAGACCTGAACCTCAAACAAGGCCCTCATGGCAACGACCGAACCTTCTACAGCCTGCGCCACAGCGCCATTACCTTCCGTTTGATTTACGGCGGCAATATCGACTTGCTGACCTTGGCACGAAATGCTCGCACATCGGTGGAAATGATCGAAAAGTTTTATGCCTCTACGCTTTCAGCAGAAATGAATGTGAGTCTTTTGCACAGCAAGCGCAGGTAACACGCCGCTCAATTTCCTTACTCGGGGCCGCACTGCATCATTTTTTGAGTGCAACTTACGCCCTTTAGAACTCCTTTTTTTAAAGTGGACCCCATGGTTTCACTGTCCTACCCCTCATCTGCCACCGATCAAGATCAGCAAGCGGTTGAATGGCTGACGCATTTTTTTTCCATAGCTTTGGCCGATGGGGCGTCGGATATCCATTTAGAGCCTTTTGAAAATCTACTCAGGGTAAGGG
>Ga0209357_1000284_pt1 | contig 19554 bp, 23 predicted proteins | sample LauGreFBDMM110SD_2_FD_187573 | JGI IMG/M metagenome (GOLD analysis project Ga0209357, IMG submission 187573) | Freshwater lake microbial communities from Lake Michigan, USA - Fa13.BD.MM110.SD (SPAdes) (version 3) | ecosystem: Environmental > Aquatic > Freshwater > Lake | place: Lake Michigan... | reverse complement strand
TATCTTAACTTTAATAAGAGTCAAAATTTTGACACTTACGTTACATAACACTATTACGCCCCGCCAAATCTACTTAAGGATGTAGGAAATATGATGGTCGTCAGGTGTAATTGACTCTAACTTAACCCATTCCTTATTATCTTTATACCAAATCTGGATATTAATTTTAGGAGCTGTTATTCGATATGAGTCAGCTTCTATATTTTCATTTTTTACCTTAATAACTTCCTTACCTAAACTTTTAATTTGTACTTCAGCATAATCACCCATCTGGGCATTTAATAATTTACCTTGTTTTAACATCAGTGGATTCCAATAGCTGAAAGTCATAGGGCACTCTGCAGAAAAGGCTTCTTTTGCAGGTTCGATTAACTTAAACGTATTGACTTCAAATTTTCCAAGCACTTTGTATGCGTCGCCTCCATCTTGCGTTGAAGCGTTTATCGAGTGAAGGCAGTTTTTATTCCATAGCTCTTGCGATATATGTTTATATTTGTAAACAGGTATAGATAAGACTGTAACTTTAAAGTTTGCATTACTCGTCAGCTGATGAAATTTTTCTTCTTCTTTTAATTGAAAGGTATGTTCGCCAATTAATTTACCATCCATAAGTACGTCAAAATTCCAGTCTTTTGCAAAACAAAAAATTGGGAGAAAAAGTAAAACAACACTAAATTTTTTAAAAGAGTAATTTTTCATAAAAAAACTAGCAAACACCATTCCAAGATTTTTCTAATGATTGAGTCTCATTATTTTTTCCCGGGAAATTATTGAAATACATATCAATTAAATATGGAAGTGTCGTAGTGAGTTTTGAACATGTTCCTTTACTTCTTAAACTCCCCTCGTAAACTTTATCGAGCTCTTTGTCTTTAGATTTAGGTTTTGCTATATCAATATGGATATATCTTGTATACAGCGTATATTTGTTAGTACGAGTTTGGTAGCCACGATATCCATACATAGGCAACCCTGGATACATAGACCATGAATTTAGTGAATATCCCGAATAACCTATCATGCCGAAATCAGGGACGGTGTAAGTCTCGGTCATCTCTTTTCCCATGTCGTCGCCATAATCAAAGAAAAGTAGTAATTCTGGTTTTTTGGAGTGATCAATAACAGTAAAGCCTAATTTTTCGATACGATCTTTAAGGATTGCTGCATAATTTTTAAACTCCAAAGAACCTTTTTGTGATTGGTGCCATGGCACTATCGCAATAGTAGGAGGTTTGAAGTCACTGGGAAGCTCATGGAACACAGTAAGCTCACCTTTAAGTACGGGATTTTTTTCTGCAAGGCTCTGACAACCACTAATGCTTATTAATGAAAGAAGACTAAGTAACAAGAAGAAAAATTTCATATCAATACGACCTTATAATTTATTTTTTGTTCCTTAATTTAGCCTAATCACTGCGCCTTTAAAAATTATGGCTTTAAAGGTATTTCGTGATTCTCTGAAGCCTCCCAGATTTCTTTTGCAGCATCAAGATTGATGGCCATAATAAAGAACCCCACAATGAGGTCTGGCCACATCGACAGCCAAACGAATCCTATTAAGCCCGCAATAATAATACCTATATTAGCTAATGCATCATTTCGTGCAGAAAGAAAAGCGGCTTTTGTTAAACTGCCCTGATAATCTCGAAATCGAATTAAAACAAAAGTACAGCTAAGGTTAACCACAAGAGCGCCTAACCCCGTCAAAGAGAGCATAGAAGGATCTGGGATTGAAGGCATATTAAACTTTTGCCAGGTTGTGTATAAAAAGGCAAATGCAGGTACTACCAAAATAACTGCTAAACATTTACCCAGTCTTTCTTTATTTTTTACTGACCATCCAAGCGCTAAAAAAATAAGAATATTGATTGAGGCATCTTCTAGAAAATCAATGCTGTCTGCAAAAAGAGAGGTTGAATGTATATTGTTTGCGACTATAAACTCTACAAAGAAATAAGCTAAATTAGCAAATGCAACAAATAAAACTGATTTTGCAAATTGCTCATCTTGTTTATGATCAAAAGTCATAAATTAAAAATAATTATTGCACTTCAATTTTAATAGTTTTACTCAACTCCAAGCCATACGAGCGATGATAACCATCTGCAAACTGCAGGGTAAGTGTATAGATGCCAGATGTTAGGTTGAGCTCGACTTCTTTCTGTCCTTTACCAAAATGTAAATGATTTGAATCTGCGGGGATTGGAAGGCCTTTTGCAATATATGGCTGATTAATCAATAAATGATGATGGCCCGAGCCTTCTACATATTCTCCTGCAGGGCTAATCAGCATGCCATTTAATTCAAAGATCACCTTAATGGGGCTTGTGACTTTATCTCCATCTTTTAGGTTAGCAAAATTCACTGAGGGCTTACTCAATGCGCCACCTTCTCTAGGGTATGAGAAAATATTTAAGGAAAGAAGAAGAGTTAATATGCCTACAAATAAAAGAGTTTTTATTTTCATCAGTAATTATCCTTGTGAAATATTATAATTTAGTAAGGTGATTCGAAAAGGAATGGTTTACATCTCTATGATTCATTTCATCTTTTCTAACAGCCAGAATCACATCACTTAAGCGTGCATCTTTTTTAAGATGCCAGTAATCAATAGCTATTTGAGGGGCTGGAATATTTTCATATTTACCTTCTCGAATTCCTTGTAAATATTCTGTGTAGCTATAAACAGCCTCTTCTTCAAAATAGCCCACTAGACGATGGGCTGTTTTGGACGATATTAAATAAAGTAAAAAGAATAAATTATAGAAAATACCTTGCGCTAAAATGATCAAAAGTCTCTCAAAGCTATTGGGTTTGGCAATTTCAATAAAAGTCATTAAATGCATGCGTTCATTCTCAGCCTCATCTAGAAGTGTCTTTATCCATCCTTGATCATTTTCTATACGTCTTAAAGACTTCAGGTGCTGTAAAGTCCCGCCAACCATCCCTGGTACACCAGCAACTGTCTCTAAAATAACAGCCCTATGCCCATACCGCCCTGCAAAAAAAGTATCGGCAAAGACGCGCAGGAATTTAGTGCAAACTAAAGCAAAGTAATCGGAAGCGCTTTCGGCCTCATGATGAATTATTCTTTTTATCATATTATTTTTAACAGTAAATTTAACCTCGTGAGTTAAATCCAAAGTATTCAGATTTTTAATGTTTTATATTATTATAGTTTGAATTCTTCATGGCTCTTATTGTGAACTTTTTCCAATAATATATGACAAAAAATCATTAAATTTATCTGGATATTTTTATTAAACCTCTTATTTTCTTTCTTTTAGTCCTAAGTCGCGAGCTATTTGCTACTAATGATAACGATAAGGTAATATTTCAATATGTTATCTATTAAAAACTTTAAGGTATTTTATCTTTTAAGTATTCTCCTCTTTTCCTTTGCAACACAAGCTAATGATTCATCAGAAAAACCATTAACTGGTAAATATACTGAAAAGTACCACAATGGAAATTTAAAGTATGAAGTTAATTATGTTGATGGTAAAAAAGAAGGTTTAGAAATTTTCTGGTATATCAGTGGTGGAAAATATATTCAGACAACCTATAAAAGTGATAAAGAAGATGGTGTCTGGAATCAGTGGTTCGAAAATGGCCAACTAAAGCTAGAAGCCCATTACAAAAATGGAAAAGAAGATGGTTTGTTTGTACTTTTTTATGACAACGGTACCAAGCGATCTGAATCTAATTTTATAAATGGTGAAAAAGTTGGCTACGAAACCTATTGGGAAAGAAATGGTGACGTCAAATCTAAAACATTATACAAATCTAAGTCATTAGATAAGGATAATAAACCAGCTAACTAGATAGGTTATTTAAGAGTTAAAGTTTTTGACATCTTTGTAATCTAGTCCTATTTCGGCCCAGGAAAAATTCTTTTACCTGAGTCTCAAATTACCTCTACTAGAAGTCTCCTCGAAGTCCAAACATGATTGACCGTCCACCCATCGGAGCTATATCTTTTAAGAAAGATGCATGCTCACGAATTTCTTCATCCAATAAATTATTAGCCCTTGTAAAAGCTTCTAAATTGTATTGTGAAGGTAACTTGTAAGTCGCCATCATGCTGACGTTTGTATATGCGTCTGTAATAAGCTCTTTGCCTGCCTCATAGTTATAATTTGTCGCAACACGATCTTGTTTGAAAGCATAAAGCACATCCATTCTTGCTCCAAAGCGATCAAATTCATACTTAAGACCTGCGCCTAATTTAAGGGGTGATATGCGAGGTATATAACCACCATTCGTTTTGTCTTTTGCACCCACATAATCACCTTTTATATTTAACTGCAAGTTATCAGTGAGCATAGTTTTACCTTCTAATTCCACCCCTTTAAATTCGGCTTTAATGCCAGAAAATTGAGATATTTTGTAAGTTCCATCACCAAGTATAGCTTCAGAATTATCTGTTGATCTTAATCCAATATAATTTGAAAACTTTGTGGAATACATTCCAAAAGTCAAACTATCTTGTCCAGATTTCCAACGTATCTGACCATCTAATCCATTTGATTTTTCAATCTTTAAATTAGCTTGTCCTTGCTCATATGCTCCGGTTGCCGCATGAACGCCATTTGCATATAACTCGAAGTAAGATGGCGCGCGTTCATTATGACTTAAGTTTCCAGCTAAAGACCATTGAGAATTTAAAGTATAAAGTCCGCCAATCGCCCCATTATTTGTTTTGAAACTCTTGTTAGCGGCTGTAAAATTTCCACCACCTTTAGAATCTACATCATGCTCCCCATGCCTTAAACCAAAGGTTACTTTATGTTGGTTGATGGGTAGTTCTTCATAGAGATAAGCCGACTGACTATTAGTTTTCGATGAAGGAACAAAGGCCTCCGCACCTAACGCTTGAAATTTTCCGCTTTCAAATTGCAAGCCCATAACACCCTTCATACTTAATATTGGTTGATGGCCTAATTCAAACGTGCCATCAACACCTTGATTTTTAAATGTTGTATTGATCGTACCGTCTTCAATCTCTTTATGCATATAATCCGTATAAGCGGCTCGAAATTTGGCACGATCAAAGAATGTGCCAAGATCTCTAATCTCAGATGCAAAATCAACACGATCATTATCCATATCAATAGAAACTGCTGATTCTAATGGGCTGCCATATTGTGTTTGATGTTTAGCATAGCTCAGGCCAGCATAACCTCTATCAAAAATCATGGACGCACCTACAGCACCACCTTTAGTTTCTGATTGGCTATTAATAAGTTTATTGGTGCCATGATCTCCAGTGTAAGATCCATAACCTGGAGTCGCTGGATTCCAAGATCTGCTAGTGCTTTTCCTTGCCGACAACGCATTACCTGGAATCTTTAAGTTTTTTGCATCTCGGTTATAGGCATCGAAGTGCATCACAAAATTACCTGTACCTAAATCAACCACTGCCGCATTGCTTTGTTCTAAATTAGCTCCGCCATAACGCACTTCACCTCGACCTGTAATACCTTCAAATTTCTCTTTAGGGATTCGATGATCAATGGCATTTACTACACCGCCTACTGCACCACCTCCATAAAGAAGTGTGGCGGGTCCTCGAATGACGTCAATTTGTTCAATAATTAAAGGGTCAATCGATACACCATGGTCAAAACTTAAGTTAGAAGCATCTAAATTATTAACACCATTTTGCAAGATCTTAATACGATCACTATCCATTCCTCTGATCATAGGGCGTCCTGCTGAGGGACCAAAAGAACTATTGCTAACACCCGGAATGCTATTTAATGTTTCAGCTAAAGTATTTTCTCGTTTTAATGAAAGTTCACGGCCATTTAAAATTGAAATGGGTACCACCATTTGATCAGAACTAACACCCAAAGGATTGCCAGTCACCGCTGTAGTAGGTACAGTTAAAATTGCTTTATCCGCAGCTAGCGCTGGATAAGTAAAAATAAAAAGCAATATGAATGTTATTTTTTTAAGTTTCATTTTGAAACCTCTTCAATAAAAAATTAGTAGTACAAACATCCTTAAAAGATTTAAGGAGGTAAATTAAATTTAATTTAATGTTGAGGTTTGGGGTGGGGCGCGAGCAGCAAAGTGAATTGCTGTGAGAGATTTATATGAATTAGATTGGACTACAAATACTGTGTAATGATTTAACTCTTCAAGATTGAAAGCAAATTCACTATCATTTATATGCTGAAGTTTTGCGAAACCAATACATTGGCTACAAGAACTCAGGTCTGACTTATGAGATTGAGTCTTTTGGGTGTGTTCCTGTATATGAGAAATTTCATGCGCAATCGCTGCTTGCTGACTAAAAGCAAACAAAAAGATTAAACATAAAATACTATAAAGGCGCTTAAACATCGCAATATTTTAGCACAATTCTATTAAAGCAAAATCCCCACGCCCGAACCTGCTCGAACCGCTTATTTTCAAGTAAAATAAATCTATGAGATCCATCGCCCTTATTGATGTTAATAACTTCTACGTTAGCTGTGAAAGAGTGTTTAATCCTAAATTAGAAGATAAACCAGTGGTGGTATTAAGTAACAACGATGGCTGTGCTATCTCTCGTTCTAATGAAGCTAAAGAGCTTGGTATTAAAATGGGAACACCTTGGTTTAAACTTAAAGAGTTTGCCAAGCAAGAGAATGTCACAGCTCTCTCATCAAACTACACACTCTATCTAGATATGAGTCATCGCGTAATGACATTGTTATCCAAATTTAGTCCTGACCAAGAAGTCTATTCCGTGGATGAATCATTCTTAGACTTAACCTCATTCAAATCCAAAGATCTTATTAAGTATGGCCAGCAAATTAAAACTAAAATTAAGCAATGGTCAGGATTGCCTGTTTCTATTGGTATTGGCTCTACTAAAACATTATCAAAATTAGCTAATCACATTGCAAAAAAGAATCCGTCGTTTAAAGGTGTATGTAATTTAAATGTCATGGATGAAGATACGCTTGAAACCTGGATGAGTCATTTTCCCGTTTCTGATGTTTGGGGGGTTGGTAGATCATTAGCGCCTAAACTTAATCAGCTTGGCATCATATCTGTCCTAGATTTAAAACATGCAGATCCAGACTATATACGTCAACAATTTAGCATTGTTCTTGAAAAGACGGTGCGTGAACTTAATGGCGTGATGTGTATAGAATTAAAAGATATAGAAGAACCTAATAAAGAGATTATCGTATCCCGTTCTTTTGGTAGACGAGTGAGAGACAAACAAGAGCTCATAGAAGCTGTGACTTCATATACCAGCCGTGCTGCTGAAAGAATGAGAAAGCAAAATTCTGTAGCCACCTCTTTATATATCTATATAAGAACAAGTCCCCATAATGATAAAAAACACTATGCTAATGGGGTCAACATTCCATTATTTCAACCGAGTGATGACACTATAGTATTAACTAATGCCGCCTTATTGGGATTGGATTATATTTATCGTGATGGTTTTGACTATCAAAAAGCTGGTATTACATTGTGTAATTTAACTTCCAAAGATAAAGTGCAAGGCAATTTATTCAGCGACACAATTTCAAATTCTCGCATGAGGGTCATGGATAGCATCAATCAAAGATGGAAAGGTAAATTAAAGTTAGGCAGTGAAGGTATTACAAAAGAATGGGAAATGAAAGCTAACTTTAAATCAAGAAACTACACAACTAACTGGGATCAATTAATCATCGCACACTAAATCTAAAGCATCATAATTTTTGATCATTAGAATTAAATCACACAATTAAAATAGTAATTTTAAAGTGGCAATTGTAACAAGATCTTTACATAGAATACCCTCTCCGCACTCTATAAATAGAATATAGTCACTCTATATTAAAGTTTATAAAGGCTATCTTAAGAACAAGACTATTGTGAATACCAAAACAAATATGTTAGAAAGATTTTCTATTGTCCTGCGCTCAGGTTTAGTGAATAAGTTTAATCGCATTCCAACTGCACAAAAATTCTCTGATGAGTTCAATTTACGCTCAGTAAACCCAATTACAAGGGAAACTGCAAGAAAATGGATTAATGGTTTAGTCATGCCAGAATCCGAACGACTTCTTGTTCTTATTCAATGGCTTAATCTAAATTCTGATTATGTATATTTAGCTTCAACAGAAGTTGGTAATGATGGAGAAAATTATCCACCAAGTAAAATAAAGCGCTTAAGAGAAGTAGAAGTTTTTGCACGTAATGCTCTAAATTTTGCCTCCCCTCGTATAGCTATCATGGATAAAGACGGCACCATTATTCTGGTCAATGAAGCTTGGAGAGCAGCGGCTAATCGCAATCCACCATTACATAAAACGACCGCTCTATGTGAAGGTGCAAATTATCTAGAGATATTAGATAAGGTCAAAGGTCTGGAAAAAGAAAATGCAAGGGAAACAGCTTCTGCAATTCGAGATTTAGCCAAAAATCCTGAAAAAAAATTTGTATTTAAATATCCTTGCCATTCTCCCTCTAAAAAACATTGGTTTATAGCAGAGCTTTCCTCTTTTCATGAAAAAGAAAACCAATGTCTCACCATTTCTCATCAAGAAATCTCTGAACGTCAATTCTTAGCTAAAATTTAGTGCTTTAAAAGTGGCAGTTTGCAATTAAATTAAGCGCATTATTCAATCTTAATTGTAATAAATTAAGAGAGTTTAAGTGCATTTAAATAAAACTTTTAAGTTTTCTTCCTTTAGATTTGCAAAAAATTATCTCTTATTAGCCAATAAAAAGATATTAACAAAAGATGAAATTAATAATGCCAACAAAGCTTATCTACGATGGGAATATTTTAAGGCAAGCAAGAGTCGCGCAAAATAAAAGTATTGGCGATATTGCATATACCCTCTGCTCCTCAAGCCATCAAATCAGTGATATTGAATTAAATAGTGCAACTTCCTATGGGTTCTTAAGACAGATTGTCATAAAACGCTATGCTGAATTATTAAATATTGATTTAAATACTGTGGTTACTCAATTTGAGTCTGATCTTGATATCATTAATTAAATTAGATACCGCTTTTGGAAAGACCTTAAGGAAGAGAAGGTTAGCAAAATTATTAACTCAAGAAGTTTTAGCTACAGAAGCTAATTTATCTCGCGCTTATATCAGTGATTTAGAAATGGGTAAAAAAGATCCAAGCTTATTCACTGTATTTAAACTAGCAGATGCTTTGAAATTAAAACCAAGTGTTTTGATAGATGAGGTTGAGAATACAATTTGAATGAGCGTCGAAATTCTTGATATTCATAAAAAATTAAAAAGTGAAACCAACATTTTTAATGAGTTAGATTATATTGAGTGATATAAACAGCTATTCCTGCAAAATAACCAATTAAAGCTAACCAACTAATCTTTTTAACGTACCAAAAGAATGGTATTTTTTCTAAACCCATTGCCGCAACGCCTGCAGCTGAACCAATAATGAGTATCGATCCACCTGTGCCTGCACAATACGCCATAAATTCCCATAAGAAACTATCAGCTGGATATTTTGCTAAGTCATACATCCCCATTGAAGCTGCAACAAGGGGCACATTATCTACAATTGCACTCAGCAATCCCAATAACGTCACAATATAATCCTGACGACCCACCGTTTTATCTAAAAACTCAGAGAGTGAGTGAAGTATATGGCTATGCTCGAGTGTTGCGACAGCCAATAAAATACCAATGAAAAAGACAATCGATGTCATATCAATACGATGCAAAGCGTGAGCTAGAGTAAATTGCTGTTTATCAGCATCTTCTTTCTTGTAATGTATTAAATCTCCAACCAGCCAAAGCAAGCCTAAACCAAAAAGTATTCCCATAAAAGGTGGTAAATGAGTCAGTGTTTTAAATACAGGCACTAGTATTAAAATACCGAGTCCTAAATAAAACATCGTATTTCGCTCAAAATTAGAAGTCAGTATTGAAGAGGCGTTATATGTTTTAGTTTGAGATGAGATAAGTTTGCCTTGCATGGCATGACTGACAAACAATAATGGTGCAATGAGATTAGCTAATGACGCTAAGAACAACCCTTTAATAATAGCTAGTGATGTTATCTGCCCGCCTATCCATAACATGGTCGTTGTAACATCGCCGATAGGAGACCAGGCACCACCTGCATTAGCAGAAATCACTACCATTGCTGCAAATAGGAGCCTATCTTCTTGTTTTTGTAATAGTTTCCTTGTGAGTGAAATCATCACGATTGTGGTAGTTAAATTATCAAGAACTGCACTTAGGAAAAAGGATAGAAAACCAACTATCCATAATAAATGTGAAAGCTTTTTAGTTTTAATACGAGATGTAATCACTTCAAAACCATTATGCGCATCTATGACTTCGACAATGGTCATCGCACCAATTAAGAAGAAAACAATTTCTGCAGTAGAAGAAATAGACTCACTTAATTGATGACCCACAAGTAAATGATCACCTGTTGAAACCGCATAAATGGTCCATAACAATCCTGCACCCAATAGTGCAGTAGCTGACTTATTGATTTTTATCGAATGTTCAAGCGTAATTGCGGCATATGTTATTACAAAAATAATAATGAGAGCGCTAAGCATAATATTTAAATGGCAAGTTATTGTTTGTAATTAGATTGTAGCAGATTCGCTAACTGTCAAAAATTTTACCGATTCTTAAAGTTACCTAATAGTAAACGGTTGATTAACGGCAAAAACATATGGGAAATTGTAAGAGCCATTAAAATAGAAAAAATGATGGTTAAATAACTAATCTGCAGATTATGAAAAAGAAAGAAGTAAGAAAAAAAGGTAACTGGCAAGGTGAAAGCTATTAGGAATATTATGTCTCTAAAAGATTTAATTCCAATATTAATTAAAGCTCTAAGGCCATGGAAAAAACAAAAGTAGAAGGTAAACCAATAAATTGGACTTAAAAGACTAGCTAGAATAACTGTAACTAGAAACTCGAGGACGAGAATAAATTTATCTTTTGTAGTAATACCCTTATGAATGTAAAGTAAGAATAAAAAACTACCGATAAAGATAATTGTAATAAATTTAAGTATCTCAAATACTTTAGGATTTAAATCTGAATCTACTAAACTATCGAAAATTAATTTAACATCGTTTTCAAAAAAAATGACGGGAAGCAATGTCATAACAAAGCCCCAAGAAATCTTAATGCTTTGAGAAGCTCGACCTAAGTATGAAAGATCGCTTTGGCCAAAATGGGCTATTGACATTAAAAGTAAAAGTACTAAACCTATCATGGGGCTTTGAAACCACAGAATGAGCCCTAAAAATACAATTAATAAATAAATTAAGAAAGCTAGAGCTTTCATCTTAAACCTGGAAAAAGTTTTCCATATAACAATAGAGTCAGCAGCGCCATGGGAGACACCCAATGACATAATAATTAGGAATAGAATTGCTAGCGATGAATTAACGTCGGCAAAATTGAAAGCTGTATTTCGTTGAGTAACAAATATTAAAAAAAGACTTAATATCAAATAAAAAAACTGATGAATTCTAACCTTATTTAACATATAAATTAATCAAACCCTTTAGCATTACTAATTTTGGTAATTTCAAAATAATTGCTAAATAATCGAATATCCGCGATTGATCAGATAAAAATCTTATAGCAGATGAAGTTGGGACTTTTGTAAAAAAAATCCTAAATATTTCAGGGGCTTTTTGAGGGCTAGATCTTAAAACGGAAAGAAAGATTTTATCTAACCAATTTGTAAGATAATTTTCTTTGTGTGCAATCATTTCGTAGCTAAATTCTTTTTTTGCTTTTATTTGTTGAGCCCATAGCGCGATTCGAGTAAAAGCGTATCCGGAAGCAGGTCTTGATGCTCCAGCAAAGTTCCCAATTCTAAAGTAATGATTTTTTATTTTTCTATTAATGTATGGTGACATTGGAAGCACGGCTTTTTCAGTTCTTGTTATTTCTTTGATATTAAACTTCATTAAAGTAAGTTTATGAATCTTTTCAACTGCTTTGAAATCTATCTCAGAAGAAAAAAAAGTTGTTTCGATTAATGCTTTAGTTTTTGAGAATGGAAGAATATAAGTAAAAATTACATTTTTTTTAGACTCGGCAAAATCCATCAATGTCACGACATTCTCATCAAATATATTTTCGTTCGAAATGATTTCGGAGCCTACAAAAACTTGCTTCAATGACGGATATTTATGATCAAATGTTTTGTTCGGTCTGCTATCTACTATATTTTTGAGTAATATTTTTTTACTCTTTAATTTGACTTCCCAACCATCTTGATTCTTTCTAACATCCTTGACTGAATGCCCCTGCCTTACTTGAATACCCTTTTTAGCAAGATTTTTGTATAGTTCGCCAAGAATTGATTCTGAGCTATAACATGCATATCTATACTCGCCCAAATCAATCTTATAAGATTTACCTTTTACCTTAATTTCTATTTGTGACCATTCTTTTTTAGGTTTTGCACTGAAACTTTTTTTGATATCAATCAATCCTGGTCCTGACCAAAAGCTGTACGTTTTGTCGCTTTTAGTGTTGATATCCTTTTCAAATAAAATGAAATTATAAATTTTTTTACTAAGAAGAGAGTTGCCAAGAGTTAATCCAGATAAACCAGCACCAATAATTCCAATATCAAATTTTTGTTTCATATATTAAAAGTGGCAGTCTGGAAGAGTAGTTATAAATTTATGCAGATTCTTATTATGCGGTTTTAATTTAACTTGAAAAGTAATTAGAAATTTAGCAATAACCTTCAATGTTATCAATAGCTTAGAAAAATTACTTACATAGCACCTTTTTTCTTTGTGCTGATATTGAGTCTGAATTAACTGATATCCAATTTGCTGGTAGAGTGCAGAAGCTAATTTAACTGCAAGAGCTGCTCCCCGGGGAAGATGATCAATCGCCTGACTAGAGCTAGCAAAATAAATATTAGCTAAATTAATAATTTTTTTTCGAGTTAAATCTATTTTTGCGGCAGTTTTTTTTGTTGGATGAGCTATGGCTTTGGGTGAGTGTTTACCAATGAGGCTCTCAGGAAGATAAATCCTATTTCGCGCACTATCTTCATAAATATCTCGAGAAATATTAACCAATTGCATTGCAATGCCTAAATCGATTGCAAAATATCGCATTTTTTTATCTTTTACACCAAAAATGTCACAAACCATTAATCCAACGGTACCTGCAACTTGGTAACAATAAATAATTAAAGCCTTTTCTGATTTGAATGAGGTAAATTTAATATCAGATATCTGTCCATTCAAAAACATTTTTACAAGCTTTTGGTTCGGCCAATTTTCCCTTGGAATATTATTTAATACATTAATGATCGGATGAGACCTACCTTTATTCCAAGCATCAATAAATATGAGAAGCTTTTTTTTTGCAATATTTAGGTTTTTAGCTTCGTCAACCATGTCATCTATTTTTCGACAAAAGCTATAGATAGAGTAAATCGCTTGCATTTTAACGTTATCAAGAAAAAACGATGCCCAATAAAAAGTTTTTCCATGCTTACGCATCAATAAATTATTCTCCATACTAAGGAATCAATTTATCTATGACCTTGGCTGAATTGAGAACACCCGGAACACCTGCTCCTGGGTGAGTCCCAGCACCTACGTAAAAAAGGTTCTGGTATAAATCATCTTTATTGTGCGTCCTAAACCAAGCTGATTGCCTAAATAACGGCGCTATAGAAAATCCTGAGCCAAAAGGTGTGTTGTAGTCTTGTAAAAAATCCTCCGGGGTCATAACAAATGATTCGCAAATATTTTCACTGAGTTTTGGCATCATGGTTTGCTCTAGAGCCTTAATAATAGATTGTGTAAATGCCGACGCCTCATCTTTCCAGCTAATATTTCCTTTCAAATTTGGCACTGGCACTAGCGCATAAAAACTATCGCAGCCTATAGGTGCAAAATCAGGATCAGTTGCTGTTGGCCTATGAAGATAAATAGAGAAATCCTCGGATAACTTATAACTGTCAAAGATGTCGCTCAGCAATTCTTTATAACGAGGTCCCATCCAAATAGTATGGTGAGCAATATTGTCGTATTTGACTTTTGTTCCAAAGAAAAGAACAAATAAACCCATTGAATGCTTTGCTGTTTTTTGTACAAATTTATTATGAAGCGAAATTTTCTTACGCTCTATTAAATTGCTGTTTGTATAAATAGGGTCTGCATTTGTAATTAAATAATCAGTTTTGAAAAATTTACCTTCCTCAGTTTCTATACCTTCAACCATTTTTTCACTAGTAATAATTTTCTTAATTTCGCTATTGAGAAATATGTTTATACCCTTACGCTCCATGAGCATCTTTAGCTGAGATATGATTTCTCCAGTGCCTCCTTTGGCAAAAAATACTCCCCATTTTTTTTCAAGCGCGTGAATAAGAGCATAAATTGAAGTAGTATTAAAAGGGTTACCTCCAACAAGCAATGGCTGAATTGAGAATGCTTGCCTTAAATTTGGATGTTTTAGATAGCTTGAGACAAATTGATAAACTGATTGATAGCCCTTTAATTTAATAATATCGGGGGTATATCTAATTAAACTGCTAAATTTATGAAAAGGCTGGTCAGCAAGCTTGAGATAGCCTACTTCAAATATTTTCTCAGCATGCTGAAGCATTTTAAGATAGCCATTGACGTCTCTAGGCTCAATAGCTTTTATTTGCTCTAATAGCTGATCTTGATCTGGGCCATAATTAAAAAATGTCCCGTCATGGAATCTAAAGCGATACCAAGGATCTAGAGGAATAAATTTAATAAAATCATCAATCTCTTCATTAAATATTTCAAATAACTCCCTAAAAAGGTAAGGCGCAGTAATTACTGTGGGGCCTGCGTCATAAACAAAGCCATTTCGACTAAACTGCCTTGCTCTTCCCCCAATTTGATCTAATTTTTCATGTAAATCCACTTCATAGCCCTTCGCCCTCATTCGCAAGGCTGCGGCTATGCCACCAAAACCACTTCCAATCACAATTATTTTTTTATTTTGCATATATAAATTGGCTAGCTTTTTTGTCTATTCCTTCACAAAGAGAAGAAATAATAGGTCTTATGACTATTGGCATAAGGTGTAAAGAATCTTTTATATTTACTAATATCAATTGAATCCTATCGATTAAATCATCTTTAATATTTGACGAAATTAAAAACTGCTTAAGCTCATCTTTATTTTTTTTAAGAAAGTTAATTTCTTTTTCAGAAGACTTTTCTTTAATTAAAACTACCAATGCGTTCATTCTTTCAAACTCAATGTCTGTAGGAATTTCATTGGCTTGATTTAATAAAATATTTTCCAAGTCATTCACAATTTGATAAGCAAGTCCCACTTCGTCTGTTATTTTTCTTAAATTAATATAATAAGGCTCACCTAGCTCCGCACATTTAAACATCCCCATCATAGGCAAACAAATAAGTGGTGATGTTTTTGCCATAGCAACATTCTTATAGTCTTCCCAACCTAGATTTAAGAAGTTTGTACTTAGATCTCCTGATTGGCCAAACACAATTTCCTTCACAGTACCTGAAAGTAACCCTAGCAAAATGTTTTGATGCCAGCCTTGTTCAATTTCAGTAATTTTTTTAAAGGACTCTGCTATTAAATAATCCCCAGTGCATATAGCAGCGGGTATACCAAAATTTTTCCATACACTTACCTTACCTCTTCTAATTTCATCGCTATCACAAATGTCATCATGGAGAAGTGAGGCGCTATGAATTAACTCACAAACAACTGCCCAAATAATTGCTGTATGTTTTGAAAGTCCTAATGCTTCACCGGTAGAAAGTGCTAAGTGAGAGCGAATTAATTTTCCTTCTGATTCCCCATGCCAATTAAGCCATAGAGATAAATTCTTTTCATTCACCTCAAAAGACTTGGCTAGATGTTTTTTAACGCTCTCTAGTGAATCGCTTTCATTTGAAATCATAATGAGTCTTTTATAAAAGAATATATGTAGAAAATATATCTGTTTGTTAAAGACTTAACTAAGCGCCAATTTCTGACTTTCTTTGCGCAATAATATAAATCAAAATACCAAAAACTGATTTAGCAGCTATATCAACAACAGTGAATCCAACTTGGGTACTTATAAATGCCGATAGACCAAACAAAGGTAGGATATATACAAGCGGATAAAACGACCAGGACAGGATAATAAGTAATCTTGTTTTTTTGAATAATGGCTGAACAACTACAGGTTGCGTCTTGATAGATGCACCCACTCCTTTAATCATTTCGTACAATATATAGGAAAATGGAATCATTGCTAAAATCCACCAAATAACCTTAGCAAATCCAATTGTAAGCGTTTCTCCGGGATAACCGAGGATAACCATTAAAGCAGCAGCTAAAGTTAGTCCCAGCCCTTTTTTGTATGCTTCTGCATGAGGCAATCTTAAGACTAAAACAAATTCTAGAAGTAATAGGGGGACGGTTAATAGCCAATCAACATATCGATATGCATTATTAAATTGCATGCCAGTTTGTATGACTAAACCATCTTTTATTACATAAGCGCTATTGAAGCTCTCAAAGATTCTTAAGTAATGGTAAGTTGTAATTAAACAAACAAGCCCCGAAAGAGTTAAAGCAGTTTTGTATGCGGGGGAAACTTGTGATCTTTGAAGGAGAAAAAATACGGTTGATGCTCCAAAAGCAGCGATTGCAAAAGAGATCGCGTTATAAACTAAATTAAACTCATCTATGCTCATGGGAATAGTGTATCGATTTTATTGTCTTAAACTATTGATATTATTAAATATAATCAGTAAAAATAAAAAAACTGTGCAGCCAAAGCTGCACAGTTTTTTAAAAAAATTACATACTTATTTTGATTCTGATACTGCTACAGACCAAATAATTACACCGAAAGCAATTTTGTTTAAAACGTCAGCTAAGTTATAGATGATGTTTAAAGATGCCATGCTGCTTGCAGGATCTGAGCCACTTAAATAACCAAAGTAATAACCTAATGGGTAAATTGCCCAACCAAATGTCACAATTAATCGCATTGTATTAAAAGCGCTTTGTACTGATGCTGGGGCTTTGTTTGCATTGATCTTACCTGCTTCACCAGCGAAAATTTCGTAGAGGATATAAGCCCATCCAAGCATACCAATAATGAATGATGTCATAACATCTGCGTAACCAGCTTCACCAGCATAACCACCGCCAAGCATAACTAAAGTACCAATTAAAAGCCTCCAAAAAACGCCGTTGGAAACTTTAGTAATGGCTGAAAGAACTAAATAGAATTCAATCATTAATAAAGGCACTGTAATTAACCAATCAATATATCTATACACTGTTGGTGTTGATCCTGTTGCAACCCACACGTCACGCATATAGAAATAGTGAACAGCTGCTACTAATGTAACTAAACCAGATACAGTAAGAGAAGTTTTCCACTTACCGGCTACACGATCTCTTTCAAGGAAGAAAAAAGCAGTTGAAGCAACTAATGCCATTGAAATTAGCCAAAAAGAAATACCAACGAAATCATTTGCTTGGAGAACTGCAGCTCCATGGCTCTCTGCAAAAGCTAATGTTGATAAGCCTAATAAAGACAATCCTAATAAGCATTTATTTTTTACGGATTTAAAAAAATCTTGAAACATAGGAACCTCCTAATGGTTGATAGAAAACAACTTCAGATAACTAAAAATAATTAACTGTTACTTTAGTAAATTATCAATTACAGAGTTTAGCCTGTGATTTGTATTTTTCAAAATATTTTAATTTTATTCATGGTAACCATGACCCATAATTAAATAATGGGTATAAATAAATACACTTTAACATATTGATTATTATAAAAAAGTCACTCGAAGCAACCTAAAAACTTTTGACCTTTAAGTTAAATGCATCAATAGTTTACATATTTCGTATATTTTATAAAAAATGAATTTTTTTGAGCGTTTTTAGTCAAGAAAATAAGCAATAAGCTGAAATATTGCTCGATTGGCTCCAAATTTTCCCCCGAATGGTTTGGAGCCTTTCTCTTTTTGAGATTAAGAAAATTATGATAAAAATCCTTTACGATCAACATTGTAGCCTTTGTTCAAAAGAGATTGATTACTATAGATCAATCGCACCAAAAGGTATTTTCATGTGGTGCAATCTTCATAAGCACAACAAATTACTTCATAAATACGGTATTACGTATAACGATGCCTTATTAAGTCTTCACGCAATCGACGACAAAGAAAGGATTTATAAGGGCATAGATGCATTTTGTCTTATATGGAATAACCTAAAAGGATGGAAATTATTAAGTTTTATTATCAAGCTGCCACTGATTTACCTTGTCAGTAAAATTTTCTACTCATATTTCGCTCAATGGCGTTTTAATAAAATGAAATATTGCAAGGTGAGCTAGTTGTCTTTAATAATCGGCATCGATGGATGTAAGTCTGGTTGGTTTGCAGTTTGGCAAAATCAAGATGGAGCTATTGAAACTGCTATTTTCCAAAGCATGAATAATCTCAAGGATTTTTTTATTAAGTCCAACCAGTTAATTATCGGTATTGACATACCTGTAATCTTGTCTGAAGTGATGCCTCGAGAAGCTGACCAATTAGCTAGAAAGCTTCTAAGTAAAAAAGCCTCTTCTATTTTTACAGCGCCTACGCCAGAAATGCTCGAACAACCGAATTATGAAAAAGCATCCCTTGTATCAAAAAAACTGATTGGTAAATCAATGTCACTTCAATCTTGGTATTTGTTTCCTAAAATAAGAGATGTCCAAACTGTGCTTCATCATGAGGATATAAAAATATTCGAAATACATCCAGAAGTTAGCTTTAGGGCTATGAACAATGAAAATGTAATCATTGAAAGTAAAAAGACAGCTGAAGGCTTCAAAATAAGAAAGTTTCTTCTTGATAAACATTTTTTAAACTTTAATTTTGATGCTATCAGAAATAAATATCAAAAAAAAGATGTGATGGATAATGATATTTTAGATGCCCTCGTTGTTCTTTGGAGCACAAAAAGGATAGTCAATAATCAAGCTTTATACTTACCAGAAAAACCAGAAAAACCAAATATGCAAATCGTTTACTAATGATTTATTTCATTAAAATTATTATCGCAGTCTTGGTGATTGTACTTGTGACTGAATTAAGTAAGAAAGATACGAAAATAGCTGCACTTTTACTGGCACTTCCAATTATTTCTTTTACTGCTTACACTATGATTTGGTTTGAAAGTAAGGATACCGATAAAATTGCTAAGTTAGCCAATGAAAATTTTATTTATGTATTGCCTGTCATGCCAGTATTACCTTTATTTAGCTGGATGCTTAAAAATGGCTTCGGATTTTTCACTTCACTGATTATGGTAACAATACTCATGATCATACTTTTTTATTTATTACAAAAAATACTATAAATGATATGACATCAGCTAATACACGACACAAGTAAAAACACAATTTACTACTTCTTAATACGTGAACTTTTAGCAGCTTTCTCATAAAAGTCATCTGGTTTATTTTTCACCCAATTAATAAACGTTTGCATATCTGAATGATTTTTTAATGACTCTGCAGTATTTAATAC
>Ga0209357_1000283_pt1 | contig 19578 bp, 19 predicted proteins | sample LauGreFBDMM110SD_2_FD_187573 | JGI IMG/M metagenome (GOLD analysis project Ga0209357, IMG submission 187573) | Freshwater lake microbial communities from Lake Michigan, USA - Fa13.BD.MM110.SD (SPAdes) (version 3) | ecosystem: Environmental > Aquatic > Freshwater > Lake | place: Lake Michigan... | reverse complement strand
CATTTAGACCGTCGCTATTTGAAGGCTGTGGGCTACACCACCAAGTCCAAGCGTGGCGGCTTGCCCAATATGGTGTTGTTTGGCGATATCGCTGGCGACGATGCTGATGCGGTGGCACGTGCTACCTCGGAGGTCATCCGCTTGGCCAATGCCAGAACGGGTGAGGGCTTTGTGGCGGTCAGCGCCGAAGCACGTAAAAAGTTTTGGTTGGACCGTAAACGCACCGCCGCCATCAGTCGTCACACCAATGCTTTCAAGATCAACGAAGACGTGGTCATCCCATTGCCTCGCATGGCCGAGTACACCGACGGCATAGAGCGTATCAACATCGAGTTGTCTTTGCGTAACAAGATTGCGCTGTGCGAGGCGCTTACACACTTGCTCAGCCATGGCGCTTTGCCTTTGGGCGAGGTTTCTGAAGACAGCGAAGCGCCCTCCCCAGAGTTATTGCAAGAGCGTGTGACGCAGGCATTGGAGTTACTCTATGAGGTCAAAACCCGCTGGTCCTCATGGCTTATCGGCATAGACCAGTTCTTCCCTGATTTACAAAGTCACAGTTTGCGCGCCAGCTGGAAAACCGAGTTGCGCCAACCTTTGCACAGTTTGTTCAATGGCGTGGCTTTTGCCCCTTTGCGTCAAGCGCTTGACACGACCCATCAACGGATTTTGAAGGGCCGTGTTTGGGCCGCTTTGCACATGCACGCGGGTGACGGGAATGTTCACACCAATTTGCCGGTGAACAGTGATGATTACGCCATGCTGCAAACCGCGCATGAAGCGGTGGACCGCATCATGGCCTTGGCGCGGTCCCTTGACGGCGTGATTTCTGGCGAGCATGGCATTGGCATCACCAAAATGGCTTACCTCACCGATGCAGAGTTGCAGCCTTTTGCCGACTATAAATCGCGCATAGACCCGAATGGCCACTTCAACCAAGGCAAGTTGCTCAGGAAAGCGTTGCCCGCCAACAAGCAGCGCAGCTCAGACCTGAGTCAAGCCTATACCCCCAGTTTTGGCTTGATGGGCCACGAGTCTTTGATCATGCAGCAGTCAGACATTGGTGCTATCTCTGACTCCATCAAAGACTGTTTACGCTGTGGCAAATGCAAGCCGGTTTGCGCCACCCATGTGCCCGGTGCCAATTTACTCTACAGCCCACGCGACAAAATATTGGCCACCTCCTTGCTGATAGAAGCGTTTCTGTACGAGGAGCAAACGCGTCGTGGTGTGTCCATCAAACATTGGCAAGAATTTGAAGATGTGGCTGACCACTGCACGGTTTGCCACAAATGCGCCAGTCCATGCCCCGTCAAAATTGATTTTGGTGATGTGACCATGGCCATGCGCAACTTGTTGCGCAAAATGGGTCAGCAAAGCTTTCGCCCTGCATCGTCCTTTCAATCGTGGTTGGTGACCACGGTCAATCCGCAGGCGATCAACCTTGGCCATCAACTTACCCGAGTTGCCATGCAAGCTCAGCGCTGGGCCAACCAAGCCTTTCATGTGCTGGCCAAGAAACAAACCCAGCAACCGCCAGCCAGTTTCGGTGTGCCGCCGTTGAAGGCGCAGGTGGTGCATTTTGTGAACAAGAAAATGCCAGCGGGCTTGCCCAATAAAACCGCTCGCGCCTTGCTTGACATCGAAGACCGTGACTATGTGCCCATCATCCGCAACCCTCAGACCACCAGTGCAGACGCGGAGGCGGTGTTTTATTTTCCAGGTTGCGGCTCAGAGCGTTTGTTCAGCCAAGTAGGTTTGGCGACCCAAGCCATGCTCTGGCATGCCGGTGTACAAACTGTGTTGCCCCCTGGCTATTTGTGCTGCGGTTACCCACAACGGGGCTCGGGGCAGCAAGACAAGGCAGACAAAATCATCACGGACAACCGTGTTTTGTTTCACCGTGTGGCCAACACTTTGAACTACCTTGATATCAAAACCGTGGTGGTGAGTTGCGGCACCTGTTTTGACCAATTGCAGGGATACGAGTTTGACAAAATTTTTCCTGGCTCACGTATTTTGGATATTCACGAATACTTGCTTGAAAAACAACTGTCTTTGCCCGCGGGTGGAAGTTACCTCTACCACGACCCTTGTCACAGCCCCATGAAACAACAAGCGCCGATGAAAACAGTGAAAGCCTTGCTGGGTGAGCAAGTGCTCGAGAGCAAACGCTGTTGTGGTGAAAGTGGCGGTTTGGCTTATTCCCGCCCCGATGTCTCCACCCAAATTCGTTTTCGCAAAGAGCAAGAAATTCGCTTGGGTGAAGAAGCCATGCGCGAAAAAAACTGGGTCGCTCCCCAAGAGAACGTCAAAGTCTTGACCAGTTGCCCCAGTTGTTTGATGGGCTTGAACCGTTTTCAAGATGATCTTCAAAGCGGCTTGCTAGAGGCCGATTACATCGTGGTCGAAATGGCTAAAAAAATCTTGGGTGAGCAATGGATGACTGACTATGTTCGTCAAGCCAACCATGGTGGAATAGAACGCGTTTTGGTTTAAGGAACAGACATGGCAGGACTGACACCCACAACCCCACAGCCAACAGACATCGTGTTGCACAGCCAGTCCAAAGTGATGGAAATTGCTTTCTCAGATGGTCAAAGTTTTCGCATCCCCTTCGAGTTGCTGCGTGTTTACAGCCCTTCGGCAGAAGTGCAGGGCCATGGCCCTGGGCAGGAGGTGCTGCAAACCGGTAAGCGTGAAGTAGCCATCGTGGCGCTCGAGCCTGTGGGCCACTACGGCGTACAACCGCAGTTCAGCGACGGCCACAACAGCGGGATTTTTTCTTGGGACTATTTGCACTCTTTGGGTCAGCGTGAGGCTGAGTTGTGGGTGCAGTATGAAATGCGTCTGAAAAATGCGGGCGTAGGCCGCGATGACCCCATGGGTTCTGCCAGCGGTAATGCTTGTCACAGCCATTAGGTCTGCTATGTCGCAAACACATTTTGGTTTTAAAAAGGTCAACGAAGAAGACAAAGCACGTCGGGTGCGTGGCGTTTTCGATTCGGTTGCCAGCAAATACGACATCATGAATGATTTGATGTCCATGGGCATGCACCGCGCTTGGAAGGCTTATGCGGTGATGGTGGCCCATGTGCAGTTAGGCGACGCTGTGTTGGATATCGCCGGCGGTACCGGGGATATGGCCCAAGCGTTCGCCAAGCAAGCAGGCCCCAAAGGCACAGTAGTGCATACCGACATCAATTTGGCGATGCTGCGCCAAGGCCGCGATCGACTCTTAGACGAAGGCTTGATGCTCCCCACCACCGTCTGTGACGCCGAGGCCTTGCCATTTCCTGATGCCAGCTTCAATGTGGTTTGTGTATCCTTTGGTTTGCGCAATATGACCCACAAAGACCGCGCTTTGGCAGAAATGGCTCGCGTGCTCAAGCCCGGCGGCAAGCTCTTGGTGTTGGAATTTTCCAAAGTTGCCCAACCTTTATCTAAGGTCTATGACTGGTATTCCTTTGAAGTATTGCCGCGACTAGGCAAAATGGTGGCTGGCGATGACGCCAGCTACCGTTATTTGGCTGAATCCATTCGGATGCATCCTGATCAAGCGGCGTTGAAAGTTCTCATGCAACAAAGCGGTTTTGCACATGTGGACATTCACAACCTCTCCTTTGGGGTGGTGGCATTGCATGTTGGAATACGTTGTTGATGCAATTTGCATCTTTGTTTGATGGAAAGAAGTTTATGAAAATCATGTCTTTGGTGTTGAGCGCCGTGATGTTGACAGTCAGTATTCAGGCAGAAGCCAAGCGCTTGGGCGGAGGGCGTTCTTTCGGTAAGCAGTCAGGCGCTGTCACCCAACGTGAATCGGCTCGCCCTGCGGGTCAAAACGCGGCCACTGCGCCCGCTGCGACGCCTTCACCTGCTGTCCAGCCGCCGCGTCGTCCTTGGGGCGCGATGCTGGGTGGCTTGGCTGCCGGTTTGGGTTTGGCATGGTTGGCTCATTCCATGGGCTTTGGCGCAGAGTTTGGTCAGTTCCTGATGTTTGGTTTGTTGGCTTTGGGTTTGATGCTGCTGGTGGGCTGGTTCATGCGCCGCCGTGTCAGCACTCATAACGCTTCTCCCTATGCCTATGGTGGTGCAGGTTCTCCTGGCAATCCTGACCATGCTCCTCAGTACAACCCCGCAAAGGTGGGCAACGATGCATCGGCACGCCCTTGGGAAAACTCTAGCACCCCTTACCCTTCACCAACAGCCCCCAATCGTGCGACTGCCCGAATTGGTTCTTCACTGATGGGCAGTGGTCAAAACTGGAGCATTCCAGAAGGCTTCGATGTGCAAGGTTTTGTTCAATCTGCCAAACAAAATTTCATCAATCTACAAGCCGCTTGGGACAGGGCTGATATTCCTGCCTTGCGCGTGATGATGACCGATGACATGCTGCTTGAAATTCAGTCCCAGTTGGCAGAGCGGGAACAAATGGTCTCTGGCCCCAACACCACTGAGGTTGTCATGCTTGAAGCGCAGTTGCTGGGCATTGAAGATTTGGGTGAAGGCTATATGGCCAGTATCGAGTTCTCTGGTTTGATTCGCGAGGACGCAACTGCAGGTCCCAGCCCCTTCCGCGAGGTCTGGAATATGACCAAGCCTAAAAATGGACAAATCGGTTGGCTGGTCGCTGGCGTACAGGCTTTGCAATAACCGACGCTGTTGATGAAAACTTTACCCTCATTGGCAGAGTTGGCCGCTCAGTTCGGCTCTGCCGTGATGCATTTGCAGCCACCTTCTGTTTTGGTTGAAGAGGCCCAAGACCGCCTGATTCTTTTGGTCAACCATGTCTTGATGCAAGAGCCTGCAGCCACAGCAAGATTAAGGCGCCAGCAAAACCGCACAATGCAAATCAGCTGGCGACAACTGCAACTGTCGTGTCGCATCACCCCTGCGGGTTTGCTCGAAAGGACGGCGCTGCAAAACTCGCCAGACTTGTCCTTGCATATCAGCCAAGAGTCGCCATTGGCGATTGTTCAAGGCTTGGCGCAGGGCGACAAACCCACGATGCAAGTGCAAGGAGACGTCATGTTGGCGGCAGATATCAATTGGCTGGTCGACCATGTGCGCTGGGACATCGAGGAAGACCTTTCCCGGGTCATTGGCGATGCGATGGCGCATCAAAGTGTGGCCATGGCCAAGCGAGTCTTTTCGGCACTCAAAGGATTTTTACCAGCCTCCGCCTCCCCTACGGTTCACCCCTCATGATCCGCATTGACCGCGGCGTGTTCATCGTATGGATCGTCCTGCGCTTTGGCCTCGATGAATTGCTGCTCTCAGGCTTCAAGCAGCCTTGGTTAAAGGTTGTTTCTCGTGTTCTGACATTTGGGCGAAATTTACGCGCTCCACGAGGGGAGCGTCTGCGCCTTGCCTTGGAGCGCTTAGGCCCCGTGTTTGTCAAGTTTGGCCAAGTGCTTTCCACGCGTCGTGATTTGTTGCCTGAAGACATTTCGGACGAACTTGCCAAACTGCAAGACCAAGTGCCGCCTTTTCCTTCCGCGCAAGCAGTGGCAATGATTGAGAGGGCTTTTGGTAAAAAAATTGACGAGGTGTTTAGCCATTTCGAACATACACCTGTTGCCAGCGCATCGGTTGCACAGGTGCATTTTGCGCGACTGCGTAACAGCAAGGGTGAACCTGAGCGCGAGGTGGCGGTGAAAGTGCTGCGCCCAGGCATGCTCAAAGTCATCGACAAAGATTTAGACCTCATGCGCAACATGGCAATGTGGGTAGAGCGACTCTCCAGTGATGGCAAGCGACTCAAGCCCCGCGAAGTTGTTGCCGAGTTTGACAAGCACCTGCACGACGAACTCGACTTGGTTCGTGAAGCTTCCAATGCAGCGCAGTTGCGCCGCAATATGGAAGGCTTGAATTTGGTCTTGATCCCTGAGATGGTCTGGGAATATTGCCGTACCAATGTATTGGTCATGGAGCGCATGTACGGCATCCCCATCAGCCATACCGAGGCTTTGCGCAAGGCCGGCGTCAACATCCCACAGCTGGCCAAAGATGGCGTGACTTTGTTTTTTACCCAAGTCTTTCGCGATGGCTTCTTCCACGCTGACATGCACCCCGGCAACATCCAAGTCAGTACTGACAGCGCCACCTTCGGCCGTTATGTGTCACTCGACTTCGGCATTGTGGGCACTCTCACTGAGATCGATAAAGATTATTTGGCGCAAAACTTCACAGCATTTTTCCGACGCGATTACAAGCGCGTGGCCGAGTTGCACATCGAGTCGGGTTGGGTACCAGACCACACCCGTGTGGATGAACTCGAGTCGGCTATTCGTGCAGTTTGCGAACCTTATTTCGATAGGCCCTTGAAAGAAATCTCATTGGGTATGGTTTTGCTGCGCCTGTTTCAAACCTCTAGACGCTTCCAAGTAGAAATACAACCGCAGTTGGTGTTGTTGCAAAAAACCTTGCTCAACATCGAAGGCTTGGGCAGACAACTCGACCCTGACCTCGATTTATGGAGTACCGCCAAACCTTTCTTGGAAAAGTGGATGCTTGAGCAAATGGGCCCACAAAAATTTTGGCAACAACTCAAGATTGAAGCGCCTCGGTTTGCCAAACTGATTCCTGAAATTCCTCGCTTGGTTCACGCCTATTTGCAGCGTGATCCGATCGCAGAGCGTGATGAGTTAATTCGTTTGATAGAAGCGCAACGCCGAACGCATCAAAACTTGCAAGCTATTTTGTTGTTGGTCTTGGGTTTCATGGCCGGTATCGTCATCACTGCGGCCCTTGGCGTGTGGGGTTTGGCTGGCTGATTTTCAGTCCAATGGTCGGTAGGCTTCACGTCGCATCTGCCGAGATGTATGCACCCCATACAACACCACCGCCAAACTCACCACGGCCATTAAAAGCGTGGCTGCTGCATAAATAGAGGGGTTCACCCCACGCCGCGCATAGCTGAAAATCACTTGGGGCAAGGTGGTCACGCCAGGTCCAGATAAAAATTCGGAAATCACTACATCATCAAAGGACAGGGTGAAGGTCAGTAACCAAGCGGCAACCAACGCTTGCGAAATATTGGGCAGTGTCACCAGAAAAAACACTTGGTAGGGTCGGCAACCTAAGTCGAGTGCAGCCTCTTCAATGGAGCGGTCCATCTCTTTGAGGCGAGACTGAATCACCACAGTGGCATATGCCATGCCCAGCAAGGCATGGCCCAGCACGATGGTGGTGGCACCTCGCCCAGGCCAACCTACCCATCGCTCCATACCAACAAACAGCAACAACAAGGACAAGCCAATGATCACCTCAGGCATGACCAGAGGTGAACTCAGCATGGCATTGAACAAGGAGCGACCTTTGAAAGCGCCAAAACGTATCAAGGCATAAGCTGCCAAGGTGGCCAATACCGTTGCCAAGGTGGCACTGAGCAAAGCCACATTCAAAGACAGCAAAAAACCTTCAACCAAACGGGTGTCTTGACCCAAGGCCTGGTACCAGCGCAGCGAAAACCCCGTGAACTGGCTGTCTTGGCGGGTGCTGTTGAAGGAGAACACCACCAAAAACATCAGCGGCAAATAGAAAAATAAAAACACCCCACCCAGCCATAAGCGGCTGACATAACGGTGCCATCGGTTGGCCTGCATTACTTGCTTTCCTCTTCGACCTTGCGGGCCAAGCGTTGGTTAAACCAAGCCAGTGGAATGACCACACCCAAAATCAACACAATAGACAAGGCACTGGCACGCGGCCAGTTGTTGCTGCTGAACATTTCATCCCACACCACCCGCCCGATCATGATGTTTTCTGCGCCACCCAAAAGAGAGGGAATGACAAATTCGCCCAAGCAGGGAATGAAAACCAAAATGGATCCAGCCACAATACCAGCGCGACTCATGGGAACGGTGATGAGCCAAAAAGTCTTCCACGGCGTTGCCCCAAGGTCTTGAGCGGCTTCAAGCAAGCGCAGGTCAAGCTTGACCAAATTGGCATACAGCGGCAACACCATGAAGGGCAGGTAGACATAGGTCATGCCCACCAGCATGGATATATCGTTGTAGAGCATTTGAATCGGCTCGTCGATCAAACCCACCAGCATCAACAAATTGTTGATGAGTCCAGCATCATCCAGCAAGCCCTTCCATGCGTAAACCCGCAATAAAAAGGAGGTCCAAAAAGGCAGCATGACCATCAAGAGCAATAAAGGACGAATGCTGCTTGGACTGCGGGCTAAGAAATAAGCAAAGGGATAACCAAAAAATAAACACAAGCAGGTCGTGAGAAAAGCGTAGCGCAAAGACAGCAGATAGGATTCGATATAAAGCGTCTGTCCCCAACCTGAATCGGGGTCGAGCAGCAAAGACACATAGCTGGAGAACTTCAGCCGTAAAGAAAAATGCCCCGCCTGAACATCAACGAGCGGGGCAAAGGGGTTAAGTTGCTCCCCCATGTCGGTCACACTGATACGTAACAGTATGAAAAAGGGGACCGCAAAAAACAGCAGCAACCAAAACCATGGGACACCCAAAACTATCCAGCGGCCACGCCGCAAGAACAGCAGTCCTAAAGTGGACGACAAGGTCTTCAAGATGTTTGAATTAGCCTAAAGACGGCGGACACTCTAGGTACAACTTCAGTGTCCGCCAAAATCTTTACTTGCCTTTTTTGAAGCTTGTGTAAACAGCTGTCATGGATTCACGCGCAGCGTTACCCAACGCGGCAGGCGGCACCATCAAACCCAAGTTGGCTTCATCAGGAAACACGGCTTTGTTTTGGGCCACTTCAGGGTTCACATTGGCCAAGCTGGCTTTGTTGGCAGTGGGATAACCCAGCTCGTTGGATAAAGCGGCGGAAACTTCCGGTTTGAGGAAGTAATTGATGAAGGTCATGGCATTGTTGGGGTGCTTGGCATCAGCTGGTACGGCCAAGTTGTCAAAGAAGATCAGGCCACCAGTTGTGGGCAACAGCACTTCGAGGTCTTGACCACTCTTGTTTTCATTGGCGCGGGCAATGGCGATGTTGAAGTCACCTGCCCAACCCAAAGCCACGCAAGCTTTGCCGCCAGCAACGTCGTCAATCATGGTGCTAGAGAACAAACGAATGTCTTTGCGAACCTTGGCCAACATCTCACCAGCCGCTTTGTGGTCGGCGGCATCATCAGAGTAAGCATTCTTGCCTATGTAGTGCAGGGCAGGAGGCAAAATTTCAGAGGGCGAATCGAGGTAAGCGATGCCACAGGATTTGAGCTTGGATGTATAGGTAGGGTTGAATACCAAGTCCCATGCGTTTTCTGGCATAGGGGTGCTGCCCAAGGCTTTGGCCACTTTGGTTTTATTGATGGCTACCGTGGTGAAACTCCAAGCCCAAGGGAGAACATATTCATTGCCTGGGTCCACACTCGTGAGTTTGCTCATCAAAGCGGGATCGAGGTTTTTGTAATTAGGGATTTGAGATTTGTCGAGTTTTTTCAGCAGACCCGCTTCGATTTGTGCCTTCACAAACACGGAGCCAGGGACCACGATGTCATAACCAGAGTTACCTGCCACCAATTTGGCTTGCAGGCCTTCATTGTTTTCGAAGGTTTGGTAATTGACTTTGATGCCAGTTTCTTTTTCGAAATTGGCGATCATGTCGGCAGCGATGTAATCGGGCCAGTTGTAAACGTTCAAGACCTTCTCTTCTGCATTCACAGGTGCTGCAGCAACGGGAGCCTTGGGCTCCTCCTTTTTGCTACAAGCCGCGACAGACAAGCAAGCCAAGACAAGCCATAAAAGACGTTTGTTCATGATGGCAGAGACTCCATAAGTAAAAGTGGATAACACAACAAAGAAACTCGCTGTGCGAGCGCCAAGCGCGTAGTATAAGAACAGTTGAACGCGGTTTTGAGGCGCTGGGGGTTCTCCTGCATAAAAAGCATACAATTTAAAGCTTCAATCTGTGCTCGAACTGCGAATCAACTATGCCAATTTATGCTTATAAATGCAGCGCTTGCGGCTTCGCTAAAGACCAGCTGCAAAAAATGTCTGACCCGCCCTTGAGTGACTGCCCCTCTTGCGGGAAACCCTCTTACACCAAGCAACTCACAGCAGCTGGTTTTCAGCTCAAGGGCTCAGGCTGGTACGCCACCGATTTCAAAGGTGGGGGCAGTGCGGCTCCCGCCAGCACCGACAGCACCACCCCGGCTGCGCCAGATGCGGCGACGCCCGCCAAACCCGCAGACACCCCTGCTGCTTCCAGCGCCTCTTCCTGCGCCCCCTCTTGTGCTTGTCACTGAAGCCGTTATTCACGGCTGCAGATTTTTTTTACTCACAGTATGAATTTCAAAAAATACATCTTGGCTGGATTGTTGGTGTGGCTGCCTTTGGCCATTACGCTGTGGGTTCTGAGTTGGCTGGTTGGCGCTCTCGACGGCATTTTGGCCAATGTGCTGTATGGCTTGGGCAGTGTCTTGCCCCAGGTGCATACAGAAGCTTTGCAGCAACTCAACGGCATCAAGGGTCTAGGTGTTGTGATGGTGTTTTTGGTGCTGGTGTTCACCGGCGCTTTGGCTTCCAATGTGGCGGGCCGCTGGATGGTCAAGCAATGGGACAAGCTTTTTACCCACATACCCATTGTCAAGTCCATCTACACCAGCGTTAAAAAAGTTTCTGACACGCTTTTCTCAAGCAACGGCAATGCTTTTCGCAAGGCGGTGTTGTTGCAATACCCACGCCAAGGCACATGGACCATTGCCTTTCAAACCGGCGCACCCCAAGGCGAAGTGCAAACGCATTTGGGGGAAGGCTTTATGAGCGTTTATGTTCCCACCACGCCCAACCCAACCAGCGGGTTCTTTTTGCTGGTGCCAGCCGCCGACGTGATTGAGCTCGACATGAGTGTGGACGAAGCACTGACCTATGTCATCTCCATGGGTGCTGTCTCTCCCACAGCTTTACCCACCACCCCTCTTTAAATCAAGGTGCCTTAGAGCGCCTTAGTAAATAACTCCTTTTCAGACTGGACAACAAGCTATGAGAACGCACTACTGTGGATTGGTCACCGAAGCACTGCAAGGACAAAGTGTGTCTTTGTGCGGATGGGTCAATCGCCGACGTGACCACGGTGGCGTGATCTTTATTGATTTGCGCGACCGTGAGGGCTATGTGCAGGTGGTCTGTGACCCCGACCGTGCCGATATGTTCAAAGTGGCCGAAGACATACGCAATGAATTTTGTGTGCAGATCAAAGGCTTGGTGCGCCTTCGCCCCGAAGGCACCATCAACGAGCAACTTAAAAGCGGCAAGATCGAAGTGCTTTGCCATGAGTTGGTGGTGCTCAACCCTTCAGTCACGCCGCCCTTCCAACTTGATGATGACAATTTGTCAGAGACCACCCGCTTGACCCACAGGGTGTTGGATTTGCGCCGCCCCTATATGCAAAAGAACCTGATGCTGCGCTACCGCGTGTCAATGGCTGTGCGTAAGTTTTTGGACGCCAATGGCTTTGTCGATATTGAGACTCCTATGCTGACCAAAAGCACACCTGAGGGCGCTCGCGACTACTTGGTGCCCAGTCGTGTAAACGATGGCCATTTCTTTGCGCTGCCGCAATCGCCACAATTGTTCAAGCAGTTGCTGATGGTCTCTGGCTTTGATCGTTATTACCAAATCACCAAATGTTTCCGCGATGAAGATTTGCGAGCAGACCGTCAACCCGAGTTCACCCAGATCGATATCGAAACTTCGTTCTTAGGTGAGGAGGAAATTCGCGCCCTGTTCCAAGACATGATCAAAGGCGTGTTTCAGCAAGTGCTTGACATCGACTTAGGCGACTTCCCCATCATGGCTTATTCAGAAGCCATGCACCGCTTTGGCTCTGACAAGCCCGATCTGCGGATCCAACTTGAGTTCACCGAACTCACCGACGTCATGGCGGATGTGGATTTCAAAGTCTTCAGCGGCCCTGCAACTACCAAAGGTGGGCGAGTGGTTGCTCTGCGAGTGCCTGGTGGTGGCGAGATGAGCCGCGGCGAGATCGACGGTTTCACCGAATTTGTGAAAATTTACGGTGCCAAAGGTTTGGCGTGGATCAAGGTCAATGAAGTGGCTAAGGGTCGTGAAGGTTTGCAGTCCCCGATTGTGAAAAATCTGCATGACAAAGCCATTGCCGAAATTTTGTCGCGCAGCGGCGCACAAGACGGTGATTTGTTGTTCTTTGGCGCTGACAAGGCCAAAGTGGTGAATGACGCTATCGGCGGCTTGCGCTTGAAAATCGGTCACAGTGACTTCGGCAAAAAACAAGGCTTGCTGCAAGACCGCTGGGCACCTTTGTGGGTGGTGGATTTCCCCATGTTCGAGTTCGACGAGGAAGCCGGCCGCTACAACGCCGTTCACCACCCCTTCACTGCCCCCAAAGATGGGCACGAAGATTGGATGGTCACGGCGCCCGAGAAGTGCATCGCCAAGGGCTATGACATGGTGCTCAACGGCTGGGAAATTGGCGGCGGCTCGGTACGTATTCATCGCGCCGATGTGCAGCAAAAAGTGTTTGATGCACTGAAGATTACCCCCGAGGAAGCGCAAATCAAATTTGGCTTCTTGCTCGACGCTTTGCAATACGGCGCCCCCCCCCACGGTGGCTTGGCCTTTGGTTTAGACCGTATCGTCACCCTGATGACAGGCGCCGACTCCATCCGCGACGTGATCGCTTTTCCTAAAACCCAACGTGCGCAATGTTTGCTTACCCAAGCGCCCTCGCTGGTGGATGAAAAGCAGCTTCGCGAGTTGCATATCCGTTTGCGCACAGTCGAGACGAGCTAGGCAGGGTCTTTGTCTTCGCTTCTAAGCTCAATCGAACATCTGCTGTTAGTATCTTCGACATGTTGAAAAAGACAGAGACAAAAATGACTTCTGAGGCACATGACGCAGGCGTTCCTGTGTCGATCAAAATCCGCGAAAGATTGCAGGCTTCGCGTAAGCGTTTTCACGCCAACGACAATATTGCCGACTTCATTGAGCCTGGCGAGCTCGATAAATTGCTCGATGAAGTAGCCGATAAAATGAAAGGCGTTCTCAGCAGCCTCGTCATCGACACCGAACACGACCACAACACAGCTGACACTGCTAGGCGTGTGGCCAAAATGTATGTTCAAGAAGTCTTTCGTGGCCGCTTTGTTAAAGCCCCTGTCATTACCGAGTTCCCCAACGCTGAGCACTTGAACGAGTTGATGATCGTGGGGCCCATCACGGTTCGCAGTGCTTGCAGCCACCACTTTTGTCCCGTCATAGGAAAAATTTGGATTGGCGTCTTGCCCAATGAACACACCAATGTGATTGGTTTGTCCAAGTACGCTCGACTTGCTGAATGGGTCATGGGGCGCCCCCAAATTCAAGAAGAGGCTGTGGTCCAGTTGGCGGACCTGATTCAAGTCAAAACCCAACCCGATGGTTTGGCCATTGTCATGGAGGCCTCTCACTACTGCATGGCGTGGCGCGGGGTGAAGGACATGGACAGTCGCATGATCAATTCCGTCATGCGTGGCGCATTTTTGAAAGACCCCAATTTGCGTCGAGAATTTCTTTCACTGATTCCGAAAAAGGACTGATGGCATGTTAGTGCGTTTGCTTTATGTCAGCCGAGCGCTAGACCCCGACGCTTCTGCAGCCACCGACTCCATCTTGGCTGTTGCCCGTGAACACAATATGGCCAATGGCATCACTGGCATTCTTTGTTATGGCGGCGGTATTTATTTGCAAGCCATTGAAGGCGGTCGTAACCAAGTCAACAACTTGTATGGGCAAATCGTCAGCGACAAGCGCCATACCGATGTGGTGCTGCTCAATTACGAAGAAATTGCCGAACGCCGTTTTGGCGGTTGGACCATGGGGCAGGTCAATTTGTCCAAACTCAATACCTCGGTGGTATTGAAGTATTCTGAACTTCCCGTACTGAACCCTTATGCGGTATCGGGCCACGTCTCTTTGGCCTTGCTTGAAGAGTTGATGGCCACTGCCGCCATTTTGGGCCGCGCCTGAGGTTTCTCCATGACACGTCTGCTGGGTTGTGACTTCAGCAGTTCGCCCTCGACGCGCAAATCGATTGTGCTTGCTTGGGGGGCGTGGCGAGATAAGCGCTTGGTTCTCGAAGGTTTGCAAGCTTGCACAAGCCTTGTGGCGTTCGAGCAAGCTTTGCATACCCCAGGCCCATGGGTAGGCGGTTTTGACTTACCGTTTGGTTTGCCCCGCGAGTTGGTCACCACGCTGCGGTGGCCTCTGATTTGGAAAGAATGCATAGACCATTTCGCCACGCTCAGCCGCGAGCAGATTCGCGACACCTTCAAAGCTTTTTGCGATAACCGCCCCGCAGGCGGCAAATTTGCCCACCGCGCCACTGATATTCCTGCAGGTTCTAGCCCATCCATGAAATGGGTGAATCCCCCCGTGGCTTACATGCTTCATGCCGGTGTGCCTTTGATGCTGCAAGCGGGTTTGGATTTTCCAGGCCTTTATGCAGGCGACACACAACGGGTTGCTTTGGAGGCCTACCCTGGGTGGTTGGCGCGGCAACTGATTGGGTCGCGCAGTTACAAAAGCGACGACAAGGCCAAACAAACCCCTGAGCGCTTGATTGCGCGCAAGGATATCTTGCATGGCATGGTAAGCGGGCAAGCGGGTGCAACGCTGTATTTGCGCCCAGCGCAGCATGACGCGTTGGCGCAAGACGCCAGCGGCGACAAACTCGACGCTGTACTTTGCATGGTGCAAGCTGCCACGGCGCAGCAATGCCATGCGGGTGGCGATAGGCTTTATGGTTTACCCCCTGAGATGGATGCGCTGGAAGGTTGGATCATCGGCGTATGAGCACTGCATGGGTTGACCCTATAGAGACGTCGCGCTTGTGGTTGCGCTGTCCTCTTCCTGGAGATGGCGACGCCTTGTACTCGGCGGTACAAGAGAGTTTGACAGCGCTTCGCCAATGGCCCGATTCTTTGCCTTGGGCACAAAAGCCACAAACACCCGACAGGGCAGAGGACTATTGCCAATCCTGCTTCGGTGCCTTTGTGTTGGGCTTGTCTTGGCCGATGCTGATGCATGACAAAGCCACAGGTACGCTGCTGGGCAGCGTCGGCTTTCACCGAATTGACGCCAAAGTACCGGAGTTTGAGTTGGGTTATTGGTGCAGAACCTCAGCACATGGACGTGGTTTGATGAGCGAGGCTGTCGTCGCCCTGAGCGACACAGCCCTTGGGCTTGTACCCAATGCGCGATTGGTTTGTCGTGTGGATGAGCGCAATGCCGCCAGTTGTCGGGTGGTGGAAAAGTCGCACTACCGTTTTGTGCGCTCTGGTATTGAAGCGTCGCAAGTTGATAGACCAGCCTTGGCGGTTCGTTTTTACGAGCGCTTGTCCGCGGCGCACACAGAGCAACTGGCTTGACGGCGCAAACGCATTTCGGTCCACGCCAAGCTGCGGCCATCGAGCATCTGCAGTCGTCCTACCAAAGAGCTGCCTAAGTCAGTCAGCAGCTTCAGTGCTTCAGCAGCCTGCAAGCTGCCGATGACGCCCACCAAAGGTGCCAACACCCCCATGGTGGCGCAACTGATTTCTTCGGGCGCTTGGTCAGGTGGAAACACGCAGGCGTAACAGGGTGATTCTGGCAGCCTCGGGTCGTAAGTCGTCAGCTGACCATCCAGTCGAATGACCGCGCCACTGACCAAGGGCACACGGTGTTTCACGCTGGCCTTGTTAAGCATGTGGCGGGTTTGAAAGTTGTCACTGCAGTCGAGCAGCACTTGTACGGTGGGTAACAGTTGGTCCAGCAAAGCAGGATCAGCTTTTTGTTGCAGGGTGGTGATGTGGATGTCGGGGTTGAGCGCCAACATCGCTTGTTGGGCTGATGCCACTTTGGCTTGACCTATGCGCTCGGTGCTGTGGGCGATCTGGCGTTGCAGGTTGGTGAGGTCTACCTCGTCATGGTCAACCAAGCTGATGTGCCCCACACCACTAGCCGCCAAAAAAAGGGCTGCACTGCAGCCCAAACCGCCTGCGCCAATGACCAAGACATGGCTGTCAAGCAGCCGTTGTTGTCCTAGGTCGCCAAGCTCATCGAGCAGGATATGCCGTGAATAACGCAGCAACTGGGCGTCATTCACGCCTTACTGTTCCTTTTTGTCGGCAGGCCGTTCGGTCAGGGTTTTGCTGACCTTCACAGGTTGGTTTTTCAAGCGGTTGAGAGCTTGTTGCAACTGGAAGTCTTCTGGGCTGCCGTACTCGGGGGTTTTGCGCTCCGCCACAGGCTTTTTGGACTCTTCCTCAAGGCGCTTCAAAGCTTCATCACGGGCTTTTTCACGCGAAGGGTCTTTGACTTCCTCGCCTTGGCCGCTGTTGAGGTGTTTTTCCAAATCAGCTTCACGGGTGCGCAAAGCTGCATAAGGGCTGCCCTCAGCTGTGTCGTCGATGAGCAAATCAGGCACGATGCCTTTGGCTTGGATGGAGCGGCCGCTGGGGGTGTAGTAACGCGCTGTGGTGATTTTCAAGGCAGTGTCTGAGCCTAGTTGACGAACGGTTTGAACCGAGCCCTTGCCAAAGGTTTGGCTGCCCATGAGGATGGCACGTTTGTGGTCTTGCAAAGCGCCTGCGACGATTTCGCTGGCTGAAGCAGAGCCTTCATTGACCAAAACCACCAAGGGAATTTTCTTGAAAAAGCCGTTGGTTTTGCTCGCAAGGCTGGAGACGCTGTCTTGACCGCCGCGACGCAAGTAGTACTCGGGTGCAGCTTTGAAGGTGAATTTGCTTTCTTCCAACTGGCCGTTGGTGGAGACCACTGTCACGTTGTCTGGCAAGAAGACGGCTGAAATGGCAACAGCGGCATCTAGCAAGCCACCGGGGTCGTTGCGCAAGTCAAGTACCAAGCCCTTCATTTTGGGGTCTTGTTTGTACAACTCTTCAAGTTTGCGGGCCAAGTCGTCAACGGTGCGCTCTTGGAACTGGCTTACACGAATCCAGCCATAGCCGTTTTCAATCATCTTGGATTTGACGCTGACGGTTTTGATCTCTTCACGGATGATGGTGACAGGGAAGGTGCGGTTTTCGACCTTGCGGTAAATGGTGAGCAAGACCTTGGTGCGGGGTTCGCCACGCATACGCTTAACGGCTTCATTGAGCGACAAACCTTTCATGGAGGTGTCATCGACTTTGGTGATCAAGTCGCCTGGCTTCAAGCCCGCGCGGTCCGCGGGTGAGCCTTCGATGGGCGAGACCACTTTGACCATACCGTCTTCTTGGGAAATTTCAATTCCAACGCCGACAAACTTGCCAGTCGTGCCTTCACGGAATTCTTTGTAGGACTTTTTATCGAAATACTGGGAATGCGGGTCTAAGCTGGAAACCATGCCAGAAATGGCGTCATTGATGAGTTTTTTCTCGTCAACAGTTTCAACGTAATCGCTCTTGACCATGCTGAAAACAGCGGCGAGTTGTTGCAACTCTTCTAATGGCAAGGGCGCCATATTGGCGCGGGCGACAGTTTGTAGCGAAAAAGTGGTTAATGCACCCGTCAGGGCACCAATGCTTAACCAGCCTGCGATTTTAAGTTTATGGCCCATTTTTACCCTGTATTAAAAAAAGCCGTGAATAGGCAACTGAAGAAGATAGTTTACTGTGCCTGAAACCCAGGCGCAGGGCTTTGCGCAAATTAACCTTGACTGACAATGGTTTGGGCTGCTTATGCGTCTTTCAGGTAATAACTGCGAATGGGGCGCAAATCAGCATCTAATTCGTAGACCAAAGGTTCGCCATTGGGGATATTCAGGCCGACGATGTCTTCGTCGGCGATGTTGTCGAGGTATTTCACCAGCGCTCGCAGAGAGTTTCCGTGCGCACTGACCAAAACACGTTGGCCAGCGCGGATGGCAGGCGCCAGCGATTCGTTCCAAAAGGGCATGACCCGCTCAACCGTGTCTTTGAGGCACTCGGTAAGCGGCACCTGAGCGGCGCTGAGCTTGGCGTAGCGCGGATCTGCTCCCTCGTATCGGCTGTCTTGGGGCTGCATGGCAGGCGGGGGCACATCGAAGCTGCGCCGCCAAGCCATGACCCGCGCTTCGCCATACTGCGCGGCGGTCTCGGCCTTGTTCAAGCCTTGCAATGCGCCGTAATGGCGCTCATTGAGGCGCCAGTGGTTGGTCACCGGCAGCCAAGTGCGGTCCATGCCATCCAAGGCATGCCACAAGGTATGGATGGCGCGTTTGAGCATACTGGTGTAAGCCACATCAAACTCGAAACCGGCCTCTTTCAGCATCAGTCCCGCAAGGCGTGCTTGCTCCACACCTTTGGGCGTCAGGTCAACATCGGCCCAGCCTGTGAAGCGGTTTTCCAGGTTCCAAATAGATTCGCCGTGTCGAATGAGCACCAGTTTGTACATGTGGGAGAAATGACCTTGTTGAGTCAAAAAAAAGAATACATTCTAAAATGACACTTCTAAGACAAATTTCCAAGGCAACCATGGTGAGTTTTTTGATCGATAACTGGATGTTGGTTCTGGTGGCTGTGCTGTCGGGTTTGGCGCTGCTTTTACCCACCTTGCAAGTCATGGGCAAGGCCGGCTTATCACCTACCCAAGCGGTTTTGATGATTAACCGAGAAAAAGCCCAAATCGTTGATGTTCGTAGCCCAGAAGAGTTCTCCACAGGCCATTTGATTGGTGCAAAAAACATTGCCATGGATGTGTTGGAGTCGAGCCTCGGCAAAGCCATCAATGACAAAAAACGTCCCCTTATTTTGGTGTGTGCCAGCGGCGTTCGTTCGCAACGTGCCCAAAAAATTGCCACCAAACTCGGTTTTGAGCAGGCCCACAGCTTGTCGGGTGGCTTGAAGATTTGGCTAGAAGCCAATTTACCTTTGGAAAAAACCTAACACCTTAAAAACCATGCCACCCATCAAGATGTACACCACCGCTGTTTGTCCTTATTGCAATCGGGCCAAGCAAATCCTCAAAGCTCGCGGCGTCGAGCACATCGAGGAGGTGCGAATCGATCTCTCCACTGACGAGCGTGACCGCATGATGGCCTTGACAGGCAGGCGGACCGTGCCGCAAATCTTCATTGGCGAGACCCATGTGGGCGGCTGTGATGATTTGATGGCTTTGGACAGCCGTGGTGGTCTTATGCCCATGCTGCAAGCAAGCTGACATAATCTTCGCCACCTAACCCTCACCCGCTTAGGAAGCAGTTACCGAGCGGGTTTTTTCTTTTCAGGAAACTCACCATGGCCGAAGCCACCGATCCCGTTTTTCAAATCCAGCGCATTTACCTCAAAGACTTGTCTTTAGAGCAGCCCAATTCACCAGCGATTTTGTTGTCGCAGGAAGCGCCTTCGGTGGACATCCAAATTGGTTTGGGCTCAGAGCAAATTGGCGACGGTGTGTTTGAGATCACGGTCACAGCGACAGTCACGACCAAAATCAATGATCAAACCATGTTTTTGGTCGAGGCCAAGCAAGCGGGTATTTTTGAAATCCGCAACTTGCCAGACGGCCAGTTGCAACCCGTGACAGGCATTGCGTGTCCACAAATCATTTACCCCTATTTGCGCGGCAATGTGGCTGATGTCATTCAGCGCGCAGGTTTTCCGCCTGTGCACATGGCGGA
>Ga0209357_1000281_pt1 | contig 19632 bp, 18 predicted proteins | sample LauGreFBDMM110SD_2_FD_187573 | JGI IMG/M metagenome (GOLD analysis project Ga0209357, IMG submission 187573) | Freshwater lake microbial communities from Lake Michigan, USA - Fa13.BD.MM110.SD (SPAdes) (version 3) | ecosystem: Environmental > Aquatic > Freshwater > Lake | place: Lake Michigan... | reverse complement strand
TCCGTAGGGTATCGATCGATCATGGTGTTGAGGGCGGCAAAAAGGATGAGGGCAAGGCCAAGCAGACCAGGAATAAAAGTTCCAGGAAAAAGAAAGAACTCGGTGATAAGAAGGGCTAGACCGAGGAGTAGAAGTAGAGCGTTTTCATAACCAGATAAACCTGCAATGTAGTGACCAAAAAGAAAGAGGAAGGCACAAAGTCCACAGACTACCCCAAAAAGGCCGAAACCGGGGGTCTTGAACTCAAGATATCCAAAAAGGAAAGCGGCACTGAGGAGCAGGGGGGAGATGGTAATGATCCAGCGACTAATGTTTTCAAAGCCGGTGGGCTGAATTCGGACAATGACAGCTCCGGGTTGTACAGTTTTTTCGATTAGTGTCTGAAGATCGGGGGCAACTCCGGCAGCAAGGAGCGGACGAGGAGGATTACCTGTCGGTCGAGTGGCTTCTTGGGTGGTTAGGGTAAGAATATCTCCCTTGGCGACGATCTCTCGGCCGTCAATTTTAAGGCCAATCTGCTTGTTGACCATAGCATCAAAGATAGCGGGGTTGTGGCCGTTCTGCTCAGCGGCTGCACGAATCAGGGCGGCATAGCCAGAGACAAATTTTGGGGGAAGTTCTTTGGGCCCTTCTTGGCCAAGGGTCACGGGGGAGGCGGCGCCAATAATTGAGCCTGGAGCCATCCAGATATGACGAGTGGAGGCGGAGATAAAAGCGCCAGCGGAGAAGGCTTCCTTGTTGATGTAGGTATAAGTTTTATCGGTTGGCTTAAACTTAGCGATCGTCGCCATGACCTCCTTCATTGCTTCGCCTTCACCTCCAGGCGTATTCATGTCGAGAACGAGAGCCGAGGCGTTTGCTGCTAGAGCTGCTTTGACTCCCCGGCGGACGACATAAACGGTTCCTTTTTGAATCTCACCTTGAATGGGCAGGACATAGACAGGGCCGATCGGAGGGTTGGGAGCAGAGAGGGAGGTAGTTGGTCCAGCAAGAAGAACCGCCATCAAAAGGATGCGCGCTGAGGGATTTGAACCCCCGACCAACTGCGTGTAAAGCAGCCGCTCTACCCCTGAGCTAAGCGCGCGAAAACCGCTCGAATAATAATCCATCTTCAAGAGAAAGCACTAGGGATAACAGACAACCTGCCAAACGAGATGATCTCCGTGAGAGAAGCAGACAATTGCGGTGGTGTAGTACCGATCGGATTCGGCGACATAGATGAGCATCCTATTGTAAACCCAGTCCGCCCCTTGGATGTGATTAGGCATACGACCAAAGAATTGTAGAACTGATTCTCTATTTTGCCCGACAAGAAGTTCGTGCAATTGCTGAGGAGTGTAAGGAGAGGCTCCCGCTTGAAAATCGGTGTCTTGGGCCTGGAGGCTTTTCGATAAAACCATGCAGGTAAAGAGAAGAGCAGGGATACAGGGACGAAAGCGCATCGACTTACTATCCTAGGTTCTTGATAAAGTGCCAGCCCTGCCTTGACCCATAGCTTTATCATTCCTAGGGATAGGGATGGTTTATTGGTCTCTACTTCTACTTTTTTTAGGAAGTCTGTCATGCCTTTCACCTGCTTATGCTCAGGGGACTGCTGAGGATGAGCAGCGTCTCTTTGCACAGGGCCCCGCGCCCGCCAAGGGAGATAATGGGAAGTGGGGATTCCGCTCGTCCGATGGATCCTGGGGGGTTGAGCCGAAGTTTGTCGAGGTGAAGCCGTTTCAGGAAGAGTTGGCGGCAGCTAGGGAAAATACCACATGGGGCTACCTCGATAAAACCGGCAACTGGAAGATTCCTCCGAGGTTTTCGTGGGCGGGCGATTTCTCGGAGAATCTTGCGCCCGCTTGCGAGGGGGACCGGCTCACGGGTAAGTTTGGTTATATCGATCGGCAAGGAAGATGGGCGATTGAGGGCGACTACATTTGGGCAAGACCTTTTCAGGAGGGGCTGGGCGCAGTGAAAGATGGCGGAAAATGGGGTTTCGTAAATCCAAAGGGGAAGCTTGTTGTGGAGCCAGACTACGATCAGGTGCAGTCATTTTCTGGAAAACTAGCCGCGGTGCAAAAAGGCGGGGCTCCTGGGGATAAAGAAACATGGTTTTATATTAAACCTGACGGAGAAAAAGCTTTTGAGAAAAAGTTTGCATGGGCTGGATCTTTTTACGAGGGAATGGCGCGAGTACAGAGTGATGATCGAATCACGGGAAAGTTCGGCTATATTAACCTGAAAGGGGAACTGGTTATTCCGGCGATTTATGACGAGGCCTCCGACTTTCGCGGGGGGCGAGCTCAGGTCAGGGTGGGGACTCAAACAAAGATGATCGATGGGCAGGGCAAGTCCAGCGAGTAGCCTCCTCAGAGTATTCAAAGAAGGGCGACTTGCCTTCAGTCTTGGTTACCGTAGAACAATTTCATGATCATTACTTCAATGACTTTAGGTGCTGCGGTGGTTTTGGTGGCTGGGGCTCAGTTGGCGAAGCATCGTAATGATAACCCACACTTTCCCATCGCCATAGGCCTCGGTTTAACCATTCTGGTTCCGACATTTCTGATTGCCTTGGTTTTGGAGTTGATTGTTCTGTGCACTTGGAATCCATTGATCTGGATGGAGTAAGGTTGATTTGGGTTCGGGGAGGGAGTGGGATAATCTAGGTTTCGATCTTGGTTCTGGCACTCAAGCCTAGGGATTGTCAGCTGGGATTTTGGCTTTATGCTTTCAAACGGAACCAGGGCAGTCGCCGCCACATCTCTACGGAGGTTTGGCGGAGGAAAGTCCGGACACCACAGGGCAATCCGCCCCGGGAAAGCTGGGGGCAGCTTCGACGCAAGTCGGGGTTGACGGAAAGTGTCACAGAAAATATACCGCCTGGCGCAAGCTAGGTAAGGGTGAAATGGCGGGGTAAGAGCCCACCGCTTTCTGGGTAACCAGAGAGATAGATAAACCACGGATGGTGCAAGGCCGAACAGGGGGAATGGGTGGCCCGCCCGTTCTGCGCAAGCAGAACACCCCCGGGTTGGTGCTGCATCGGAACGGCGGTAACGCTGAACCGGAGTCCGCCGCAAGGCGGGCTAGAGAAATGGCTGCCGGCCGACTGGGGAAACTCGGAAGGTCACAGAATCCGGCTTACGGGTTCCACAGGAGGAGAGCCGGGCGGCGTAAAGGCCGTCCGGCTTTCGCCTTTCTAGGACTGTTGGTAGGCCGCTTCGACTCGATCGGCGATATCTCGAAATTGGCTGTCCACTTCGTAAATCTTTTTAAATTCTTCGAGAGATTCATCTTTCTTGCCCATTTCTTCTAAGATCACGCCAAGGTTATAGATGGCATCCTTTTTCACTGCGTCCATCGCGACAATCTCGGAAGCCGCTAGGGCGAACTGTTTGGCCGCAAGATCGAGCATTTTTCGTTTTTGGTAGGAAACTCCAAGGAGGTTGAGAGCACGGTGACGCACCGAAGGTTGCCGCAAGGCTTGCTGTAGCTCTGGAACCGCTTCTTTATAGAGCCCATTCTCGATGAGAGCTTCGCCTAGATCGTAGCGGTATTGTAGGTCGTTCGGATAGCGGGCGACACGTTCTCGCGCTCCCTCCAGCACTAATGTCTTGGCGCGGGCCTCAATTCCGGTGAGGAGGGAAGGGTCTACCTGATCGGTGCGGGCTTGATTCATTTCGGCGTCGAGCAGGGCAAGGCGAATGCGAAAGACGGATTTTTCCAGATTGGGATCGGTCTTTTGCGTCATGTCATAGGCGAACTGAAACCACTGAAGGGCGTATTCGAGAGAGCCCTGCTGTTCGCATAGCTCTGCAATTTGGCGGGCTAGGGTTACGTTCTGTGGCTCTTTTTCAAATTGGGCATGAAGTCGAGTCAGCTGTTCGGCCATGGCTTCAGCCGTTTTCACAACCTTTGAGGAGGCCTCTAAGGCCAGACTCTCTTCCTTATTTTTCAAGGAATCTCGGAAGTCTTCAGATTTTTCCCAACCCCCGTCTTGGGTGGCAACCAGCGCGCTGGCGTCTTTCATTCCTTTGAGAGCGGCTCCGTCATTGGGCACAAGCTCGAGGATCGATTGATAAACATCGCGAGCTTTTCCCATTTCCTTGGCCGCGATGAGCGCTTTAGCAAGTCCGTGGAGATTGGCGGTGTCTTGGGGTTTTCCTGCTCGAATGGTTTCATAAGCAAAGATTGCAGTTCCGGATAAATCATTGGTGAGGGCCATTTCGGCAAGGGCGCTGTTAGCTTGGGGGCTATGAGGGTCTAGGGCCAAGGCTTCCTCTAGTTTAGCCATGCCCGAGCCCAAAGATTTTCCCGCCGCCATCTTCGCCTGCATGATGATCGGGGTGATTCGAACTGCTGCCATGTTTTTATCCATCTTGGAGGCGCCTTTGGCCTTGGCCAGTTGGCTGGCGCGAAGAAGTTTCCGGCCTTCGAGAAAACCGGGCTGAGCCTCGAGAACGGGTGGCATGAGCATCAGGACGTAGTCGTGATTTTGGCGGGCCACAGCATCCTTCGCTTTGCGGAAGGAGTCGACATGGGACCCTGTTAATTGCGTGGCAGAAATCTCAGGCACAATGGGTAAACCTACCCTAAAAGTGTAGGTACCCCAAAGCAAAAATAACCATAGGTTTTACTTGCTCTCGTCGGTTGCTTGGTTCATCTCGCAAGGGTGTATTTCGATTGTCTCTATATCATTTTGGCGTTTTTTCTAGGATCTTTACCCTTTGGCTACTGGCTGGGGCGTTTTCGGGGGATCGATGTCCGCGGGCAGGGGAGTAAAAACACTGGCGCCACCAATGTGGGCAGGGTTTTGGGGAAAAAGTGGGGATTCCTAGTTTTGGCCTTGGATCTTGGCAAAGGGTGGCTCGCGGTGGCCTTAGCCATAAAAGTGGGTCATGCAGGAGATTCAACCGCAGTGGGGGCGGCAGTGATGGCCGTTCTTGGCCACGTTTTTTCTCCATGGCTTGGATTTCGGGGCGGAAAAGGGGTGGCCACCTCCGCGGGGGCCCTGCTAGCCCTTACCCCTTGGGTGGGAATATCGGTGATTGGAGTTTGGGGAGTTGTTTTTCTCATTAGCCGAATTGTTTCGGTCGCTTCGTTGGTGGCGGCCTCGGCGTTTCCCTTTTTGGTTTTCGGCCTCGATTCAGGGCGACCCCTTCTGCAGTGGGCCGCCGTGGGTATGGCTGGATTAGTCTGGATTCGACATCGGGATAATCTCGTTCGACTCCTTCAAGGGCGGGAGAGCAAGCTGGTAAAGAAGTGAAAGGCATGAAGATCACCGTTCTGGGCAAAGGAGCCTGGGGAAAAGCGCTAGGAGAAATTCTACAAACCCGTGGGCATGACGTTCACTGGGTGGAAAAAGGCGGGCGTGAAATTCCTAAGGGAACCGAATTAATCTGGATTGCCTTGCCCACTCAAGTGGTTCGTGAAGTTCTGCAGAACTTGCACTCGTTTGCAGGTATGTGCCCAGTGGTTAATTTATCCAAAGGGATTGAGATTTCTACTGGCCAACGGGTAAGTGAAATTGTGGGTCACGTTTGGCCTGGAACTCCCGTTGCGGTGGTCTCGGGGCCGAGTTTAGCTGCCGAGCTGGTACAAAGGGTACCGACCGCCCTAGTAGCCGCTGCTCAAGATGAATCCCTCGCCACCAGCGTACAGGCGGCGCTGCACGGCACGGGTTTACGGGTCTATCGCAGTACCGATCTTGCTGGGGTGGAGTGGGGTGGCGCCTTAAAGAATGTTTATGCCTTGGCGGCGGGAATGTGTGTAGGCCTCGGTCTCGGTGAAAATAGTTTAGCAGGACTGACGACAAGGAGTCTGCGAGAGATGACGCGGGTCGCGGTGCAGTTCGGGGCACGGGAGGAGACCCTTCAGGGCCTAAGTGGAATTGGAGACCTTCTTTTAACCTCCTACAGCCAGGCGAGTCGGAATCGCAGGGTCGGTCAACGGATCGGAAAAGGAGATTCTCTTGAGAAAGCTATCGCCTCAGTTGAAGGAGTTTGTGAGGGAGTTTGGACAACACAGGCCCTCCATAAAATGCTAGCGCGGAAACATGTGGAGGCTCCAGTAGCTCGCCAACTTTACCAAGTTCTCTTTGAGGGAAAGTCGCCCAAAGAGGGCTTAACTTCTCTGCTCGATCGTGATTCGAAATCGGAGGCGGAATAGTCGAGATTACATGTTCGACGAAAAGGGGTAGGGGAGGAATGATAGCTCCCCTGATGAAAGTTGGCCGATGGCTCCATACTCGATTGCGCGTTGAAAATCTTGAGAAGTCTGTTGATTTTTACGGGAATGTCCTTGGATTGAAGCAGATCTCGCGAAGCACTTCTCCCCGTGGAAGTACTCTGGTTTTCCTTCAATCAGAGGCAGGGGGTGAGTGTTTAGAGCTTTGCCACTATCCCAAAGCAGGTCCGGTAAAAGTACCTGCGGATCTGATGCACCTCGCCTTCGAGGTGGATGATCTGGAAGCCTTTGGGCGTTATGCCAAAGCCAAGGGTTACCCATGGTCCGATGGTCCGACCCAAACTGATGAAGGAGCGCATTTTGCTTTTCTCGATGCCCCCGAGGGTTATGAGATTGAAATTATGCAGAAAGCGAAAAACTCATGACGAATCGTCCCATCGTGATCGCTCCTTCGATATTGGGTGCCAACCTAGGCCGGATTGAGGATGAGGCGGAACGAATCCGGGCCAGTGGAGCAGAGTGGGTGCACATCGATATTATGGACGGTCACTTTGTTCCTAATATTTCATTTGGGGCAAATATGGTTCGCATTTTGCGGCGCGTGATGGGAGAGGCCACTCTTGATGTGCATCTGATGATCGAGCAACCCGATCGCTATGCGGGCGACTTTATTGAAGCAGGAGCCGATTGCATAAATGTTCATCTAGAGGCGCGTCATCAAGTGGCGCGAACCTTGGCGAGTATTCGAGAAAGGGGTTGCCGCGCGGGCTTGGCGATTAATCCTGCCACCCTTTTAAAACATGCGATTCCGCTTTTACCCCTTTGCGACCAACTTATCTGCATGACGGTCAACCCAGGTTTTGGGGGACAGGCGTTCCTTCCGGAAGTTCTCCCAAAGATTCGAGAAGCAAGGGACGTGATTGTTCTGCAAAACTATAATGTAGATATAACAGTTGATGGCGGAGTGAGTGATGCAACGGCAGCAAGTTGCTCTGCGGCCGGAGCCAACATTATGGTGGCGGGCTCCCATCTTTTTAGTCAATCCGACCTAACTCAAGCGGTTGCCAATCTCCGCGCGGCTGCTGGTTCGGCGAATGTTTCAGGGTAGGCTTAGTTTCTTCCTTTTTCTATGGACCCTATTCTTACTCGCAACTTTTGTATCATTGCCCACGTCGACCACGGCAAGACCACTTTATCCGACCGCCTGCTGCAAGCTACTGGCCTGATCGCCGAACGAGATATGCAGGCTCAACTACTCGACTCAATGGACTTGGAAAGGGAACGCGGCATCACCATCAAAGCCCATCCTGTCAGTTTGAATTACAAAGCCAAAGATGGAAAAACCTACCTTCTTAACTTAATCGATACTCCGGGCCATGTAGATTTTTCCTACGAAGTTTCCCGATCTCTCGCTGCCTGTGAAGGAGCGCTCCTCGTGGTCGATGCAGCGCAAGGAGTCGAGGCACAAACCGTGGCGAATGTGCATTTAGCGAATCGAGAGGGCCTGACGCTTATTCCGATTATCAACAAGATTGATCTGCCAAGCTCAGATATTCCAGGAGTCAAAAAACAGTTGGAGGAGATTTTGGCCATCCCAGGAGACGAAGCGATTCTCGTCAGCGCGAAAACAGGACAGGGGATCAGTGATGTTTTGGAGGCAATTATTGCTCGCTTGCCACCCCCCAAGAACGCTGACGGTAAAGAACTCAAAGCGCTGGTATTCGACAGCGTTTTCGACACGTTTCGCGGGGTGATCGCTTATGTGCGGGTGATTAGTGGAGAAATCACCGCGGGCACCCCAATCCAACTCATGCAGAGTGGGCGAAAATACGAGACTAAAGAGGTGGGGACATTTACTCCTAAAATGACGGTGGGAAAGAAACTAGGGCCAGGAGACTCGGGGTATTTAGTGGCTAATCTAAAAACCACCGCAGAGATTGATATCGGGGACACGATCACTAGTTCAATCCATCCCGCCAAGGAACCGTTGACTGGGTTTCGCAAAGTTCAGCCGATGGTTTTTTCGGGCCTCTATCCGATCAATACAGAGGATTTTGAAAAGCTTAAGACGGCCTTGGGCAAACTTCAGGTCAATGATTCCTCCTTGGTTTTTATTCCCGAAAGCTCGCCTGCACTTGGGTTTGGATTTCGCTGCGGCTTTCTAGGGCTTTTGCACATGGAAATTGTACAGGAGAGGCTTTCGCGTGAGTTTTCCATGGAAGTCTTGTCCACCTATCCAAGTGTTATTTACGAGGTCCGTTTGACTAGCGGCAAGATACTTTCAGTTGAGAACCCGGTGCAACTTCCCGATCCCAGCGTGATCGAGGAAATTCGTGAACCGATGGTGACCGTGTTCCTCCTTTGTCCTAATGAGAATATCGGAGACCTAGTTTCCATGGTTCGAGAGAAAAGAGGGGATGTACGAAAAACTGATTCACTGGATGCCAAGCGGGTCATGCTGACTACCGAGATTCCTTTGAGTGAGATTCTGGTTGATTTTAGCGATCGGATCAAAAGCATTACCCGCGGTTATGGTTCGATGGATTACGAACACGGCGCTTATCGGGCTGACGATTTGGTGAAACTTGAGATTCTGGTCAACGGGGAGCCGATGGACGCCTTTAGTTGCATTGTCCATCGTGAGAAGGCTCCTTCTCGTGGACGCGCCCTGACTGCCAAACTTAAGGAGGTGATTCCTCCTCAGCTTTTTAAGGTTTCCTTGCAAGCGGCCATTGGAGGGAAGATTGTGGCTCGAGAAGATGTTAAAAGTGTTGGCAAAAATGTGACTGCCAAGTGTTATGGTGGCGACATTTCTCGGAAACGAAAACTTTTAGAGAAACAGAAAGAGGGAAAAAAGCGGATGAAGCAGTTCGGCAAGGTGAATATTCCGCAGGAAGCTTTTCTTCAGGTCCTGAAGGCGTTTGGAGATTAAATCATGATTGATTACTTCTTTTTTGGAAAAGCGAAAGAAGAGCGGACGCAGCTCCGTGCGATCTCCCATTTCCTGGCTAAGCGAGTGCGCTACGGCAGGGATATCTTGCCAACGGCACTTCTTTCAAGGCTTCAGGAGGCGAGAAGCCTTTGCGCCAAGGCACTAGACTGGAGGATTGTGGCAGGAGATAGACAAGGAATCCTCACTCAATTAGAGGGTTCCTATGGAGACTTACTCCGGACCGATCGACATCATGGCCGCCGCGAAAATGCCGAGGTGGCTTTGGTGGCGATTGCTTTAGCGCTCGGGGTGCGCGCTTATTTCTTTCAACCCTTCAAAATCCCCACTCATTCCATGCGACCAACCTTGCTTGGGATATTAAATCAGCCTGAACTCAATTCTCCGCCCCATTTCTTTCCGCGAGTATTTGATTTTATTTGGCTTGGTAAAAGCTACCACCGCGCGGTTGCTCCAAAAGATGGCACTATTCTGTCCGTTCGCGAGGGTCGGTTGGGCGGCTTCATTCCTTGGACGACCACCGAGATTATTGCGGATGGTTGGTCGCAAACCCTTTGGACAACGTTGCAAGAGGCTAGGGAGGGTGGTTTGCGATTGCGCTCTGGTGATCAGATTAAAGGGGGTGATGTTTTGGCGAACTTTAGTTCGGCGACAGGCGACCATCTTTTTGTGAACAAGATGATTTACCACTTTCGTAAACCGAAAAGGGCGGAGACCTTCGTCTTCACCACGGACCGAATTGAAGGCATCGAATCGGGATTACGCCTTCGCGGGATTGAAGGTTCCCAGTACTACATTAAGCGCTGCGTGGCCATTGGTGGAGACGTGGTCGAGGTTAGACCGCCCGAGCTATGGATTAACGGAGCTCCTGCAGCAGCGGCGATTTGCGCAAAAGTGGCTTCGAAAACTGATGGCTATCCTGGATATACTTTTGGCCCGAGTTACCTTGCTAAAACTGGGGATCAGTACCGCATTCCTGGCAAAGATTACTGGGCGATGGGAGATAACAGCCCCAACAGCTTCGATAGTCGGGGTTGGGGTCCTGTTCCGACCGCTAATCTTGTTGGCAAAGGAGCCTTTGTCTACTGGCCGTTTACTAAGCGGTGGGGTCTGATCCGGTAGCTGCAGGATTCACCCCGTGGTCTATAATTTGTCGCACAATAAACATTGTATCAAATATGATTAATGCCACCTAGGTGCTGTGTTTTCCTGCTAAGTAGCCTCATGACTCCCCTGACTGCTTGAGCTCGATGGCTGATCCGTGCTTTGGTCCTTGGCGATAGTTGGCCAAACGTCCTAGCAAAGCTTTTCGGAATAAAGATCGGATCGTACCCGAACCCGCCCGAACCGTACTCTCGATGGGTAATTCGACCCCATACACGGCCACGCTCGACCCCGAAAACTACCCCGTCCTTAGCCAAGACCAGAGTGGCCTCAAAGTAGGCTTTCCGAGCTGTGTTTTTTAACTTCTTCATGGCCCAAAGAAGCTTAATCCGATTACTCTCATTGGTGGCATTCGGGCCCGCAAAACGGGCCGATCGAACCCCAGGTCGACCCCCTAATGCAGGTACTACTAGACCACTATCATCTGCTAAAATCAGTTGGCCTGGCAAAATCCGACTTAAAGCCAAGGCCTTAATTTTCGCGTTGGCCTCAAATGTCCTACCTGTTTCACGAATAACAGGAAGATTCTTAAAGGAGTGTAAATCCCGCACAAGAAACTGCGCACCAAAAAGTCCCTTAAATTCACGAGTTTTGCCTGGATTGGCTGTGGCAATCCATAAAACAGGGCGATGAGGTGGGGTTCGACTTGGCATACGGCTTTGCGTTTAATAACCCCTTAACCGCTTTATGCCAACCCACGCGCCCTATCCTTTCTCCGCTATCGAGCCTAAATGGCAGAAGATTTGGGCTGAGGCAGACTGTTTCCGTGCCGCACAACCTGGCGAGCCAGGATCAGAAAAACCTAAGAAGTATATTCTCGATATGTTCCCCTACCCTTCAGGAGCGGGCCTCCACGTCGGTCATCTCGAGGGATACACTGCGACCGATATTCTTTGTCGGTACCGCCGGATGCTTGGAGATAACGTGCTTCATCCGATGGGCTGGGACGCCTTTGGCCTGCCAGCGGAGCAGCACGCGGTTCAAACTGGAACTCACCCGCGTGTTACCACGGCGAAGAATATCAGTAATTTTCGGCGTCAAATCAAGGCCATGGGCTTTAGCTATGACTGGTCTCGAGAAATCGATACGACAGATCCAAAATACTTTCGCTGGACCCAATGGATCTTTCTCAAACTTTATGAAAAAGGGTTAGCGTACGTTGCCGAGGCCCCAGTTTGGTACTGCCCAGCCCTCGGAACAGTTCTAGCGAACGAAGAAATTCTCAATACCCCAGAGGGACCGCGGTCTGAGAGAGGTAGCCATCCTGTGGAAAGACGCCCGATGCGCCAATGGATGCTTAAGATTACCGCTTATGCAGAACGTCTCCTTCAGGATCTCGACCTCCTCGAATGGCCTGATTCCCTTAAAGAAATGCAGAGAAACTGGATTGGCAAGAGCGAAGGTGCCGAAGTCGATTTTATCGTGGAAGGAACAGAGATCAAAATTACGGTCTACACCACTCGACCCGACACCCTTTTTGGGGCCACCTACGCTGTGCTGGCTCCGGAACATCCCCTCGTCCCTACCCTTACCTCTCCCGCGCAGAAAAAGGCGGTGGAGCAGTACCGGCGGGAAAGCTCGGCGAAGTCTGATCTGGAAAGAGTAGAACTCGCCAAAAGGAAAACGGGCGTTCCATTAGGAGTCAGTGTTGTTAATCCCGTCAACGGCCAAGCGATTCCACTTTGGATTGCGGACTACGTACTTGCTTCCTACGGCACAGGAGCAGTCATGGCAGTTCCAGCGCACGACGAGCGAGATTACCAATTCGCCTTAACCTTCAAGCTCCCCATTCGCCAAGTCATTCAACCAGAAAGCGGAAAGAGCCCGGAGGGTTGCTTTACGAAACCAGGAATTCAGATCAATTCTGGTTTTCTGGATGGATTAAAGACGGAGGAGGCTTACCCACGTATAGTGGCTTGGCTGGAAGCAAACCAACAGGGACGAAAGCAAACGCGATACAAGCTTCGTGACTGGCTTTTCTCTCGACAGCGATACTGGGGTGAACCGTTCCCCATTCTTTGGCACGAGGGAAAGCATTCACCTCTGGCTTCAACTGACCTTCCTCTCACCTTACCAGAGCTTGATGACTACCAGCCCAGTCCAACTGGCGAACCGCCCTTAACGAAAGCGAAGTCATGGGGAAATCTGCCGAATGGATTTACCCGCGAGGTCAATACCATGCCCCAGTGGGCAGGTTCCTGCTGGTACTATTTGCGGTTCTGCGACCCGCACAACGATCAAGTCGCTTGGAGCTCGGCCGCAGAGAAATACTGGATGAGCGGTGGCGGGGTGGATCTCTACGTGGGAGGCGCAGAGCATGCCGTCCTTCATCTTCTCTACGCACGGTTTTGGCATAAAGTTCTTTTCGATCTGGGCTTGGTTTCTTATCCAGAACCTTTTCGCCGTCTGGTCAACCAAGGGATTATTTTGGGAGAAGACGGATCCAAAATGTCGAAGTCGGTAGGCAACGTAGTCAATCCTGATGACGTCATTGCTTTGCACGGAGCCGATGCCTTAAGAGTTTTCGAGATGTTCATGGGTCCTCTTGAACAAATGAAGCCATGGAGCGCAAAAGGCATGGAAGGCTCAGTTCGGTTCTTGGCACGTATCTGGCGCTTAGTTTTTGAGGAAACTGAAGAAGGACAGTGGATCCCCTCCCCTTTAATTACGGATGAACCCGCGGATCGGGAAACTACGCGTGCCCTCGCAAAAACAACCGCCAAAGTGGCAGCCGACATCGAGAGATTACAGTTCAATACCGCTATCTCAGCTTTGATGATTCTAGTGAATCACTTAACTAGCTTGCCTAAACGACCTCAATCCGCCCTGCGACATCTCTGCTTACTACTCGCACCCTTTGCCCCCCATCTTGCTGAGGAGATTCATCAGCACCTTGGCGGGAAGAATAATCTCAGTGTCGCCCCGTGGCCCACCTACCACCCCGAGGACATTTTGGAGGATAGCGTGGAGTTACCCGTCCAAGTGAACAGCAAGGTGAAAGGGAAGATTCATATCTCACCTACTGCCACCCGAGAAGAAATCGAAAAGGTGGTTCGCGCCCACGCCGATCTTCAGACATGGACCGACGCTAAACAAATCCAGAAGATTATCGTTGTTCCTGGGCGAATCGTGAATCTTATCTGCACATGAGCCACGGACAGTTACGCCGCCGCGAACGACTTTTCCTTTTGATCGTAGGTCTCGGCCTGGCTCTAGTCTCTGGCTGGATGTGGTTTCGGCACAGCGCGTAAGCCATAGACAAGAAGAGCCCTTTGGCTCATTCTTATCACGTGAGCCAACTTTCTTTTGACGCTGCGGTGAAAAAGATCCGCTTAACCGAAACCCGCTTCTCCCTGCCCGCCTACGAATTTGTCCGCCGCTCTTTAGATCACGCCCTGCAGCGTCTAGGTCGCACCGGCCAGAAAAAGCCTGCTCACGTCCGCGGCGAAGAACTGCTGGAGAGTTTTCGTGCGCTCGCTCTGCGAGAATTTGGTCCCATGGCGAAAACCGTGCTAAATGATTGGGGAATTTCTACCTGCACGGAAGTTGGAGAAGTTGTCTTTCAACTCGTTCAACATGGTATTCTGGGAAAAAGTGAGACAGATAAAATCGACGACTTTCAGGAGATCTATACTTTTCAAGAAGCTTTCGAAAGCCCCTTTCTTCCTAAGGCCATCCCGACCAAGAGCCAACCCCCTTTCAGGCGATCGGCTTCAGCAAAACAATCCTCTCGCCGTCGCAATCGGAAGTCGGGGTCGCAGACGGGCTCAAGCAAGCTTTCGGACTAGGTACTTTTATGGCTGAAATTCAAAAGGCGAATCCGGTCACCAATCCTGAATTAGCTCGTAAGTTTGTTCAGTTCGTCATGATCCAAGCGCAGAACATTCTCTATGTTCTCGGAAAGATCCCTACGCCAGAGGGAGATCGCCTCCCCCCTAACCTGCAAGCTGCCAAGATGATGATCGATCACCTTGATCTCATTCAAATAAAAACGCAGGGCAATCTGAGCGCGCAAGAAACAAAGATTATCAGCGAGGCCCTCCAGCAGGTTCAGTTGGCCTTTGTCGAAGCCAGCGGGGGAACCCCTGCCGGAATGATGCCCGATCGAAGCCCCCAAGTAGATATGTCGGCGCTCGAAGAAGAAATAGGAGAAGAATCCTCTACGCCCCCACCATCCATATCGCCCACTGCCAACCCTTTGAATACCGCCTCCCCTTCCGACGAGGAAAAGAAAAAGTACTACAAGAGCTACGGATAGATTTTAACTTATTTGGGGGCAGGCCCGAATAAGCTCTTTAGCACATTGACAGCTTGGCCCGCTGCATCGCCCCCGGAACCTCCCTGCGCCCCGGCGGCCTTTTCCAGAATCTGGGCTCCTGTCCGAATTGCAGTCCGAGCCAAGGCTCCGGTGAGCTTCGATTGAAGATCATTTTCTGGGCGGTCTAATGTCCCTGAAATCCGGATCGGTTGATTGAGATAACCATCGGTCTCTTGTCGGAAGAGCTCGCCCCCGGTTAAGCCTGAAACTTTCGATCCAAGATTCTTTTCCAAAGCGAGATTGATGACACCGCTCAGATTTTGCCCCATCACCCTGATTTGCCCGTTTACCCTCAGGAGTCCAGGGGCCTCAGCTGTAATCGAGCGAATATTATAAACTCCTGGTTCTAAAGTCCAAGAGGCCTGCGCCGTGCTTAGCGTGCATCCGCGAAGACGCGGTTCCCCCGTCAGTACAGCCAGAAGGCCGAGAATAGTTTCCGATCCCTTTCCCGGTTCGAGTCGGGCATCGATCAGCTTTACTTGGCCTGAGCCCACGGGTCCACCTGACTTCCAATCAGTTAATTCAAATGTGCCAGACATTTTTGCGGGGATATCAAAGAGTCCCACACCGACTTTACCTTCAGGCAGGGTCCAGCGATCCCAAGTCAGGCGACCTCTTCTACCAGCAATCGAGTCGGTTCGGCCCTCGCCGGATATTTCTAGGGTTCCCCCCTTGGCAGACTTAAGATCGAGGCGAGTAAGGTATATCTGAGGTGATACGTAGGAACCTTTTGCTTGCTGCAAGGAGAGCGCTCCTAACCATGGTAGGGGGGAAAGAATCTCCCCTCCTTGGATTGAAAAGGTTGTGTTCTGAGGGTTGGGATGAACCTCGATTCCAACGTTTTCAACTCCCCAACCCGCGGTGGTAGGTCCGGGCTGCAATCCAAAACTTTTAATCAGAACCTTGCCCACTTGAACATCTCGGAAAAGGTCGCTCCCCGAAGATGACGACGGAGGTTTGGCCGACAAGGAGTCTGGTACAGAAACAAGGCCTGGGCCCGATTTCATCTTGATGCGCCCGACACTAATCTCGGAGAAGCGAAGAATTCGGTCCAAAAGTAGTCGCGGTGATATCTCTGTGCGTATATCCCGAATGTCCCAGCTCCAGTCCCCTTTAGCCCCAGATCGCGTCGCAAAGCCGGCTGAGTAAACCGAAAAGGAGGACCAGTCAAAAGATTCGAAATCCCCCTCGGTCTTCAGAAAGGAAGAGGCTTGCTGAGAAGCGATCCTCTGAAAGTCCTTTCCTCCGAGCCAATTCGTGATGAAAATGGGGAGCAGAGCCCCTAGCAGTACAAGCAGAACGACTCCAGCGATGAGTAAGCCACCAAAAATATACCACTTCTTTTTTCCAACCCCGTGTTTTAAGGAAGCGCTCATAAACTTGTTTAACCCCAAGAAAGTGATTTGGGAAACTTTTCCACGTTGCCTTCGACCTCATAAGAGGATTCTCTAGAAAGATGCTGGTTCTCGACTCCATGGAGGTAAGCCTACCCGAGGCAAGCCTCCCCCTACTTTCGAAAATTTCTGCCTGGTACCCAGCTGGACACTTCGGGGCCATTTTAGGACCCTCCGGTTGTGGAAAAAGCACTCTCTTGAAAGTGATTGCAGGCATCTTGCCTCACACCGATGGATCGATTTATTGGCGTGGCCGCAATCTAGATCAGACCGATCTTCCTCCAGGAGAACTTGGCTATGTACCCCAGTTTAGTTGTACCCAACCTCTCCTCACCGTTCGAGAAAACCTAATTTATACCGCCCGATTACGAAGAAGCACTTCCGCGCATGAAATCGCAAATACCGTGGACCAAGTTGTCGAAGAAACTGGCCTAGCCGAACTACAAGATCGGCGGGCAGGGGTTCTTTCGGGAGGTCAACTTCGGAGACTAGGCCTAGCGATGGAACTGACTACACAGCCAAGCCTGCTCCTGGCTGACGAAGTTACCAGCGGGTTAGACCCTAAATCAGAGGAGGAAATTACCTTACTGCTTTCCTCTCTCGCTCAAGAAAAAGGACGATTAGTTCTTTTAGTGACTCATAGTTTGCGTTTTTTGGATTTCTACGATTCCGTTACCATTCTTTCAGCGGGGCGCCTTGTCTATTCCGCAGACCCACGTGACCTTACCTCATATTTTAACGTCTCTACGCCCGAGGACATTTATCCAGCATTAGCCAAACGTGATGCCGAGACATGGGCTGACGAGTGGGTCCAGGTTCCACATCCTCCCGAACTAACTCACTCTACTATTCTCGGTGAATTTGACTCAGAAATGAGCCAAGCGGAAAAGAAGAGCTCCTTTGAGCTGCCATCCTTTTTATCACAATCAAACACCTGGTTCTTTCGACGTCTCAAGTTATTTATGCGAGACCCCGCACAGGTTTTCTTACAACTCTCCCTCTTGCTTGTTTTCCCGGCAGTCGTCACTTTATTTGCTTATCGAGGATTACCCTCGGTTAGGAATATGACCATGTCCGCGGATAGCGGTGTTCTGGATCAACTCCGGGAAACTCTTGCCTTCACAATTCAGTCCAGTCGGATTGGAACTCTGGTCAGCGGGCTCGCCATGTTTCAAGTTATTCTCCTCGCACTGATGGGCTCGAATAATTCGGCACGAGAAGTAATTGGGGACCGTCCTATCTTAGAAAAAGAGAAGCTAGCGGGACTTCGCCCTGGAGCCACACTCCTCGGTATGTCCTTATTTCTATTTCTGCTTGTTTTTCTTCAGTCGACTTGGATGACGCTTTTCGTTCGAGCGGTCTGTCAGTTTCCAGGGAATATCCTTGCCCAGTTCTTGCCATTTTTTATTTTGACCGCTTCCATCACTGCTCTCTGCTTAGCCATCTCCAGTTGGGCCTCATCCTCTGAGCAAGCCTCCCTTGGCAGTCTCTATTTGGTCGGATTTCAGCTTCCCCTTTCCGGAGCGATCCTAGCACTGCCAGACTCTCTGGGCACACTCACACGTCCCTTCATAAGTGCCTACTGGGCCTGGTCAGGCTACCTGCAAACTCTTCGTGATACTCGCTTTTACGATCTGGTACGAGCGATCTCGGAGACACCCTTATCAAGTTACTCCATGGCCCTTTGGATCCTCTTGACTCACCTTGGACTTGGACTGCTTCTTGCCTACTTCGGAGTCCGTCGGAGCCAGTGGCGATAGTTGCTTCCCCCTGCCGGTTGGTTCTAGGCTCGATCGATGGCTCGTCGCGCTCACCCCACAACGCCCTCTAAATCGATCTTTTCAGTGGTCCTCGCTTTCCTCGCTCTCGCAGGAATCGGAGCCTATTTTTTTCAGAAAGATGCTAATCCCTACCGAACAGTCGAGAAACTCATCCCATCCGATTATTATGAAAACGCCAACAGCCTTCGGGGTAATGTCTACCAAATCGAAGGAACCATTCTTAATTCTTTGGCCTGGAATCCAGAAAAAGGCCGTCTCTTTAGTATTCGTGTTACCACAGGGGACTCAAAGAACTGGCCCCTTCCTATTTTGATTCCATCCAGCCTTCGCCAGATCAATATTCAAAAGAATCAATCGTATCGAGCCAAAGTTCGGATTAACGATTCAGGCATTCTTCTGGTTGAGGAGGTGCAGAAATCATGAAGGCTTTTAGCTGCCTTCTTTTGTTTTTTATTGGACTGGGGGGAGATCTCTTTGCTCAAGAGGGCAATTCTAAGGCGGCTACCGGCGGAGCTCGTCCCCCGCAAATGAATCAAGGGTTTCTCGGTCGCGATGTTCCAGTGATAGATCCTGGTTCCGACACATCCACTTTCGATGGAAAACTTTGGAATATGAATAATAACCGCCTGTTTCGTTCTCGTTTTGAGAAATACCTCAACGCTCCCGCTGAAACTTCAGAAGCGGATCAGCAGTATGAAAACACCATCAATCAAATTCTCACTTTACTGAGCCCAGGAAAGGTCACCTCCGCAAATATCGATGCCGCATGGAAACTATTACCGAAGGCATCCGAATATCGCAGTGACGCGAACCACTGCAACTCTTTAGCCGACGTTATCTATAGTGTTTGGTTGGCAAAAAACGAATCCGCGAGATTGGAAATGGCCAACCGAACTCTCCAACGAGAAAAGTCCGCCTTGGAGTGGAACTATCGCATGAACTTAGGACCGAGCGCCATTACCTCGAATGCCCCCTCCAACACAAATTCTCCCGCAAGCACAATAAACCTCACGCCCCAAGACGAAGCCCGAGTGGAACCGATTAAGGAGGCTCTCTCTGATGTCCGTGCCACTATGGTAAATAATAAGCTAAAGAAAGAGGCTTCGATTGTTCAGGCTAAGATCGATTTCCAGAGCTTGATTATTCAGTACTTTGCCCAGCGTAGATTTCGACATGTACTGATCGGGACACGTTTTTATCGTTCGCTTTTCGGCGATGGGGACAGCCGGCTTAATGCGATGGACCAGATCGCCTCCTCTCTTCCAGTGGATAAAGACGCAGGCCAAGTCAAAATTAAAGCTAAACTAGACCCCAAAATTGCTGCCAAGGGGGGTTCAGGGGCTTATGCAGGAGCTGGTACAAGTACAAACGGGAAGTATGCCAACGCAGGTGCAGATACCTCGTCTTCTGGTGGTGGATTTAACGCAGAAGGAGTGCAACTGGGGGTGGAGAATCTTGGTGTGGAGAGCCTGATCAGTGCGGGTGCAAGTGGCTTAAAGGCTCTGGGAAAAATGATCAACTCCCTCGGTCAAATCGATGCTTTAGCCAATGAAGCGATTCGGGATGTCGATGAAGGCATCGAATCCTACAAGTTCCTTCTTGAAAAGAATGAGCTTAAAAGTGCAACCGAACGCCTTTTCGAGACTTTTATGATGGGCGAGTACATGCCTACTGTCCGTAAGCTTTCGCGGGATGATAAACGCCGTGCTCTTGAGTTTACTCGCAAAACCAACGAGCTTCTCGCGGCGCTCGAAGTCAATGATCTTACTCGGGCGGAAGATCTTATTAAAGAGCTAAGCCAAACCGCGAGGGACTTCGACACCTCGAAGCCATTAGCCATAGTGGAAACAGCGAAAA
>Ga0209357_1000280_pt1 | contig 19648 bp, 23 predicted proteins | sample LauGreFBDMM110SD_2_FD_187573 | JGI IMG/M metagenome (GOLD analysis project Ga0209357, IMG submission 187573) | Freshwater lake microbial communities from Lake Michigan, USA - Fa13.BD.MM110.SD (SPAdes) (version 3) | ecosystem: Environmental > Aquatic > Freshwater > Lake | place: Lake Michigan... | reverse complement strand
CGCTTGGAGCCTACGTGTCACCGCGGCTGCTGGCACGTAGTTGGCCGCTCCTTCTTCTGCAGGTACCGTCATTTTCGTTCCTGCTGAAAGCGGTTTACAACCCGAAGGCCTTCTTCCCGCACGCGGCGTGGCTGTGTCAGACTTTCGTCCATTGCACAAGATTCCCCACTGCTGCCTCCCGTAGGAGTCTGGGCCGTGTCTCAGTCCCAGTGTGGCTGATCATCCTCTCAGACCAGCTACCCGTCGTAGCCTTGGTGAGCCGTTACCTCACCAACAAGCTGATAGGCCGCGAGATTCTCCCGAACCGAAATTCTTTCGTTACAAAGTGATGCCACTTCGTAACGGCATTCGGTATTAGCAGTCGTTTCCAACTGTTATCCCAAAGTTCGGGGCAAATTTCTCACGTGTTCCTCACCCGTTCGCCACTAGGTCTTCACTTGTATTGCTACAAGATGGACCTCGTTCGACTTGCATGTGTTAAGCCCGCCGCCAGCGTTCGTCCTGAGCCAGGATCAAACTCTCCGTCAAGAACTACCGATTTGCATCGGGATCGTTCTGGAAAGTCCGTGGGCCTCGGGGGGAATAACCCCAAAGACCCAGTTCCTAACTTATTGTTTTTTTTGTTTGTGAGATGGATTGGAATCCATCTCGAATTGACAGGCAATATCGACGACCGAAGTCGCCTTACTGCCCGCACTGTTGTTCAGTCTTCTCTTCTGTTTTCAAGGAGCTAATGCTCTCGGCATGTACCTCGAAAGGCAGTGATACCGACCCCCAAAAACACGCATGCGCGTTAGAGGGGCGAGTTGCAATGCTAACGGCGGTCAAGACCCACTTCCAACACGGGTTTCCGAGAAATCCGAAGGGATCTACATCTGTGGACAACCGATCGTTTTAGGCCAGTGTCAGCACGTGATAAGAGGTCTTGCCTTTACGTACGAGAATCCAGCGATCATGCAGAATCCCTTTACTGGCAAGGGTTTGACCCTTTTCCAGGGTCTGTCCATTGACCGTTATTCCGCCCTGTTCGACTGATCGACGTGCGTCACTGGTACTGCTGGCAATTCCGCAACGGGCCAGAAGACCAAAAACATCGTCTAAATCTTCACGAGTAACAACGGTGTTCGCCACCTCTGCCGCAATGGCCTGCAACGCTTCGCGAGTTGCACCGTTCGGGTCTCCCCCAAACAGAATTTCTGCTGCGGCTTCTGCATCCCGTGATGCATCTGCGCCATGAACCAACACAGTGAGTTCTGTTGCAAGTGTGCGTTGTGCAATTCGTTTACCGGGATCTGACAAATGCGTTTCAAGCAATGATGAAATTTCTGTCATTGATGCAAGTGAAAACTGCGGCAAGTACTTCACAACATCTGCATCTGCCATCTGCACCCAGAACTGTCGGAATTGATACGGCGATGTACGTTGCGCATCAAGCCACACTGCACCGTCTGCAGTCTTACCAAATTTTGTTCCGTCGCTTTTTGTAACAAGCGGCCATGTCGCACCGAATGCGCTACGAGATAACGATTTACGAATGAGATCAATTCCTGCAGTGATATTTCCCCACTGATCAGAACCGCCCATTTGTAATTCAACCTCGTGATTAGCGCAAAGATGCCTGAAATCATTGGCTTGTAGCAACATGTAACTGAACTCTGTAAATGACAAACCGTTTTCTGAATTCAATCGGTTCTTCACAGATTCTTTCGCCATCATTTGATTAACGGTTATGTATTTCCCAACATCGCGCAAGAAATCAAGCGCACTAATACCAGCGGTCCAGTCGGCATTATTTACCAGTGTTGCTGCACTTGCACCAGGAGAAAAATCAAGTAAGCGCGACAACTGATTCTTGATTTGTGACACATTATGTTCAAGGGTTTCGCGATCGAGCAGGTTTCGTTCTTCGCTTTTGCCTGATGGATCTCCGATCATTCCGGTAGCTCCGCCTGCAAGTGGAAAAGGACGATGACCAGCGAGTTGAAAACGACGAAGTGTCAGTTGTCCAAGCAAGTGTCCGACATGCAATGAATCTGCAGTTGGGTCGAAACCGACATAGACGCCGATTGGGCTTGCATCGAGCCTCGTAGACAGCGCCGACGCATCAGTGGAGTCATGGATGAGGCCACGTGCAGAGAGGTCAGAGAACAAGCCAGAAGAAGTCACGCACAAAGTCTTACACGGCTACGCCATTGCGGCCTGCACTAATATCCATTCATCAGTTCGTCGTCTACATCACCAGGAAATATGAGTTTGTTTGACGGTGACGAAATGCTGCGAGCACTTCTTCAGCAAGCCGAGTCGTGCCGGACCCTGGGTTCCCCTATGTACAGCGACCTCTTTGCAGATCTGGCAGCCGACTACACAAACGGTGGACGCACGTATGCGCTTCTAGCGGGTCGCAGCCTTCGTCCGTTGCACGATGCCGTGCCTCTTCGGCTTGCAGGCGCTATCCATCGAGTGGTGCTTCAGGGAAAGGATGACCGACTCGCACGTCATTATCCGAGCGTCGGAGGAAAGCCAGGGGAAGACTTCACGGCTGATTTCATTGGGTATATGCGTGACCATTTAGACGATGTTGAAAGCGGATTAGCTACTCAAGTACAGACAAACGAGGTTGGTCGAAGCGTGGTACACCTCGTGTTGAGTCACTGGTTAACGACGCTCGGCATCGAACAATTCACGTTGCTAGAAATTGGTGCGAGCGCCGGATTGAATCTGAATTTCGATCAGTTCTACGGTTGCTTTGGACAATTACGAATGGGTGATCCGAGTTCTTCACTTCGTTTTATGGGTGACTGGTTCTCAAACGTGCCAAACGTGCCACGTGTAGGCGCCACGGCAATTAGTAAACGGGGATGCGACATATCTCCCATTGATGTTGGTCTGCCAGATGACGAAGTTCGCCTGTTGTCGTTTGTCTGGCCAGACCAACGATTGAGACTCGAGCGGCTTCGCAGTGCAATTGCAATAGCCAAAATTCATCGACCAGCAGTTGACACTGCATCAGCCGACGAGTGGATCGCTCAACAACTTGCACGGCCAAGCGAGCATGCAACCTTGATTTTTCATTCAATCGTGTGGCAATACTTGGGAACCGAAACACAAAATAGAGTGAAGCGGGCTATTTATAGCGCCGGGGAATCTGCTTCCTCTACGGCTCCCATTGTGTGGGCCCGAATGGAACCGGCTGGACCAGTCGCCGATATTCAAGTTGATGTCTTCGACGGATCAAGTTCTGAACCCCAACACTTTCGATTGGCCGAGATTGGTTATCACGGCCAAAACATGAAGTGGCTTTAGCTCAACGCGCGCTGAACAACGGCTGGCACTGGCGTGGGTTGCGGAGCACCCGGGGTGACACTGACATAAGTAATGATGCAGTCAAACACTTGCTCGCCATTAACTCTCATATCGACTGTGACATCAAAGGAAGTGTTCCCCCAGCGCGATACTGAACACGCTGCGTGAATGATGTCGGTGTACTTAGCGCCTTTGTGCCACGTGCCCGTCGCTGTTTTCAACATGAAATCGAAACCAACAGCGATGAGATCTACATCGGAAATATCCTTACCGAGCTCATCAGCAAGCCCCTGACGCACAAACTGCGCGACAGCATCATCGGCATATACCCAATAGTTGGCATTGAACACGATGTTCTGCATGTCGCATTCGTTGTAACGCACGCGGAACTCTTGAACAAATGTCATGTCAAGCGCGCCTCGGCGCTACGAATTGCTTCCATCAATCTGGCGCGTTGTTCTTGCGATGCCAGCGGGCCTGATGCACCTGGCGACTGGCGCCGCTCAAGTGACACTCCTGGATTAAACAATGAAACAGCATCTGAACCAAACGATTCATGACCACGAACAATGTCGATCATCGGCACGCCTGTTGCAATCGACTCGCGCACAATTTTGCCAACGATGGAGTGCGCCTGGCGAAACGGTGTTCCCCGATGCACAAGCCACTCTGCAAGATCAGTTGCTACCAATGCTTCTGCGTCAGCACCCTTAATCATGACTGCAGTTTTAAATGTCGCGGTTTTGATCATGCCGTTTATAGCAATGAGAGCGCGACGGACTTGATCGACAGAATCAAAGAGAGGTTCTTTATCTTCTTGCAAATCTCTGTTGTACGCAAGAGGCAAACCTTTCAACATCGCGAGAAGTCCAGTCAGGTTTCCGATTAAGCGACCTGCCTTTCCGCGTGCCAATTCAGCAATATCTGCATTCTTTTTTTGCGGCAACATGGAAGATCCGGTTGCATAGGCATCATCAAGCACTGCAAAGCCAAACTCTGCACTGGTCCACAAGACCCACTCTTCACCAATGCGCGAGAGGTGAACACCAAGTAGTGCTATGTCAAACAGAATTTCAGCAACGAAATCTCTATCAGATACTGCATCTAAGGAGTTTGCAAAAGTGGTAGCGAATCCCATGGTTTCTGCGGAATGCGCAGGGTTAATCGGTAAGGACGAACCTGCAAGAGCACCAGCACCCAACGGAGACACATCAAGACGCGCGAGCGCATCAGAGATTCTGTCGACGTCACGCAGCAATGCCCATGAATGTGCCCGTAAATGATGCGACAACAGAACCGGTTGGGCATGTTGCACATGCGTGTAGCCGGGCATTCTTACTGGTGGTGTACTTGCATCTGCTTCTACAGCGCGTTCTTCCAACGTGTGCACCAGTGCAAGAACGTGCGATGCCACAATTGCTACCTCACGCTTGCACCACAAACGAACAGCTGTGGCTACCTGGTCGTTTCTACTGCGGCCGGTATGAATACGAGCGCCTGGCTCACCAGCCAACTGAGTAACACGACGTTCAATTGCAGTGTGGATATCTTCATCTGTTGGCTCGAATATGAACGTGCCTTTTGAGAACTCATCTCCGACACTGTGTAGCGCAGCCAGAACCGAAGCTCCGTCTGTTTGAGACATAAGCCCAACTGATACCAACATCGAAATATGAGCATGAGATCCAACGATGTCGTCTCGCCATAAGCGCTGATCAAACGACAAGCTTTCGGTGTACGCCATCAAGTCATCTGCTGGGGCAACGTCAAATCGCCCGTGCCACAGTGCAGCACCTTCGGAAACCTCTTTGTCAGACATGATCTGCACCCTTCTTTCGTGGAATGCCGCCAGTGGCGTCTGTGACGCCTGATAGCGACCGCAACTGCTCGGCCAGACCTGTGCCGCCTACTTCTTCTGTAGCGACGCACATGATGGTGTCATCGCCAGCAACTGTGCCTAACAGACCGACAAGACCACTGCGGTCGAGAGCAGACGCAACGACGTGAGCACAACCTGGAGGTGTACGCACAACAACCAGATTTCCGCTTGAAGTTACTTCAGCGACCCATTCCGCCATAACGCGACGCAGTTGATCTGATGGCGCAATGCGAGCAGGCGCATACTCCGCAATTGCGTAAATCGAGTCTCCCCCGGCAATACGTATTTTCACAGCACCCAGTTCTTCGAGATCTCTCGAAATGGTCGCTTGAGTTGCCTCGATGCCTTGGGCCTTCAATAGTTCTTGAAGGTGTGGCTGACTGGACACGTTGTCATGTGCAATCAGTCGAGTCACCATTTGTTGACGTTGTTGTTTGCTGCTCATGATTTCTCCATTACCCACTTCAGGGCTCCCCTGGCTGCCGTTAAACGATGATGCCCCTGCTGGATTACGACACTGTTCACGCCGTCGAATACGTCGGCCGACACCTCTTCACCACGATGGGCTGGCATGCAATGCATGAACTTCGCGTTTGGTGCGGCCAAAGCCATGAGAGACGCATCAACGCAGTATTTCGAAAAGATTTTGCGACGCATTGCTGACTCTTCTTCTTGTCCCATAGAAATCCAAGTGTCTGTATGAACAACATCAGCGCCAGCAATGGCCTCATGCGGAGACGCACATTGACGGACACTGCCCCCGAGTGATGCGAGACGAGCCAATTCATCATCATCTGCGTCATAAGCAGATGGACAACCAAGAGACATTGTTCCGCCGAGCAAACACACTGCTTCAGCTAGTGACCGCGCAACATTGTTGTAGTCACCAATCCAGGCAACTGTGAGTCCAGAAACAGGTCCCACCAGTTCTTCCATTGTGATCACATCAGCAAGAGCTTGAAGGGGGTGTGAAGCATCACTCAACATGTTGATGACGGGCACATCAGATACAGCGACCATACGCTCAATAAAGGAATGACGAAAAACTCGCGCTGCAATAACAGCGTGATACCCAGCCATGATGCGCGTGACGTCTTCAACTGACTCCCGCACATCGAGCCCAATTTCTTCTCCACGGGTGTACACGGGATGTCCACCCAATTGCACAACAGCCATCTCCATTGAATGACGAGTCCTATTGGACGGCTTTTCAAAGATGAGAGCGACGCCCCTACCAGATAACGCCGATGTGGGCGCCTCGATGGACACGTTCAGAATTTGACGGAGTTCAGTGGCTGATAAGGACGCAATGTCTACAAGATGACGCGTCATGAGAGAACCTCAGCAATGAGAGCAACTGCTTCATCAATTTCTGCGTCGCTTACCGTTAGTGGTGGAGCGAGACGCAACGTAGATGCATTCACGGCATTGACGATGAGTCCTTTTTCCAGCAGTGCCTTATAAACATCGCCAGCGATAACGCCCTCGACCAACTGTGCACCGAGCAGTAGACCTGAACCCCTCACTGAATCAATGGCAGGTATCTGCAATAGCCCCTTCGTGAGACGGGCACCCTGACGTACTGCCAATTCAGCAGCATGCAATCTCTTCATTTCAGAAATCACAGCGGAAACAGCGGCCGTAGCAAGTGCTGTACCGCTGTACGTAGACCCATGATCGCCTGGCTGAAGAACTGATGCGATATCACGACGCGCCCAGAGAGCCCCAACAGGCATTCCGTTGCCCATCCCCTTCGCCATTGTCACGGCATCAGGTGAGATACCAGCATGTTCAAAACCGAACCACTTTCCGGTACGGCAGAAACCTGTTTGAACTTCATCAATGATGAGCAATAGCCCTCGTTCACGGCATAGTGCTTGCACAGCGTGAAGATACGCAGGATCCGCAGGGATGACTCCCCCCTCACCTTGAATTGATTCCAACATCACCGCAGCAACCGTGGGATCAATTTGCGCTATCAACGACTCAATGTCACCAAATTCGCAATAACGAAATCCGTCTGGCATGGGCTGAAACACTTCATGTTTTGCAGGTTGTCCCGTAAGTGCCAACGCACCAAGTGTGCGGCCGTGAAAACTGCCGTATGCAGTCACAATGGCGTGACGGCCACGACCACCAAATTTACGCGCGAGCTTTATGGCTGCTTCATTAGCTTCAGCACCAGAGTTACAGAAGAACACTTGACCATCACCTGCGCCAGCATCTGCCATGAGACCGGATATTTCAACAGCAGCTTTTGTAGCAACAGTGTTTGCGAAGAAATTCGACACATGCACAAGCGTGTTCGCCTGATCAGCAATTGCTTTCGCAATCACAGGGTTTGCATGACCCAAAGACACAACGGCAATTCCGCTGAGGAAATCGAGATACCTTTTCCCATCAACGGACCACAGTTGAGTACCTTCACCCCGCTCAAACATTTCTGCCGGTGCACCAAAGACTGGAATAAATGGGCAATAGTCATGCCCCTTGTTCGCAGAAACAGCAGTTGCATTCTCTAAAAATTGATGTGACATCAGTTGACCCCTGTAATCATTGTTCCGACGCCTTGGTCGGTAAAAAGTTCTAATAACAAAACATGCGCTATGCGCCCGTCAAGAATGTGAGCGCTTTTGACGCCACCTTTAACTGCCTGCATGCAACTCTCGATTTTCGGGATCATTCCGCCAGAGATGGTCCCGTCTGCAATCAGAGCGCCTAAGTCCATCACTGATATCCGTTGAATCAGTGAGGACGCATCGTCTATGTCCTTGCGCAAACCAGCAATATCGGTGAGATAAATAATCTTTTCTGCACTCAATGCTTCAGCAATCGCACCAGCTGCTGTGTCGGCGTTGATGTTGTACGGCTGACCATGAACATCGACGCCAACTGTTGACAGAACAGGCACAAGTCCGTCTGCCAACAAGCCATCTATGACATGCGTACGTACCCGTTCAATATCGCCCACAAATCCGAGTGACGGATCGCGAGGAACGCACTGCAATGTGCGTCCATCTTCACCCGAGAGACCTACCGCGACGTTTCCGTGTGTGTTGATGGCACTGACGATTTGAGGATTCACTTGGCCATTGAGAACCATCTGAACCACTTCCATGGTTGCTTCGTCAGTGACGCGCAATCCGTTGGAAAACGAGGACTCAATGTTCAGTCGAGCAAGCATGTCATTAATCTGTGGGCCACCACCATGCACAACGACAGGACGAATTCCAACGGTGTGCATGAGAACAATGTCCTCTGCGAAGAGCGACAGGGCATCATGATCGGAAGTTCCAGCAATTGCATTGCCACCAAACTTCACAACAACTGTTTTGCCAGCAAATCTCCGAATATACGGCAGCGCTTCAACAAGAACATGGGCAGTTGATAACGAACTCATGGGTACAGACCAACATTTGACAGACCAGAAGATTCTGGAAGACCTAATGCAACGTTCATTGACTGCACTGCGCCGCCAGATGCACCCTTGGCTAAATTGTCGAGTGCAGCAATCACCATGACATATCCAGTACGTTCGTCAAAACGAGCAGTTATGTGAACACTGTTCGAACCAAGCGTGGCTTTTGTAGAAGGACTACTTGGTCGCACCACGACATACTGTTCGTTCTTGTAAAACGTTGCGATTGCTGCCAACAATGAGGCTGTAGTAGGCGCAATACCTTGAGGGCGGGCGTAACACGTCGCCAAAATTCCGCGATTCATCGGCGCTAGATGTGGAGTGAACAGAACTTGCGCACCAGTGACTTGTTCAATTTCTGGCGTGTGCCGATGATCAAGCAAACCGTACGCAGTGAAATCTTCATCAATCGTTGAGAACATCGACGAATGCTTGAGTGCGCGACCGGCACCGCTGACACCGGAGGCAGCATCAACAATGACACCGATCGGGCTAATGATCCCCGACTGAACGAGTGGCGTTAATGCCAAAGACGCTGCTGTGACATAGCAACCAGGCGTAGCAATGAGCCGTGCGCCTACCAATTGAGACCGAAACAGCTCTGGCAATCCGTAGACCGCTTGAGCAAGAAGTTCAGATTGCGTGTGTTCGAATCCGTACCACTGCGGGTACAGCGATGCGTTTTTCAATCGATACGCGGCCGACAAGTCAATAACGACTCCGACCTTGCCCACCAACTGTGGAGCGATTTCAAGTGCCGCCTCATGAGGAACACCGAGGAATACTGCGTCGAGACCGACAAATCTGTCGGCACTGAATTCTTCGAACACGAGATTCGGATACGCACCTGCCAGTGATGGATACAACATGCTGGCCAATGTGCCTGCCTGCGAGTCCCCTGTGGCACAGACCACCTCTACTTCTGGGTGCTGAGCACACAGTCGTAACAGTTCTGCGCCCGTGTATCCCGATGCCCCAATGATGCCTACTCTGACCATAAGTGTATTATGATACGGGTTGATGAATGATTATGCAAGCACCATTCTGGGGCCAGGATGTCTAATTGTGGCTACCCCCGACGTGAAGGACCCCCACTTCGCGCGTGCCGTCATCCTTCTCATTGCGTATTCACTTGAAGACGGAGCAATGGGTCTCATTCTTAATAGTCCCCTCACTGTCGACCAGATGGATGCCCAATCCCCTATTGCTTCGTGGATGGAGTCGTCGCAATCCCCCTCAACCATCTTCTTGGGCGGCCCGGTTGAACCAAATGGATACATCTGCATGACTCCCGATTTCGCCTCACCATCAGGGCTTCGCTCTGTTGACATTGAATTAATCAGCCCCGTTCACCTTGACGGCCCTCATCGTGTGTTTCGTGGCTATTCAGGATGGAGTGTTGGACAACTGGAAGATGAGTTGACTTTCAAAAGTTGGTATGTCGTTGAATCACGTTCGACTGACCTTCTGACAAAATCTCCAGACAAATTATGGAACGAAGTGCTTCAACGACAAGAAGGCCCTTTGAAACGACTGGGGCTCTTTCCGTCAGACCCTGAAGTCAATTAAGCACGAAGAGTCGCGCCGGCTTTGTTAGCAGCGGCGACGCATGATTTTTGAAGATCAGCGAGTTGCAATTCCGTGAGTGTTGCTTCAACGCCTTGTACACGCAGACGGAAAGCAAGACTACGGGAGCCCTCAACAACTCCCTTGCCGCGATACACATCAAACAAGTCAATACTGACAAGCTGCTTCCCTGCTGCTTGACGCAACACACGTTGCAACGTTGTGGCAGGAATTGCGTCTTCCATTACGAACGCAAGATCCAAATCACTTGACGGATATCTGTTGATGTCTTTTGCCTGAACCGGCTTTGGTTCTTCATTAAGAATGACTGACAGATCAACTTCAAGAATGCTGACGCGCCCTTCAATACCAAGAATGTCAAGCACAAGTGGATCAACTTCCCCAACCACGCCAACGACTTTCTTACCGCGGGCAAGAGTTGCAGACCGACCAGCATGAAGCCCGGCAGGAATACGCGTTTGATCAAGTTGAGTACCAACAGATAATGCATCACAAATTGCATTCCATTGCGCGAGCGATGTTTCTACATCTCCTCCCGCCACAACGATGATCAATTGCTCACTCTCGTCTGGCAATTGCTGATCAGATTTCGGATACACATGTCCGATTTCCCACAATCCGATGCGAGGCGCGCGGTGTGATTGGTTGTAACGCAATGAACGAAGGATTCCGGGACGCAACGAAGTACGAAGAATCGACTCTTCTGCAACCAGCGGATTAGCGATGCGCAAAACATTGTCTTCTGAAAGCCCAACGTTCACGAGATCGCCTTGAGCGAGGAACGGTGACGGCATTGCTTCGTCGAGCCCGAGGCCAACAAGTACACGGCGCACGATACGGCGACGGCTTTGCATGTTCGACAACCGACCATGGACTGTGGAGTTAGGAACAGTCTTGCCAATATTGTCGTAACCGAAATGGCGAGCAACTTCTTCAATCAGATCAACATCTAGCGAGCAATCGGGTCGCCATGTAGGAACAATTGATGTCACAACGTCGCCAGCATTCGTGGTCACGAATCCGATGGAATTCAGAATTGAGACAACACGTTCTGGTGCTATACGCACACCGAGAAGTGCTTCGATGCGGTTAACAGACACGTCGACCGACATAGGAACAGGACAAGACGTGGTTTGTAGCGCGGTCGCTCCGCCGTGCAATGTGGCCTCTGGGCACGTCTCGCGAAGGATGGTCACAAAGCGTTCAGCTGCTTGTTGCCATGCATTCGGATCTGTGCCACGTTCGAATCGAATGGAAGCTTCTGAACGAAGGCCGTGGCGGATGGCCGAATAGCGAATCGGATCTGGCGAGAACCATGCACTTTCAAGAGCAAGCGATGTTGTTTTCTCAGTTATTTCGGAATGGAGATCGCCCATAACACCGGCGAGGCCGACGCCCACGTTTGTCGCACCGTTACAAATCAATAAATCTTCGCTGTGGAGATTGCGAGTCTGGCCATCAAGCGTTGTGAGAGTTTCACCATCATTGGCCAGACGAACGCGGAATGAAGATACAACGTCAGCGTCATAGGCATGATTCGGTTGATTCGTCTCCAACATCACCAAGTTCGAGGCGTCAACCACATTGTTAATAGAACGCATGCCGAGATGTGCAAGACGGCTTGCCACCCATCGCGGAGACGGACCGACAGAAGCGCCAGTGATGTAACTGATTGTGAATGATCCGCACTGTTCAGGCGCGTCAATCACGACATCTAAAGCCTTATCGCCTCCTGAATGAGAAGCGGCAATTCGCGGACCTCGCAACGCAACACCGAAATGTGCAGCAAGATCACGCGCGACTCCGAGATGGCCCCAACAGTCAGCACGATTCCGAGTGAGGTCGAGGTCAAAGATGACATCGTGTTCGATACCGAGAACATCGAATGGGCTAACACCCAGTGGTGAGTCTGCAGAAAGAATCAAGATGCCAGACGACTCATCGCTGAGTCCGAGTTCAACTTCTGAACACAACATTCCTTCAGAATCAATTCCCAGAATTCCTCGTCGGGCAATCTCCATACCGTTTGGCATGGTTGTGCCCAATGTGGCCAGAGGGACTATGTCGCCTGCTTGCATATTGGTGGCACCACACCACACATGACGCTCGATGCCGTCTCCGGCATCTACAAAACAACGAGTGACCTTTGCTGCGTCTGGATGCTTTTCCATACGCATGATGCGCGCCGTGACAACACCAGGTACCGACACACCAACAACGTCCATCTCTTCGACAGCGAGACCAAGCGAGTTGAGCGCCAAAGCAACAGCGTCAGGGTCATTTGGCAGATCAGCCATCTCGCGAAGGATCGACAAAAGCACTTTCACGAGAATTGCTCCGTGAAGCGAACGTCATCTGAGTACATATCGCGAATGTCATTGATTCCATGACGTTCCTTAGCCATACGGTCAATACCGAATCCGAACGCGAAACCACTCCACTCGTTCGGGTCTAAACCGCCGGCACGCAATACATGCGGGTGCACCATTCCGCACCCACCCAATTCAATCCACGTTCCGTCATGACGGCGGATATCAAATTCCGCACTTGGTTCCGTGAATGGGAAATACGACGGACGCAAACGAGATGTGAAACCAGGACCAAAGAAAGCCTTCGTGAACGACTCAATTGTTCCGGCAAGGTCCGCAAAGGTAATGCCCCGATCAATGACAAGGCCTTCGATCTGATGAAAGACAGGCATATGCGTGGCATCTGGTGTTTCTTTGCGGAACACGCGACCAGGCATGATGGCATAGATCGGCGGAGGCCAATCTTGCATGACGCGAATTTGAACTGGCGACGTATGTGTGCGCAAGACAACGCTTCCGTCGACATCTGACTCAACAAACAATGTGTCCCACATACTGCGCGCAGGATGCGACGGCGGCATATTCAGTGCTTCGAAGTTATAAAAGTCGGTCTCTACTTCGGGGCCTTCAGCAATCTGAAAACCAAGACCAACAAAAACATCTTCCAAGCGCTCCATTGCCTGGGTGACTAAATGCATACGACCAAGACGGCGCTCAACATTTGCTGACATAGCGATTTCACTCATGTCAACACGTTCAGATTCAATCTGGCTTGAGAATTCTGCTGCGCGCAATTCGCGCGAACGACTGTCGTTTGCTGCACCGAGAGCGGTGAGAGCATCATTCACTAACTGGCCCAATTCTTTTCGGACTTCAATGTCAGCAACTTTTCCTAGAGACGACTTAATCGACGCAATCGGGCCCTTCTTGCCAGTTAAAGCAGAGACAACACTTCGCAATTGATCAGACGTGACAGCTTCACGGATTTGGACAATGCCATCAGTAAGTGCCCGAGCGAGTTGACCGTGTTCGGGAGTTGATGCAGATGTCATAACTAATGAAACGCTACTCCCCGAGTGCCGATAGCACGGGGAACATTACTTTCGAGCGTGGGCAATATGCATGGCGATGACCGTGCCAGCCATGGCCACGTTCAGGCTCTCAGAACGACCAACCTGTGGAACAGTGACCCACAAATCAACATGAGACTCTGGATCAAGTCCACGTGCCTCGTTACCAAGCACTACACCGACAAGGCCACTGAGATCTGCTGTGTATATCGACTCAGGGTTCAGACCATCGTCGTTGTCGTGTGAGGTTGTACCAAGGAGTTTTACGCCTGCCATTTGTAATTGGTCAAGAGAATCGATCTGCCAAATCGGGACATGCAACATTGCGCCAGCCGATGCGCGAAGAACTTTAGGAGACCACGGGTCGACGGTGGAACCAACGAGAATGACACCACTTGCACCAGCGGCTTCTGCGCTACGTACCAATGTTCCGAGATTGCCGGGATCTGATACTTCAACAAGAACTAACAGCCAGTCGGAAGGCGAGAACGATAGAGGTCGGCCGGTTGGCATTTCACACACAGCCATGATGCCCCTAGGAGATTCCGTATCGCTGACCGAATTAAATGTGCGCTCATCGAGAACATGGGTGTACACACCAGCTGCTTCATAACCGTCATAATCATCGCGAACGAACTGATCGACAAGCACAAAACCAGCTGCAACAGCCTCTGCTACAAGAGTTGGACCCTCAATGACGAATGAACTTTCTTCATAACGAACACTGCGACGCCCGATAAGGCGTCGCAGTCGTTGAACCCGAGGGTTTGCTGAAGAGAGTGGAAGCCGGCTCAGGCGAGCGCAGCCTTTGCAGCCACGACCAACGCCGAGAATGCTTCTGCATCAAACACTGCAAGATCTGCCATGACCTTACGGTCGACTTCAATTCCTGCTGCATTAAGACCAGCAATAAAGCGGCTGTAAGAAATGTCGTTCAAACGGCATGCAGCGTTGATGCGCTGAATCCAGAGACGACGAAACTCGCCCTTCTTTGCGCGACGGTCACGAAATGCGTATTGACCTGAGTGCAATACCTGCTCGTTAGCTGCGCGGAATGAACGACTCTTATTACCGTAATAACCGCTTGCCTTCTCGAGGATTGCCTTGTGCTTCTTGCGGGCATGTACGGCCCTTTTGACTCTTGCCATGGTGTTACCTTCCTAAATCTTTCTTGTATCGCTTAGCGCATGCCCAGCAGGCGCTTGATGTTCTTGGTATCGCCAGGATCCACATCGGTTGTGCCTGCGAGACGACGTGTACGAACACTCGACTTCTTTTCGAACAAGTGCTGACGGTTGGCTTTTTGACGGCGCAACTTTCCTGTTCCCGATACTTTGAAACGCTTTGCAGCGGTCTTGTTTGTCTTCATCTTTGGCATGTCGTGTTTCCTCTATTCCTGTACTTCTGATGTTTCTTCTAATATTTCTTCTGGTTGAACCACATTTTCAACAACGCGTGCTGATTCCTGTGGCTCGTCCCTGTCTGACGATTTCTTGACTGGCTTCTTGTCTGGTGAAAGAACCATTGTCATATTTCTGCCCTCAAGTCGCGCCTGGGTTTCCACCTTGGCAATCGATCCGAGTTGTTCGAGAGCTGCATCAAGGATTTTTGCGCCCAATTCAGGGTGCGCCACCTCGCGGCCTCGGAACTGCAGAGTTACTTTCACTTTGTGTCCGTCTTCGAGGAAATCACGCATATGACGAACCTTGGTATCGAAGTCTCCCTTTCCGATTTTTGGTCGGAACTTCACCTCTTTCACGGTGACGTGGGTTGTCTTCTTACGAGATTCCTTCAGCTTTTGTGCTTCTTCGTAACGGAACTTGCCGTAATCCATAATGCGACACACTGGCGGGTTTGCAAGCGGAGCAACTTCGACAAGGTCGAGATCTAACTCACGTGCAAGGACAAGTGCGTCAGCCGTGGTGCGAACACCAACTTGGCTGCCATCTGGACCAATGAGGCGAACCTCGCGCGCACGGATGCGTTCGTTGTAGCGCGGTTCACTCGGTGGCGTAACTATGACTGTTCACTTCTAAGCAATGGGCAAGCCCTCCTCTGTATCAATACCGCATGATGCGATATTTTGCGCCAGTGCGCAAAGCAGACACAGAGCGACAGAATCGCTCGCCTTCTCGACCTGTCGCAACCTCATGGCTGGACCGGTGGGGGCAGATGCCCCACTTCGCTCAGTTGACGCCAGTTAGGGTATCGGCACATGAGCACTGACCACACCATGCCCCACACAGATTCACCAAGACCAGAAATGGACGAAGGCACCGCCGAGGCCCTCGAAGCCGTTGCAGAGGCTCGTCGGCGCCTCGCTGAGGTGCCCGCAGCCATTGTTGTGGCCAATCATGCCATGGGACTGTTTGAGCTAGCGGCCATACACCTGTCTGCAGAACCAGTGCGCCTATCCGATGCCCAGATAGCAATCGATGCCCTCGGGCTGCTTGTTGATGGCCTTGGGGAGCGACTGGGAGAACACCACGACACTCTGGTGGCCGCTCTCGGAAACATACGAATGGTGTTTGTCCAGAAATCGTCTCCACCTACACCAAGCGAATAGAAACCGCTTCCGGGCGCGCGACGCGAAAGCCCGTTCGAAACACAACTTGTCGTCCCACTTCAATTGTGCGAGAGCCATCAGCAATGGACACACAATGAAACGGCCACACGACAGATGCAGAATCAGTGATCTCGCCTAAGCCGTGAGCATCATTGAATACAGTCACGGTACCTGTGAGTTCCTCGCTCAGTTCTTCAGAATGCATTGTCTTAATGGATGATTTTTGAAATAGGAATTTCGAGCAAATCAGATGCACCGGCATCAATGAGATCTGGAATCAGTGTGTTGATTCCACGTTTTGGAACTACCGATTCAACCGCCACATCACCAGAGGCCAGACGAGAGACCGTAGGAGATTTTGCTGCGGGCAACAAGGCAAGAACTGCATCGAGAGATGACTCTGCCACGTTCAACTTCAACAACACTTTGTCGCGAGCCTCAAGCGTTCCGGTGAGCAATGTCATGATTTGTTGCATGGCGTGCCGTTTTACTGGGTCGGCATATGACTCTTTGTTGGCAATCAATTCGGTATAGCTGGTGAGAACGGTGTCAATAATGCGAAGCCCTGAGGCACGTAATGCTCTCCCCGTCTCGGTGATGTCAACAACACAATCGGCGATATCAGGAATCTTTGCTTCACTTGCGCCATAGCTCAGACGAATATCCGCTTTGATGCCTCGTTCGGCAAAATAACGACGAGTCATCTCCGGATATTCCGTAGTAACGCGAATGCCATCTTTCAAATCCTTTGCGGATTGAGCTGGCGACGAATCGGCAACAGCTACAACAACACGAACAGGCTGCGATGTTGCTTTTGAGTAACGCAATTCTCCGAGACTGACAACATCGCTCGATGTTTCTTCAATCCAGTCACGCCCCGTGATGCCCAAATCAAAAAGCCCCTCTTGAACATACGATGCAATCTCTTGCGGACGCAGAATTCTGACCGACTCAACACGAGGATCATCAATTGATGCTTTGTACTCAACGGACGAGGAACGCACAACCGTAAGATCCGCTGCATCAAACAGAGCAAGTGTTGCGGTCTCTAACGACCCCTTAGGTAAGACAATTTTTAGCACGAGTTGAGGTTAGCGAGACATCGCTTCTGCTCAGGGATGGTTTTACGAAGAGTTAGGAAAATTGAATGATTCCCTGGTCGCTACGGCCATGCAACCACGCCACAGCGTCCATGACCGCTTTACCTTCTGGTTGTACTGCGACCAGTCGCACTGCCCCATCACGTGTGCCGACGCATCCCGCCCCATCGCACTGACCAGGGCTCAACTGCACTCTGTCTGTAATCAATTCTGCTTGGATGACCTTCAAACGTTGGGATCCAATCATCGTGTACGAACGTACTGCACGAACCATGCGTGACACTTCAATACTCGAACGATTCCAATCGAGTAGAAGTTCATCAGTGCTCACCTTTGTCGCATACGTTGACTCACCCTGTTGAGGGACGGCCACACCTAATCCTTCTGTCAACGTGTCGACGAGAAGGTCTCCCCCCAGTATCGCAAGATCTGCCGTGAGTTTTTCGCTCGTATGCGCATCCACGATGTCAATCTCTCGTCGAGCAAATACATCACCGGTATCAAGCGTTTCTTCCACATTCATAATGCACACGCCAGTGCGTGCGTCCCCAGCCAATATGGCTCGTTCCACTGGTGCCGCTCCGCGCCAACGCGGCAGTAGAGAAAAATGAACGTTGACCATTGGAGTATGCGACAGGACTGCTGCAGGAATGATTTTGCCGTATGCAACAACCACACCAAGCAGTTCACGATTGGAATTTTCTTTCACCCACGCCCAGTCATGCGACACGTCAATCGCATTGTCGATTGCTACCTGCTTCACTGGGCTGGGTGTTGTAGATGAACCCCGTCCTCGACGGGCATCGGCACGAGTAACAACGTGAGCTATTTCAAAACCGTTACGTATCAATTCCGACAAGATTGTTGCGGCGGCTGTTGGGGTGCCAAGAAATACGAGAGGTCGAGCCTCACGAGTCATGACTACTTCAGACCAATATGGCGGGTCTCTCCTTCAGAGGTTCCCCCATCAGCAATGCGCTTGTATTCAGAGAGCGCTTCTTCACGTTGGTCTGGCGTCATACGTTCAAACATCAATACGCCATTCAAATGATCGAGCTCATGTTGAAACAGGCGAGCCAGCAACTCATCTGCCTCGATTTGAATAGTGTTTCCCCCAAGATCAACTGCTTCGAGCAACACTTCTTTTGGTCGAAGCATTTCGACATACAAACCGGGGATTGACAAACATCCTTCGTCGTACACCCACTCACCACGAGACTCAACTATTCGTGGGTTCAATAGGGTCACGGGTACACCATCAACGTCGTACACGAAGATCTGTTTCTGAACTCCAATTTGGGGAGCAGCCAGCCCGAGACCTGGGGCTTGGTACATTGCCTGCAGCATGGCCTGGGAGAGGCGCACGATTTTTCCGTCGATATTCTCAACTTGTTCGGCTACTGAGGTGAGAACAGGATCTCCGAAGGTGCGAATGTCGTAAGCCACAATCTGAAAGGCTACCTGCGGAGACAACATGCCAAAGAACACCCCCTCATCATCTGACCCCCAGCACTATTTTTCTGAGACTCCGCAAGCCGCCTCGCGACGTAAAGAGTTTGTGGTGACTGGAACTGACGGCGAGTTGACTCTTTCCACAGACGCTGGCGTCTTTGCCCAACATGGTCTTGACAAAGGAACGTCCGTGCTCCTCGAAGTCATGGCAAAACATGGGGGCACACCAATTGCACCCGGATCATTTTTGTGTGACATCGGATGCGGATCCGGCGCAATCGCACTCACTCTGGCGGCCCGATACCCAAAATGCACGGTGTACGCAGTAGACACCAATCAACGTGCGCGGGACATATGTCGTGAAAACGCAACTCGTAACGGCCTAGAAAACATTGTGGTATCGGCTCCCGAAGAAGTTGACCCATCAATCAGGTTTGCGGCTGTGTGGTCGAACCCACCAATCAGAATTGGAAAGTCTGCGTTGCATGACTTGCTAGAGCTATGGCTTGCGCGGCTTGATACTGGCGGAACTGCATATCTCGTAGTCAACAAGAACCTGGGTGCTGATTCCTTATCCGAATGGATGACCGGACTGTCGTACCCCACCAGCCGACTGGCTAGTCGCAATGGGTTTCGAGTTCTTGAAGTGAAGGCCCAATCTTAGAAACGGTACGGATCAATGTGAATACGGACCGCAGTTCCAAATTCAGATCTGATTAGTGAAATTGCTGCGTCAAGTTCGATGCGAGATGATGCGCGAAGAAGAAAAGCGTCTTCATCACGGGCTGTATGAACCATTGGAGGTAGTGCGATCTCCGACAATGATCGAGGAGCAGTAACCAGCACACGCGCGATTGCACCAAATGGAGGCAGCATCATCGCTCGTCGTTGAGCGAAGTCGGCATCGCTCCATGTCTGTAACGCCGTTGACACATCTGATTGTGACAAAGCGACAATCAGAGGG
>Ga0209357_1000278_pt1 | contig 19732 bp, 12 predicted proteins | sample LauGreFBDMM110SD_2_FD_187573 | JGI IMG/M metagenome (GOLD analysis project Ga0209357, IMG submission 187573) | Freshwater lake microbial communities from Lake Michigan, USA - Fa13.BD.MM110.SD (SPAdes) (version 3) | ecosystem: Environmental > Aquatic > Freshwater > Lake | place: Lake Michigan... | reverse complement strand
GATCAATGCCACGGCCGACGCCCCACTTGGCGAGTGGCAGGTGGTGGTGACGGCTGCAGCCAAGGAAAAGGACAATCTATCGGGCTGGGTGTCGAGCCTGCCGATCACGATTCGCGTTGCCGAACCCTTCGTCGAACTGACCGCCGAGAAGGCCGTGACGGAGCCCGGGCAGGAGGCGAGGATGGTGTGCAAGGTCACGAAGCCAGGCGGGTTTGAGGGCACCGCCACGATCAAGCTGATGGGACTACCCCCGAAGACGTCAGCTCCCGAGCTCGAATTCGCCGCAGACGCAACCGAACTGATCTTCCCCGTCACGGTGGCGGCCGATGCGAAGCCCGGCCGACACGACAACATCTTCTGCCAGGTCCGCGTGCCGATGGCGGGAACGTGGGTCGTGCACGCGATGCCCGGCACCCAACTCCGCATCGACAAGCCGCTGGATCAGCCGAAGTCTTCGCCGAAGCCCTCGCCTACAGACGGTGCGGCCGTGGAAAAGAAGGAGGGACGTTGATGCGACCGCAGCCGCTGCGAATCGTTGCCGGCCTGGCTCTCCTCGCATGCACGGCTGCTGGCCTGCAGGCAGCCGAGCCGCTCGCCATCGACGTCTATCCACCCGCCGTCCGGCTCGACTCGGCCCGCGACAGCCAGCAGATCATCGTGCAGGCGCGGCTCGCCGATGGCCGCACGGTCGACGTCACCGCGCTGGCCAGCGTGACGGTCTCAGACCCAAAGCTGGCGGCGGTCGAGAAGACGGGTGATCAGTCGGGCCGCCTGGTGCTCAGGCCGCTGTCTGACGGCGACGGCTCGATCCGCGTGTCCCATGGCGGGCAGGAGCAATCGATTCCGCTGCGGGTGGTGTCGGCGACATCCAATCCGCCTCTTTCGTTTCGACTCGACGTGATGCCCGTCTTTGCACGGGCCGGCTGCAACATGGGCAGCTGCCACGGCGCGGCACGAGGCAAGGACGGCTTTCGGCTGTCGCTCTTCGGATACGATCCCGCGGGCGACTATCACCGCATCACTCGGGAACTGCCCGGCCGCCGGATTGATCTGGGGAATCCTCAGTCGAGCCTGCTGCTGCTGAAGTCCACGGGAGCGGTGTCCCACACCGGTGGCAAGCGGTTTGCGGCCGACAGCGATCTCGCCGCCCGCATCGAACAGTGGATCGCCGCCGGCGCTCCCGACGACCCGGGGCCAGATCCCGCGAAGAGCGTGCCCTCGCTTCAATCGCTCGACCTCTATCCGCCGGCTGCTTTGCTCGAGTCCAGCGGCACGCCACAGCCTCTGGTCGCGGTCGCCCGGTTTTCCGACGGTACTGATCGCGATGTCACCGACCTTGTCTGGTATGGCTCCAGCAACGAGCCGTCCGCGAAGGTCTCGCCCGCCGGGGTGGTCGCGCCAGGTTCGCGCGGCGAGGCCTTTATCATGGCCCGGTACGACACGATCACGACCGGCACGCCGCTGATCGTCGTGCCGAAGGATCTGGCCTTCACTTTCCCGAAGAGCGACGGACCGCGGGGCAGTGCGGCGTGGATCGACGACCTCGTCGATGCCAAACTCGCCAGCCTGCGGATCGCCCCCTCCGGAATCTGCGATGACGAAACCTTTCTTCGACGTGTCACACTCGACCTCGTCGGACTCGTGCCGACGCCCGAGGAGCGGGCGGCATTCATCGCCGACGCATCGCCCGACAAGCGTGGCCGCGTCGTTGATCAGCTCATGACCCGCAAGGAGTTCGTCGAACTCTGGGTGATGAAGTGGTCGGAGATCCTGCAGATCCGCTCGCAGGGCAACGACGTCAGCCCGAAGGCCGCGATCCTCTACCACCAGTGGCTCGACCGCCGCATTGCGGCCAACGAACCAATCGACACGATGGTGCGAGACCTGCTCACAGCGTCGGGCGGCACATTCCACAATCCTGCCTCCAACTATTTCCAACTCGAGCGCAACACACTCAAGCTGACCGAGAACGTGGCGCAGGCCTTCCTCGGGATGCGGATCCAGTGCGCCCAGTGCCACAACCATCCGTTCGACCGCTGGACGATGGACGATTACTACGGCTTTGCCGCGTTCTTCTCGCAGATTGGCCGCAAGCGGGCCGAAGATCCACGGGAGACCATCATCTTCAACGCCGGCGGGGGCGAGGTGAACCACCCTGTCACGGGCAAGCCCGCGCCACCGAAATTCCTCGGTGGTGAGCGGCCGAAGGTGTCTGACCGTGATCGACGCGAGGCGGTGGCCGCGTGGATCACCTCGGCCGACAACCCGTTCTTCGGCCGCCACATCGTGAACCTCACGTGGGCCCACTTCTTCGGCCGCGGCATCGTCCACGAGCCCGACGACGCACGGGTCAGCAATCCGCCGTCGAACCCCGCCCTGCTCGCCGAACTCAGCCGCCGTTTCGCCGAGTCCGGCTGGGATTTCCGAGCGCTGGTCCGCGGCATCATCACCTCCCGTACCTACCAGCGGTCGAGCGATTGGAATGAATCGAATCGCTCCGACAGCGTCAACTTCTCGCACGCTGCCGTCCGAAGGGTGCGAGCGGAGGTGCTGCTTGACGTGCTCGCCGAGGTGACTGACACCAAAAACAAGTTCCCGGGCCTGCCGCTCGGCGCCCGCGCCGTGCAGGTGGCCGACGGCCGCACGACCAACTACTTTCTCACCACCTTCGGACGCGCCAGCCGCGAGGATGTCTGCACCTGCGCCGTTCGTATGGACCCGAGCCTGTCGCAAGCGCTCCACCTGCTCAATGGCGACGCCGCCAACGACCGCATCCGGCAGGGAAAGCTGATCGAACGTCGGCTGGCGGCCGGCGATACGCCGTCGGCGATCATCGACGAACTCTTCGTGCGTTGCTACTGCCGGAAGCCGACGGAGCGAGAGCGGCTGGAAACTCTCGTTACCGTGTTCGATGCGTCCGACAAGCGGCAGGCGCTCGAGGACGTCTTCTGGGCGCTGCTGAACTCACCCGAGTTCATCTTCAATCACTGAGGCAGACCGTCATGCTGCTCCGTTCCCGTCTGGCCATGCTGCTCCTGCTCGCGAGCTGTTCGACGTCTCGCGCCGCCGACGCTCCGCCCACGTTCAACGATCATGTGCTGCCAATCTTTCGCGAGAAGTGCTGCGGATGTCACAACCCCGACAAAAAGAAGGGGGGCCTCGACCTGACGAGCCACGGTCAGGCCATGGCGGGAGGCAGTTCGGGCGAGGTTATCGCGGCGGGCGATGCCGATGGCTCGTATCTCTTTCAACTGGTGATTCATGCGTCGGAGCCGAAGATGCCTCCGGAGTCGGATAAGCTTCCTGGCGAGATGCTCGACGTGATCAAGCGATGGATCGCCGGCGGTGCCATCGACCGCGCAGGCGGCGCACCGGTCGCCCGCAAGACGACGGCGATCGCATTGGCCACGGGAGCGGTAGCGGCTCCCGAAGGTCCGCCGGTCATGCCGCCGCGGCTGTCGCTGGAGGTGGTCGCGGAAGCGGCACGCCCCACAACGATCACGGCCCTGGCCGTCTCTCCGCACGGCGAGGTCGCGGCGGTGGGTGGCCGCCACCAGTTGCTGCTGCATCACACGGCATCGCTCGAACTGCTGGGCGTGCTACCGTTTCCCGAGGGCGTGGTGAAGACCGTCCGCTTCACCCGCAATGGGAAGCTGGTGCTGGCGGGCGGCGGTGAGGCCGCCAAGAGCGGCCGCGTGGTGATCTGGGACGTCGCGAAGGGAACCCGCATCGCCGAACTCGGCGAGGAATACGACGAGGTGCTGGCCGCTGATCTGTCGGCCGATCAGCGGCTTGTCGCGTTGGGCGGCCCGGCACGGGCCGTCCGGCTGCTGACGACCGCCGATGGCGCGGTGGAGAGTGAGCTTCGCAAACACACCGACTGGGTGACGGCGGTCGAGTTCTCCCCGCCGTCTTCGACGGGGGACGGTCTGCTGGCCACGGGCGATCGGGCTGGCAACCTGTTTCTCTGGGAGCCGCGCGGGGGTCGCGAGCACGGCACGCTCAAGGGACACACGGCCGCGATCACCGCCATGGCCTGGCGTCCCGATGGTGGCGTGCTGGCAACCGTTTCGGAGGATGGGTCGCTCCGGCTTTGGAATCCGAAGGAATCAACGCAGCTGAAGACCTGGCAGGCCCATCCGGGTGGAGCGGGGAGCGTGGCGTGGCTGCCCGACGGGCGGCTGGTCACGACCGGTCGCGACCGACGGGTGAAACTCTGGAAGGCCGATGGGCCGCTCGAGCGGGAGACCGCGCCGCTGGCCGACATCGGCACGCGGGTGGCGGTGACCTCCGACGGGTCTCGAATCTTCGCGGGTGATTGGAGCGGCGCGGTGACGGCATTCACCACCACCGATGCCAAACAGGCCGGCACACTCGACACCAATCCACCGCATCTGTCCAAGCGGCTGCAGCTTGCCGAAAAGATGCTTATCGACGCATCGGCGGTCGGACAGACTGCCGCGGAGAAGGCGAAGGCTGCCGCCGATGCCATGCAACTGGCGGAATCGCAGATGGCCGCCGCCCGCAAGGCCCTGGAAGAGGCCGAGGAGCAGGCCGCTGCGGCGAAAACCCGGCAGGGCGAGACGGCACAGCGTGTGGAACGCTGGCGGGCCGAGATCGAGTTTTCGCGATCCCAGGCTGGCCCGGCGAAATAGGGAAGCAGCGAAACAGCGGAGTGAACCCGCTTTCGCATCTGCCTCCCCATCTCTCTTGATTCGACGGCACCGTATCCCCATTATTCCGCCCCCGCGCGAGATGTGGGCCAGAGGAGCGGTGCCGTGATCGGATTCGTTAATCACCCCGTGTGCCTCCCGTCGCCCGGCGGGAGGCCAACTCCCGGGCCACGTCTGGTGGTCATCGTGCTGGCCTGCCTCGTCTCCGTCGCCCCCGTGGCAGCGGAGGAGAAGCCGCTTGTGCCCAGGCCGATGACGGTCATCGAGGCCGGCACCGTGGTGGATGATCCTGATCGCGACCGCTGGAACCGGATCGTGCTCCTCGCCACACCGCGGTTCGCCAGCGGTGACACCGCCGATGTCTCCGAATCGATTCAGGAGGCTGTGACCGAGATCTCACTCGCGATCCTCGCCACCATACGGCCCATGGAGGCCTCGGTCGCGGAAGGGACCGCTCCTCGGCACGCACTCGTCGAGGTCGGGATCGGGCATTGCATGCGGGTAAATGACAAACTGGTGGTGGTCGCCCCCGATGCCACAATCGCTGGACTTTCGCTCGACTTCCTTGGTCGGCAGGTGTTGAACGCCAAGCAGAAGAGCCTCGGCGAGATCGTCTGCGTCGGGAGCCACGGCACCGCTGTCGTGTTCGACGCCCCCTCCCTGATGCTGCGCGGCGACGAACACGAGGATCTCATCGTCCGGCATCTGGTGCGGATCGAGCCTCAATCGGGAATCTGCTCAACCTGCGCCTGGCTCGTGTCGACCGACGACGACGGCAGCCTCGAACCCGTCGATGAACCGCTGCGAATCATCGACGGCGGCACCCGCGAGGAACGGCCCATCCACGTAGACGGCCGGCTATTCACCTTCGGGCTCCCCACCAAGCGGGCCTTCGCTGTCGAGGACCTGCCACCCGGCCGGCGTGTCGACTGGTCCACATCCCTACGGACCGCTGCCGACGCAGCCATCTACTCGGACGTGGCCCTCGACCGTCTCATCACCGAACTCGACACGGCCATCGCCAGCCTCCGCACGCTCCGCTCGGCAGAACGCTGACACGCGAGTCGACCATGCCCGTGAGGGGCTGCCCACGTCCCGAGAGCCGGCGTTGCTGACCAGCGCAGGCAGGATGCCGAAGCGCAGTCAGCATCGAGTGAGCGAAGGCAGGATGCCGTAGCGAACGTCCGGCGACGGGGCGCGGGCAGCCCCTCACGCTACCGGCTGTGCATGTCGCACGACACGCCGCCGGCGGCCGGCACGTAGCACATCCGGGCGTAGTCCATCACCATGCGGTGTGCACTGAACCGCCACGCCAGTGAACTGATCGAGTTCATCATCATCCTGATCCACGCCCGCGGCAGGCCATCGCTGTCGCGATCGTAGAAGAGCGGGATCACCTCCTGCTCCAACACCTTGTAGAGTGCCTCGCCGTCGCGACGGTCGGTGATCTCGTCGTTGGCATGCGTCTCACCGCGGCCGATGGCGAAACCGTTCCGGCCGTCGAACGCCTCGGCCCACCAGCCGTCGAGAATGGAACAGTTGAGTCCGCCGTTGTAGACCACTTTCTGGCCGCTGGTGCCTGAGGCCTCGAGCGGCCGCCGCGGGTTGTTCAGCCACACGTCCACACCCTGGATCAGGTGTCGGCACACGTTGATGTCGTAGTCTTCGACGAAGACGACGCGGCCGGCGAATCGGCTGTCGTTACGCAGGTTCGCGATCTTGCGAATCAACGCCTTGCCGGGCTCATCCGCCGGATGTGACTTGCCCGCATAAATGATCTGAATCGGGCGGTCGGGATTGCTGATCAATCCATGGAGCCGATCGAGATCGGCAAGCACGAGATCGGCCCGCTTGTAGGTGGCAAACCGTCGCGCGAAGCCGATCGTGAGGATGTTGGGGTTGAGCACGGCACGTGCCAACTCAACCGCCTCGTCGGACTCACCGCGCCGCCGGCACTGACGTGCCAGCCGCCGCCGCACGAACTGCAGCAGCAGGTTCTTGAGAGCAAAGTGCGTCTCCCAGAGTTCACCCGGATCGCACTCGTGGATCTTCTGCCAGACGTCAGGCTCGCCCATGCGGCGAAACCAATTGGCCGGAAAGATGCGGTCGTAGAGTTGCAGCATCTGCCAAGAGAGCCAACTCGGTACGTGCACGCCGTTGGTGATGTGGCCGATCGGCACCTCTTCCTCGACCCGCCACGGCCAGAGTCCAGACCACATCTTGCGGCTCACATGGCCATGCAACGCGCTGACGGCATTCGCCCGCCGCGACATTTTCAGCCCCAGCACCGTCATGCAGAACGGCTCGCCATGGTTTTGGGGGTCGACCCGCCCCATGCCCATCAGCTGGTCGTGGGAGATCCCCAGCGCATCCCGCATCGGTCCGAGATACTCCTCGATCAGGCCGCTGTCGAACCGGTCATGGCCGGCGGGCACCGGCGTATGCGTCGTGAACACGGTCTGTCGGGCCACCCGGCGGGCCGCGTCGTCGAAGGAATAGCCATCCCGTTCCATCCGCCCGCGGACGGCCTCCAGCGTGGCGAAGACCGAGTGCCCCTCGTTGAGATGGTAGACGCCGGGCACGATTCCCATCGCCCGGATCGCCCGCACGCCGCCAACGCCGAGCACGAGTTCTTGCCGGATCCGCAGCCGCGAGTCGCCGCCGTAGAGACGGCTGGTCAATTCGCGATCCTCGGGGTTGTTCACCTCCACGTCGGAGTCGAGCAGGAACAGGTTGATGCGGCCCACCGACATCTTCCAGACCTTGGCGAAGATCGGGCCTGACCGCGTGTCGATCTGCACGGTGATCGGCTTGCCGTCGGCACCGAGCGCCGGCTCGATCGGCAGCGCCTCAGTTCGCGACTGCAGGTATTCCTCGTGCTGGTAGCCGTCGATGTCGAGTTGCTGCTTGAAGTAGCCCTGGTCATAGAACAGTCCCACGGCGATGAGCGGGATGCCCAGACCGCTGGCGCTCTTGATGTGGTCGCCGGAGAGCACACCGAGACCACCCGAATAGATCGGCACCGACTCATGGATGCCGAACTCCGCCGAAAAATAGACCACCGGCTTTGACCCGAGCACGCCGGCATGGACGTTGCTCCAGGTCGAATCGCCGGCCATGTATTCCTTGAGCCTGCGATAGGCCTGGTTGATCCGGCTGTAGAGCACGAGTTCCGCAGCGCGGGCCTCCAGCCGCTCGGGCGTGAACTCGGCCAGCAGCGCGATCGGGTTGTGGTCGAGTTGCCGCCACCTGATCGGGTCAAGCTCACGGAACAGATTGGTCACTTCCGGATGCCAGCTCCACCACAGGTTGCGGGCCAGCGCCATGCATTTCTCGTAGAGCTTCTCGGGCGAAAGCTCGTCGAGCCGCGGAGGGGCGTGCAGGCTAAGGCTGGCACTGCCGTTCGCGGCGACGCCGCCTCTGGCTGCACTGATGGCGCGGGATTCTTCGGCCTGGCTCATGTCGGGGCTCCGGACGTGGTGTGGAGATGGAGGGGGGAACCTGCCAGAAGGAATCGCAGTATAGCGAGCCACGATTTTCATTCGACCCCCGCCCTGCATAATGGCGGCATGTTCACTCCCGGCTGTCGCCATCCCGACCACGTTGCACTCTCGGCCCTCGGCGACACGCTGGCCGGCCTCGCGCGGGAGACCGCAGAAATCGGTCCCTGGCGGAGCGGGGCCTTCGCATCGCTGGGCCGGTCGGGGGCGTTGGCTGGATTCATCCCCGTCGACTGCGGTGGCACAGCCGCCACGGAGCCCGCAGTCCTCGAAATGCTCGCCGCGATTGCGGGGTGCTGTCTCACGACCGCGCTCGCCCTCACCCAGTGGGCCAGCGCCTGCCGGATCATCGCAGGCGGCGAGCCGGCCCTGCGATCGGCCCGACTGCCTGCCCTGGCTCGTGGCGACACGCCGACCACGGTAGGCATCTCGCAGCTCTCGACCAGCCGCCGCCATCTGGGCACGCCGGCGTTGATTGCAGCCCGCAGCAACGGCACATGGCGGCTGAATGGCCTCTGCCCCTGGGTCACCGGTGCCGACTCGAGCGACACGATCGTCACCGGTGCCCCCACCGAGACCGGCGAACAGCTCTTCTTCGTCGTGTCAACCGCCGCGAAGGGCCTCGACATCGCGCCGCCGATGCAGATGCTCGCGCTCTCCGGGAGCCGGACATCGAGCGTGGCATTCCGGGAGGTCGAGCCAGCCGAGGTGATCAGACCGGTCGAGGCAGGCGTGCGGACCGGGGGCCTGGCAACCACGGCGCTGGCCGTGGGTTCTACGAGAGCGGCCATCGCCATCCTCGCCGAAGAGGCCCGCGGGCGGACGTCGCTCGAGCCGGTGGCTGATGGCCTGCGGGCCGAAGTGGACGAACTCTGGCGGCAGGTCGACGCCGCCGCGGACGGTGGCATCGAATCGGCCGATCGCGATCGGCTACGTGCCCACGCCAATGGCCTCGTCGTGCGGGCCGCGCAGGCGGCGCTGACGGCCTCGAAGGGGGCCGGCTTCCTGAGGGGCCATCCAGCGGAGCGGCTTGTTCGGGAGTCGATGTTTTTTCTGGTCTGGAGCTGCCCGCAGTCGGTCACATCCGCCGTGATGTGCGAACTGGCCGGACTGGAATACCCGTAGACGACTCCCGACACCCATCGACGGTCACAACAGCGGGGGTGGTGAAACTCGCCGGATGATATCGCGTTGACACGTCATTCCCGCTGCGGAATTTCTTTCGGGGGGCAATAGGCCGTTTTCGTGTATTCAATCACGGCTTCCGCCGAGAGCGAGAATGGGCGACGAACCCCCCAATGAAAGGCTCCAACCCAACCGCATCCTTCGAGGCCAGCATCGAGCATCATCCGTCGAACACTCGTCGATGATTCGTGCGATAGGTTCCCTGGATCGAGCGTGAGCAAGAGCCCACCGGGCGTGAGCCACGAACTCATGTTGGCCACTTCGTCGAGGGCACAGAAGATCACCTTACAGGTCTGTGGCGTGCACGGATTGAGTTGAATCGCGGGTCCATCGCCACGATCGATCGCGACTGCCCGGATGAGCCTGTTCGCCCGTCCGCCGGCCGCCGGCGTATATCCGTATATGCCGGGCTGCGATTTGACGAGAAACGCGAGTTGATACGCGTCGGCCTCACCGGGCTCGTGTGACTGTGGACACGATTGTTGGTACGACGCCGGCAACGTCATCTCGTGGATGGGCGACATGTCCCAGGGGCGGATACTGCCACGCCTTTGCGTCAATGCCGAAACATCCGCCAACAGCCGCTGGGGTGGAGCCTCTCCACGACGAAACACGGCGACACCGTCGACCAGGCCAACGTATGCCACACCAGAGATAGTCTTCACTTCTTCGATCAGTTCAAGCAACTCAGGCAAGGCGGTGTCATCGGCATCGTCGATGAGAATCCATCCCCCGGGGCGCACCTTCGGGGCCCAGCATTCGAAGTCTCTGAGTGCCCCTAGGTATGAGTGATCGCCATCGATAAAAACCACGTCGATGGGTTCGGCAGGCCATACGGCCGCGACCGCACTTGAATCGCCCACCCGAACGTCGATCCACTCACGAACGCCGCACACATCCGCATGAGCAAGGAACTTCGCGAAGGTGCGTTGATGCGTCGCCATTCCCAGCCAGGGCGGACCTCCGAAATGCGGGTCCACGCTCACGAGCCGTCCCTGCCCTCGTCGCGCCACACCGGCGGCCAAGAACATCGCTGCACCGCCCTCGAAGGTGCCCAGTTCGACGACGATCCCTGAGCCTGACGAAAAAGCCGCGATGCCGAAGTGCAACGCCTTTTCTCGCTCGGTCAGCCAGTTCAAGACACCGGCCTCTTCAAAACGGGCATGAACCTCGCGAAACCGCGAATCAGCTTCGGCACGTCGGATCCATTCGTCAGGGCTCTCGGGGCCGCGTCCCGGGAAGTGCGTTGCGCGTCCGTAGTTTGGGCTCGGTTTCCACAGCATGACGAACTCCGATCCAGCAGTAGCTTTCGGGGGGGGTTCTACGGGGCTTCTGCCATTCGATCAAGCCGGAAGTCGTCCCTTCCCACGAGGTGGTGTTGCGACGTTGTCGCGATCTTTGCTATTCCCCCCGCTCCTCCAAAGGTTCTCGCCGCTGTGACTCAAGCAACTGCCGCCATCATCAGTCAACTGCCGCTCGACGTCGTGGGGGGAGGGGAACGATTCACCCTCCACACCCACCGTTCCGCGGTGGTGTGCGGCGAAGTCGTCGATCTCTGGTGCGCCGCGGGAGGAAATCTGCCGCTGGAACCGCACCAGCGGCGGATGACGTACCCCTATCACAAGGTCTCCTCCCTCGGCGGCAAGCCCGTTCCCACCGAGACGGTCACGCTGCGCGACCTCCTTCGCCGGCAGGCCGACTATGCCACCGTCGTCATTCACCAGCATCTCGTCAACGCATCGACGCTCGACATTCTCTCAGCTGCGCCCCCGACCCAGAAGATCGTGCTCACGAGCCTCGGTGCCGAACCGATCGGCGAGCTGTTCGCGAAGGCTTACGAACAGCACTCTGGCGTCGAAATCGTTGAGATCTCCCGGTACGCCGCCGAACGTGTGGCCACCCGCGGCATGAGGGCGTCATACCTGTCCGCAGGCGTGTGGCGGGCCGACATCGCGCCGCCGACACCGCGGCCGGCCTCGCCGGAGTTGCGGGCGATCACGATCGGGAGACTGCTGCCCCACAAGGCCTTCGAGGTCGCGATCGATGCCGTCGCCGGCCTGGACTCCAGCGTGTCGCTCACGATCGTCGGGCCATCCAGCGGAGATGCCGAATACGAGCGGTATCTCGCCGCGATGGCCGGTCGTAGCAGGAATTGCCACGTTGCCGGTTACCTCGACGATGCCTCACGGATAGCCGCACTCGCTCGCACCGACGTTTTGCTGGCCAACTCCGCCCACCTCACCTACACCGGCAAGCGGCTCGACCAGCCGGAACTTCTGGGGCTCGTGATTGTGGAGGCGATCGCCCATGGCGTTCTCCCCATCGCCTCGGACATTCCCTCCTTCCGCGAAATCTGCGAGCACCTTGGGCTCGAGCAGTGGCTCTACCCGGAGCGCAACTCTGAAGCACTCCGCGACCTCCTGCTGGCAGTTCAGGCCTTGTCGTCGAGCCAGCGATGTCGCATCGTCCGAGATGCCGCCGAACGACTTGCGCACGGATACCTGTGGGACGACTATTGGCTGCGACTGACAACTCGCAACTCCGCAAGCCCTCTCGCCTTGTCGCGGGCCGCCTGACCGGACCCCCGTCATGAAACTCCTCTTCGTCACGAACCTGTTCCCTCCGCACGTCGTCGGCGGCTACGAGATGGGCTGCCTGATGCACGCACAGGCCGCGCAGCGGGCCGGTCACGACGTCATGGTCGCGACATCACTGAGCTTCGGAGGCCTCCAAAAGCAGTCCTCCGCGCCCGGCGTCGCCGTGCGGCAGATTTTCGAGCCGGTGTTCGACTACGAGTTTGGCGACCGCATCTACCAGCGGCCTCTGAATTACGCCGGTCCGGGTGGCGTTCATCCCGGTAACTGTCTGGCGCTGTCCGAGATGATCCGCGCCTGGCAGCCCGATGCGATCTGGATGCACAACCCGCTCGGTCTTGGCCCTGTCGGCATCCTCGAAACCGCGGTTGCCAGCGGCGTGCCCACGGTCATGCACCTGATGGATTTTCTCGACGAGGGTATCCGGCTCTCGCAGCACGGCTTCGAACTTTCCGGGCGTTGGGCGGCGGCAAAGAGCCGTGTGCACGCGATCGCCTGTTCCCAAGGCACGCTCGAGGACAACTCCCGCATCGGCCGCTATGCGTCGGCCATCGTCGTGCCAGGGGGAATCGAGGTCGATGCCGTGGCGTGTCGACGGGCGGGTGACCAGATGAACTTCCCCGTGAACGGCCCGGTGCGGATGGTGTCGTTCGGTCAACTCAAGTCGCACAAGGGCGTCCAGCACGTCGTGGCAGCCCTCGGCGTCCTGCGCACGTGGATGAAGCTCGACGTCGAACTTCATCTCATCGGCAGCTGCGAGGCGGCGTTTGAGACGAATCTACGGGCGATCGCGACAGCGGCACGCTGCGACGAGGCCATCCATTGGCACGGCCGCAAGAACCGCAGCGACCTCCACGAATTGCTGGCGACGATGCATCTGGCCGTCTTGCCGCTCAACGACAAAGAGGCGTTCGGCTACGTCGCCCCGGAAGCGGCGCTTCACGGCATGTGCGTGGCGATTGGCCGCAACGCCGGCTGCAGCGAAGTGTTCCCGGATGGCTATCCCTACCTGCTCTCCGCCCGCGACGACCCCAACATGATCGCCGCAACCGTCCGCAGGATGATCGTGGACGGCGAGGAGCGGCGCTGCTGGGAGCGGCAGCTTGCCTCCCATATTGCCGATCGCTGCGATCTCGATCGTGTCGTGCTGCCGCGGTGCCTTGCGTACATCGAGGGACTCGTCGCCGCATCCTCACGTTCAGAGGCGTCTGTCATTTCGGCCGAAGAATCACTCGAGCGATCACTCGCGGCCTGGCAAATGAACCGCAATCTCGCACGACTCCTCGGTGATGAAGGTCCTGCACCAGAGGACAAGCAACGTCGACTGAGCCGGCGGCTCAATCGGGTTCTGCGGCGTGTCGTGCCTCCGGCCTTCCAATATCAGCTGAAGACGCTGGCAAACATGCTCCGCCGCCGTCGGGCTGCATGAGGCCGACGGTCTCAGTCCATCGGCCGTGAAACCAGGTTCATTCCGCCCCTGAAGCGGTGCACACGCCCGAGGACCGGGGTCGTGGAGGGAATCAGGGCCTCCTCATGGCCGCGGAGCTCGACCATGCCCGACCGCGACTCCCAATGCGGCGGCTTCACGTGGTCAAACCGCACCTCGAAGACGTCCGGCCCGACCCCCACCGGCTTGAGGACGTGGAATGGATGCGTGAAGATCGCCGGCTCACGAACGACCTCCTCCTCCCAGGCATGAAGCGACCGCGAGAGTTCAGGCGTATACCTCATCTCCAGCGAGAATGGCCCACCGCGTTTGCCAGACGCCTTCGCCCAGACGGCATCGTCTCGGTCGATGATTTCGATCGACGGGGTGACAAATTTAGGAAACCCGAGATGGTGACCGCCCTGCCTGGCAATCCACGAGGTCACGGGCATGATCAACGGAAACCATCCCTCGCGGCCACGGTAGTCCGTCTTCAGCAGCAGCGCACTCTCCCCATACCTTGCGAAGGGCCATGGCGAGACCCGAACATAGTCGATCACGACCGCCATGATCAGCGGCTGGCGCGGCACAGCGAAGACGGAAGGCAGGCACTTCCTGTATGCCTCGAGGCTGGGCGGTTCGTAATACGCCGCCAGCCCAAACAGTTCCTGGAATTGGCCGTCGCTCCTCGCGTAGGCGAGCCATTCGAGAAACCGCTGCGCGAAAGATGGCATTGGCATGGCTATGATCTCGTCTCTTCCTCGTTCACGGTGCGATCCGGACGGTCAAAGAGCATGCCGTCTTGCCCGGGATGTCCGAGCACCAATGCTTAGCCACCGCGAATGTCGTCGAGAGATTCTGGCATACTTTTACCCTACGCATCATAAGCCATCGCCGCCGCGAGGGGCGAGCACGCAATCCACTCGTTGGGTATCGTCATGAAGACCATTCTCGATCACGCACTCATCGCGGCCGCGCTCACGGCCGTGCTCCTCCTTGCCGGGTCGGCATCGGCGCAGCTCACCCGCTTCGAGTCCTTGAGCAGCCTCCCGTTCGCGGAGAACCGGCCCACGCCCGAGACGGCGCAGACGCTGCGGGACGAGCTGCTCTTCCAGCGGGCGACGCAGACCTATCTCTGGGCCCTGCCGCTCGTCAACACGCTCGGCATGAAGGTCGGCTCGGAAAAGGTCTTCGGCGCTGGCTCCAACATTTTGCCGGTCTGGAAGAAACGGCTCGACGCCAAGACGCTGGTGACAACCCCCAACTCCGATGTCATCTATGCCATGGGCTACGTCGACCTCGGCAAAGACGGCCCGCTCGTGTTCGAGGCTCCGCCCAACCTGCAGGGCATCCTGCTCGATGTCTGGCAACGGCCGATCCCGGTCGATGGCGGCCAGTTCTTTGGGGATGTCGGCCTGCCGGGGCCCGACGCCGGCAAGGGTGGAAAGTTCCTGCTGCTGCCCCCCGGCTTTCCAGGACCGGTGCCGGAAGACTGCTTCGTCTACCGGTCGCCGACCAACACCGTCTTTGTCTTTCTCCGCGCTTTCTATCAAGACCCAAAGAACCTCACGCCAGCCGTCACGCTTATCGAGCAGTCGAGAATCTATCCGCTCAACGGCAAGGAATCTGCCAGGCCGATGCAGTTCCCCGATGCCTCCGGTGTGCCGGTCGACATGCTACCGATCCGCGACGGCACCGCCTTCGACGAACTGAAGAAACTGGTGGAGCGCGAGGGCACGAGCCTTGCCGACTCCGATTCGCTCGGCATGCTGGCATCGATCGGCATCGCCAAGGGCAGGCCCTTCGAGCCTGACGCAAAGACGCGAAAGATCCTCGATCACGCCGCGAAGACAGCCTACAAGATGAGCCGCGTCATCGGCTTCGAGGAGGTGGTCGCCGGTCGCTCCCTGCGGATCTATCCCGACCGCCGGTGGATCAACCCGATGGCCGACGCGACCCCGGAGAATCTGGGGGGGCCTTTCGACCTCGGCTGGCACAGGATCGCCGGAGGCCATCTCGATCTCGACGCCCGGATCTGGTTTTTCACCAACTACTATTCGGTCAGTCCCGGCATGCTGTCGCAGACACCCGGCCGGGGCGCCAAATACATGATCGCCTTCGTCGATGACAGCGGTGCGAACCTATCGGGCGGCAGCAGCTACCGCCTGCACATGCCCCGCGACATCCCGGCCGCCAACTTCTGGTCAGTCACACTCTATGAGGCCGAAAACGGCTCGGGGCTCGCCAACGGCCAGCCATTCCCGTCGCTCGGTTCACGTGACACGCCGGCGCAGAACGCCGACGGCAGCACAGACCTTTATTTTGGTGCCACGGCGCCCTCCGGCAAGGAGGGCAACTGGCTCGCGACGGTGGCTGGCAAGGGGTATTTCGCCGTGCTGCGGCTCTACGGCCCGACCGTAGCCGCTATCGACAAGAGCTGGAAGCCCGGCGACATCGAGAAAGTGCACTGACCGTGCAGCCACAGCTTTCAGACAACGCTGCCAGGAGACACCCATCATGACGATATTCAGAGGAATCGCTTTCACCGCCACGGTCATCGGCGGCATGACTTTCCCCGCGGCCCACGCCCAGCTCCTCCCCACCACCGGCAGCGTCGCATCGAGGCTCGGCCCGCTCGAACTGGTAAACGGCTACCCGACCGATGCCACCGTCGCGGAAGTCTTCGACGACATCGACTTCCAGCGGGCCTGTCAGGCCTACCTCTGGGCCCTGCCACTGATGGCGATGCAGCAATGGCAGAGCGAGCACCTCACCAAGTTCGGCGCCGGCAAGATCGACTACGTCGACTACCTCACCTTTCAGGACAAGCTCGGCCTCCTCACGGCCAATGCCACGACGCCCTACATCATGGCGTTTCCGAATCTGAAGGAGACAGGGCCGCTGGTGTTCGAGGTGCCCGGCGGCCCCACGGCGGGCGGCTTCACCGATTTCTGGCAACGGCCGATCACCGATTCCGGCCAGACCGGTCCCGACAAGGGCTCCGGAGGAAAGTATCTGATCCTCGGCCCTGATGACCCGGACATGAAGCCCGAGGGCTATTTCGTCTTCCGTTCGCCTACGGTGAACGTCTGGTCCGCCCACCGCGTGCTCGATCTCGATCCGGCCAAAGCCAAGTCGCTCATCGACGGCTTGAAAATCTATCCCTACGGCCAGCGAGAAAACCCGGCTCCGACCCGCCACGTCTCGCCGGCGGGCCGGGTGTGGAGCGGCGAACAACCACGCGGCCTCGCCTACTGGGAGGGCCTCGCGAAAGTCGTTCAGGAAGAACCGGTCCACGAGCGTGACCGGATGATGATGGGGATGCTCCAGCCGCTGGGCATCGAAAAGGGCAAGCCGTTCACCCCGACCGAACGGCAGAAACAGATTCTCATCGACGCCGCGCAGACCGGTGAGGTGATGGCCCGCGCCATCGCCTACAAGAAGCGGTTTGAGGGTGCGAGAGTCTGGCCGGGCCGGAACTGGGAGATCTCGCTGTTCCTCAAGGAGACCAATCAGGAAGCTCCGCACCACACGCAGCTGGACGAACGCACGAGCTGGTTCTACGAGGCCGTCGGCGTGTCTGTGGGGATGATGGGCCGCGCCGTCGGCGTCGGGCAGGTCTACCTCGAAGCGGCGAAGGACAGCGAAGGCCGCTGGCTCGATGGCGGGAAGGCCTATCGCCTCAGGGTGCCGAAGGACGTTCCTGTAGCGCAGTTCTGGTCGGTCACCGTGTATGACAACGAGACCCGCTGCTTCGTAAAGACGGGCGTTTCGCCCGATCGTTCGTCGCGTGACGTCATCGTTGCCAATGCCGATGGATCGGTCGATCTCACGTTCGGCCCCGCGGCCCCCGCCGGTATGCCCGAGAGCAACTGGATCAAGACGCTCCCGGGCAAAGGCTGGTTCAGCTACTTCCGGCTCTACGGCCCGACGCAGTCCTACTTCAACCGCTCGTGGGTGCTGCCTGATATCGAGATGCTCGAGTAGCGGGGTGGCCTGCACTCGCTGCGGCGACCGCGGGAAACGCTTCGAGCTGCCGCATGCTGGTCTTCCCCACGCAGATGTCGAGCATCCTGCCGAAGCGTCGAAATACGCTCTCCTGCCGGTAGGGCAGACCGTGCGCCATGCACAACGCCTTCACGCGGGGCTGGATCAGTCCATACTGCCGCATCGGCAGGTCGGGAAAGAGGTGGTGCTCGATCTGGTAGTTGAGCCAGATGCTCATGTAGTCGACCAACTCCGGGCCGCACTGGTAGTTGGCCGAGCCCAGCACCGACGTCACGTAAAACTCCTCCTTCCGACCGTAGTGGAAGCGGAAGCGGTAGAGATCGTCGGCGGTGTGATTGGGGCCGATCACGAGGAAGGCATGGGCATTGGTGATCGCCTCGGCGAGCAATTTGTTGATCAACACTGCCAGCACCGCGGCCGTACCGAGCGGCAGGAAAAGAAGCGGCAGGACCACGAAGTGCCAACCGGCATAAGGGGCGTAACAACGCAGCCACAGCTGCCGCACCGCCGGCCGCCGGAAGTCGAGGACGCTGCCCACCGTGAGCACAGCGATCGACTCACGCCGTCGCCGACCGCCGGCGGGGTGCATGACGCCGAGCGAGTTGGGGGCGTAGTAAATGATCTTCCAGGTGCAGGCAACGATCGCGACGAGTGCGTATTTGAGCACTACCGGTATCCGCATACGGCGTAGGAATTCCAGATGCCGCTCCGCGACGTCGGGATCGCCGTCCTCGCCGGTGTGGTAGTGATGGAGAATGTTGTGTTCGTAGTCCCAGGCCTCGGGCAGAAGCCAGTCGAACCAGTCGATGTACCGCCGCCAACCGCGTGCGAAGACCTGGCTCGTGTAGCGACGGGGAACGTCCGGAACGCGGTCGTAGCCACGGTGCAGGATGTGATGAGCGAGCAGCCAGCGCGTGAACTGTCCGAGGCTGAGCAGGAAGGCGCTGAGCGGATTGGGGATGATCCAGGCCGTGGCATAGCCCAAGAGCGTGGCGACGCGGCCATAGCCCTCGATCCGTCGCAGGTGGGCCAGGTCGGCCGGCCCGATGTTCGCATGAGCCTCGGCCTTCAGCCGGTCGATGGCGGCGCAGAAGCCGTCGACATCAATGTCGCTAAAGTCCGAGGGCACCGCCGTTTCGTGGCCGTGTGTCATGCAGAAAAACCGTGATGGGACCGCACGGGTGGAGAGCGGTGCCTTAAGGCTAGGTTCCAGCCGCCCAACCGACCAGCCCTCGGGCGGGGCGGCGGCCTACCGGCAAACTCGGCTTGCAAACTGGGCTTGCCCGGAAACCGCCTAGACGATGAACTTACCGGGATGGATAGGGTTTTTCCCCCACGGAGTGCGAGGCATGGATGCCCCACGTGCGATCGTTCTCGTCAAGCTCTCCGCCATCGGCGACGTGCTCCACGGCGTGCCCGCCGCAGTGGCACTGAAGCGGGCTTTTCCCGCCACGCGGATCGGCTGGGTGGTCGAGGGCCGCGCCGCCGACGTGCTCGCCGGCCATCCCGCGATCGATCACCTCTTCCGCCTGCCGCGTGGCTGGATGAAATCGTGGCAGGCGGTGCGGTCGCTCCGTCGTCAACTGCTCGACTTCCGCGCCGACGTCGCGATCGATATGCAGGGGCTGCTCAAAAGCGCCATCCCGACCTGGCTTTCCGGCGGTTCGCTGCGGATCGGCCACGCGCGGCCGGAGTCGCGTGAGGCGGCATGGCTGGCCTACACCTGCGCCGTGCCGTCGACGGCCGCGCACGTCGTGGACCGCAACTGCGACCTGCTCGAGCCGTTGGGTGTGCGTGAGGCGACGCCCGCCTTCGACATGCCCGACTGGCCCGTGAGCCGCTACCGCATGGGGGAGTGGCTGGCAACGCTGCGGCTGACGTCCGCGCCGGTCGTGATCAATCCCGGCGCGGGCTGGCCGTCGAAGATCTGGCCGGAGGAACGGTTTGCGGCGGTGGCCCGCTGCCTCCACGACCGTCACGGGCTGACATCAGTCATCGTCTGGGGTGGCGACGGGGAGAGACACAGCGCCGAGCGGATCGCTGCGGCCGCGCCGCAGGCGACGGTCGTCGCGCCCAAGACATCGCTCCAGGACCTCGGCGCCCTCTGCCGGCTCGCGCGGCTGTTCGTCTCGGGCGATACCGGCCCGCTGCACCTCGCAGCCGCGGTGGGAACTCCCTGCGTCGGTCTCTTCGGCCCGGTGCCCGCCGATCGCAATGGTCCCTATGGCCGGATCCACGCCACCGTCGAACCACCGGACTCACTGCGGCCGAAGTGGGATGATCGCAAGACCGACACGCTCGCGATGGCGGGCATCGACGTCGACCGCGTGGTGGCGGCGTGCGAAG
>Ga0209357_1000275_pt1 | contig 19834 bp, 23 predicted proteins | sample LauGreFBDMM110SD_2_FD_187573 | JGI IMG/M metagenome (GOLD analysis project Ga0209357, IMG submission 187573) | Freshwater lake microbial communities from Lake Michigan, USA - Fa13.BD.MM110.SD (SPAdes) (version 3) | ecosystem: Environmental > Aquatic > Freshwater > Lake | place: Lake Michigan... | reverse complement strand
ATCCTGACCTGACGCAGGAACAGGTGCTTGGTTGGTGTTATGCGAACGGCGTGGACAAGACCGCCATTGAGGCGAACGTGACGCAGCAGATCAACGACCAGATCAATCCGCCGGTGGTGACGCTGCCGTTGCCGTGGGTTCCGGTGCCGCCTCCGGTTGAAGTCGTTCCTCCGTTGATTGAGCAGGCTGTGCCGGTTTTGGTTGCGCCCGTCGAAACTGTCGTCGATGCTCCGGCGGCATGATTAAAATTGAACTGACCGTCGAACAAGCGAACACCCTGCTGCAACTCATCGATATCGCCATCAAGGCTGGCGGTTTCCAGAATGCAAAGGTCGGAGTACCTCTGGCCGAAATCATTCTCGAAGCCGCCAAATCGCAGGTTCAGCTCGCTAACTAACCATCACGATGACGGACCACCACACCTTTTTCAGAGACATCTCAATCGGTGTCGGTGGTCCGATCATCGGTATTCTGGGGAACGCGGTATTATCCGATCCTCATCTCAAGACTGCGTCATTAGCTCTTGGCGCATTCGCCGCGCTTCTAACCTGCGCCGTGAAAATCGTCGAGCTGTATCAAAAATTCAGGAAGCAAAACAAATGAACCCTAATCTCGCCTCTCTTCTCCGTCACATCTTGACCGCTGCCGGTGGTTTCCTCGTCGCCAAAGGGTTGGCTAGTGCTGATCAACTCGCTGAACTCGTAGGCGCTGTCGTAAGCATCGCTGGCGTTGGCTGGTCTGTTTACAACAATCGCAAGACCGCAAAGGCTGCGCCCAACATCATTAAAACTGAATGAACTTCTTGGCCGACTTGGTGATGAAGCTGGTTGTCTGGCTTCACGCGCTGACGAAGCAGGATGTCACAAGCGAAGATGCAAAAAAACAAACCGATCTTAAGCGCGATCTGCTTGCTCGCATTAATGAGCATGAGCGTGAGCTGCACAAGTAGGGTTGTTTATGTGGCCCACGGTGAGCCTGTGCGCCTCGCTGAGAGCGTTAAGGCAAAGGTTTGGGTGGTTGACTCTACCGGCAAAACGGTACGCTCTCAGAACCGTATAACGCTCTCAGAGGGCTGGTACGCACTTCCTAAGCCATGAAAAAGAACATCCCGACCAATACGTCGCTCTACAGCAAGATGAAGTCTGCGGCGAAATCGAAATTCGACGTGTATCCATCCGCATACGCTAATGCTTGGCTCGTTCGCGAGTACAAGAAGCGCGGCGGCAAATACAAGGTTGCCGATGTCAAATAAAAAGGTCCGTGGCGGTCTAGGCCGTTGGTTCGCCGAGAAGTGGGTGGACATCAAGACCGGAAAGCCGTGCGGTCGTCAGGAAGGTGAGGAACGCGCCGGATATCCAGCGTGCAGACCCACCAAGCGCGTGAGCGATAAGACTCCAAAGACGACGATGGAGATGAGCAGCGCGGAGAAATCCCGGTTCAAACGCGAAAAAACCAGTTTCCAGAAGATCGGTTACCAGCATAGGATGCGGAAGAAAGCAAAATTATGAGCAATAACGCACCGTACAAAGGTTCACCGTCTGTTAAGGGAAGTGGCAGCGGACCTTACAAGCAGTCTCCTCCACCGAAGCCTCCGGTTAAGCCGAAGCCTGCTCCAAGCGGCAGCGGTCCGTATCGCGGCGGCAGCGGTCCGTATCGTAAATGATTCAAAGCAAAATCCCCCAGCGGTAACAAAAACCACCGGGGGATAATTACTTCTACGCGCTAGGTCAGCGTCCTAACGACTTCAGGACGTTCGTGACAAAGTCCTCGCTCTTCGAACCGTTCGCACTTGATGCACGGGAGCCGCCAGCCGTTGCTTTCGAGCTAACGCCGGGTTCACTACCCCGATACTTCGCTAGTTCGGCTTGTAGGCGTTTGTTTACCTCGACCTGAGAGTAGAGAAGCTCGCGGTATTTAGGCGCGGCAGCGGCCCATAGAGCGGCCTTGGCGAGGTCTTCTTCGCTGTTCTCGCCATTGAAGATCTGCTGCGCAAGGCTAAGTCGGCCAGTTAGTTCCGTGTTCCATTCGTCGTCGTTTTCACGCGGCTCAAAGATTTCCAGAGCGCGAGCATTCTCGCTGACCTTTGTCCAAGTTTTATTGGCCGACTCCAATGCAGCGCGAGTGCCTTCCTCGTTGTCCTGCTGGTACTTCGAGATGATCGAGTCGTAATCGGACTTCGCCTCTGACATCTCAGCAGACTTCTCGCCGTTAATCTCGTCGTACTTGACGATCAGAGCGCCAAGTTTGGCCTTCTTGGAGGGCGAAAGACCCTCAACGATGTCGTCGATCTGCGAGTTGCGATAATCGTTCTCAGGAGACTTGAGTAGGCCAATAAGCCTATCGCCATCCGTGCCAACGACCGATTTCATCGAGTCGAACACGCCGGCAATCTTGCCTTCGTACTTTTTGACGAAGTTGGGATGGCGCTCAATGTCGAGGAGTCGAACACGTTCGGAAAGCGCGTCACGCTCCTCCTGCAAAGTCTTGAGCTGCGCTTCGAAGTTTGGATTGGCAACCTTGCCAGACTTCATCTCCTCAAGCTGCTTGGCTAATTGCGCCTTCTCTTCCTTGATCTTGCGGAAAGCATCAGCGGCCTTCGTAGACTTGATCGACTCGGGAATGTCCGAGTCGTCCACAGGATCTGGAGCCTTCTCCTTCGGACTGAACATCCGCTCGATATCCATCTCAGACTTGCTGAGTTTGGTGTTCGCGTCGGATTTAGGCTGCGTTTGCTTCTTCTGCTTAGGCTCCTCAGTTACTTGCGAAGCTTTTGCACTATCCTCTCCAGCGGCGGCATCCTCAAGAGTGTTAGCCTTGAAAGATTCGATAAAGGAGCTTTCGAAATCAGGCGTTTGCGCGGAATTAACGGTCGGTGAGTTCAGTGGTTCTTCCATAAAATGTTAGTATTGTTTTTCAAATGTTGCTTCAGGTTCTCTCGTTGTGTCGGTTACTGCAAGTTTTCGAATGTTTTCGAGGCAATGAGCATATCCAGCAGTCACGCCAGCAGCGAAAACAATGTCCGATTCCTTGCTTCCTTGGGAGGGCATAGGCACCGGCATCGACTCAGCCACGATACGTAAAGCCATCCGAAGAATCGGATTTCGCAAAATAATCGCAAGTTCGGCCTGTTGGCCAGCCGTTGTCCATTCGAGAATGTCTACTTCAGGCAAGTCCATCAGACTTTTCGCCATCTCCTTGCGGTTCTTCGTCGAGCCTCTTAGCCAGTTCATCATACTTTGATTTTTTGTGTCGTTGTAGTTTGTGTCTCTGCGGAATTGGATCGAGAACATCGTCTAGTTTGATCGGGTTCTCTTTGTTGACGACGTCGCGCTTGGGTCGAATCACCTTCGTCACCTCAAGCAAGTCGGCCAAAGGAATCTTGATGTAACCGCAGTCCACATCGTTGATTCCGTACGAGACGACAAACTTATTCTTTGCGGTATCGAAGAATGCGCCGCACGGGAATACGACCGCAGGCAATCCCGGCCACCAATCCTGCTGATTCGTTCCAGTCAGAAGCGGCAGCGTCGTCATTCGAGCGATGCGGAAAGGAGGTTTTGCTTCGAAAGCGTAGGCACCCATGTAGTAGCGGCGCTTCTTGTTGATCCACGGCAGCGAGCTATGGAAGAAGGTCCAGTACAAGCCGTCGCACAGGATCGGATTGGAGCCTCCACGCACCTCGCCAAACTTCCAGAGCGGATTGAACTCATCGGTGACGTATTCCTCCTCCTTCTCTAAACGCCCATTAAGGCGCACAACGACGTGAGGATTGGCCGAATACACCATGTGTGGCGCGTTATCGTGGACGAAGTAGAGCCAGTTCTTCTCATGCCCATCGTTGATCATGGCCTGCGCGTAGTTGTTGCCGTAGATCATGTCTAAGCGGCCTACGTTCAGGAAATGCTTGTCCAGAAGGAACATCCCTTGGTGCGCGTAGCTCTTGAACGGAACAAACGTGGCGCAACTCACGCCGTACTTGTCGCCGAATTTGACGACGCGAGGGTCTTCGAACTGTTCGAGGGGATAATGGGAGATTAACTGGAGCAGAGACTTCTTTGTGGCGCGAAGATCCTGACTCAGCTCGAACACGACGATGTCGTTCTTCTCTATGTAGACATCCTCGTCCTTCTCTCGCTTGTTACGGCAGCGACGGGCAAAAAGCATGATTCGACCATCCGGTTCGAGAATGATTGCCGGGTTGAAGTAGTACGTCCCTGTTTCCTGCGGCAGGACGATTTTGCCAGTCTCCCAATCGGTTTGTTCACTCAGCTTGGGGACGTCATTTTTTGCGTAGCTCATTAGAAACTCGGCAGCGAATTTGATTTCATCGTAGAGGGCGAGCCAATGATCGCGCTCCTCGCGGACCTCGGTCAGATGCTCGTCGTGTTCTTTGGTTCGAATCTCAAGCGTTTTGCGAAGGTCTTCGATTTCCTGAAGAAGATCCGCCGGGCCATCGCCGCCGTTTGCAAATCGCTTGAGAGCTTTGAGGGACAGACTTCGGATTATGTCTTTCATTGTTTTCGAACAAATACCCGTGTTTTTCCGCCTTCCAGATACGTTGAATGCTCGTATTTTTTAAGCGCAATCTCTTGGACAAGTTTCATGGTTTCCCAATTCGCGTCATCCATGATGAACAGTCCTCCAACCTTAATCTTTGGGGTCCACGCAATCAAGTCTCGCGTTGAATCCCATTCGGTGTGCGCCCCGTCCAAGTGGAAAATGTCGATGCTTTCGTCAGCGAAATCAAAAGAAGCGTCCCAAGACGTTTTTCGAAGGGTGGTCAAATTCTCGTCTAGCCCAAGAACCTTGAAATCGCGAACAAATTGATTGTAGATCAGATCGAGCTGATCCTGCCCTTCGGTGAGGTGGACACTGTACCCATTTTCGCTCATCGCGCATTTGCTCCACGAGTCAATTGCGAACACTTTGCATTTGTGAATGAGTGATGCCGCGCAGAAGCTGGCTACGCTTAGTCCTCTCCAAACACCAACCTCAACAACGACGCTAGGCTTCGACTGAAGAACAATGTCGAACATGTATCGACTCTTCTCTTCAAACGTCCACCCCGGAACAAAGCTCCTAGCCTTGATTACTTTTTCCCAAGCTTCGTTATCCGTGAATTGTACTTGGTTGTCCATTTTGTGTTGCGAGTGGTGGGACTAATGAATAGTGGCTAATGGTCGGAAGCGTTCTCTTTTTAAGCTGAATGTCTATCGGAGCGTACATCAGTTCATTTGTTGCTATGAGATGCTTTACCGCAGTTTTTCGAACCATGTATGCGTGAGTACACATCGGTGGGTTCGGCGTGTGAGCTACTCCTTCGCGAACCATCAACATTTTAGGATCAAGGCAACAATGGCCTACAAAAACAAACTGCCAATCGCTCGGCAAATTTTGAATCGTTGCCATCAGCTTCTCTTTAAATCCTTCGCAAAGCTCAACATCATCCTCGACGACCAAAAAATAATCGTCATCCAGATACTCCATAATCCTCCAAATCGTGTAATGCGACATGGAACATCCGAGAACGCTTTGAGAGATTCGATATGGCGGACCATCTTCAGGAGTCCAGTTCGGATGGTCGTCAAGGTATGACAGCTTTGTATCCAAACCCATTCTTGGAGCGTGGATTGCATCGAATAGATGAAAATCAATTCCATGACTCTTTAGGTGATTAGATACAACTTCCCTTCTTTTAGCTGCGGATTTAAGTGAAACGCAAAATGTTCTTGGAAACTTCATTTTATGTTAGTTATTAAAATTGCAGATTTGATTGATTCTCCGATTTTAAACATTCTTAAGAGTTTGGAGTTGGGCCAAAACAACACGTTAATCGGTCTGTGTTGACCTGCTTCAATGTCTAAGTTCTTTTCGCAATGATCGTTGACGACAAGAACGTATTTGTTTTTTGAAGCATATCCCAATATTTTATCGCATTCAATTAGTGGAAGATGTTGAAGAACATCTTTGATGTGAACAAAATCAAAAGATTCGTTTATTTCGTTTATCTGTTGATTTGATATGTCCGTTCCTTCTGGAGCCTTTGATTTCGCAGCTATAACAGCATTTTTGCTTACATCAATACCTTTGTATCTAATTCCAGTAAAATCAATTCGCGCTCCTAGTTGCCAATCTCCGCATCCAACATCTAAAAATGATTTTACATTTAAAGAGCGTAGCAGGTCGTTTAAATAAGATGCATACTCAGTTGTGTTTGCTATGTTTGAACCGGGTCCAGAGCCTCCCTTCCATATATCTTCCCTATAGATATCATCAAAGATATTTTGAAGCGTGTTCGCAGTAGACATTTTCTTTTTTATTTATAATTTCTTCAGTTAAAGAATTCATCCTAGGCGTGTGGTACGACCTCCACAAATGGGCAATCACGCATCCATCTAGCGAATAGTTTGGTTCCCAGTATTTGCCAGATTCGCAGTGAATGAATCCAAGCATTTCGAAATCAACCGCCTTACAAAGCCCCGGATTTTCCTGATGCAGCTTCCACGGATATTGAACCGAAAACTCGTTCCATCCGGTGCCGTCAAACTTTTGCCATTCTTGAAGCCATTTCCACTGAAACTGTCCGTGCATCCTGCTGTACATGACAGCGTTGCATAGGCCAATGGTTCCTTCGCCGCAGAACTCGCGCCCTAAAACAGCGTCATGCTCAAGCCATTCTTTTGGAAACGGAGCGAGAGTAATCGTGTCGGTGTCAGCGTACACGCCGCCCATCGCGTATAAAACAGCATGGCGAATCAGGTCAGCGCGATGCTGATAATTGTGAACAACATTTCCGTTCCACGTCTTGAAGTCGTCAACCAACATCACGCGAACCGGAACCTTCGCTTTCAACTTCTCCCATTGCTCGCCGGTAGGTTCTTGGGGACACCAAAGAAAAACGCTCCAGTCGGGATTGTTCATCCAAGCTGAAGCGATTGCGATTCTGTCGCAAATATGGAAACCGTCGTTATGAAGACCGTGAACGAAGTGTATGTTTTTCATCCCTGACGCGACAAGTTGGATTCCGCAGTTGCATTCGCTCGCTGAATATCAGCGGTTGTCTTCGCATTCCGGCGCGACAAATCTGCCATCGCCTTCGTGTTTTGACGCTGAATGTTGGCCATAGTCTCGGCGTTCTGGCGAGCGATTTTCGCCTGAACCTCCGCGTTCATCACGGCGGTACGAGGATCGGAGCCTTGCTGAATCGCCATCGCTTGCTGCTGCTGCGCCATCGCTTGCTGCTGCTCTTGGAGCATCTGGCCAAGCTGCTCGACGGTCTGCCCGAGCATTCCGAGCTGTTGGACGTACGCATCGACCTGCTGCTTGCGCGACGGATCGGTTGCGAGGCGCTGGATGTGCTGCTGAACATGCTGACCAATACCCTGCATGAAGAGCATGATTTCCTCTGGGTTACCGCCACCTTGAAGCGATGACGCTGCTTCGTTCGCTGCGCCAAGGTGAGTCTCGATGTGGATGATCTGATTTTGCGTATCGGTAACGAGCGGCATATTGCCCTGACGCAGCGATGCGTGTTCGAGAACAGCCAGAGCGGCTTGATCCTGCGTACGAGACGACTGGAGCTGAGAGGGCAGATAACGATCCACCATCTGTTGGCCAACCTGTGCGGCAATATAGTCCTTGAGCAGGTTAATTTTGCCGCCCTCTGGAAGCGAACCGGACAACTGGAGAAGCTGACCAAGAAGCTGTTGCTTAGCAAACTGTGAACCTTGGCCCACAGTCCTAGTCGCCTCAACGTAGTCGATATCCATCATCGCCTGCACCGGAACACCTCGCTCCTTGCATCGACGCTGGAACTCGATGGCGTCCTTATCGGACTTCGTAATCGGGTTCAGATTAGGATTCGAAGCGCGGTTGTACCGTTCCTCAAAGAAAGAATCGAGCTGAGTGTAGTACCGGCTTAACTGCGTCTTACCGATGGCGGACTGCTGCGAGACGATGGCTTGGACTTCCGTCGCTGTCCGTGGGTTTCCCTGCGGCTTGTTGAGCGATTGGCGATACTGAGAGAGATTGCCCTGAAGAACATTCTCAAGGTCCGCATTGACCGCCATTGGAGCATCCAGAACTCCGGCAATATTCTGCTGAACAACTTCGTAATCTGGCGGAAGTATAGCATACGGTCCTTGCTGTACGACGCTTGTCTTGCTCAGCGCATTGGCGTTCAGGGGTCGGAATAGAATTTGGGTTCTCGCAAACGCGCTGTCTACCATTGAGCAGCGAAGACGATTCTTCAGCTCCATCGGCTGAAGCATCTTGATGCCCAAGCCCTTAACGCCGTGATGCTCGCCGTCGCCACGGTCGTAGTACATCGGATGAATGACCTGCTCCCACCGACTGAACCGGCGAAGCTTGCGATACATGAAGTCTTCGCTGTCGCGTTCGTCGATGATTACATGGCTGATCTGACCATCGAATTCCTTGTAGAAAACGTGGCACATCAGCACCACCTCGGAACGTGCGGAAAAAGTGATGTCGTTCGAGCGAAGCTGCTTCTGGAAGAACTCCCAGTCGTACTGAACGCCAGAGCGATACGGCTCGGGCATCGCCGCACGAATGCGCTGGCGGACATAATCGACATCCCAGCCGGAAGCTTTTGCCGCCTTTTCGTCTTGGATCTTCTCGAACAGATCATCCACACCCATGCGCGTGCGGACGCAGGCCACCTTCCAGTCGCTCACGTTTGACTTAGTGCCGTCTGGGACGAGCAGATCCGTCGCCATGATGGCTTTGCAGCGCCAGTTGGTGTTGTCCTCGAAGATCAGCGGACCATCGCCAATAAGGACCATTTCGCGCTGCGAGAGCTGCATGATGTAGTCGAAGTCCTTGTCGAGCTTCTGGAGTCGGTCAAACTCCTCGGTGATGATCTTCGACCATTCCTCCCGCTTATCCATGTCGTTGCCGTACGCGGTACGAATAGTTGTGTAGGTCGGAACCTCGGCGAACACGTCGTAGAAGGCTGACATCGCCAGCGTGAGGAACGCTTCCGACTCACGGAAATTGACGTTGGTGCGGAACGCTTGGTTGTTGCGGCGCAGTTCTGCTGGATTGTACGGAGGATTTCCATCGACCAGACCGCGCAGCTTGGCTCGCGTACTATTGCGCAGCTCATCGGCCATGATGAGCTTCTGGAAGATTTCGCGAGCGGATGCCGCGTCGGCTATGCGCGTTTCAGGCGCTTTGCCGTCTTCGTTGATAGTTTCAAGCGGCAGTTGGGCTAAGTTTCCGTACATGGTCGTTTTTTCCAGCAGTGAGCCGGAAGGTTTTCGTTCTCTGTAGCGTCCGAGAATTTATGGAGGGTTTCAATGGGAAACCAAACCATGCTTCTGATAAAGCAACCGCAAAACTCGCAGCTTTGCAGGCTTTCGTCCATCGGAGTACTGCCGTGTTGAGAGAAAGTTTTAACGGCATCCTTCAATACACGGGCGTTGCATCCGGTGCATCCAAGTGGTTTTCGGTTGAATGAACAGGTTGAGCAGATACTTGCGCGCCGATTTGCTTCCGCTTGATCGACCTTGCCACCGCCAACCGTAAGACCGTGGAGAAGACTCATGCTGAACCGGATGACGTCGCCGATCTGAAGCGATTTACGCCCCTCTGGCTTGGGAACATTGACTTCGTCGTAAGAGCAATCAGCACCGTTACGACACGCATATTCGGTGATTAATGTGTCAAGGTTGCTCGGGATTTGAATCGCGTTCGCCGTGTAGTGATTGCGGACAAATTCATGGAGCTGCGCCCACGATCCTCCTGGCACTTCAATCCCAGTCTCGGGAATGCGGTAATGCCATCCGCCGGGGATGACCATGTGTTCGTTCAGAACTTTGTAACCAGTGGTTTTGCTCATGCTTCAATCGTTTCGTCGTAGTAAATTGAATCTGCGTCCTTCACTAGCTTTTCCCACACCTTATCCATCTTCGTGAAGCGCGGCTCTAAAACAGCAGTTTTGCGGACCAGATCAAGCAAGACTACAGCAGCGTCGGCCAAATCAGGCGATTTTCCGGTTCGCTGCTTCATCACGGTCTTGGATTCGACCGATATCTTTCGCTTGGAATCATCGAACATTCGACCGCAGAACTCTTGCAACGTCTCGATATCCATGCCGCCAACCCGCTCCTCGACAACCCATTTACGCATCGAGAACCATAGCTCAGTAACCTTGCGGTCGTAAGCTTCATTGGATGGCCTGCTGTCCTCGTCGCTGACAGGAATGGTTGATGGCGAACCGCCGAACTCAGTGCGATGAATTACACCCCATTCGCGAGTCAAGATGTCGGCCAACCCGCCGCCTTCACCACTTGAATCCAAACCAAACTTGTCCGGTGCAACGCCGCGCTTGTTGCATTCTTCTTTAACCCGATTGGCTATCTGGTAATGCACAGGCTCCGTTAGCTGAGCGTTGACGGATATGTGAATGATGTCCTGAAAAAGTATGCTGACCTTGTCGTTTGCGGTGCCAACTTTGGCAAAGCGAAGGATACATCTGTCGCCACCAAAGCCCGGATCAAGACCGGCAACGACTTGGACATTGGTGGTAAACACCAAGCTTTTTGTAGGTGTGTGCGTCTCGATCAGTGATTCGGACAAGACCGTCTTGACCATGCCGTCCGGCGACCAGAATCCGCGTGTGTACTTCCAGAACGTGGGGCTTTGTTCGCCCTCATGTCGCATAGCCGATAACACCTGATCCTGAGTAATGAGGTACGGATACTTCGTTCGACCTTCGCTGATGTTCGGCGACTTCATGCCGTCAAAGCGTCGGCACATCCCGCGTTCTGTCAGCCAATGCTGGTCTTCAATCGTTACGCTGCGCCAACCCTTTGTCGGTGTGCAGAAGCGTCCATGCGGATCAAACTTTGAGGCAGGGTTTCCGATGACCAACATCTTGAACTCGCGGCAACCCTTAGAAAGGTTCGTACACGCTTCAAAAGCCGCTTCGGGCGTATCCGTAGCTTCGTCGATAATAACCATCACACGCTCGGCGTGGATGCCCTGAATGTTGGCCACAGCCTTCGATGTGTTTCCCTCGGCGACGGCAATAGCGGAAATCGAGTGTCGGTCGTCGCCTTTGATGGCTTGAAGACTCATCTTCGAATCGACCATGTTTCCGGGGAATCCGCGTGATTTCCGAACAAGATCCTGAAGATTTGCCCACATGCGCTTTCGGATCATCTTTGCCGTTGTAGACGTGAGAACAACGGTTGTTTTGGAAGGGTTGGCCAACCACCAAACAGTCGCAAAGAGCGTCGCGCCGAAAGTCTTTCCGCTCGCACCGCAACCCGCCCATCCGACGTAGTCGTGGTCGCAAAGACCTTCGACCTGTGCTTCGAGCCACGGGTTCCAGCTCATCTTCGGCCATAACATTTTCGTGGCGTTACGAAAATGATCGAAAGTACCCAGTCCGCCCTCATTCGGTTGGAGCCGATTTCGGAATGCGTAGAGTTCCAGTTCTAGGTCTGGAATCTTGACGGGCGAACGAATCCCGTACTTGTGGTCGATCAATGGATGCTCTGACACTTGCTCTGGCATAGTTTGGCCTTGCATTAGTTCTCGCTGGACTTGACGGTCTGGCAAAGGAAAAATATGCCGTCGCAACTTGTTTCTTCAACCGGCTGCTGCCAGCCTTGCGATACCGTTCCGGTTGTCGTGAATGTCCCCGGACCACAAGGTTCTGCGGGTACTAACGGAACGAACGGCGCGAACGGCTTAAACGCGTTCACTTACACGACGGCGGCAGCTTTGGTTCCTCCACTTGGCGGATACGTTGTTGTTCAGGTTCAGGACAGCTCATTCCTTCCAGAGTCGATTGCGGGACAATTTTTCGTTTCTGTTCAAGGGTGCGGCTACATGCAGGTCGTAGACGTTGTTGGGTTGAGCGTAACTCTTGGAAATCCGGCTGCTGGCGTCTTGAGCATTCCGAATGCTATTCCGACCACTCCAATTTCAATCGGCGCGCTCATCACGCTTGCTGGAGCGATTGGTCCTCAAGGTCCGGCTGGAGCGTCTGGCGGAGCATCCTCCGCAGCGACGTACATTGTTCGAACTCCCGACGCATCGGTTCCGAGTGCGACAGCTCTTAATTCGTTTTCATCTGGTTATCTCAAGACTCAAGGGTCGAGCGGATCTGGATTTCTATCGACCGTCGCAACGGTTCCAGTGGGCGACATCAGCGGCGTGTTGCCGGTTGCAAACGGCGGAACGAACGTCGCAACCGTGCCTACCAATGGCCAACTGCTCATTGGCAATGGTTCTGGATACACGCTGGCAAGTCTGACCGCAGGATCGAACATCACGATTACGCCGGGTGCTGGCACGATTAGCATCGCATCGACAGCCAGCGGAGCAGCGTTCAACTACGTCACGTTTACGCGGAGGCTGACCGGCAACAACCTGATTGCAGCGGCAACAACTAAAAACCCATTCAGCCTTGGTGATTTTCCTTCTGGATCTTGGGCAGGAATAGATACCGCGTCTGGATTTACTGCTGCGACTGGTCGATTTACCGCTCCATTCACTGGGTACTACAAGATTGATGCAGTGTTCAACTTGCTTGGAAACACTGGTACTGCAAGCGTAATTGTATTTTTGCGTAAAAATGGTTCAAACATTTTTCAGACTCAAGAGTTTAACGCTACAGCCGCTTCTCCTCAAAGTTTGATTCCAGTTTCACTTTCTTATATAGATCAAGCTACTGTAATTACTGATTACTACGACATTTTGATTCAAACTACTGGGTTTGGAGTAAATGTCGTAACTGGCTCCTCATTCTCCATCCAACGGATTCAGGCTTAAGCCATGAGCGAACGCGCACCACGGCGATACACGGATGGGTCTGTCACCTTTGAGGGTGGCATTGACGCTGGTGTGATGCCGTCTGAGGTGGACAAAAATCAGGTCGCCTTCGCGGTCAACGCCAGCTTTCGGCAGGGATTCATCTCTCCTCGACCCGGTTTCATCCAGAAAGATTACGACGTATGCTTGTCGATTACGGCAGACAGCACGCTCGTTACTGCGGATCAAACTAATGTCACGGCTGACGGTTTCTCCGAGGAGTGCTACGGTTCGAGCAATTTAACCGGCGTCTTCCAGTGTGCGCTCCCGTACATCGGCGATAACGGAGCGACGTTTATCCTGATGTTGATCAGCGGAAACGTCTGGCTGTACGACGTTGATCAAAACAGCGTTCAGAATCTTTCCGCATTAGTTAGTCTTCAGAATCCATCGAACATACTCGATGGCTGGATGGTTCAGGCGGAGAACTTTGTCGTCATTCAAGATGGCCAAAGCACACCGCTGATCTTCAACGGATCAAGCCTGCGCCGCGCAACCACCGACGAAATCAAGTGCGGAAGAGTAATGGCCTACGTCAACGGACGTATCTGGTACGCGCTTCCGAATGGATTCTCATTTAGAGCAACCGACATCGTTTATGGGGACGGAACGCGAGCGAGTGTACTCAAAGAAACCGAGAACACCTTCCTTAATGAGGGCGGAGACTTTGCGGTTCCGTCGGATTCAGGCGGCATCACAGCAATGGCCGTCCCCGGCGATCCAGATACGTCGCTTGGGCAAGGTCCGCTCCTAGTCTTTACTCCTCGATACGTCTTCTCGGTTCAAGCTCCTGTTGATCGTGATACATGGAAGAACTTGAGCTACCCGATTCAAGCCATCAGCTTGCTAACTAGCGGTGCGCTTGGCGCTAGGTCGGCCATTACTGTCAACGGGGACGTGTTCTACCGCGCAGTCGATGGCGTTCGCTCGTTCATCATCGCTCGTCGCTCGTTTACTGATCCGGGGAATACGCCCATCAGCAACGAGATTGTGAACATCGCTGATAACGATCAATCAAGCCTGCTATGGTCTGGATCTGCGGTCGTGTTCGACAATCGATTGCTGATGACCGGACAGCCTCGGTACAATGCCCAAGGCGTTATCCACAAGGCGCTGATGGTTTTGGATTTCAACCTGATTACGTCGCTGCGGAAAAAGTTTCCTCCCGCGTGGGCTGGAATCTGGACTGGGCTTGACGTGTTGCAGGTCTTGAAGACGGAGGGTGTTTACGGAGACAGATGCTTTTCGATTGCTCGCGGTGAAAACGGGACGATTCAAATTTGGGAAATCAGCAAGGGTGCCAAGTTCGATAACAACATTGCTGATGGAAAGAAGGAGATTCAGTGGCTGGTTCATACTCGCGCCTACAACTTCGAGATTCCGTTTGGATTGAAGCGGCTTGATTCGGGCGACATCTTTATTGATTCGTTGGACGGAGATGCTTCTTTCAATGTCGAGTATCGACCTGACCAGTACCCCGGATGGATTGAGTGGGCAGATTGGGCCGAATGCGCGACAACTTTGCAGTGCCAACCCGCTTGTCCGCTGGTCAATTTCCAGCCGCAGTACAGGCCGAAGATGCGCTTGCCGACTCCTTCGGATATCCCGTGCAATTCGAGCATCAGCACCCCGACTCGAAACATGTACGAGGTTCAAATGAGCCTGACAATTACGGGATATTGCCGCATCAAGAGCATCCGCGTTCACGCTTACGACGTTCAAGAACCTGCGGTGGGCGAGTGCCTTGTTTTCGAAGGATGCAAGACTCTTGATGCTTGCGACGTAAACCCGTTTACCTACACATCGGAATAGTATGCCAAACCTAACATTAATCACGCTTACACCTCCAAGTCTTCCGGTGAGTTATTGTCCGTTGAACTACCAGAACTTGGCCAACGATATCATCGGAGGCACGCAAGCCGTTTTCAACAGCACGATTGGAAACTCGTTCTTCAATTTTGGGCCGACGTTTCCATCAATCAATAATCGGATTTATCCGTGGCTTGATCAAGATGGGCAGTGGTGGATTTTTGATCAGGGATTCTGGGTTTATAAAAATCCGGTTGCAGCGAATGGTTATGATCGTCGCATCTTTGTTGGAACGACTACGGATCTTCTTTCGTACGACGGCGGCGATGGAACTTCCGGCACTCCGACTAATTACACCGGAGCGATGTGGATGGTTGATACCTCGTTTGACGCTCGATTCCCGGTCGGTGTTGGTGCTTTTGCGTCGAGTGGTTCGGTTGCTGTCAATGGAACCGCAACTGCCACATCAATTGTCGGCGAGGACAAGCACACGTTAACGGTTCCTGAGACTCCGTTCAACGAACACACGCATGGTGTTGCTCAGTTGATTGCTCCGGCAAACGACGATTATTACCTCGTCAACAAGTCGTGGAGCGGACTCGGTTCGTACCCCACACAGATCCTTCAAGGTGCTGCTGGAAGCGGTGGCGGAGGAGCTGGACCAAGTATTACTACTGGCGACATTGGAACCACTAGCGCCGACAAGACTGGCAACGATACCCAGAACGCTGTCGGCCACAACAATCTGCCTCCGTTCTACGGTGTTTACTTCATCAAGCGAACGAACCGAATCTATTACACCAAATGAAGCTAATCGTTCAGGACATTCGCTCGACAATCGCCCGTGTAATCGGCGTCTGCGTCGATGACCCTCGCGTTTACGACTACATCAATCAGGCGTGCCGACGGCTTCTGCACAAGGGGTTGTGGGCAGGCGCGTACGGACGCTTCACTATTCACACGGTTGGAGGGTGCATCACTTGGCCGCGTCATATCGAAACCATCGAGTCGGTAGCCGATTGCTGCGGCGTAGGAACGGTTCGCAATCAATGGTTCGAGTTTCAGGAAAGCGGATACGGACTGCTCGGAGAGAACAATGGCGCGTGCGTCGGCAAGCAGCTTGTGGATCGTGGCACTGTGGTTTCTTACCGCGACATGTCCGGCGGGACGAACAGCTTCATCCGAGTCTATCCCGGTGACGCTTCAGATGTTGGCAAGACCATCACCCTGCAAGGTGTCGATCAGAACGGGCAATGGATTCGCACACTGTCTGGCGGCGTATGGATCGACGGCGAGAAGCTGACGCTCGCTCTTCCGTACGTTCAATCGACCAAGAAGTTCATATCGCTGACCGGCGTCATTCGTCAGGCAACCAACACGTCGAGCCGGTTGTACGAGTACAATGCGACGACCTTGCTGGAGCTTGATCTGGCAGTTTACGACCCTGATGAAACTTTGCCGCAGTATCGCCGCAGTTACCTGACGGATCGTTGTAACAACGACGAGGATAAGCCGGTGACGGTCATGGCGAAGATGCGCCATATCAACGCAACGAGCGTCAATGACTACCTCATTCCGCCGAGTCCTGACGCCATCAAGCTGATGGTTATGGCGATTCGCAAGGAGGAGAACGATTTGATTCAGGAAGCAGTGGCCTACGAAGCAAAGGCTGTTCAAGCTGTGCAAGAGCAGACCATGCAGTACCTAGGCGATGCGGTTGCTACGATCCGAATGGTCGGCGTCGGACTAAACGGCGGTGGATTCTCGCAATGGTTCTAAAACTCAACATCGACTTTGCGCTGGAAGAAGTGACTCCAAAGAAACTGGAGTTGCTTCAAGCTGTATTTGACGCGCACGACATGGCTGCTCGGAATAATCAGAACGCTAGTTCTGGCGCTGCGGTGAACGCTTTCTTTGGTAGCGCGCAGCTAACCAACGCAATTGCTTCCGCTATCCTTACTCTTGGCGATGCTCATGGTCCGATTGGTCCTGCTCGATTCGTTTACGAGAAATTCGACGAGCGATCTTTGAAGTCGGCCATATTGTCCGGCATGAAAATTCCCGGTTTCGGGAACTCGTTCTTCAAGGACAGCATCGACCCAGCGTGGAGTCGGGTGCGCGAGATTATTGAGGTGGACTTCAAGAAGGCAAACGACCGCATCAAGCAGCTTCATGGTTGGATGAAAGAAGTCGGAAAAGACGTTCATCCGAATGCGGCTCTTTACAGCGCAGTGATTTGCAACGAACTGGGAATGATTCACGGTTCAGAGTCGGCCATCTTCGTGTTAGCTCGAACAGCGGCTTGGACATCTTTGTGCATGAAAAATGAACGGTAAACTCTTTCAAATCTGCGGGTTGCCACGATTCGGATCGGCATTCATGTCGGTCCTTTTTTCGCTGGAGAATGATTGCATTGGCCTACATGAGCAGGGTGCGACTGACTCAAATTGGCAGAAGTCGATTGAAGATTACCGGAACCGTTACAAGTACGTCGCTGATTGCTCGACCTACGGATATCTTCCGAAGGCTATCGTGCATGACTCGGTCAAGGTGTACGTCAAGAAGGACGCGGAATCGTCGGCCAAAGAATGCACCGAGCGATTTGGTTACGAGGTTCATTTGCCTTCGGTTCAGATGCTTCGCGAATACGCTGACAAATGGGCCGCGTCGAACAGCGTGATGACAATCGGAGAAGGGGAACTTTTTAAGGTGGATACTTTGCGTCGGATATGGATTCATTGCTTTCATAACGAGCGAGCTTTTCCCGAGGAGAAAGCTGCACGTCTGATTACCATGAACATCCAACGTCACGAACCTGAAAAGGTGTTCTCGATTGAGAACGGCAACCGTCTTGTGAAGGAGGTTTTTTAATTTATGGGAGCTATTCTAGGTGGTGCGGCAATCCTTGGTGGAACGAGTTTGCTTGGCGGTTTGCTGAGCAAAGGCAGCAAGCCAAAGGTTCCGGCGTTCAAGCCGATTGATTTTGCGGCAGAACAGAAGCAGGCGATCCAGCAGAATATTGGATCGTTGGAATCGGCGACTGAATTGGCCACCAAGACGACCGCCGCCGAGCAGTCACAGCTTGAGGCGCAGCTTCGTCGTGCGATTCCCGGTTACGATCAGTTGATTCAACAAGCTGGAAAGAATATCGGATCAGCTTTGCGTGGCGAGGTTTCGCAAGATGTTCAATCGCAGCTTCAACGAGCTGTCGCTGGTCGGGCGGTTGGTGGAGGGTTTAAAGATGCGTCAGGCATTCGAACAAATTTGCTCGCTCGCGACTTTGGTCTGACAGCGATGCAGATTCAGAATCAAGGTCTTGCTCAGGCTCAGAACTTTATCCAGCAACAGCGGACGTTTGGAATGGCGCAACCGTTCTCAATCAGCAGCATGTTTATCACTCCCGGTCAGCGCATTGGAGCGATGCAGCAGCAGCAAACTGCTCAGTACAATCGCGATATGACCGCCGCTCAAGTGGCGGCAATGCCCGATCCTACGATGGCAGCGTTTGGAAGCGCGATTTCTTCTGCCGGTGGATTCGCTGGAGGAGCGTACACACAGCGTGGATTGATGCAGCAGATGCCGGGAAGATATTCTTCTGGCTCGTACAATCCTCAGAACGATCCTGAGATTTATCCGAATCTCTACGCACCGACTCCGACGAGGTCGGATATCACGCCGCTTTCTACCAGTCTATTCCCGGAGTACGGCTCCTCAAACTACGGACGCTAATTTTATGGCCGACGAAACTCTTAAAGCATTTGAGCTAGGCGCAAGCCTCTACGACCGCGCACAGACGCAGAAGCGGATGATGGAGCAATTGCAGGTGCAAACGGCGGATCAGATTATGCGCCAGCGTCAGGCGGATCTTCAGAATAAGGTTCAGACGTTTGCGCTAGGTCGTGCGATGAAAGATCAAGAAGACGATTTGGCTGACGTTGACAACATGAACTACAATGTTCAGTCGGTTGATACGTTTTTTTTAAATCCAAACGCGCCGTTCCCGACTTTTAGGCCGGTTAAGTCGGCTAAGAATCAAGCAATTCTAAACCAGTATCGTCAGCAGCTTGATGATTATTCCGAGCGTTCAAAACTTATGAAAGGCTTGGCTGCAAGCAAGAGTGCTTTAGCCAATCAACTCAACATTGCAAACAAATGGGCCGAGGAAAATAATCAGTATGATGTTCTTTGGGATAACAACAATGGTCTTGATCAGTATGGAAATCTTGATCCTCAAAAAATAAGGCAGATTTATTCAATTCTTGGCCCAAAGATTCAAGGAAGCCAAAATCTTTCAAAGGCATCAAAGCTTGCTGATTATGGAAGTGTAGCCGCAATAAATTCATCGTCTGAAACCCCAGAGGTTAAAGCTCAAGCTATTTCGATTTTTACCGCAAAGCAGGCTGAGCAATTCCCTAAAGAGGTCAGAGCATTGATGGCTCTTGGAACCCCAGAGGCAATTTTGGCTGCTCCTGCCGCAGATCAAAACGCTAAAGATGCGGCAATCAAAGGGTTGGCGGCAGCACAGAAAGCAAAACTTTTTCAACGTGAGCCTCTTAAAGCTGCTGTTGAAGATTGGAAAGCGGCTTCTCCTGAAAATAAAAACGAGGCGTTTCAGTTTCTTAAGGCTCAAGCTACAAAATTTCGCAAGGATGTTTCAATTAGCCCCTATGGAGAAATTGAGTTGAAACCCGAAATACCAGCAAAGACTAGGCAGGATTTGATTGGCGGAATAAGGGCTGCAAATACGGCTATCAGTGAAATTGACAAGATTACAGACGATCAAATTGAAAGCGCATTTGGATTAGGTTCTGGTTTTCAGTCTGCAACTCAATCTCTTGGACTTTCAGGTATTGGGCTTGGACTTAATCAAGATCAGATTGAAATTGAAGGCTCCATAGAACTTTTGAAGTCTCTTGTTTCTCGCAGTCTTTTGAACGAAAAAGGCGTTCAAAGCGACACGGACAAAGCAATTGCAGGAAGAGTTTTAAATGCCGATTTTTCAAAATTAAATCCAGAGCAATTCAGGAGAAAGCTTGATAACGCCAGGCGTTTATTCTCGGATTCTATTAAAAGAATGGAATCTCCGCTTGGAATTGTTGCGCTTGAAGAAGTTAAATCTGGAGGCCAACAATCGGGAGCTTCTGCTCAATCGGCAGAACCCGTCATTCAGACTTTCAAT
>Ga0209357_1000273_pt1 | contig 19916 bp, 17 predicted proteins | sample LauGreFBDMM110SD_2_FD_187573 | JGI IMG/M metagenome (GOLD analysis project Ga0209357, IMG submission 187573) | Freshwater lake microbial communities from Lake Michigan, USA - Fa13.BD.MM110.SD (SPAdes) (version 3) | ecosystem: Environmental > Aquatic > Freshwater > Lake | place: Lake Michigan... | reverse complement strand
CTGCGGGTGCTACCGGACTTTTCCAGAATGGAATCTGCGAGGGCCCCACACGGCGCAGTAGTTACGCACAACCCAACTTTGATTCCTGGGTTGGAAGACTTTGACAGGTTTGCAAGGCTCGTTACTGTGTCAGCGAATCGCGATGTGGCGTTCACCATGATCTCGCCACTGTTTCTTGCGAACAGGGTTGTGTTCACAGCTTGACCAGAATCAGAAACAGTATTCATGGTTCTCTCACTGGCAGAGACGAACACATCAGCGGGAGAACCATTCACAATTTGGGCTGCAAGCGTGGCGGACGAGCCGTAACTGAACGATATGTCGGTTACGCACGGGTGTGTTGTACGAAATTGTTCTTCAGCATCAGCGAACACAGGAGCCATAGAGCTTGCAGCCAGCACCACAAGTGATCCTTTTGTTGATTCATCAGAGCACTGTGAAGCCTTTGAGGAGGAGTTGCCCGTTGACGAAGAACCACACGCCGACATACCAATCAGCAAGAAGGGCAATAACAGACGCACACGCACCCTGTAATAGTAGTCAATATTTGACTACTTCATCAACGGAGGTAAGGTTTCCATATGGCCCGTCAGGATGCTCAGTTAGCTCGCAATGTTGTGTTGGCACTGGTGGTTCACACACCGCGTCATGGCTGGGCGATTCATGAACAACTATCCCCTACTGGCGACATTGGACATGCGTGGACACTGTCTCGTCAATTGGTCTACCGAGCAATTGACACCTTGGTGGAAGATGGCCTGGTGAAACGAGCGACGCCAAAAGATGGCGGCGGCGGCGACAAAGTGATCATCTCTCCCACTCCGGCCGGCAAGCGATTAGCAATGCAGTGGCTGGATTCCCCCGTCACTCACTTACGTGATGTGCGAACCGAGTTGGTGCTGAAAGTTATGTTGCGAGAAAAGTTGGGGTTACCTCTTGCTTCATTTCTTACAGCGCAACATGAGATCTTTGATCCGTTGATTGCAGCTATCAACAAAGATTCTTCAGGTTCCCCAGTCAATCTATGGCGTAAGGAAAGTGCTAACGCGGTGAAGCGTTATCTCGCTCGTCTTGAACGAAGCATGAATTAACCGCCAAGATACGCAGCACGCACTGCTGGGTCTACCAGCAGATCATTTCCTGTGCCGGTCTTGATCACGTACCCAGTTTCCAAAACATATCCACGATGCGCAGTTTTCAACGCTTGTGTGGCATTTTGCTCTACCAAAAGAACTGATATTCCTTCAGCATTTATTTCTTTGATAATAGTAAAAATCTGGGCAATCAGCATTGGTGCGAGACCCATAGATGGTTCATCGAGCAAAAGCAACCGCGGTTTACTCATGAGAGCACGACCAATAGCAAGCATCTGTTGTTCACCGCCGGACAGTGTTCCGCCCATTTGGCCAATTCGTTCACGCAGGCGGGGAAACAAATGCATGACATGTTCCAAGTCTTTGGCTTTTTGAGGTCCCTTATCGCCACGGACATAAGTACCCATGTCAAGATTTTCGCGCACTGTCATACCAGGAAAAATTCCTCGACCTTCGGGTGCTTGACAGATTCCACGTTTTACGCGGTCGTGAGGAGCCATCTTCGTGATGTCTTCACCTTCAAAAAATACAGAGCCTTGTGCAACGGTACGTACCCCCGAGATAGTGCGCAATGTTGTTGTCTTGCCGGCGCCATTGGCGCCAATCAGAGTCACTATTTCACCCTCGTTCACAGTGAAAGACACGCCCTTGATTGCTTCAATTCGTCCATAGAACACATGCAAATCTGTGACCTCAAGCAGCGTCATCGGGGACTCCTAAATATGCAGCAATAACATCGGGATTAGACCGAACTTCATTAGGAAGACCTTCTGCAATTTTTTTGCCGAAGTCAAGAACGACGACACGATCACTGACATTCATAACAACACTCATGTCATGCTCAATAAGAAGAACCGTGTAGCCACGATCACGAATCGCAAAGATAAGTTCATTGAGTTGTTGCTTCTCCGCAGGGTTAAAACCAGCTGCTGGTTCGTCAAGACACAATAATTCGGGTTCGGTGGCGAGCGCCCGCGCGATTTCAAGGCGGCGCTGATATCCGTAGGGCAAGTTTCGTGCCGCATCGCTAGCCCGATCAGCAATTCCCATTAGGGCCAGTAACTCCATCGAACGGTCGTATGATTCTTTTTCTTCCAAGCGCTGATGTTTTGTGCGCAGTAAAGCTGCGGGAATTGAAGAAGTTTTACGCGCATCAGCTCCCACCATGACATTTTCTACTGCAGTCATTTCGGAAAACAATCTGATGTTTTGAAAAGTACGAGCGATTCCCGATTGTGTTATTTGAAAACGCTTTAATTTGGTGATGTCAGAGCCGTTAAACACAACACTTCCGTGCGTTGGCTGGTACACACCTGTCATCACATTGAAACACGTTGTCTTGCCGGCGCCATTCGGACCAATCAGGCCAAGAATTTCTCCGCGAAAGATTTTGACTGACACATCACTCAGTGCGGTGACGCCTCCGAATTGCATTGTGACATTATTGAAATCAAGAAGCACTTCATTTGTCATTGCGCTACCTCTTGGCCATCTGAAGCGGGCTTCATTGGAGATTTAGTACGCACTCGTCGAGGAAGAAGACCTTCAGGGCGAAATACCATGACAAGAACGAGAGCGATACCGAAAACCAGGACTCGTTTGTCGGTGAAGTTTCGGAAACGCTCGGGAAGCCACGCCACCATGACACCGCCAAGAATTGCTCCGGTCATGTTGCCAGACCCACCCAGAACTACAGCGGCAAGAAACAAAATGGACAATTGCAACGGGAAGTTGTCGGGGCTAATGAAGCCGACCTTGCCTGCATAATGGGCTCCGGCTAATCCACCAACTGCCGCTCCGATAGCGAAAGCCCACAACTTAAATTTAAAAGTGTTGACTCCCATGAGTTCTGCTGCGTCTTCATCTTCACGAATCGCGGTCCATGCACGACCAACGCGCGACTCTTCGAGGCGATACAAGCAAAACACAACAAGAAAGACAAGTGTGAGTCCAAGCCAGTAATAAGGCTTCGGATCAAGAACACCGAACTTTAGAGGACCGATTGATGGCGGTTTGCCGATGTCGCTGATACCACGACTTGCCCCTAGCCAATCGAGATTCTTTGCACTGATGCGAATGATTTCTCCGAATCCCAATGTGACGATTGCTAAGTAGTCGCCCCGCAATCGCAAGGTAGGTGTGCCCAAAATGACTCCAACCAACATTGAGACCAGAACAGCAATGGGTAAAGCCACAATCCATGGAAGCGAAGCATGTTGGCTTGTCAAAACGCCAACCACATACGCACCCACGGCATAGAACCCCACGTATCCGAGGTCGAGCAATCCAGCAAGTCCAACGACAACATTCAGCCCTAATGCAACCAATACAAAAATAATGACTTGATCATTGAGAACTGTAGAAAACTGGGTTCCGGGTGTGTTCACTAGCCAGCCGATACCAGGAATTTTTGGCCACCATGGTGCAAGGTACAAAGTAAGAACTGCAAGCACATACCCCGACAAACGTTGCACACGAGACATTGACTTCCAGCGCACTTGCACATCAGCCTTCAGGGAATGGAAGCGCTTCCAGAGATTTAACAACTGACTCATACTCTGGCCCTGCCCAAAGATTCACCGAGTATGCCTGTTGGGCGCACCATAAGAACTAGGAGAAGAACTACGAACGCAATTACGTCTTTCCATTGGCCACCAAAGAGTGCAGACCCGTAGTTTTCAACTAACCCCAACATAAATCCGCCGAGCAATGCACCTTTGAGATTTCCAATTCCGCCAAGTACTGCGGCAGTGAAACTCTTGACTCCCAAAACAAAGCCGATATTGAAACGCGATTGGTCATAGACCATGGTGAACAACATTGCAGCGCCACCAGCCATAACTCCACCGAGCGCGAAGGTGACCACAATAATAAGATCAACGTTGACACCCAAGATTCGTGCCGTTTCAGCATCTTGAGCGACAGCACGAACTCCACGACCCAGTTTGGTTTTATTGACAAACAATGTGAGAGCAATCATCATCAACAATGCGCCAACAATCACAATGACATAATCAACACGAACATCTGTACCGAGTGCGCTGAAGAGAACCTTCTTTTCCAAGATTCGTGGTGTTTGATACTGCTCACGACTATTTGGACCCCAGATTCCTACTGCTTCTGCAATTGCAGTTGAAGCACCAATTGCAGAGATAAGAAAAGCAAGACGTGGGGCTTTCTTGCCCCTTTTGAAAAACCGAAGATACGAATACGAAATGGGTGCTGTTCCAACACACGCAATAATGAGATTAGCTTTTGTCTCATTCACAAAAATGAGACCAACAACAAATGCCGTAAGGAATGCCAGCACAATTGCACCAAAAGCATCTCCGTTGCCGCGCAATGGTCGATAGGCAATTCGTTCAAGAGCAACCGCCCCAACACCAGAAATGAACATTGCCGCAAAAAGGATAAAGACTAAGAAAAGAACAAGGGTGCCTCCCGTGCGATACGGATAGTTTCCGTCTTCCAGCATGGGAATATTGAGAAATTGTGTTGAGGCAATCAGCGCACTGAAAGTTCCCACCATGAAAATTTCGGAATGGGCAAAGTTGATAAGACGAAGAACACCGTAGACAAGTGTGTACCCCAGTGCTACTAAAGCATAAATAGAGCCAAGTGCAAGGCCGGTGACGGTGAGATCCCAGAACGTACGAACTATTAGCCAATCAGGCATTTCTACGACCCATCAAAAAACGCAACGAAAACATCTTAGACAAACGAAACGACCGGGGATTACTCCCCGGTCGTTGTCGTTATTGTTCAAAAGTGAACCCGAAGGTTTACTTGATGAGACCGAGTGAACCGTCAATCTTTCCATCTTTGATGGTGTAAGCGTAAACAGCTGTACCGACGACTTCGCCGGTCTCGTCCCACTTCAATTGCTTTGTTACGCCAGGAGCGTCGTAAGCCTTGATGAAGGCAAGAACTGATGCACGGTCACGAGCACCAGACTTGATTGCTGCAAGGAACACAGTTGCTGCGTCGTAGGCCTCAGCACCATATGTTGCTGGGTCTTCGTTGAACTTGGCCTGGAAAGCTGCAAGGAACGTTGCGTTTGAGTCAAATGGAGCACATGTGCAACCAATGATTGAACCCTCTGCTGCTGGACCGCCTGCTTCGATGTAACCCTTGTCAAGAACTCCGTCACCGAAGTACAACTGAGCGTCAACTCCGCCGTCACGCAATTGCTTGGCAAGCTTGCCAGCTGCTGCGTAGTAACCACCAAAGAACAAAGCATCAATGCCTGCGTCCTTTGCTGCTGTTACGACTGCTGAGTAGTCTGCACTTTCTGGATCGAGGCTGTTCATTTCGACTGCTTTGTCACCAAGGCTTGTCTGAACGATGTCTGCAAGACCCTTACCGTATTCAGATGCGTCGTCGAGAACTCCGACTTTCATCTTTCCATCAGCAGTGATTTTGGATGCAAGGCCTGGGCCCTGCTTGTCGTCACCAGCAAGTGCACGGTGGAAAATCTTCCAGCCGTTCTTTGAAAGATCTGCGTTGGTAGCTGATGGAGTAATGATCGGAAGACCAGCCTCATCGAACTTGCCATTGACTGCTTTTGACTCACCAGAGAATGCTGGTCCAACGATTCCGAGAACGCCTGCATCAGCGATTGCCTTGTCGGCAAGCGCTGGAGCCTGGTCTGGGTCACCTTGTGAGTCGTATGCTTCGATGCCTACTTGGCAATCAGCATTTGCTGCATTGAACTCTTCGACTGCAAGGTCGAGGCCCTTTTTGATATTGACACCAAGGTTGCCTGCTTCTCCGGTGAGTGCGCCGAAGAATGCAATCTTCACGCCTTCACAAGATGCTGCAGCATCGTCTGATGCTGAGTCATCACCTCCGCAGGCAACGCCTACGAGTGACAGACCGATAATGAGTGCGCTTGCGCGTACAATCCGGCTTTTTTTCATATGATTTCTCCCCCTAGGAGATCGGTGACAAACGCCACAGTTACTTGTATCACCAAACTATCGGAGTCTGGGACAAATGGTCACGGGCGCAGGAGATGATGCACCAGGGAGACGACGTCTCCAAAGGAGTTATAGAGAGGTGCGAAGCCGAAACGCATGAGATCTGGCGGCCGAAAATCGGCAATGATGCCCTCGGCTGACATCTGCTCAACCAAAGCTTTCGCGCCCGCAAACCCAAGCGCCACGTGGCTTCCACGGGATTCAGCGTCTCGAGGGGACTCCAGAACGAAGCCGTGGGGCGCAAGATGCTCGTCAAAAAGGTCAATAAATAGCCCGGTCAGTCTCATGCTCTTGGCCCGAATATCGACTATCGAGACCTCCGAGAATATTTCAAGGGCAGCCTCCAGTGATTTCATGCTCAAAACCGTGGATGTGCCTGTGAGAAAGCGGGAAATGCCTGGGGCTGGCCGAAAACCGAGTTCGAAGTCAAATGGGGCAGCGTGCGCAAACCACCCTTGGAGTGGCTGACCCGATTCGGCAAGTAGTCGTGGTGCCACATATATAAAGGCCGGAGCTCCTGGCCCGCCATTGAGATATTTGTAGCCACAGCCAACCGCAAAGTCGATGTCAAGCCCCGACACGTCGAATGGCACGGCGCCTGCCGTGTGCGCGAGATCCCACACAATAAACGCACCGTGTTGATGCGCAGTAGCGGTGATTGCCAGTGCATCCAAAATCTTTGCGGTTCGATAGTTGACGTGAGTGGCAGTGACAACAGCGGTGCGTTCAGAAATAGCACCGATGATTTCTTCTGCTGGTACCGCAACCAATGTCATGCTGTGTTGGTCGGCAACACTCTGAGCAATGTAAATGTCTGTCGGGAAATTGTTGATGTCAATCACAATTTCTGTGCGACCAGGACGAAGTGCGACTGCCGACATCAATGCCTTGTGCAAATTGATAGATGTGTTGTCACAGCTGATCACAGAATCTTGAACTGCACCAATGAGTGGTGCAATCATGTTGCCTACTCGCAATGGCATTGCAAGCCAATCTTCATTCCACGAACGAATAAGGCGTTCGCGCCATTCAACTTCAATTGTGTGATGCAGCACTTCACGTGCTCGCAGAGTTAATGGGCCAAGTGAATTTCCGTCGAAGTATCTGACATCTGACGGAATATCAAATTTTGCCCGTAACGGCGCCATCACATCTTGTGCATCAAGAATTCGTGCCAATTCTTCAGCGTCAATAAGATTCATGATGGCTCTTTCAGCAACTGTGCGAGTGTCCAGTCTCCCACGACTGTGCCTCGACGCAACAAATCGTATGGAAGGTTGAAATGATCACGATTCGGTACGACGATTGTTTCTGTCGCTGCACCGCTGAATCGTAAATGATCTGCATATTCAGCATTCTGGCGAATGAACTCTGATGATTCTGATTCTCCAACAGCGCAAAGCGCCCGCGACAGTCCGTGTGTGGATGCAAGCAACTGCGGGCTGATGGCCGCTGCCGATTCAGGTGTGAGATGAAGCGGATCGTTTGTCTCTGTTACAACCAATGGTCGGAGATCATAAATGCCGCTTAACAACACAACGCCGGACAAGCGCGATGCAATTGCGTATTCGCGAGCACACATTGCGGCTAAATGAGCACCGGCGGAGCAGCCTGCAAGGACCACGCGTGTTGGCTCTAATTCATCAATCGTTTTTACGACATCTGTGATGCACTCTTTGATTATTTCAGAGACTGTGGCATAGGGCGCCAACGTGTATCCAACGGCATGCAACGAAATTCCCTCTGCCATTGCATCGTTTGCATTGAACAGAGAATCAGCAGCGGATAGCCGCTGCCAGTATCCACCATGGACATAAATCAGAAGCGGGCGATGAGGTTGACGTAATGCAACAGGATCATGAGGTGCACTGAGCTCGTGATATTCAGTGAGGTATTCATCAAGCGGGCGAAGGGCATACCGCGATGGAGAATACTGGTGATCAACATCAGCATCCGGGGCTGATTGCCATTCAAATGGCGTACTCACTGCAGAGGACGAGTGCCCGCAACGGTCGTGCGATGCAGTTCACGACGGAATCCGGCGTAATCGTTTAGCGCATAATGCTGAGTTGAACGGTTGTCCCAGATGGCCAAATCTCCATTGCTCCACTTATGACGCACAGTGAACTTCGCATCGGTTGTATGCAGATGCAACCAATCCATGATCCGCAACTTTTCAATTTCATCGGCGATGCCCATTACGTCACGCACATATGCACGGTTGTAAAAAAGCACTAACTTTTCGGTTTCCGGATGAGTTGTAATCAGTGGGTGAATTTCTGTGTCATTCGCGGTTTCGTCACACACGATGTTCATACTGGAAAGACCTGAATGTATGGCTTGCATCTTCGGTGAATACGCATCACGAGCGGTATGTATGGCCGCCAGGTGAGAAAACTGTTCCTTGTACGCATCAGACAATGCGTTGTAGGCAGCGGTCATTGAAGACCACAACGTGTCTCCCCCATATGGAGGAATGTCAAGCGCATGCAAGACAGTGAACGAGGGCGGCGCTGGTTGAAAACTGAAATCGCTGTGCCATGCACCACCAAAGTTAAATGCATTGCCGTCTTTGGCTTCTTTCAGAACTTTGATTACTTCAGGGTGATCCGGGCTCGATTCAATAAAGGGAGATTCAGCGGCTGGACCCAGACGATGAGAAAAATCCACTTGTTCAAGTGGTGTCAACGATTGATTCGGGACGATGATGACTTCGTGTTCACACGCGATCTCCCTGAACGATTCCAATTGTGAATCAGTGAGAACTTTCACATCGTCCACGTGGACCATGGCACCCAGAACTCCTGTTAATCGCTCAACCCGCATGCCTCTACCGTAGAGCACGAGAGACCAATAGAGAATCAGCATGGCGTTTTGTGGCAACATCAGTAGGTGGCGTTTAGAGATGGTGACGGATGGGTGCTGTGCACCAGGTGCCAATCCCGGCATTGGGGACTCCACGGAGCAGCCGGACTTTTGCTCGTACGCACCGACCTTGAGACTCCATGTGTTCTGCTTCAATTGCGGGCTGCATGGACCCATGGCGGAGGCACATGGGCGTTGCCTGGTGGAGCGCTTGATTCCCATGAAGACTCCGTTACGGCTGCTGCGCGTGAAGCACACGAAGAAGCAGGAATCGAGCCTCAGCATCTTGACTTCAAAGCGGTCTTTTCCGATGACCACGGCAACTGGCGCTACGACACCGTGATTGCCCACACCACAACTGATGCAGGCGCATACGAAGCGAACGCCGAATCAGACGACTTGCGATGGGTGCCCGTTGACGAAGTGGGCCTCTTTGATCTTCATCCAGGCCTACGCAATACATGGCCAGTTTTGATTGACCACGTAAAAAGGTCTCTTCAGAATTAGTTCGCCATGCGCAAAAGAACTCTGTACCTTCTTCAAGCCACCACGGCCCTAGGCGGCATGGGATACGGCGTCATGTTTACGGTGCTCGATGATTTCCGCGACAAGTATGGAATAACAGAATCACAACTAGGCCTCATTGTGGGAGTTGGGTTCATCACTGGGTTTCTGTCACAAATTCTGTTTGCTCCACAGGCCGACAAGGGGCACGCAAAGAAACTTGTGATGACAGGCATCATTTTTGAAATTCTTGGAACCTTATTCATGGCATTTGGTCATGCATTTCTTCCTTTAATAATCGGACGATTGCTCGCGGGTTTCGGAGTTGGTATTTCCGAACCGGCATTACGACGAATTCTCATTCTTTCTGATCCAGAGCGAATGGGACAGAACCTTGGCCTCATAGTTAGCGCCAGTGTTGCCGGCTTTACAGTAGGACCCATCGTGTCAGCTCTTACTGCAGACACGCTTGGAATCGCTGCACCATTCTTGATGGTCGCAGTCCTCCTCGTTCCTGTTGCCTTCGGTTTGTTCAACTTGCAGTTTCAAGAAGCAAGCATTGAGGACGCACCAACGCAGCGGTTGGCATTTGACATGTTGCGTATTCGCCCACTTGCAGGCGCAATTGTTATCGGCCTTGCGCTCTTCGCAATGATCGGTACATTCGACGCAGTGTGGTCAGTGATGATGGATGACATGAAGGCACCCACATGGGTAGCAAACGTCGGCATCAGTTTGTTTGCATTTCCCATGATTTTTTTAGCGCCTCGTGGTGGCCGACTCACCCAGAAGTTCGGACCATTCAAAGCAAGCATGGTGGGACTATCTATTGGAGCTGTATGTCTCGTGCTGTACGGAACATTGTGGTCGCCGTACCCAATGCTTGCCATCGGAATCATTCATGGAATCGTTGACGGACTTACCGTGACGGGCGGATCAGCAGCCGTTGCTTTGGTCGCCCCGCGTGAACGTCTTGCCTCGGCTCAAGGTTTATTCGGTGGTCTTCAAACTTTGACAGGTGGAATTGCAGCTGTATTAGCTGGAACCGCATACGGGATCATTGGAAGAGCAACGTTCGTGTGGTGTGCGGGCGCAATGTTGTTGTTCATTGCGATTGGCTCATGGTTAGCAAAAGACAGTCTGCAAATGACAGGCAGTGACATCACTGCAGATGCGTAATTAACGCACTGCTTGAATTGCTGTCCACACGTTGAACGATGTGCACGGCATATCAATATGCGTGACACCTAAGTGGCTTACAGCATTTATGACGGCGTTATGAACAGCAGGCGTTGATCCGATAGTTCCTGCTTCACCAATTCCCTTTGCACCCAACGGATTACGCGGTGTTGGTGTTTCCATCGGAACGCGTTCAAAACTTGGTAATTCAGCAGCGGAGATGAACCCGTAGTCAGCGAGGTTTGATGTGATGGGGTTGCCATCTGGGTCATACGCAATAACTTCAAGAAGTGCTTGTGCCACACCTTGGGCGATTCCGCCGTGAACTTGACCATCGACCAACAGTGGATTGATAATTGTTCCCGCGTCATCACACGCAATGTGTCGTGCAACAACAACTGCACCAGTTTCTACATCTACTTCAACAACACACACATGCGTGCCAAATGGGAATGTTGCGCCCTCAGGTACATAGTCCACTTCTGCTTCCAGTGGTGCATCAATTTCGATCATGAGTTCTGCCCATGTACGCGCTGGCGTTGGTGAGCCCTTGACGTGGAATGCTCCACGCACCGTGTCGATGACAACATCTTCAACCGCTGCTTCCAACAAATCAGCAGCTCGCTGACGCGCTTTTTCAATCACTGATTCAGCAGCTAATTTCGCTGCACTTCCACCAACTTGTAGTGAGCGTGAACCACCGGTTCCGCCACCGCGATCAACATCGTCTGTGTCTCCGAAACGGAACTCAATCTTGTCCATCGGAATACCAGTTGTTTGCGAAACGATCATGGCCCATGCAGTGTGATGACCTTGACCGTGTGAACTTGAGCCAGTACGCACAATGGCTCCACCATCAGCTTTGATTTCCACCGAGCCGTAGTCGCCCGAACCCATTGGGTTTGTGGTCTCTACATACGATGCGATACCAATACCAATTTGCACAGGGTCGTTACTGTCGCGGCGCTTCTTTTGTTCCACAAGCAATTGGTCGTAGCCAGCAGCATTTAGCGCAAGCTCAAGTGCCGCTGCGTATTCGCCAGAGTCATACTTGGCACCCATAGACGTTGTCAACGGAAAGTCTGACGGAGCGATGTAGTTACGACGACGTACCTCGGCTGGGTCAATGCCACAGACACGTGCAAATTCATCAAGAGTGCGCTCAATTGCTGCGGTTGCCTCAGGACGACCAGCGCCACGATATGCAACCGTTGGCGTCGTATTTGTGACAACAGAGTTTGATTCAAACTGCACATTGGCGATGTCATATACGCCGCCAGCCATCATGCGAGTCATGTACGGCAGTACTGCACCGGCACGTGCATACGCACCTGCATCTTGTAGAAGATCAAGACGGTACGCAGTGATACGACCATCGCGTGTGCCACCCATACGAGTACGTTGACGTTGCGCACGACCATGGCCCATGGCCAACATGTTCTCAGTACGAGATTCGGTCCAACGAACTGGCACTCCAAGTTTGCGTGTTGCCCAACCCACAAGAATTTCTTCCGGGTAGACACCCGATTTTGCACCAAATCCGCCACCAACGTCTGGCGTAATGACACGAACTTGTGACTTCTCTAAACCGAATACTTCAGCCAAACCATCGCGGGCGCCATGCGCACCTTGACTACACGCCCACTGCGTCAAACGTGTGCCATCCCAAGTGGAGACGCATGAGCGCACTTCCATTGGTGCCGGAGCAACCCGCTGGTTTTCAATCACCAAATCAACGACAACTTCGCAATCAGCAAAAATATCGTCGTTGCTGCGTGCAGCAAATGTTAAAACCACATTGGTCTCAGCATCAGGATGCAGCAACACTCGGTTAGAAAATGAGTCGTCCATATCAAGAACCGCTTCAAGCGGTTCGTAGTCAACAATCACTGTCTCAGCGGCATCAACACCGGAAGCTGTATCTTCGCTGACAACAATTGCTACGAGGTCGCCCACATAGCGAACTGTGTCGATCGCCAAATAGGGAAACAACATTGCCTTGTTCATCATGCCGTTCGCAGGACCAGCTGGCGCGATGTCAATGTCGGCTGCAGTCCATACGGCACGAATACCTGGCATTGACAATGCCTCGGAAGCATCAATGCCAATTAAGCGGGCATGTGCCATTGATGAACGAACAAATGTGAGGTGCAATGCGCCTGGCATTGGCAAGTTTGCGATGTACGTTCCCTCACCAGTGAGAAATCGAGGGTCTTCAATACGAACAACCCGGGTACCGAGAATGCTCATGCTGACCAACCACCGTCAACAATAAATTCTGATCCGGTGGAGTACGCACTGTCATCACTGCCGAGATACAGCGCAAGACGAGCAACATGAATGGGTTCAGCTTCGTAGCCAAGCGGGATACGTGTACGCACGGCTTCGCGAACACCTTCGCCAGCATCATCAAACGTTTGCAACATTGGAGTATCAATGATTCCGGGATGAATGGAGTTCACACGGACACCAAACGGTGCCAATTCTTTTGCGACACCTTTTGTCATACCGCGCACGGCCCACTTGCTTGCACCGTACGCAAGAAAGCCAGGTGTGCCGTTGAGGCCAGCAACTGACGAAATATTGACAATGCTTCCCTTGCCGCGATTCACCATGTGTGGAGCAACTGATTTCATACCGAGGAACACGCCAGTGACATTGATGTCCATTGTCCGAGTAAATGCAGGAAGCGTTGTGTCAAGTACTGAACCACGTTCAAAGATTCCGGCGTTGTTGACAAGAATGTCAATCTGACCAAATGTTTCGAGTACGGATGCAACAACTGCGTTCCAGTCGTCTTCGCTGGTTACGTCGTGATGCAGGAAAACACATTTCGAACCATCGGGTGAGAGGCGCTTTGCGGTCTCTTGACCAACCGAGTCAAGCACGTCACTAATGACGACTCGAGCTCCTTCATCGATAAAGAGTTGCGCTTCAGACGCACCCATTCCACGTGCGCCACCAGTGATAAGTGCGACTTTGCCTTCAAGACGAGATTTTCCCATGAGGGAATAGTACTCGCCGACTTCACCAAGCCTTTAGTGAACGATCCCGGCCTTGTCATCAGACCGAATCTGCAGAACCAGTCGTGTCGCCACTACTACCAACAATGAGGCAAACAGCACATTCGAGACGGTGTCAGACATTCGCGACGAGATCCATCCGCCGACTATCGCAGATGGAATTCCCGACAGCCCGACCGTGGCGGCCGCGCGTAAGTCCACATTCTTCTTCGTACGATTTCGATACGTGCCCATGAGCGACGTGGGGATAATGACGAGGACTGATGTTCCCTTGGCCAGGGCTGCTGGCAATTGCAACAACATCATCATCGCCGGCACCATGATGATGCCCCCACCTACCCCGAGCAGTCCAGCAAGAATTCCAGTCGCAACACCAATTGCAATCAAGGCGACAATGTTGCCAATTGTTAGGACTCCGCGAATTCCAGACTCGATAGGAAGAAATAGTCGTATTGCCGTGACGAGAAGAATGCCAGCAAAGGCAATCGCTAAAACTCGGTGCGGCAAAATGTTCAGCAATTTTGTACCAAGAACAGCGCCAACAAGCGCGCCGGCTGCAAGACACAAGCCAACACGAACATCAACGTGGTCATGACTCCAATACGACACCAATGATGCGGCCGAGATGGGCAGCACCGCTGCTAACGAAGTTCCGTGAGCGATGCGCTGATCCATTTTTGCAACCAGCACCAAACCAGGCACGATAAGGATTCCCCCACCGACACCAAACATGCCAGATAAGAAACCGGCAGCTATTCCGACAAGGACAACAGTAAGTATCGGAGCTGATTCAGATGATTTGGCGACATTCGAGTGAGTATTTGACATTATTTCTCCTCTTAGATATTCCCACATCGCGGTTCATTCCGTAAGTTTCTAATAGTGAGAAACAGACCCTATTTTCTCGGGATACCGATTGCCGTAGTTTTTCTTTCTGCATGTGCCACATTCACAGCGAAATCCCCGACTAATACCTCAACTACTGCCACGCTCGTTTCTCAAATCACATCGCACTGCACAGACTTGGATGCCCCCGAACTCGGTGAAGGAAAAATGTGTATCGATAATGGCTTCAGAATCAAGGCTGACGATTTCTCATTTTCTAATTGGGGACGATCTACAGCGGCTGATGCCAACGTCACCATTCAAACTCTTGTCGATTTATTTGGCCACAGCGCGGTCTGCATCGACGGGCCATCCACCGAATGTGTGATGCGGCCAACAACTGTGCAGAAGCTTGAAGAATGGAACAACGCTCTTGCTGGCGGACGGTGCGAAGGGTTAGCAACACTAAGTACTCGATTTCTTCTGAAACTTGATGACCCGACTACATTCGTTTCCACTGCGACACGCGTAGCTGATTTACAGCGCGGAAATCAATTACTTGATTCCACAATTGTTTATTGGTGGGCCACACAATTTCTTACTGAAGTATCTGACCGAGCTGCAACCTCTCGTTCTAAATCACCATTGCAATTAGTTGATGACCTTATTCAGGGCTTAGCCAATGGCGTTGGGTACACCGTTGGGTTGTATTTCGGATCTTCAGGACATTCAGTTACTCCGTTTGCAGTGACACATCGTGAAAATGACTTCATCATTCACGTCTATGACAACAATTTTCCCGGCGTGCGTAAAGAGATAGTGGTTAACGGAACTACAAACTCGTGGACATATGCAGCCGCACGCGCACAACCAGATGGAAGCAACATTGATTGGAACGGCACGATAGGAACCTTAGAACTCACACCCATGTCGTCTCGTAAGGGACCATTTAAATGTGCCTTCTGTGCAACCTCTACTGCTGCAACGGATACTGTGCTCACAATTGCATCGCGTGACCCTGCCGCCGCCGGCTACACATTCATTACAAGTCGTGATGGAAAACGTATTGAAGCCACACCAGATTCGGTGATCAACACAATTTCCGGTTCGACCTACGACATCAGTAAGGGTCTGGGTGGCAGTCTTGTCACTATTCATATTCCGAACACCGTCACCGATTTTGATATTGAAGTGCGTCGAGGATCATCGGTCATTCCGGCAGCCGATGTGGTGGTGGCAATACAACGCCCACAGATGGCACACATTCAGGTCTCTGGGGACTTAGCCCACACGGTTGTTGGTTCATCATCAAAGAACTCAACACTGATAGCAGTCCGCTCTGATTCCACTTCGGTATCGGCACCAACAGAAAATTCAGCCAGGCTCAGCATTGCTGCCGGTGGTCAACTCTCGCGCACAGAATTACCTCGCGGACACACTCTCCTGATTCGTCAGATAAAAGACAACGCAATTGAAGTAGCAATCAAGGGTGAAAACGGCTCTGAGATTAGTTCCACATCTCTCACCGCCTCAGAGAATTCTCCGGCAACTGAAGTAACACTTGCAATTAACGAATTAGGGGCAATTGTTGCAACTTCAGCAGACGTTGAACCAGTGCCGGTACATGTGCCAAGCATTGTAAATTTCACACCTGGAAAAAAGAGACCGACGCAATCAACAACAACGACGAACCCCACAAGTATCGAGATTGCACTGCCCGACTAGCGGGCAATCAGTTATTGAAATTGTGACGCGATATTGGCCCAGATTGAGCCGTATGCATCAAGGCGTTGTGCAGCACTGCCACCCAATGTGAAGTCCGGAACACACACTTCATCAAAACCCAGATCTACGTATTGACCAATGGCATCAACGATCTGTGAAGTGGTACCAACAATGGAACGTTCCATCGGCACTTTTGTCTTCAAGTTCTCAGCTGATGCTTCATCAGGAGTTACAAAAAAGAGTGCCTGCACTGACTTACGCATTGTGTTGATGTCACGACCTTCTTTGTCGCAGGCCTCACGCAATTTTTGCATGACTTCGCCGGCACCTTCCGGTGGTCCCCAGGTGTTCCACTCTTGAGCGAAACGCGCGGTGAGGCGCAACATACGTGGCCCGCCAGTTCCTACAAGAATTGGCAATGGTGACTGCACTGGCTTTGGTTCACACGGAGCATCGACGATTGTGAAGTGTTTGCCAGCAAACGAGACACGGTCTTCTGACAACATGCGCGACGTGATTTCAATTGCTTCAGCAAATCTGTCAACGCGGTCTTTGTTTCCAAAGAGCTCTATGCCAAATGCTGTGTGCTCATTGATTTGCCACCCAGCACCCATACCGAGAACAAAACGACCATTGCTGATGCGATCAATCGTGGCAGCACGATTAGCGATCAACGCTGGATGATTCATGGTGGTTGGGGTAACCAATGATCCGAGACGAATACGTGACGTAGTGACGGCAAGTGCTGACAGAATACTGAAACACTCATGCATGTCACCACCGATAGTTTCACCAGCAGGAGTGTTCGGCATGTAATGGTCTGCGTACCACAGGCCATCCCAGCCCATGTTTTCTATTTCAGTAGCAAGGTCACGAACTTCAGTCCACGGACGTTCACTATTAGGCCAAATCGAAAACTTCATCGACGATTAAGGAATCAGGATGGTCCGCTGAACATACCGCGGTATGTCTCTGGCTTTCCAGGAGATTCTTCGCCTTCGTAGCGGTTGATCTCTGAGCGAGCCACAACATTCCAATGCACTTCGTCCGGACCGTCAGCCAAACGCAATGTGCGCTGACTTGCGTACATACGAGACAACGGAGACCACTGAGAAACACCAGTTGCACCGTGCATCTGAATTGCTTCATCGATGATGGCGCACACACGAATAGGCACCATGGCCTTGACGGCGCTGACCCAAATACGAGCTTCGGCATTACCCATTGTGTCCATCGCCTTTGCAGCACGAAGAACCATGAGACGACATGCCTCAATCTCGATACGAGCCTTTGCAATGACTTCTGGATTCTTACCCAAACGAACAATTGGCTTTCCAAATGCTTCACGAGTAAGTCCACGACGAATCATCAATTCAAGTGCACGCTCAGCTGCACCGATTGAGCGCATGCAGTGGTGAATACGACCAGGTCCGAGACGAACTTGTGAAATTTCAAATCCCTTTCCTTCGCCTTGCAAAATGTTTTCTTTTGGCACGCGCACACTGTTGAAACGAATGTGCATGTGACCATGAGGTGCATCGTCTTCGCCGAACACTTCCATTGGCCCAACAATTTCAACACCTGGGGTGTCTTTCGGAACAAGAATTTGCGAGTGCTTGCGGCTCGGAGGGCCATCAGGGCTAGTCAGCAACATCACGATGAAAATCTTGCAACGTGGGTCGCCTGCACCTGATGCGTAGTACTTGTCACCAGTGATGACCCACTCTTCGCCATCAAGCTCTGCGCGACACTGAAGGTTCTTTGCATCAGACGAAGCAACATCTGGCTCGGTCATGACATATGCAGAACGAATCTCGCCATTAAGAAGCGGCGTCAACCACTTTTCTTTCTGTGCTGGTGTTCCAACGCGCTCAAGAACTTCCATATTTCCGGTGTCAGGAGCTGAACAGTTCAAGCTCTCTGATGCAAGCGGACTCCGACCTAATTCAACTGCGATGTATGCATAGTCAAGGTTGGAAAGGCCCTCGCCTGTTTCTGCGTTTGGCAAGAAAAAGTTCCACAACCCTTGTGCCTTAGCTTTTGACTTAACGCCTTCAAGCAATTCAAGTTGACCAGGCGCGTACTGCCAGCGATCATCTCTGTTTTCGCCTAGGGCGTAAAACTTCGCGGCCATTGGCTCGACTTCTTCGGCAATGAACTTCCTCACAGCGTTAAACAAAGGCAGTGCCTTTGCAGACATTGCAAAGTTCAATTCTGAGTCGGTCTCGTTTCCTGTGTGCATTCCTGACTTTGGCATGATGTCCTCCTACGTAGGTCCCCGGCGCGGGGCATGGTACGACCTTAGTTCCCAATGGGCTAAATCTCCTGAGGCGGAGGGCACAGGGTCGGTGCCCCCTCATTAATAAGGTCACGCCAATGACCACTAATGTTGTTAGGCACCTTCGAAAGGTCCTCATGTCAAACAACGAGCAACCGAAAACAGCCTCCGTCCATACCAAGGCCAAGAACTCCTCCGTCACCCCACCGTCAGATGCGGGTGACTTCGATCGCGCCAAGCGTGGCTTCATCGCTTCCCTTCCCACGGGCCGCATTACCGATGCCGCCGGTCGCATGGTGGTCGATGTAAATAGGTACGACTTCATACGCGCTGGTGGCCCAGCCCCAGAAACTGTGAACCCCAGCTTGTGGCGCCACGCCCAACTCAATGCTCAACACGGACTCTTTGAAGTTGCCGACGGAGTGTGGCAAGTACGCGGCTATGACTTATCGAACATCACCTTTATTAAAGGAACAGAAGGCTGGGTCGTTATTGACCCATTGACAACCGAGGCAACAGCCCGCGCCAGTTACGAGCTCATCACGGCTCAACTCGGCCATCGCCCCATCACCGCCGTGATCTACACGCATTCACACGCCGACCATTTCGGCGGAGTTCTTGGGGTCACCTCACAAGCCGAAGTTAATGCCGGAAAATGTCGCGTCATCGCCCCTGTCGGGTTCCTTCATGAGACAGTCGGCGAAAATGTCATTGCTGGTCCTGCCATGGGTCGACGCTCCGCCTATCAATTTGGCCCACAGCTACCAGCAGGACCAACAGGCCATGTTGACTGCGGACTTGGTAACTCAGTTCCACTTGGGCCTCCAGGGTTAATTGCGCCAACTGAAGACATCACGTTCACGGGTGAAGAATTGGTTGTCGATGGTGTTCGCATCATCTTCCAGTTGACACCGGAGACCGAAGCACCTGCTGAGATGAACTTCTTCTTTCCTGATCAGGGTTGGTTGTGCATGGCGGAGAACTGCTCACACACAATGCACAACTTGGTACCAATTCGCGGTGCGCTTGTTCGTAACTCGTTGAAGTGGTCGAAATATATCGATGAGGCAATTGAGATGTTTGCTGCAGATACCAAGATTCTTTTTACATCGCACAACTGGCCGCGTTGGGGAAATGAAGATCTTCATGAGTTCCTAATTCAACAACGCGACTTGTACAAGTGGATTCATGACCAGACAATGCGTTTGGCAAACCAAGGGTTCACACCGTTGGAGATTGCAGCAACTCTCGTATTGCCAGATGAATTCAAGGCCAATGACCACACCAGTGGTTATTACGGAGACTTGGTACATAACTCCAAAGCGGTGTATCAGCGTTACCTCAGTTGGTATGACGGCAACCCCGCAAACCTCAACAAATTGCCACCCACCGAAGTGGGCAAACGATATGTGGAACTTGCCGGCGGTGCAGATGCACTGATTGC